>Ga0209824_10000015_pt1 | contig 159327 bp, 142 predicted proteins | sample VDWuncwatermetaG_FD_184124 | JGI IMG/M metagenome (GOLD analysis project Ga0209824, IMG submission 184124) | Wastewater microbial communities from Netherlands to study Microbial Dark Matter (Phase II) - VDW unchlorinated drinking water (SPAdes)... ... | reverse complement strand
TTTGTCTCAACGGTTGGAATCGATGAAGAAGTGATAAGAAGGTATATAAAGTATCAGGGAACCCTGGATTCAGGTCAAATGAAATTTGACCTGTGAGGAGCCCCGGGCTTGCCCGGGGGGCAACCACAGACGTCTTAAGATCCTTCGTTTCACTCAGGATGACGAATAACTAGGAGAATGTTCTATGAACAAACTTACAAAGTGGTTAAATTTTGGAAAGGTAACATTATTGCCCTTGTTTTTTATTGGCTTGGGGCTGACCCCTGCTCACGCGGATAAGATCAAGGCTATTGCAACCTTTAGTGTGTTGGGAGATGTGGTCAGAAATGTAGCAGGGGATGCTGTTGATTTAACTGTTTTAGTGGGGCCGGATAGGGACACCCATGAATATGAACCAACACCCGCGGATTCAGTCAATATCAGTCATGCAGATATTATTTTTGAGAATGGTTTATATTTTGAAAATTGGCTGGATAAACTCTATTCTGCCAGCGGCTCAAAAGCCAAACGCATCGTCACAACTCAAGGGGTAACTCCAAGGAACATGGGGGGAAACCCACAGGAAATCGATCCACACGCCTGGCAAGATGTCACCAATGTTATCCTTTACACTCAAAATGTGCGTGACGCGCTCATTGCTATTGACCCTGCTAATAAAGATAAGTACACCGTTAATACTAATGATTATATCCAAAAACTTCAAGCGCTGGATGCCTGGGTCAAGACCGAAGTTGCTGCAATTCCTGTTGATAAACGTAAATTAGTCACTAATCACGATGCTTTAGGGTATTTTGCCGGACGTTATGGTTTTAAAATTATCGGCGCTGTTATTCCATCCGCCACAACGGAAGCGGCAGACCCATCCGCGAAGGAAACAGCTGATTTATTAAACATTATCAAATCAAATGACGTTCACGCCATTTTTTTAGAGAATATGGCCAATCCTAAATTAGCCCAGACGCTTTCTAAAGAAGCGGGTGTTCAAGTAGGCCCTGAGCTATACACCGATGCTTTGGGCCCCGTTGGCAGTGAAGGGGAGACCTATTTAAAAATGATAAAGTACAATGTTGGAGTATTTCAGAAATATTTAAAGTGAATTAAACAGCCGTTGGGATGAATTTTTTCCGCCAAAACGCTAATTGCTACTTACTGATTCCTGGATAAGTTAGGAGCAAAAACACGCATTTTGGTTTCAAAAATTATCCCAACGTCTGTTTAGACGCATAGCAAGCATTGCATGCGTTAAAGATGAATAGCTATTATGTGTGAGGCACAATAAGGAATTTTTTGCCAAAAGTCTGCAAGGATTTATGGCAAGAATGTTCCAAATGAAGAGAATCTTTAGAACATTGTTGCCAATATTTCCTGTTACTTGCTCGGCAATCCTTAAGTTTCATGCGTACGCGATTAATGTAGCATTCGACCTCGAAGGAATAGGGAATATAAATATTCCGTGCCGAATCACATAATAGCTGTTCATCTAAATGTGTGTATATGTTTTATTTTTTTTAATATATAAATAGAAATAATTTCTATTTATCCGCAAAAGGCGGATCAGCCTTCGGCTGACAATGAAAGGAGGCAGGATATGTGGGCATGGGTTTTAGCTGGTTTTTTATGTTTATTCTCTATTAATAGTCAGGCAGATAACACGCCCTCAACTCAACTTAATGAAGTTGAGGTGATCGGAAAATTGGACCAGGCCCGTAACAGTATTGTTCCCAGCCTCGGGGCGACTAATTATAATATTGGGCAAGAACAAATTGAGGACCAATCCCAAGGGGAAAATACTTCGTTTAATCAAGTGATACTCAGGGCTCCCGGGGTCGTCCAAGATTCATTTGGGGGATTGCACGTCCGGGGTGAACATGCCAACTTACAATACCGTATTAATGATGTCTTATTGCCTGAAAGTATTACTGGTTTTGGTCAAGAACTGGACTCGAGGTTTGTTGACGATGTTTCCCTCATTAACGGATCTCTTCCGGCCCAATACGGTTTTCGTACAGCCGGTGTGGTGGACATTCATACCAAAAGCGGGGTCTTTAATCAGGGAGGGGAAATCTCCATGTATGGAGGAAATTACAATACCATAGTCACAAGTTTTACATACGGTGGAACTAATCCTAAAAAAGACATTAATTATTATGTCACTGCCAGCTATCTGGAAGATGATTTTGGTATTGAGAACCCCACGGGCAGTCACAATCCTATCCATGATCAGACCCAGCAGGGCAAAGCATTCGCCTATGTCTCCAAGGTCATTGATGACACCAGCCGTGTCAGCGTTATGCTCAGCGGTTCGCACGGTAATTTTCAGATTCCCAATAACCCCGGTCAGGCGGGCGCATTTACCCTTGCTGGGAGTTCGACTTATGATTCCAGTAATTTAAATGAACGCCAGACAGAACAAAATTATTATGCGATTGTCACTTACCAGAAATCCGTTGATAATCTTAACTATCAGATATCTGTCTTTAACCGCGACAGCGAGGTGCTCTTTGTGCCGGATATTCATGGGGACCTTATTTTTAATGGCACGGCAAGCCATGTGGACAACAGTATTATCACTGATGGTTTGGAAATGGATGCCAGTTATGTATTAAACGATCAGCACACCTTGCGCGCGGGATCCATGTTTACTATCAGTGACGCTCAAAATGAGAACACTTCTTATGTTTTTCCGGCGGACAGCTCAGGCAACCAAACCAGTTCTAATCCTTTCAAAATTGTGGATAATCATCGCAAACAAGGGCAATTATACGGGATTTATCTGCAGGATGAATGGAAACCCATAGAGCGTTTGACCATTAACTATGGCGGCCGATTTGATCAAAGTTATCAATATCTTAACGAATATCAATTTAGCCCTAGGGTCAACGCGGTGTATGAGGTTGATAAAAATACGACGGTGCATGCCGGGTATTCCCGTTATTTCACGCCGCCGCCGCTGGAGTTGGTTCAAAATCCCAATATCCATATTTACGATAACACGACCAATTTTTTTGGGGTCCAGGCAAATGATTCGGTTAAAGCTGAACGCGCGAATTATTATGATGCAGGCATAACACATAATTTTTTGCCTGAGCTACAGGTTGGTTGGGATGGTTATTATAAAACTGCAAGAAATCAATTGGATGATGGTCAATTCGGACAGGCGATCATTACTACACCGTTTAATTATGCATACGGTAGAGTTTATGGGACCGAACTGACAGCTAATTACAAAAAAGACGGCTTTTCAGCTTACAGCAATATTGCCTTTAGCCGCGCTGTAGGCAAAAGATGGAATTCCGAACAATTCCATTTTACTCAGGCTGATTTAGCTTATGTTAATAATCATTGGATCAATTTAGATCATGACTCAACTTTTTCCGGTTCAGCAGGAGTTTCTTATTCGTTGTATCATTCAACACTTTACGCTGATATTCTTTATGGGAGCGGGTTACGAAAAAGCGTGACTACTCCTAATGACAAGCATGTCGGAGGGCATAACCCTGTTAATATCGGCATTGAACATACTTTTAAGATCAATAAAGAGTATGATTTAAAAGTCCGTTTTGATGTGGTCAATCTTTTTGATGAAGTTTATCAATTAAGAAATGGGACGGGAGTCGGTGTTAGCGCTCCGCAATATGGAGCACGCCGGGGCTTTTACGGCGGGATGACGATGGATTTTTAATCATGCGTTACTTACTCGCTTCTTTGTTGATCCATGGTCTTTTATTTGCTTTTTCCGGAACGACTTTTATTCAACGTCCTCAATATAGCGCTCAACCATCTGCTCAGATGGTGGAGGTAAGTATTGAAGAGATAAAAATTGACCGTCATTCTGAGGGAGCGCGTAGCGCGACCGAAGAATTTAAAGGCACTTTAAGATCCTTCGCTTCGCTCAGGATGACTAAAATTTTGCATCCTAAATCAGATGTAAGAGTAAAGGCAAATCCGGATTATTTTCAAAATCCTTCTCCCGAGTATCCTGATCTTGCCAAGCAAATGCGGCAAGAAGGACTTGTGATGTTGGCCGTGGATGTGGATAGGCAAGGATTCCCGATTAAAGTTGAAATTAAACAAAGTTCAGGATACCGTTTATTGGATCAAGCCGCTTTAAAGGCTGTCAGGTATTGGAAATTCCAGCCGGGAAACATAGGAAATATCCCTGTGGAGTCCACGGTCACTATGTCCATCAGGTTTCGATTAGAAAAATGACCTCGACGAAATGTCAAGGTCATCCTGAGCCAACTGGCGAAGGATCTCATTTAGAAATGGATTCCCGCTGGAGTTTACCCCCGAATGTCCCGCCTCTGGCGGGATCCCGCTGTGGCGGTGATTTTTGTCGGGGGCGGGAATGACAATGATCTATTAAAAATTTATAGAAAAACCTGCTTAACCAATGCTATCATATTCAATATGAAATTTCCCTATTGTCATCACCGTCATAGCACGCCTGACCCACAAGCCCCCGCCTTGGAAATCCAGGGATTAGGAGTTTCCTATTCTTCAGAGGGAAAATTTGCTCTTAGAGATTTTGATATCAGCGTTCCGGCTGGCTCAGCCTTGGCCTTGGTGGGGCCCAATGGCGCCGGCAAGTCAACGTTGTTTAAAGCCATTTGCGGCCTTTTACCTATCCGCGCTGGCAGTATTCGTGTTTTTGGTCATCCTTTAGACGCTTGCCACCACAGGGTGGTTTATTTGCCCCAGCGCAGCGAGATTGACTGGTATTTTCCTATCAGCGTTTTGGATTTGGTGGTGATGGGGCGATATGTTTATTTAGGTTGGTTTAACAGGCCTGGGAGGCGAGATATTGAAATCGCCCGCCATGCCCTTAAAGAAATGAACGTTTTGGATTTAGCCCATCGTCAGATCAGTAAACTCTCCGGCGGCCAGCAGCAAAGGGTGTTGATTGCGCGGGCATTGGCCCAAAACGCGGATTTACTTTTATTGGATGAGCCGCTTAACGCGGTTGACGTGACCACCCGTCAGACGGTCGCAGAAGTTTTACATAAAATTAAAGCCCAGGGTAAAACAGTCATTGTAGCGACTCATTATTACGCCCAAGAAGAAGGGCGTTACGATAAAGCTGTTTATTTAAAAGACGGTCAAAAATGCATTATTTAACTGATCCATTTCAATATCAATTTATTCAGCGCGCGATTGTCGCGGCCGTGATCATCGGTGTGCTTTGCGCGGCCTTAGGGACCTTTGTTGTATTAAGACGGATGGCCGTTGTTGGCCACGCCTTAACGCATAGCGCTTTACCGGGGCTGGTCATTGCGTATTTGATGGGGGCAAGTCTCTTTGCCGGAGCGTTAATTGCCACTGTATTGACAGCTTTAGGCATTGGATTTTTGGCCCGTGATGAAAATGTTTATGAGGATACCCTGGTGGGCATGGTCCCTAATATCATGTTTGCTTTTGGTATTTTGCTTATCAGCACAACCAAATCATTCAGGGATTTATTTTCCATGCTCTTTGGTAATATTCTGGGAGTGACGGATGTGGATTTGCATTTGATCATGCTGATCTCGGCTGTTTCTCTGATTGTTTTATTTTTATTTTATAAAGAACTGAAATTATTTTCGGTTGATCCCAATTATGCCAAGACCATCGGCATGCCGGTGAAATTCATGCATTATGGGATATTGCTATTTTTATCTTTCACTGTCGTCGTTGGTATTCAAGCGGTGGGGACGGTATTAACGAACGCTCTTTTGGTTATTCCTGTGGCGGCGGCCAGGCTTTTGACGGACCGGCTGGGAGTGATGATGGTATTATCCTGTATTTTCGCGGTATTATCTGCGATAGGGGGGATTTATCTTTCGTATTATTTTGGTTCAGCTTCCGGCGCTTCGATTGTGATGTTTGCAGCCTTGATTTTCGCCGTTGCCTGGGTTTATAAATTTATCTATGACTATAAAGCTAAATAAAAACAGAAGGCCGAGATTTTTGCGTTGGGTATTTTTATGCGCCTGCATACTTTTGGCGGCGCATCCGGCCTGGACTCAAGCTCAACCGAAATTAGGGGCCACGCCTTTAAAATTCGTCAGGAATAATATCGACTATAAAGTGGTTTCTTTTGATGATTTATATTTTAATTACCAGCCTCCGGTGGATGTTGAACATCCCGACGGCAATATTACCAAAGGGACCAAAAAACCCATGCCCATTCCCAAAGAGATCCAGGCGTTGAATGGCAAGAAGGTGGCCATCAAAGGTTTTGTTATTCCATTAGCTAACAGTGAAGGCCAGAATACTAAGGAATTTCTATTTGCTGATCAACTGGTGTCCTGTTTGTTTTGCGCCATGTTAGGCTATGATCAATGGATGATAGGAAATACCGTGGATCCTAAGGGATTTAATATTAAAGACGATCAGTTTGAAGAACCGATTACCATTTACGGTACTCTGGAAGTCGGGCCGAAGTTTGAAGGTGGTGAATTTACCGGACTGTATCGTATCAAGGCTGATGGCTTTGAGGCGGAAAGAAAGAAAATTCTTGGGATTTTTTAGAGGTTTTCATAGAGTGTCATTGCTTTTATTATTCTGCAGCGCCAATGTCATTCCCGCGAAAGCGGGAATCCAGGACGTGGAAGATAAAGGAAAACAACTTTATTTTTTTTATGGCTGTGCGCTGTGCCATGGCCGCAATGGGGGTGGGGATGGGATAAATGCACAGAAATTCCATCCGCCACCGACTAATTTTCACAACGCCAAAGCATTTCTTCATGGTCAAGACAAGGACAGCATCAGACGGTCTATACAATACGGGATCAAAGAAGACAATAGCATTATGCCGGCATTCGAGGACATCCCGTCAGAAGAATTAGATCAAATAATCAGTTATCTGCAGTCTTTTCAAAGGAAACATTGATGAGAATCAAAAATTTATTATATTTCATCATTATTAGCAGTGCAGTCATTTTTTTGACCTGCGCTCATGCGGATGATTTAAGTAACAGCATTGTTGTCAGCAATGCCTGGGTGCAGGCCATGCCGCCTCCAGAAAAAAATTCAGCGGCGTATATGACCATCGCGAATAATTCTCAAAAGGAAGCTGTTTTAGTATCAGCATCAAGTGATATTGCCGGCGCAACCGAGATCCATCAGATGAGTGATATGAACGGGATGATGAATATGACGATGGTTTCCAATGTGCATATTCCCCCTCAAGGCAAGGTGACATTGAAGCCGGGTGGTTTCCATATTATGTTGATCAATCTTAAAAAACCGGTTAATAAAGGTGATATTGTGCCAATCACGCTTCACTTTCAGGATGAGGGCAGTATAATAGTTAACGCTGATGTCCGTGATCAATCCGGTATGGATTATGGGGTGATTAATCCTCAACGGGATTTTACCCTTCATGATCAGGACGGGAAGATTTTTCATTTGAAAGATCACAGGGGACAAGTTGTTCTGTTATTTTTCGGATATACATCTTGTCCGGATGAATGCCCCGCCACGCTTTCAAAATTAGCTCGCGTGTACGCGCTTTTAGGGCAACCTATACGGCAAAAGGTTTTAACTGTTTTTGTCACCATCGATCCACAGCGGGATACAGCGCAAAAACTCAAGGAGTACATGCAGTATTTTAATATCAACGCCATGGGCTTAACCGGAACAAAACAGGAAATTGACGCGGTGGTGGACAGCTATAAAGCCACTTATGAGAAAGTGGAAACTAATTCATCAGCGCTGGGGTATATGTTTGATCACACCGACTATCTTTATTTGATAGACGCCCAGGGAAAAACATCTTATCTTTTTCATCTGGAAGACAAGGCCCAAGACATGGCTCAAGTTATAAGAGAAATTCTAAAATCCTAAATTTTAAGAAACTCTAAATTCTAACTTTTTATGGCCAAAATTAAATTAGATTTGCATGATATCTTTAACCGCGGCCATTCCATTGACGCGGAGCTTAATCGGGTGATTCAAGAGGCAGTGGACAAGGGGATTTCTTTAGTAGAAATTATTCCTGGTAAGGGTAGTGGACAGCTTAAAAAACATGTGTTACGATTTTTAGAACAAAAACATATCAAAGCGCTTTATCACCGCGTTGAAAAAGATGACAAGAATTTTGGCAGAGTTTTTGTTCATTTTAGGTAAGGGCTCTCAATATCATGGAAAAGTTAGCTGTAAAGATTTTATCCGTTGAGGATAACCCGGGAGACATTCGGCTATTACAAAAAATTTTGAAAGACGTAAAGCACATTCAATTTGAATGGATTTCCGCCGTTAATTTAGCGCAAGCCATCCAAAGAATCGCCGGCACCCGTTTTGATGTCATCCTTCTGGATCTATCTCTCCCTGATAGTTTTGGCCTTGACACTTTGATAAAGATCAAGCCCCATGCGGGTGGGGTTCCCATTGTCATTATGTCAGGTTTGGATAACGAAAAAGTCGCTTTGGAAGCCCTGGATAAAGGAGCACAGGATTATTTGGTCAAAGGGCAGGTGGATGGCAATACGTTTGCCCGTATGATCCGTTACGCGATACAACGCAGACAGATGCAAGAAGTACTGCGGGAAAGCCAGGAACGTTATGAGGAACAGCTGATACACAATGCTTTTCATGATTCTTTGACAGGATTACCAAGCAGGCTATTACTTATCAACCGCTTAACTCAAAGTATAGAAAGACTTAATCGGACCCCTCATTATTGTTTTGCGGTGTTATTTTTAGATCTGGATCGTTTTAAGATCATCAACGATAGCTTAGGCCATACCTTGGGAGATAAATTACTGATCGAAGTCAGCCGCCGGCTTCTGCGGGGCATCAGGGAAATCGATACCGTTACCCTTGCCCGGGTAGGCGGTGATGAATTCGTTATCCTTACGGATTGTATCAAAGGAGCCGTGGACGCGGTTCGTATTGCCGACCGGATAAAAATGGACCTCGAGGCTTCGTTCACTATAGAAGGCTATGAAGTGTTCACAAGAGCAAGTATCGGTATTGCGCTCAGTACTTCTGAATATAAAAGTCCGGAAGAAATGATTCGGGACGCGGATACGGCCATGTATCGCGTGAAAGCTTTAGGGGGAAGCGGTTATCAGCTATTTGATCAGGATATGCACACGAAGGCCCTAGCAATCCTTGAATTGGAAAATAACCTGCGCCGGGCGGTGAATAAACATGATTTTATTTTGCATTACCAACCCATTGTTTCACTGACGAACGGTAGGATCGTGGGTGCGGAAGCTTTGATCCGCTGGCCGCATAGTGAAAAGGGTTTTATTGTGCCTTCCGAATTTATTGATCTGGCGGAAGAGACAGGGCTCATCGTCGCGATGGGAGAGTGGGTTATGAGAACGGCATGCGGCCAATTAAAACAATGGCAGAAAGAATTTCCCGGAGATCCCTTCTTTAATATGAGCGTCAATGTATCCTATAAACAATTTATGCAAGGTGAATTTATTGAAATGGTTGAGCGGATACTGAAAGAAACCGGTATCGAGCATGGCTTGTGCTTGGAAATAACAGAAACCGGTATCATGAAGAATCCTGATCTTATCATCCCGTTGATCACCAAGCTTAAAGAGCGCAATGTCCAGATCCATTTGGATGATTTTGGTATAGGCTATTCTTCTCTTTATTATTTACACCATTTTAAGATCGACAAATTAAAAATTGACCGGTCTTTTGTGTCGCGTATTACGTCTGAAGGCGATAATTTAGAGATTTTAAAAACCATCATTTTCTTGGCCCAAAATCTAAAGATCGATATTATTGCCGAAGGGATTGAAACGCCCGCGCAGTTAAAGTGCCTTCGTGATCTTAAATGCCAATTGGGCCAAGGGTACTATTTTTCAAAAGCCCTGGACAAAGAAAAGATCACTTCTTTGATTCAAAATGGCCCTATCGATTTGGAAAAAGGAACTTGATTTTCCTTGCCCTCTCGGGGTTATAGGTTTAAAATGACAAATTAACTGAGGCGCGTTATCGATTTGTCCACCTACCTTGGCAGACCAAAAAACAGGGGGTATTGAAGTGGTAGAGGCGAATACTCAACACCAAAATAGTCATTTAAAAAGAATAGTAGGGGTTATTCTTTCCTTAGTCATGATCGCTTTGACTATTTATGTGCTTAACTTACAGAATCAAAATTTTAATATCCTTTCTAAGTCAACGGATATGGCATTAACAGCCAGCGATCATGCGACGGCTAATTATAGGAACTATGTCGGAAGATACAAAGCAGTCAAAATCGAGTTGGATGAAACTACCCGCAAACTTGAAGTGGTCAACCGCCAATTAGACCAGGTAACCGCTGAGTTAGCGGTGGCCAAGGCTACGCTTTCCCAGCCCCAGGGAATGCTGTCTAAAGCCCAGGAAGAAAACACTAAGTTAAAGCAGGAATTGCAGGGTTTGGATAACTTGCGCAATACAGATGCCCAAGTCAGTTTTCAGTTAATGGAATTAAAGACTCAGTTACGCGCTTTTCAAGCTGAATTTTCGAATCTTGATGAAGGCCGGTCTTTGGTTGTCTTATTCAAGAATAAGATCAAATTGGTCAAAAGCCGTATGCGTTATTTAAGGCAGGAAGCATTTTTTGCCAGAGTCGCGGCCCAAAAAGAAAAAGATCATCTGGCTGTTTTAAACGGCAACAGCGGTTTTGTTTTACGTAATGGCCAGATGCAAAATCCTAATGGCACTAATAAGTCATTTGCCATTGATGTCAAAATCGTTCAATAACATAAATTTTGTGTCTTTGCGAGGAACGCAGCGACGAATCAATCTTTTGACATATTAAAAGATTGTTTCGCTTCGCCCGCAATGACACTGGGGCGTATGGAGCATCATACGTCCTTTTTTATGGGAGGCAGTATGTCATTAGAAGACAAAATCACTCAGGATTATGTACAGGCGATGAAAGCCAGGGATTCTTTTACTTCGTCTGTATTAAGTTTTTTACGCGCGCAAATTAAAAATGTCAAAGTCGATAAACGTTTGGGAACTCTCCCGGATGAAGATGTTATTAGTGTTATAAAAAGCCAAGCTAAACAGCGTCAGGATTCTATTACCCAATTTAAAGCCGGCAATCGCACAGATTTGGCCCAAAAAGAAGAGAAGGAATTGGTCATTTTAAAAGATTATCTTCCTCCTGAAATGTCTACGGAAAGATTGAAAAGTATCGTCGAAGAAGTGGTTGCTGCAAGCGGGGCCGCATCCATTAAAGATATGGGGCGAGTCATGAAAGATGTTTTAGCCCGTGTCGGGGCCCAAGCAGATAATCAAACGGTGGGCGTTCTTGTCAAAGAACGTTTAACTGACATGAGGACATAAGTTACGGAACGTAGTGACGTAACTTATAAGTCCGAATGTCATTGCGAGGAACGAAGTGACGAAGCAATCCTTAGAAAGATTCCCGCTTTCGCGGGAATGACAATTAAAATATAAGGAACTGTATGCGGATATTAAAGAATATTTGTTGGACATTGGTTTTTGTGTTGTTCATTGGATGCATCGGTTTTACTCTTTGGCTGCGGGACCGTTACGTTGTTCCTATTTTGACATACCACCATGTGGGAATTCCTTCAGGTAAATGGCGTCTTAATACCGTCACTGAAAAATCATTTGAGTATCAAATGAATTTTCTGAGGTGGCATGGTTTTCAAGTCATCAGCTTTGATGATTGGGTGGAAGAAAACAAAAAAGGTGATTTGTTCGCCCGCAATACCGTTATTCTGCAATTTGATGACGGGTATGAAGACAATTATAAATATGCTTTTCCTATTCTTAAAAAATACGGCTTTCCAGCGATGGAATTTTTGATATCGGATAAAGTAGGTGCTCCTAATTTTCTGACATGGGACCAAGTTAAGGAAATGGAAAAGTACAACTTTTTAGCCGGATCGCATACGAGGCATCATGTTTATTTACCCGAAACGAGCCTGATTAAAGCTCAGGACGAAATAGCGGGCAGTAAAAAAGTGATTGAAGACCATTTAGGGCACCGCATTGATTATTTTTGCTATCCAACAGGCGGGTTTACCGAAGAGATCAAACGTCTTGTCAAAGAAGCGGGCTATAAGGCCGCTGTAACCACCAATCGAGGCAAGGACAGGTTTAATATAGATTTGTATGAAGTAGATCGCGTCCATATGAACAATACGGATGATCAATATTCCGGATTGATCTTATGGTTTAAATTATCAGGTTATTACAATTTATTCCGAAAACTTAAGGATAGCGGCGAATTACATCCAAGGGTTATGTATGATTCAAGTGAATTATCCAGATGAAAACGATACCAGGGCATATCATGTCAAAGAATAAACGGAATTATCTATTAGATGGGATACTTAAACTTTTTGAGAACGAAAATAGAGGAGTGGTTGCAGATCTTGGCTGCGGGGATGGTGATTATTCAGTGGTTTTAACGCACATGGGTTTTAAGGTTACTGCGTGTGATTTAGATGTTCAGCGTTTTAAGTACAGGGATAAAATTGATTTTAAAATCTGTGATATCACAAAGCAATTGCCTTTTGATAATGCTTCTTTTGATTATGTTGTGTTGGCAGAAGTCATTGAGCATTTAAGAAACCCCTACCAAGTCATGCAAGAATTAAACCGGATACTGCGGCCGGGAGGGAAGATTATTTTGTCCACACCCAATATCCTGAATTTGAAATCCAGGATAAGGTTTCTTTTGGGAGGGTGTTGGGAGTTTTTTAGGGAACCGACTCTTGAGAATTCCACAAATCCTAAAGCCGTGATTTACAATCTCCATTTGATCCCATGGCGCTATCACGAATTGGAATATTTATTAGTTGATTCTCAATTCGAAATCCAGACGGTGGCCACAAGTATTTATGACAGCAAAGGGCTGGCATTTTTAAAACCATTGATCCAATTTCAGTTAAGGTTTAAAGAAGCAAGTTCAAGAAAAAAAGGCGGTTTAGATTATTCGCGTATTAACAAACTTATGTTATCTGATGAAATTCTTTATGGCCGGCATCTGATCGTAAAGGCAGTTAAAAAATAAGGACCAGGTGGTCCTCACCATCGTCACATAGCAAGCTATGGTAATAGATGTAAATCAGGGATTATTCTTATGAGCAGGCCGTATTATTTAGATGACAACGGTGCCTTTGTCATTGAAGATTATCAACATGCCAAATTATTCGCGGATTTTTTTCCAGGTGTGTCCGGTTTATACGGGATCCCGATGTGGGCCTTTTATGTCAACCGCGGACAGGCGGTGAGCTCATTCGGCATTGAATCTAAAGACAAAGCCATTTTGGAATTTCAGCCGGCTAATAAAGCGTATCGTTTAACTTCGATTTCGGGTTTTAGGACTTTTTTAAAAGTCAGGGATGGCAAGGGCCAAAAATTCTATGAGCCTTTTGCCAACAGCCTTGGCCTTACGTATAAAATTCATCAGCGTATGCTGATCACAGCTCACGATTTGACCATTGAAGAAATAAATACAACACTGGGATTAAAGGTATCTGTCAATTATTTTACCATGCCTCAAGAGCCTTTTGCCGGACTGGTGCGCCGTGTGACCATCGAGAACATTGGCCGCAAGCAATTAGACATCCAATGTGTGGACGGCTTGCCAGCGATTAATCCTTATGGCCTTAAAGACTGGCTTGGCAAAAACATGGGCCGCACCGTGGAAGCTTGGATACGGGTGCATAATGTAAAAAATAAGGCGCCCTTTTACCGGTTAAAAGCAGAGGTGGCAGATACCCCGCAGGTCACGCCGATCACGCAAGGAAACTTTTATTTTGCCTTTGATTCGGATTCTCGTAAACTTTTTGATATGATTGTTGAAGCAGCATGTGTTTTCGGCCACGCTAGTGATTTTTTAGTACCGGAGAGTTTTTTGCAGCAAACGAATTTTTTAGTACCCGCTCATCAGGAAACTGCCAATCGCACACCGTCGGCAATGAGTGTTTGTCGTTTTGCTCTTGCCGGGGGGAAGAAACGTAGTTTCACGGCTGTTGCGGGCTTTGCTCATGATTTGACTGAATTAAAGAAAGTGGTTAAAAAATCCAGGGGGCCTAAGTTTATTGAAAGTAAGGCCAGGCTTAACCGTCAGATCATTGATGAAATCAAGGATTACTGTTTTACCCGTAGTGCTTCCAATGGATTTAACCAGTATTGCGGTCAGACTTTTTTGGATAATATCTTACGCGGGGGCTTGCCGATATCACTGCAAACCGCCGAAGGGCCGGTATCATTTAATGTTTATAGCCGCAAGCACGGAGATTTGGAACGTGATTATAATTTTTTTACGTTGGCTCCTACTTTTTTTTCTCAGGGAAACGGTAATTACCGCGATGTTAACCAGAATCGCCGTAACGATGCCTGGTTTAACAGGGATGTCAAAGACAGCAGTCTCGTCAATTTCTTGAATTTAATTCAGGCCGACGGATACAATCCTTTGATCGTCAAGGGGGCCGTTTTTCTCATTAAGGATGAAGGGGCGATTGATGGCATCTGCAGTGAATTTGGCGTTATTAAGGGAGCGGATAAGCTCAAAGATATTCTCAAAGAAGGTTTTATGCCCGGGGATTTGTTAAAGGTCATCACGCGTGAAGTTGCCATTAGAGGACAAGCAGATGATTTTTTAACACGGGTTTTGGGAGTATGCACCAAGATAGAATTGGCTGATCGAGGGGAAGGATTTTGGAGTGATCATTGGACCTATAATTTGGATTTGATTGAGAGTTACTTAAGTCTTTATCCTGAAAAACTCAAAGAACTTTTTTGGGAAAGACGAGTATTTAATTTTTTTTTAAATGATTTTTATGTCCTTCCCAGAGACGCCCGTTATATTTTGACTCCTGCCGGAGTCAGGCAATACCATTCTTTGGCTGAGACAGACACAGAAGTGCAGGCAAAGGCTAAAGGCTATAAATTACGCGGGAAAGACGGGTCAGGTGCGGCTTATATGACGAGTTTATTGGTCAAAATGATCTGTCTATTAGCCAATAAAGCCGCGAGTCTTGATCCCAGCGGTATCGGGATTGAAATGGAGGCCAATAAACCTAATTGGTATGACGCGCTTAACGGTTTGCCGGGCTTGCTTGGTTCTTCGATTGCTGAAACTTTTGAACTAAAGCGCTACGCTCTTTTTGTAAACGGATCAGTGGAACAATTAAGATTAGACAATCAAGCGGCTATTATGGTTTTTGAAGAATTGGCAGATTTTATCCAGGGGTTGGTTTCAGTATTATCCACAGAATTAGACCCCTTAAAATACTGGCAGAAGTCTAATGATCTCAAAGAGCATTATCGTCATACCATCCGTTATGGCATCAAGGGTCAAGAGAAGCCTTTATCCGTTGCTGAAATCAAGAAATTCTTGGGGTACATTGTTGAAAAATGTGACGCGGGTATCCTTAAAGCCAAGTATGGCAATAATCTTTTTGCCACCTACTTCTATCATGAAGTAACAGAGTATGATCTTTTGGATAAGTCGCATCATGGCCAGCATCATGTGCGGGCAAATGCTTTCAAACGGCATGATTTACCGTTATTTTTAGAAGGGTTCGTGCATGCTATGAGGACTGCGGGTAGTACCTTCGAAGCGAAAGCTCTTTATAAGGCGGTTAGATCAAGTAAATTATTTGATCGAAAATTGGGCATGTACAAGGTCAACGCGGATCTGTCCAAAGAATCCGACGAAATCGGCCGTACCCGTATTTTTCCGGCTGGGTGGCTCGAGAATGAGTCTGTATGGCTGCACATGGAATATAAATATTTTTTGGAGCTGCTTCGTTGTGGATTAGCTAAAGAATTTTTTACAGAGATCCATGGCGCTTTGGTCCCGTTTTTAGACCCAATGATGTATGGCCGCAGTATTTTGCAGAATTCTTCTTTTATCGCTTCTTGCGCCCACGAAGATAAGAATTTGCATGGCCAGGGTTTTGTGGCCCGCCTTTCGGGCAGCACCGCTGAGTTTTTGCATATATGGCTGGTGATGAACATGGGACTCAAACCTTTTGTACTGGATGATCAAGGCCATCTGACGTTAAGATTTAACCCTATATTGCCATCGTGGTTATTTACCAAGGCGGCACGCACTTATAGTTTTAAGTTATTTGTTAAAATAATGGTTACCTACCATAATCCGCAGCTAAAAGATACTTTTGGGCCGAAAGGCGTGAAGGCGCAAAAAATCGTACTGACCTATCCTGATCGTAAGAGCATTGAAATTGCCGGCGGGGTGTTGAATGAATCTCATGCCTTGGATGTGCGGGAAGGTGTTGTCACGAGTATTGATGTTTTTTTGAATTAATTAAGGAGGCCCCAAATATGAAAAAACCATTGGTCGGTATTATCATGGGCAGCCAGTCGGATTTAAACATTATGGGTGCTGCCGCGGATTTATTGGATGAATTTGGTATCACGTATGAGGTTACGGCGATTTCCGCGCACCGCGCGCCCAAACTCATGTTTAATTACGCCTCGAAGGTTACCCAGCGCGGCTTAAAAGTCATTATCGCTGGTGCCGGCGGGTCAGCTCATTTGCCGGGCATGATGGCCGCTATGACAACACTGCCGGTCATTGGCGTGCCGATCAAATCATCTAATTCCATAGACGGGCTGGATTCTTTATTGTCCATTGTACAGATGCCTGATGGTGTCCCAGTCGCCACGGTGGCGGTCAACGGGGCCAGGAATGCCGGTATTCTGGCTGCTGAGATCATCGCGACTTTTGATCGAGGTGTCGCGGCTAAATTGAAAATCCATAAAAAAAATTTAAAGAAAAAAGTAGAAGCTTCTGTTAGGACGATAGCCCGTCGAGGTCATCGTTCTTTACGCGGTTTATGATATTATTCACTGCCTCACCATCTATTTGATTATAAAAATAATATAGATTTGTCATCCCCGCATGTTTTAATCGGGGATCCAGGACACGGATGAACTGGATTCCCGCTGGAGTTTACCCCCGAATGTATTTGTCGGGGGCGGGAATGATAATGAGTAAGAAAAGGGGGCTTTATATGATTAGCACAGGTGTCAGTGTCATTAATGATAAAGTCAAAAAGGAATCAGGTGTTATTGACGCGATACGCTTTGAAACATCCAAGGTGATTGTTGGTCAAAGCGTATTAATAGACCGTCTATTGATCGGTATATTGGCTAATGGCCATGTTTTGGTCGAAGGGGTGCCGGGCCTGGCTAAGACCACCGCGGTCAAGACCTTGGCCCAGACGATACAGGTCAAATTTCACCGTTTGCAATTTACTCCTGATATGCTTCCGGCAGATTTGACAGGTACGCTCATTTATGACCAGCGTACAGGGACTTTTAATGTCAAAAAAGGGCCTATTTTTGCCAATATCATTTTGGCGGATGAAATTAACCGCGCGCCTGCCAAGGTGCAAAGCGCTTTGCTTGAAGCCATGCAGGAGCGGCAGGTAACCATTGGTGAAGAGACTTTAAAATTGGATGATCCGTTTTTGGTTTTGGCCACTCAAAACCCGATCGAACAGGAGGGGACCTATCCTTTACCCGAAGCCCAGGTGGATCGTTTCATGCTCAAGGTGAGGATTACCTATCCTACCAAGGACGAAGAATTAAAAATTCTTAAACGCATGGCGAGGACCGGTCAGTCATTTCCCGTGCAGGCGGTGGTAACACCGCAGGATATTATCCGCCTGCGTTGCGTGGTGGATGAAATTTATATGGATGAAAAAATCGAGGACTATATTGTCCAGATTGTGGAAGCCACCCGCAACCCTGAGCAGTATAAACTTAATGATCTTAAAGGATTGATCCTTTATGGAGCGAGTCCGCGGGCCACGATCTATTTAGCTTTAGCCGCCAAGGCGCACGCGTTTATTCAAGGACGCGGATTCGTCACTCCTCAGGATGTCAAAAGCATTGGCATGGATGTCCTGCGCCATCGCGTCATACCCAGCTACGAAGCTGAAGCCGAAGGCAAGACACCCGAGGATTTGGTTAAGCGTATATTAGATGAAGTCGAAGTGCCCTAAGTAGGCATTGTAGGTGATAAATTTGTTTTTTTCGCTCCTGGACGTCATTTTTTTAACGCCAAAAAACTTATGCTGGCTCGGTGGTCAAACAACTCGCCTTAAAGTTCTCTGGAACTTTAAGGCTCAAACAAGTTTGACCATTTAAGCCTGAAGGCTTAAATGCCCTCGCCATCATAATTTTTTTGGCTAAAAAATGACACAGTCGCAAAAAGAACAAATTGAACCCAAATAGCATGCATCAATGAGAAGAGTTTTTGGAAACAATTTTTGAAAACCACTGTTGTCCCGACAATCTTCGTCACCGATTCAGAAATACAGCCCCGAAGGGGCGTTGTATTTCTGAATAATTAGAAAAGATTGTCGGAAAAAGACAACCCGTGGTTGAAAAAATTCGTTTCCAAAAACGATGACATCATTGAAAAATATTGGATGAAAGAACAAATTTATCCTTTACAATGCCTGTGTAATAATATCCGCTACCTGCGCCGAGGACTGACCAGGCGTAATGTCTATCCACGTCAGACGCTTGTCCCGTCGAAACCAGGTCAATTGGCGCTTGACATAATGGCGGGTATTAAGTTTCATCAAATACTTGGCGCGCTCAAGATCATATTCCCTTTTTAAGTAGCCCATGATCTCAGGAATGCCGATAATCTTGCGAGCTGTACGGCTTAAAGGCAGGGCTGAGACACTCTTAATCTCCTCAAGGAGTCCCTTCGCGAACATGCCGTCCACGCGCGCTTCCACCCGTTGGTAAAGTTCCTCGCGCGGCCGATTGAGGGCAAAGATCTTGATGGGCATCTTGCCCCACAGCCCCTCGCGCTTTTGCTGCAAGCTCGAGATGGGCTGCCCTGTTGATAGTGCCACTTCCAAAGCCCGGATAATCCTCTGGGGATCATTAGGGTGAATCTTTGCTGCTGCCTGCGGGTCTAAGGTTTTCAAGCGTTCATGCAACGCGGCTGAGCCTTGAACGGTACGCTGTCGATATAGTTCTTCCCTTAAGTCTTCCCCGGCGATCCCTTCAAAAATCCCATCCAGCAAAACCGACATATACATGCCGCTTCCACCGACGATCAAGGGTGTTTTGCCACGGGCCTGTACATCCTGGATAGCAGGCACGGCGAGCTCGCGATAGCGCGCCACATTAAAATCTTCCGTCACTGAAAGTATATCTACGAGATGGTGGGGCACAAGGCTACGCGTTTGATATATTGGTTTATCGTTGGCAATCGCTATTTCCCGATAAACCTGCATGGCATCGCAACAGACAATTTCAGCATTAAGACGCTGTGCTAAACACAAACCTGCTTCGGATTTTCCGACGGCAGTTGGCCCGACGATGAAAATAAGCACAGGATCTTTCAAAAGGCCCAATTGCTTCGACATCGGATAGTTTTAAACAATTCGATTACGGGTAAATGAGGGTGGGGTATCCCAGCTTATCTAATCGTTTTTTCAAAGCCTCGGCACTTTCAAGCGAGCTCATTTGCCCCACGCGCACACGATAATATTTTTTCCCATCAGAGGCAGTAGTCTCAACAACATAGACATACTGCCCGCTACCTTTTAAATCATCAATTAAAGCAAGGGCCCTGCCTTTATCTAAAAACGACCCTACCTGGACCGCGAAATATTGTTTTTCTTCCAAAAGCTGTTTAGCAACGGGGGCTTCCGGGCTCTGAGGAAACTCATTAATGATCTTGTTTAAATATTTATTAGCATTCTCCCATCGCATTAATTTTAAATCAGCTCCGGCGATCTTAAAATAAATTAAACTCAAAAATGAAGAAGACGGGCTCTTTTTAAGTAATCGATTGGCCGTATCGAGGGCATCTGTGTACAAACCATCCATATAAAATCCTTCAATCAGGCTAAGCGCGGCCTTATCATAAATGTCCTGTGATGGATGAGTGCCCATGACACTTTGGAAAGCACTGCGCGCATCGGCATATTGCCCCAGGCGCAGCTGTGCCAAACCATAATAATATTGCGCTTCGGTGCGCTCTGCGGGATTATTGCTGTCTTTGATAATTTGGGAAGCCAAATCTCTGGCCTGAGCGTAGTCTTTGTTCATCACCGCGGCTTCAATATCCGGCAATGCCGCGTATGCCAGGGGACTGCCGCCAGCCATCAATACAAAACACAAAAAAAACAATCTCATATCACCCTTCCAACGCTGACTCAAGATCGGCAATCAAATCCTCGGCATCTTCAATACCGATGGAAACGCGTACGGTTTCTTTAGTTATCCCTGATGCGCGAAGACCCGCCTCACCCATGGAGGAGTGGCTCATAAACCATGGAGTTTCAGCCAAAGACTCCACCCCGCCTAACGATTCAGCTAAGGCAAAATATTGTAATTTTTTGAAAAATTTATTTAACGACACCTGTGAGGTATTTAATTCAAATGCCAGCATGGCCCCAAACCCCTTCATCTGCTTTTTGATAAGTTGGGGCTGTGGATGGCTTTTAAGGCCCGGGTAATAAACTTTCCTGACGTTCTTATGGCCCTCGAGGAAATGCGCTATTTTGATGGCATTGGCCTGATGCGCTTCCATGCGGGGCACCAGGGTCTTTATCCCGCGCAAAACCAGCCAGGCATCATACGGGGATTGGGAAACGCCTAAGGCATTGACCAGGAAACGCCCCCGCTCTTGCAATTCTCGATTGGCATAGATGATCGCCCCGCCGACCACGTCGGAGTGGCCGTTGATGTATTTGGTCGTCGAATGCACTACCATGTCCGCCCCAAACTCAAAAGGTTTTTGAAAATACGGTGACAAAAAAGTATTGTCCACGACGCTAAGGGCTTTGGCATTACGTGCTTCGGCTATGACAGCTTCCATGTCCACGATGTTAAGCAGAGGATTCGACGGTGTTTCAATCCACACCATTTTGGTATTTTTCTTAACAGCCCCTTTAACCGCTTTAAGGTCACGCATATTGATAAAAGAAAAATCATAGCCCATAGGCTTTAAAACCGCGTTAAACAAACGGTAGGTGCCGCCGTAAATATCATCCCCCGTGATGATATGGTCCCCTGCTTTAAGAAAAAACATCACCGCGGTGATGGCAGCCATGCCGGTGGCAGTGGCCGAGCAATTAATGCCCCCTTCCAGGGCCGCGATATTCGCTTCCAAGGCCGCTCGGGTGGGATTGCCGGAACGGGTATAATCATACCCCTTATTCTTGCCAATCTCGTCGAAGAAAAAGGTTGATGTGGGATAAATCGGGGTGATCACCGAATTGAAAGTTTTGTCAATGTTAACGCCGGTATGCACGGCTTTGGTACGGATCTTCATAAATGCATTATATCAACTTCCCCGCCTTCCATGCAATCTTAATCTGTAGATATATTCCTAATCGTTGTGACTTCAATAGGTTTGATGCCTATCAAAGAATTGGTCAAAAAAGCGGCGTCGGATTTTTTGAGAATTTCCGGCGTCAAATTTTTTTCTTTCACGGAAATTTTCAGGTTTCTGGCTTGTTTGAAAACTTGTTGGCGAGTGATGCCGTTTAAACAGCCCGAAGACAAGGGGGGCGTATATAAAACCTTGGTCTTAATCCAAAAAATATTCGCCCGGCTGGCTTCGAAAATAGTGCCGCTGCGGTTAAGCAAAAGCGCCTCATCAAAACCTTGGCTCCGGGCTTGGGTAAAAGCCTCTGCAAACAATTCATAGTCTAAAGATTTCACGTCGGCCAAACGGTCATTAGCGCTCCGGTTGGTTTTGATCAAACAAACGCGATAGATTTTCTTATCTAAAATTTTATATGGGAATGCCGCCATCATCACATGCGTCTGTTGACCTGCCTGCCAAACCATCAGCCTTACGCGCCCGGAAGATAGATGATTGCGCCGCAATAATCCCTTTAATATCGATGGGTTGATGGACGGCGGCTTGATGCCTAAAATCTTTAGACCCGCCCGCAAACGCTTTAAATGCAAAGCAGTGTCCAGCACCACTCCTCTTAAACCCAGCATGGTTTCAAAAACGCCTTTTGCCTTAAAAACACCTGGGGTAAAAACCTCAATCATTTGAGGATCGACGGTAAGGTATTGACCATCGAGATAAATGGTGCGCAATACTTCCTCCTTTCATAACCATCTACCCTAAATACACCTTTACGAAGTCGAAGAAATAGGGCCTTTTGATTTGAGGATCAACAGTGAGGTATTGCCCATCGAGGAAAATTGTAGACAACACTTTCCCCCTCCCTAACCCTCCCCACAAAGGGGAGGGAATTAAATTTAGCTAAATGACTTCTTAAGGGTATCAATCAATGGCTTGGCCTTATCCCAAGTTTCCTGCCATTCGTCCTGGGGCTTGGAATCCGCCACAATGCCACCACCGACATGAAAAGTGATTTGTTTTTGATTTAAAAACATGGTGCGTATCATCACGTTAAAATCCATGTCCCCGGAAAAACTCATATACCCCAGCGCCCCGGTATACAGGCCGCGAGGGATGCACTCCAATTTTTTAATAATTTTCATCGCCTCAATTTTAGGGCAGCCGGTAACGGAACCGCTGGGAAAGGCGGCTTGCAGCAGATCAAATTGATCACAACCCCTCCGCAGACGGCCCTCGATGGTCGATGTTGCCTGAAAAACGGACGCGTATGTCTCGATGGTGCGCATGGCCTTGACCTTCACTGACGCATAATCACAGACCCTGCCCAGATCATTACGCTCCATGTCCGTGACCATCAAAAGCTCGGCAATTTCCTTGGGGCTCTTTTGCAATTGCTCTTTTAATATTCTGTCCTGCACCCTGGTTTTTCCCCGGGCCCTTGTCCCCTTCATCGGCTTGACCTGGGCAATGCCATTTTTCAATCTCAAAAAACGTTCCGGTGAGGCGCTTAAGATCACCTGCCTGCCGTCATCAAAATAAGCCCCAAATTCCGATGGGAAAGCCTGGCGCAGGTTTCCGTAAATGTCTGCAGGCCCCGGAAAGCAAAGACCAGGGAATATTTGCACTTTTACTTGATGCGAAAGATTGATCTGATAAATATCCCCGCGGCGTATATGTTCCAGCGCCTGACGCACGGCTTTCATATAACCGGCTTTGGTGAAATTGCTTTTGAAGTAAATTTTCGGCTGATCCTCGGGTCCTGTCCTCGGGATTCCCCAGCGTGCTCGCAAAAGCCTGCGCTCGCTGGGGATGCCCCTCCCTCGGCCACCCGAGGATACGCATTTCAAAATGTCTTTGATGCGCCCCTTGAAAAAACTGGAAATGATAAGCTGCTGTTTTTGATGGTCCACGGCTAAAATGGTGTCGTAAAATCCAAAAAATAAAGAGCCATCATAACCCAAATACCCGACTGCTCCGGCAGGGAAAGATAACCTTTGGGCTACAAGGCGGTATTTATCAAATAGCCTTTTTAAGCCAGATAACTTCCCATTCCTCACCGTCGTGAAAGGAGCAAAACCTATATAAGAAAACCGGGCCTGGGAGCGATGCAAGCTGCTGTCTAAAAAAAACGCCTGCGGCTGATTTTTAAAAATACAGAAAATACTAAAGGCATCCCCGTTGAAGGAGACAGTGTACTGATGGACCGAGGGCATAGACTAGAAAAACGATGCTTGGGATTTCTGATTTAATTTAAAGCTGGGTTTCTCAACACCGAATTGATTTAGAAAAACCGGCACTTTCTGAAGGTCCTTGTCCCCTGCCATTTCCATCAGGCGCAAAAATACCGCGACGGTGAGTTCAACATCCGCCATGGCGCGATGGGTTTGATCAACGACCACCCCCAGGGAGCGCGCTAAATAAGCCAACTTATGATTGCTTAAATAAGGCAGTAAATCACGGGCCATTTTTAAAGTATCCACGGCCGGGGTTTGGTCGTGAAGTTTGCGGCCGATCAAGGCCAGTTCATAACATAAAAAATTAAGATCAAAGCGCACATTGTGTCCGGCCACACAGGCCCCGCCGATAAAATGGATCATTTGAGGCAGGATATCCGCGGCCGCGGGTGCCGTTGTGAGCATCTCTTCCGTGATGTTATTGACCAAGGTTGCTTGCGTAGGCACAGACCTTTGAGGATTGACCAGGGAATAAAACTTATCCACCACCTTGGTACCCTTGACCTTCACAGCGGCAATTTCGACAATGCGATCGCCATCAACAGGGGAAAGACCTGTTGTTTCCACGTCAAAGATTACAAATTCAGTAAGTTTAATGTTCATTTTTACTCCTGGTCGATTTTTCTTACTCATTGTCATTCCCGCGCAAGCGGGAATCCAGTTCATCCATGTTCTGGATCCCCGATAAAAACATTCGGGGATGACAAATAACTATATCTTCAATGATGCTGTATATGAAGCAATTAATTCTGAAGGATGATACGCTTGTTTTGCCCGGGCCACATTAGACATGGCAAAATCATCCATGGTATTGATCCGGCTGAAATACGTCAACTGCTCATCAGCGCAAAATCTTTTAAACATATACGCCGCGGCCCCGGTGATTTTCAAATCCGCGATTTCCGCGTAAATGCAAAACGTATTTTCATCGATGGCAAAACCAAAGGTATAACCAATGATCTTGCCCTTAGCCTTCAAAACCCTGGCAACAAGCCCCAGGGGTTTCCAAAATTTTAATAAACGCACGTGCACCAGACGGTTTTCTTGCAACATAGAAAGGTACACATCATCCCTCTTGACCCTCGCACGATTATCTGCCCAGCATTCATACAAGCCCATGCAAGAATCAAAATCAGCATCCATGTAAGGCTCAAAAGAATGGTGCCCCTGATGCGCTATAAAAAAATTGCAATCATGCCGCTGGGATTTATAGGCATTGCCTTTCAAGGCAATCAAATCCTCTTTGCGATACACGTACTCCGCTCTCTTAGAGTATTGATTATAACTGCCCCTACTAAAGGCTGACAATAAATTTCCCGGAATATTTTCTATGCGGTTGACCGCCTTGGGATTCCCACCTTGGGCCATGTGCTCAAAAGCAAAATCTATCGTCGAAGAATCCATGCTTTTCCCCAAAGGCGGCAAGTATAAAAAGCTTCCTGAAGGCCCATGAGCAAAGATACATAGACAGCCGTTGATCATTTTTAACTCAAAATCAAAAAAATCACACCAGGCAAATAAACTGACAAAAGAAAAACTGGACAACGGCCGAGGGCCCTGATCTAAAAATGAATCCACCAGCGGCTTTTCGTCAAGCAGAGCATCATCGAAGGATAAATCGAATAAATACAGCAATTCAGAAGCATACGGGCTGTAATCATGAAACATGGCCTTATTGCGGGATAAAAACTCTTTTGTTTTAGCTCGACGAAAAAATTCTTTCAAATAAGCCACATAAGCATCAAAATCCGCGCGAGGCAAATAGTCTTGGACATAGGGACAGCTTAAATGCACATAGACCTTAACAGCATCTGGTGTCTGGGAAATGATGAAAGGATACAAAGAACATTCAAAAGGCCGCTTGGTATAAATACCACAGGTGTTATCCGCGCCATTAAGGAAACGACAAAAATGCTCTCCGCAAGCTTGAATGGTTTTGACATAGCCTTGGCTGTCTAAAACAATATTCCCTGTTATCAGGTCAGCTAAGTTTGCTTGATCCCTCATACCTAATTTGGGGCGCCAAATCGAATCTGCCTCCTTGTAACGGCAACAGCCGTCGCATTGAAGACAAACTTCAGAAGGGACAAATTGTTTGAGGGACAGTTCTGTCATTTAACAATACTTCCTAGAGCCATGTCTTTGTCCGGAACGACCAACGACATCCCATCAGCATCGGACGCTGCCAAAAGCATCCCGTTAGAGGTTTCCCCTCGGATAACCGCAGGCTCCATATTGGCGACCAGGATGACTCTCCGGCCGACGAGCTGTGCTGGAGTATATGCTTTGCGGATCCCGGCGACGATCTGGCGCACATCACGGCCCGTATCCACTTGCACTACATAAAGACGGTCCGCGTTAGGATGCTCCTTGACCTCTTTGATCTGGGCCACCACTAATTCAATTTTCTTAAAATCTTCAATTGTTGCCATAAAAATCCCCCTCTTTATGACGCCCTTTTAAACACCATATTTTCACTAAACTCATCAACGAAGTAATCATAGCAGACCCGATACGGACTTTGGAATTCTCATGATGGCGCCATTCCACCGGCATTTGATGAACGCGTAACCCCAGCTGGTGGGCTATTGATATCAATTCCGTGTCAAAAGCCCAATTGTAGATGCTTTGCCGCGGAAAAACTTTTTCACAGGCTTGCGCGGTAAAAATTTTAAAACCGCAGGTAAAATCCCCCAGTTGACAGCCGCTGCTGACAGAAGATAAAAACACAAAAATTTTCCCCAACAAAGCCCTATGCCATGGCCTCTTTTGTACCAACAATCCGATGTTATTGCGGTTGCCCACACAGATATCGCAAAGGCCGTCACGGACACATTGTAAGAATTTTGGAATTTCCGTCAATTCCGTTGATAAGTCCATATCCATAAACAAACGGTAACGGCCGCGGGCCGTTATCATGCCACGATTAACCGCAAAACCTTTCCCTTTATTTTCAGCGTAACTAATAATGCACAAATGTTTTCCTTCCAAAAGGCCCAATTGCTTCGATGTCGTTGGGTGGTGTATCATCGCGGTGACCTGTTGTAAGGTATCATCGCTGGAACCGTCATTGACGACCACGATTTCATACTCAAGGCCTAATGTCTGCACGTAGGAATCAATGATCTCAAGATTACGACGGATAATCTTGCCTTCATTATAAACGGGTATGATGACGGATAATTCCACAGGCATCTATCTACCTTTACGTTTTAATGCTACTAAGAACTCCCCCGTCTTATAAGGCTCATAATGACTGAAAATATACGATAAAAGCAAAATCAAATCCTCATTGTCATACAAATAGGCCTGCGGTATGGGGGAAACAAGATATGTCTTCTCCACAAATATATAGGGAGGCTTGAAGGTTTTAATACGGTTGATCTCACGCTGTAAATTATCTTTGGTAAACAGTATAGTAACGGGAAATTTACGCATGCGCCTGGGTTGGGAATTAACCATAAAATAGGTATAGAAAAAAGGGCGGCGCTTGGCCTGCATTAAGATCAAATTCTCAAACGAAGACACCACAGGGACTTTCTGGTCGGAAGAGGTCAGCGATTGGATCAAAACGTCATCTTTACTGTAATCCGACTCTTTTCTAAAAAATTCTTTAAGCTGTTTATCATCGGCAAAATCATTTTCGGTTACCAGCATCTCTTCCTTCTGGCCCAAACCATTGACAGGGAGTTTAAAAGCGTCCGGATAACTGATAAACAGATGGCTGAAATAACTATTTCTTCCGACGGGAACCTGGCTTACGGCGGGATGTGTCATGGGATTGCGCGACAAGTTAAAAATATTTGGATGTAAAAGAAATTGATGTGTTGTCACCGTCATCACCAAAACCAAAATACCGCAAGCCAGCTTGCAAAGCCTTTGATGATATTTCCCTAAGCGCGCTGTTATCTCTTTAAGCGCAAAGACCATGACCATCGCAATAATCACCCCATTGCGTAAATAGGAGGGCATATTATTAGCAAGTGTCGCGTGATAATGATAACTGATCAAAAGAAAAACACAGGCACTTGCCATGACCAGGCCATCGGTTTTAAGGGCCTTTTGCTTCAACTGACCTAAAAAAATAACCAAGGCAAACAAATAAACAACCGGTAAAAGAAAAGCTATTGAAGCGCGGTCAACAAAAGGAGGGGTTAAATTATTGATCATGAGGGATGTTTGATTGCCCGCCTGATAAAAACGTATGAATTCAAACTGGTTAAGCCAGAAAACCTTAGTAAAAATATGTTCACCTGCCGCCATCCATAAACTGGACAATAAAACCACCCAGGGGATGAGGACTAATAATACCATCTGCCTTTTGTTTAAACGCGGCATCAAACCCCCGGGATTCTTGATGACAAACATTTCGCGCATGACCAAGAAAATATAAAAGGCGGCTAAGGTGTACCCTCCCTCTCCTGTAATATAAAAAACATAAAAACCGCACACCGCCGAGGTTAAATGTAGCCACCTCGTCCGGCCAGTTTGCACGTGCAGAATTAAAAATAAAAAGAACAAGCTGTCAAAAAAGAACCGCAAAGGGGTGTCTTGGGGATAAGTAAAAATAAATGGGAATGTTTCTATATTAAAAAAATGCAGCCGCAGCCCGAGAAAAATGGCGATCAGCGCCCACGCAGTATCTTTCAAAACAAGACGCAAGGCATAAAACCAAATCCAGTAATACATGACACTGATAATCATCATGACAATGACCGCATTGACATAATCGAACCGGCCCAATAAATGCTGGGCTATTTCAGAGACAAGAATAGGTGCTCCGATCCCATAACGGGAAATAGTATCTACCCCCAAAATATTCCCCGAGATATGCGACCAGCCTGCTGACATCAATAACCAGTCAATATGATGAAAATGTTCGCCGCAAAACATCCTGGCCACTGCCCCTCTCACATCAGGGACCCAGATAATTAATGGAATAAGTCCCACTCCCGCCGCTGTCAGCCAAACAGAGAGATTGGAGAGAGGTGTTTTATCTTTCAGCCGTTCATTTAAACCCCGCAACAATTTAAGGACTTCCGGAGTAAATATTTTTATCCCCGCACTGGCGATTAATGACGCATAAAAACCATTAAGCCACAAAGGATACCGGTAAACGGCGTATTTAAACAAAAAGAACGTTTCAACAATAACAATCGCCGCCTGCACAATCGTAAAATACTTGAAAGGATCATATTTTTGAGTAGTCCTCCGCGCAAAAAAACGCATCAATAGAATAAAACTGACAACACCTGCAAGAATAAAAAGCCTCAAAAAGAATACATCATACTTCGGTAATATCGCGTGTTGATAGGTTGCAAAAAAATGGTAAACCAAGGGGGACGGTTTGGCGGGGAAAAGCATCGAAAGACCCGTCCCTGCGAATACGCTTTCAATAGATATTAATACGCTTAAGATACCGATCCAATAGATCATCGTTATTCCCTTTATTGAGATCCTTCGCTTTCAGGCTCAGGATGATCCCGACAAAAGGCCCAATTTCCTTGACACCGAAAAGTTGAGCTACTTCGTCGGGGTCATTTTAACCAAACAGAAGGCAACGATTTATAAATTTCGATACTTTCAAAATCTTTACTTTTACGAATACCGGCCCTTTGGGCCCACTGGACCATTTGCGCCAGTCCCTCTTGTAAACTCACGTACTCCCGGAGGCCAAAAAATTTCCTGACCTTCTCATGATCAGCATAAGCATGCTTAACTTCATTTCTGGCCTCAACATGAACGATCTCAACCTTTGCGTCCATGACCTTCATAACTGTCTGCGCGAGTTCATTGATCGTACAAGACTCGTCAGCCCCCACGTTAAAAATTTCCCCATAACACCGCGGATATTCAATGGACCGAGCGATTAAAGGAGCCACGTCAGAAATGTGGCTAAACGCCCTTGTCTGCTTCCCATCGCCAAAAATGACCAAAGGACTATTCTTCATGATATTGTTCATAAATATCCCGATCACATTACGGAATTTATCACCAATGTTCTGGTTTTCTCCATAAACATTATGCGGACGGAAAATAACATAATTAAGGCCAAACATTTTCTGGCTGATTTTTAATTCTAATTCAACAGCCAGCTTCGCGATCCCGTAAGAATCTTCCGGCATAGGAACCAAATCTTCATTTAACGGCGTCTGATTCTCGCCATAGACGGCAATAGAAGAAGTGAAAACAAAACATTTTATATTATTCTTCACTGATTCATTGATCAAGTTGACTGAACCAATGACATTATTCGTGTAATTAAACCGTTTGATAAAATGACTTAACCCCTCAGCGGCATAAGCAGCCAGATGAAACACATGATCAAATTGATGCTGCTTAAATAATTTTGAAAGCAACTCTACATCGTTAACGCTCCCCTGGGTAAATTTTGCTTTCGCTGGAACATTTTCTTTAAAACCGCCACTAAGATCATCCAGAACGACGACATCATACCCTAAAAGTAACAGTTCACGGGCCACATGAGAACCAATAAACCCGGCACCTCCAGTAACCAAAGCTTTCCCTTTTGCATTATTCATTATTTTTTTCATTCAATGTAAAAACTTTCTGTTTATACACTCCGGTTTTATGAAGCAAAAATAAAAATACCGTACGCAAAATACCCAGTCCATAAACCACCGCTTTAACAAAAGGCATTTGAGAATTCTCCTGCATATAGCGTGTCGGATGAGGGACTTCTCCGATTTTATATTTCCGGATGGCCCCTTGGATAATAATATCTGTATCAAAATCAAATTTGTCAGACAATAAATCTAATGGGAGTTCCCGTAAGAATTTTGCTGAATAGGCCCTAAAACCATTGTGGTAATCCGTAAGGTGACTGCCAAAAACTGAATTCTCCAGCCATGTCAGACATCGATTGGGGATAAATTTCCACATAGGCATACCTTTTTCCAATACATCCCCCAGAACCATCCGTGTACCGGTCACCAGATCACAGCCTTCATCCGATATCTTGCTGACAAAAGACGGGACCAAGGCAGGGTCATATTGATTATCCCCATGGACCATAACAGCAACGTCCGCATTTCTTTGAAGGGCTTCTTTATATCCTGTCTTTTGTGCCCCTCCATAACCAAGGTTTTGAGGATGCACGAGAACCCTGCAACCTAAACTCCGCGCTACTTGAGGCGTCCCGTCTTTGCTGCCGTCATCAACAACGATAATCTCATCGTAAGAACCGGGAGATATCTCAGCGACTGTTTTAGCTAAAACATGTGCTACATTGAAAGCAGGCATAACAATAATCACTTTTGGTTTAGTCATTTCAATTCCAGCTCATAGAGCTATTTGATCTGCCGTCCTCTTGCGGACAAAAATCTCTATTTGATCCCCCAGGTCAAATGTTATGGAAAGTGCCGCCAACTTGGGATGTTTCTTTAAAAAAATATCTATAAACTTAAATGCCGGCTTATACACGACCATGTTAGCCGTCCAATAACCAAGAGAAAAAGTCCTCGCATGTGAACGTGTCTTCACAACCGTAAAACCGGCTGAATTAAACAGTTCGCTCAATGTCAATTTGTTGAAATAATAAAGATGTGAGGGTTTAATATACCACCACCTTGAACCTTGAAGGCGGCTCATCAGGCTATCAATATCCGGCGTAGTACAGCAGATGATGCCATTGGGCTTAAGCAAAGGCCGGATTTCTTCCAAAGTACTTTTAGGGTCAATAAGATGCTCAATCACGTCTGTCATGACCACCACATCAAAAAAGCTCGCAGGAAATTTGACTTGCCTTAATAACTCCTGATGGACATTTTTAAGACCCAATTTTTCCCTGGCATGTTTTACGGCCCACTCGGAAAGATCAACTCCATAAACATCCCAGCCAGCCTTTCTGGCTTCATCCAAAAAAAAGCCAGCCGCACAGCCTATATCAAGAAGGGTTCCTTTACTTTTATTCAAATACTTAAGTATACGCCTTGCTGAAGCTCTGCGGCCTTCCTCTTCCTCCAGATATTTATCGTCAATCATCGATACATAACTATCAACGTAAAGGTTTTGATCCGAACGCGGATTCAAATAGGTAAAACCACACTGACGGCAGCAAACAACCCGCACCGAAGATGCCAACGAATGGTCGGTGATCTTATACAATAGCTTCTCTCCTGTATCCACAGGCTTTTTTAAATTATCATGGACAACATCGTATAAATCGCTCCCGCACAAGTGACACCTTGTTTCAACCCACATGCCTTCAGCTCCTTAACATCTTGGCTCGATAAAGCGGTTCTCGTTGTACGCTATAAAATATAATTCCAAAAAAACAAATACAGCTTAAAACCATGGAAATAAAAATCCAGAAACGTAATGATGTATGCGGCCAATACCGCAATAAAATTTGATGCTGCCCTCCGGAAATTGGCGCCCCCATAAAATATCTATTTACTTTAGAAAGAGGGGTCTTGCGGCCATCAATGGTTAATTCCCATTTCTCGTCGTAGGGATAATTGAAGACCAGCCAGCCTGCTTTGGGAGCTTCATACGTAAGTCCCAGATCATCATAGGTATTCTTCCAAACATTAAGGACCCTTTCCGGTAATTTAACCTGCAGCTTGATATCTCTCTGAGGCACTCTTTCATCGGGCCAAAGGATGGTTAGCTTTTTATCTTGAATATTCTGCACATCATAGGTAAAGGGCGCTGTCAATTTCCCCTGCATCGGACTCAGGAGCCTGTTACCAACCATCAATTTCCAGCTTGTATAGTCATTTGTAAATACTGTTGTAGATAAATAAAACGGAAAATCTTTTGGAAGCTCAAAGGTGTACTCCCATCCCGAGGGACTTTTATGAATTTCGGCTTTGCTCCAGTCCAAGGAAACATTATAAAATTTATCCTCAAAGTTCATGGGGGATATATACACCCTTTCTGCTGTCTTTAAAAATGGCCTATTGTACCCCTCCGGATCAACCATCACCACCCGTTGTCCGAGATTAAGACGCAATATATCGGCCAACCTTATATACCTGGAATCAAAGGCATAATCAGCAAAAAAAATGATTCGTTGATTGCCTGTTAAATATTGCTGGATTTCAAGATCAGGATAAAGGTTTTTATAGGAGATATGCCTCGGCTCATAAATCGACCATGGATGGAAAAACCGACTGATAGGAGTATATTGATAAAAAGCTCCAAACATACATAGTGGCCCGCCGTTAATGACGGGATAAATGTTCGTATCCTCTACATTAAGAAATTCTCTGAAGGGCAATACGCGGGGGTTTTGATAATCCGGGACCACCGCCTGATGGGTATAACATGGATTAAGCCTGGTTGGAACAGCATTGTCAGGATAACTTTTATCATATATTCTAACATATAACATCAATCCTACAAAATCTACAGCAAAAGCAAATCCTAAAATCACCCAGCCCACCCACTTCTTATCGGCGGAAATCAACTCCGGCATCAAAGTAAAAAAGAAAAATATTGTTCCTGTGCTCAGGATATACTCCTTTAAAGTTTGTGCCGCGCCTTGACCAATGAGACCAACACTCAAAGTCTGTGTCCCTCCCAATAAAGCCCACAGGAGAACAGACGCATAGAACAGCACTAAAAACCATCTTCTATTAAAATGTATGGAATCGACCTTACGCTGCCATAAATAAAGGTATGACTCTAGACCCATCGCTACCAGCGGTAAAAACATCATCGGGACTAAAAGAGATGCCATATGAAAACTACGGACCAGAAAACAGAAGGGATTAGTCAATGCGTTTATCCCATGGGCAATAGTAGAGATCATTAAAAACCCATAACTCAACCAATCATTGGGATGCAGCCCCTTTGCCCAAAACAATGAATTATTGTCGGCATATTTAATGTCTTGTTCTAATACAGAAAAATTACCAGGGAACCATGCATTATTGATCAAGATCATAAAAAAAATAGCTGCCACGAAAATGTATTTCCTTCTGTCTTTAGAAAGTACTACCCCGGCCAGGGCCAAAAATAAAGTGCTGGCACCTATAAAAAGCCATGTTGTCCCCCCCACATTATGGTGATAATCCAAAGCTGTTCCTAAGAATTCAAATGAATTAGCGAACCCTTTACCAAAAATATTGAAATATTCTTTTAAATTAAAAATATTATTAAATCTCCCCTCGCTTCCCCCAAGGCCTGACCCATGCACATAGAAATCATGGCTGAGAGCATGCCCCCACCAATAATAAGGCAAAATAATCAACGAACAACACGCTGCCAGGCCAATATTTTTAAAAAGTTCTGCCTTTGGCAATGGAGGCCGTTGGCGTAACTTATGCCACTCGCGTCGTAACAAAAAATTCCCGGCGCAACTGAGGATAAAAAAATGGACCGCTTGATAAAAATATCCAAAAGTAAGATAAGGTGAGCTGATCAAACACAAAGCCATGACCAACGCGGCCGACAAAAAAGTCCTTAAACGTAAATCCTCAAAAAAACAAAAAATAAAATATAAAACTAAAGGAAGGAAACAGTACACGCCATGTGCCATAAGCCCCTGCGTCATCATATAACTTGTCAGGATAGTATTTAAGTAAAGAAGGCAAATAAATATAACTGCTTTATTGGAAATCAATTTACGCAAAAGAAGATAGCCTCCAATGGTCCTGATAAAAGAAGTCAAGCCATAAAATAAAAACAAGTGCGTATGATACAACGCTTCTGCGGGATGGCTAAAAAATGGGGAAAAAATAATAAAGATAAAGGCTGTTATAATATTCGCCACACCATAAATCCCATTGATTGAAACAAAAAAAGCGTTGTTCATCTGGTCAAAACGGTCCCAGAGCTGGATACCGCCATGAAAAAAATGTGATACCAGAATAAACGTGCTTTCCAGTGGTATTTGTGTTTCATGGGAAGTACCCAAACGGCGAGTAAGATAAAAACATAAATCCGGATATAAAAAAGACTGGATTACAAACGAGGCGAGAAAAACTCCCAGGATAAATAAAACAGTGTCCTTAAAGGATGTGTCTTTGGTCATTGTTGTTCCCATTTTAACGCTAAAAAAATCAGTGCCAGCAGTCCAAATGTTGTTAATATCGCCGAAACTAAAAGTAATATCCTTAACGGTGAATGCGGCCAATATTGAATAAGTATCTTATGTTCTCCGCGGGCCAATGGAAAGCCTATAAAACTTTCATTCACCCGGTAATAGATGACCTTCTTTCCATCAACGGAAATCCGCCATTTAGTGTCATAAGGATAATGGCCGACCAGCCAGCCGTCCCTCTTGGCCCTGTAGATAATCCCTAAGTTGTCGAATTGCTTGCGCCACAATCCTTCAACGCCCTGATTTTCACTGGATGGATAAAGCAAAACATATTTCCGGTGCAGCGGAAAATCATTTTTAGGGAAGGCCGCCTTGAGGTCCCCTTTTTTGATATTCTGCACATCAAAGGTGTATGGCCTGATCAGCTCTCCTTGCGTGGCCTGAAGTTCCTGCCATTGCCCTCCTGTCCCCTCGATAAAAAAACGCAGATAATGCTGCTCGGGTAAAAACCATGAACTCGCCAAATGTTCGGGGAAACCGGAAGGTAAATGCAACGTATATACCATCATGTCCCCCTGTAGATAATAGTTCGAATAGTCACTATTATCCAATGTGCCTAAAATTTGACTATACTGAAAAACATCTCCCTCTTTTTTTGTAATGCTATCCGGCCATTGATCAGGCAGTCTCAATCTTCGTCCCGGGTCTTCTACCTCTACCACTTGCCGGGCCAGTCCCGCCGAACAAATGCGGCTTAAAGCATCCGGTGAAGCATTGATGGCCGCCCGGGCCAAAAAAATAAATTCATTATTCTGCTTAAGGTAGTCCATCATGGGAGGGTCGTTCAACCATTTTGCGAATTCCACATGCCTGGGATTCATTCCGTTTAACCAGGTATAATTCAACGCTTGGTTGATAACATGGTGAACATCACAGGACACCCCATGGGGATACCATAAACAGACCTCATCTCTAAAAGAAAAATTAAAGGTATACGAGTACCTGTAAGGGAAAATAGAAGGGTTCTCAAAGTCATACTCCACCATACCTGACTGTGGGGCAGCATCTAAAACAGTAGGCCTGCGCTCTATCACAGAAGTAAAATGCTTGGATTGATGAATGATTAAAAAAACATCAATGATTGCCAAAAAACATATTGTTCCGACAAAGAAATTCCTGGCCGTTGAGGAATTGATGAAATGAATCCACCCCAGTCCCCCCGAAAGCAAAACAGCAGACACCATCAGGTAAACACGCACTTCAAGAGGCAGCACAGGAAGGGCATTTAACACCAGTAAAAGTGTCATTATTCCAAGCAGGGTTAAGGAAACCCCGGAGAATTTCTTCCCCCTGTAAATTGCAATGACAGCCTCTATCCCCATGACAGCCAAAGGCATCAACAAATAAGCAAACATAGACTCCCCAGCGGCCTGATAGGAACGCGGAATGGTCTTTAACGGATTGGTCAAAACATTGATCCAGTGCGCGATGAGGCCAATATTCATGCCTTCGCGCGGAAAACTTAAAAGCCATAAAAAAAATATACCTATCGCAAAAAACCATTTTAACTTATTGGCGTTTAAAATAAGCCCTGCTAATGCCAAAAAAAGAAAGGATATTCCCAAATAAAACTCGATCCCCAATGTTTGCATATTTAAAATCGCGCTAAAAAACCCCCTGGGACTGCCTAATTCCAAGTTTGGGTTATGAAAATACCATTGGGGACTAAACGGATGGCTGATGCGGCTATCGGCCTGACCAAAGGCAAGATCATGAAACCCGGATTTGACTATATACGTATAAGGTGCCAAGATAAAAACCGCCACCAGGATGACCCAAGCTATATCCTTCCAGCCCCAAGAATTCCAAAAATAACGATTAGGCGCTTGAGGTAACGGATTGAAAAAAATCCTCCATAAAACTCCTGCCATGATAAAAAAATGCATCGGCAGATACAAATACGCCCCATGCAATGGCTCACTACCCATGACTATAATAAAAAATAAAAAGGCAACGATTAAAGAACGTAACTGCAAATCCTGAAAAAAACGCACGAGAAAATAAATACCCAGGGGCATATAGTTCCTGTAGAATGCTCCATCCATAGAAGCAATCTGACAAAAAAATACGGCAAAAATCACCGTCCCCACAAATAAAATAACACGATTCCTTGTCACTATTTTTAATAGTAAAAAAATCCCGACGATTCTGATAAATAAAATCGTCATCAAATATCCCCAAGTAAAAACATGGTGAAAAAGCCGGCTGGAATCACCTGAAAAAGGGGCCAGCAAATAATAGGCGAGGGCAGTCACCACATTGGGAAATTTAAATACTCCTAATGCCGCGTAGGTATGAAAATACGGCATCTGTGCAAAATAATCCCATAGTTGAAGTCCGCCCTGATAAAGAAAGGTCGTTAAAGCAAAGGTTGGCGGGTATTCCACGCAAATATCATTCCAAGATGAGAAAGTGATGTTAAAAGTGATAAATATCTCGGGATGGACAAGTACCAGGATCAGCGCAGCTGCCGCAAATAAGACCGCCACTGCCACTATGTTGGATTGAAAAAATCTTTTCATCCCTTCATCTTTCTTTTCATGGCAATAAGGTATCGCCCGTTGCTAAAGGGTTGATAATGGGATTTGACATAAACTATGACAGCCAAAACCCGCGCATTATTTTCCCGATAACTTGGCGGTAAAGAATCCTGCAGAAAAACTTTTTCCATGAAAACATATTCCGGCCGGCGATCTTCAAGCGCGCCTATGGTATCCCCCAAATAAGCCGGTGTATGCGCCGCGTCTGAAGGAAAAATCCTGAAGGTCATGGGCCTGGAAGTCAACAAAGGAAAATGATAGAAAAAAGGTGATCGATTGGCCTGAATAAGGATTTTGGTTTCAAAACTGCTGATCAAGGCCACCCGCTCTCCCGGCTTCGTCAGGCGACGTATCAAAGCAGCATCTTGGGAAAAATCAAAATGACTTCTGTAATAGTCTGCCAAAGCAGCGTCATTTTTAAAATCATCTTCAGTGCGTATGTCTTCCTGAGCCGTCCCCAAATCATTGGTGGGCAATTTATCCTGTTCTTTGACGTTTTTAAACATATTGTTAAAATATCCCTGCCTGTCCGGAAAGCGCTGGATAACCAGATTATCCGTCATGGGGTTACGGGAAAAATTCATTAAATTAGGATACGCCAAATAATTTTGATTGGTCAAAAGCGCGTAAAAACTTAAAGTCACCGCCGCGGCTTTAAGCCGTTTGCGCCAAACTAACGGCAAAAATTCAAGACAATACATAAACCAAAAACAGATGATCAGTACGAAAGGCAGAGCATCAACATAATAACTGGTGATTGCAGATCTTACCACGTAATATTGGTAATTGGCCAGGCCGTAAATGCAAAGTAAAGCAGTAAATAACCATTCCTTCTTTATCTTTTGTGTGTAAAGGCCAACGCTTATGTATAACAACGTCGCCAAATAGGCGAACGGCATGACCATGCTCATAAAAAAAGCCCAAAAATGACGGTATTTCAAACTCTCATACATGGGCAGAGCTGCCCTGCGTGAAAAAACATCCAGATAGTCCAAAAGATTATGCCAATACTCTTTGGGAAAAATATGACCTTTAAGCGTTGTTCCAAAAAATACCAGCGCTGATAGTACCGGCAAGACCACGCTTAAAAAATACCATCGCCGCTTCGAGGGATCAGAAAATATTTGATGGCGCAAAAATGGCAAAATGATCAGGGCTGAAAGATAAACATAAAAAGTCGCCATCACACACATGCCGCCGGAAGTCATATAATAAGGAGCAAATCCGCTGTACAGAGCGGCAAATATCAACCATTGTGATTGACCGCAACGCATATGCCGCAATAACGCCGCCATCCATAGAATGTCCAATCCGAAACGTAAAGGGGACGCGGAAGGGACAGACCAAACCAAAGGACTGACCCCGTAATGGAACATTTGCAGACGAAAGACCAGCAAAAAAGCCACCCCAGCTATCAACGCGGACCCAAGCCAATAACGCACAAAGAAATACGTTAAAATAAAATAGATGATCACAAACCACATCATCACCCTAAGAGCCAGTACGTATTCAAAACCACCAAAAGCATTAATGACCTTGGCAAAAATGATTGGCAATCCCACCCCATACTGGCTAAATACATCCACATAAGACGACTGCCCGCACAACGAAGCCCAGCCGACGGACATGATCAAATAATCAAAATGATGCAGCCAATCCCCCATAAATATCATGGCGATGACCCTTTCACAATCAGGCATATAAATCATCAGCACAATCACCGTGATCCACCAGGCGTTGGCATACGGGGTCCATGCGATCATATTCAACCGTTGATACAAGACCGCGGTCAATTTTTTTAATTCCGGATAAAATATTTTACTGACAGCGGAAATGACGATAAGTGCAATGAGAGACCTTTGGGCTAATTGGGGACTATTAAAATAAACAAGGATTTTAAAAAGAGCGCTGACCATGAGAAAGGTCACGGCACCCTCGAAAACTAACAGCCAATAATTAACAGGCTTGTGGTAATACTGAAAAATCAATTTCCCTGCGATCAAGGCCGCGGCTATAAAAGAAATATAAATCAATAGGTCCCATTTCGGCGCCATCCGTCCCACAGCTTCAGGAAGCAGCATGTCATTGACCAACAGCGGCGCGTGCCATAAGCCCAAAATTTGCTGCAAGACCACGGCCGCTTGCACAGCCCAAAAGCAAGCTAAAATAGAAAGCAGGATGGTATCTTTATTAGACCTTTGCATATTTTTATCGCCGTTGTAAGGCCACCAGAAAACCCCGACGGGCAAAAATCTTATAATGATTGTTCAAAAAACTTAAGACCGCGTTTAATCCACTATTGCCCAAAGCCTGCGGCGAGAGCGCCAGCAGGCGGCTGTCAACAAAAACATATGAAGCATTTTCATCTGCCAAACTGTTGATTAATCCCAAACATTGTTTTTTGGTTTTCAGCTTCAATCCACTCGGGCCATTGGAAAAGCTCGAGAACATCAGCGGGAAATCTTTGAATAAGGGCGGGCGGGCGGCCCGCATCAATAAAGCAGTCTCAAAATTGCTTAATAAAACTATCCTTTGGTCTTCTTGGGTCAACTGCCGGATCAATGAAGCAGATTGCGCGATCACGTCAAAATGCCCATAAAACGTCCTCTCCGGGCTGAAGCGTTCTTTGTCCTGATAAATACTGTTCGGATAGGTCAGCATCAGGCGATTGGTCAGTAAAGCCCCAAGGCAAAGCAAAAAAATCCCGGCACATGCCTCACGTTTGAGTTTTCTAATCCACCACAGCATGATTAAAATCGCCGGCACCATCAATGACCCGTAAAAGCCGATCATCGGACGCTCCAGGTAGTTTACAAAAATCATCAAACCATAAATACAAAAGACTATCGGCAAACGTCTTTCAGAGGGACTTTGATCCTTTATTTGTCCCATCAAAACAAGTAAACTAAAAACATAAAATAAAGGCACAAAAAAGCCCATGAAAAATGGGAAAAATTGCCTGACCCTTAAAGGCGCCATCATAGGTTGGTTATCAAGTCCCAGCGCCTCGATATAGCCGTTGGATTTAAACCAGCCCACGGCAATAGCTGTTCCCGCCAAAGCAGCGGCCACATAAAACTTTTTGGGATACTTGAACGAAACAAACCAAAGGCCGAAAAATAAGACGATGTCCCACCCATGCGCTAAAAATGTATTGGAGGGGTTGATCCAAATACAAGGCGTACTGCCGTAATAAAACATCCCCATTTTAACGGCCAATAAGGCGCCGGTGGCTGCCAGAAGCCAACTATTAAGCCATAGACGGATAAAATAAAATAATCCGATGATATACGCGATAGACGTCATGACCAAAATCTGGATGGTCTGTTCGTAATTTACATACCAGCCATGTTTGATAAACCACCCTGCAACCGGGTCCAGATGATTCCATTGATCCCATACCAGGGCGAGTGCTGTCACGTCTTGCGGCCTTGGGATATAAAACAATAAAACCACTCCCCCGATGAATACAAGCTGTGCGGCATAACTGTACCACCGCGGGTAAACCTTTTTATTTGCAAAGGATTGCCAGCGTCTATAAAAAATTTCTACTTCGGAAAAAAAGATTTTGGAAAGTAGCGCCAAACCGCAAACTACGCAAAAAAAAGGCTGAAGCCATGTTGCATTTTCATAAGGTAAGACATTCCAGAAAGGATAGCGGTAGGTGGTCCATTTGAAAAAACAAAACACCATTAAAAAAGACCATGCGGATTCCAGTCCCAGCCAAAATTTGAACTTACGGCGGTTATCCGGTGAGCTTAGCCAAGGCAAAACCCATTTCACGCTCAAAGCCATGAGGATGACACTCGTGGCCAGGAATATCGCGAAAAATAAAGGGTCCCTCTTGGGTTCAACGCCTTTCGAAAAAGGATCGCTCCAAACTAAAGGATAAGGAATGAAACTATAGATATAAATGACTACGCCTATAATCTGTATGGAAAGAAGCAGAACCGCCGCAATCAATAACCACAAATATAGATTTTTAATCATACCCCCACCTATGCGCCTGCCGGTCGGCAGGCTTCTCCCCCGCGAGGGGGAGGCATTAAGACTGTATCCTTTTTAAAGCAACTAAATATTCACCCTGAGCAACCGAAGTATAATGCGTGCGCACATAATTAATCAAAGGTATTAATGACGGATACTGGAACAAAAAAGACCGCGGCACTTCTTTGACCATAAAAATCCTCTCCATAAAAACATAAGGCGGCTTGACGCCTTCAAACTTATTGATGGTACGAGCCAGCTGGTCCGTGGTGTATATGCTGCAAACTTCAAAAGAGCGCATTTTCATCGGCCGTGATATCAAAAGAGGATAATAGTAAAAAAACGATTTGCGATTAGCTTGCATCAATATTTCTGTTTCAAAACTGCTGATCAGGGGCACTTCATCCGAATGCGCTGTCAATGAAGCTATAAGACGGGCATCTTGGGTAAAACGGCTGTTCTTGCGGTAATATTCAACCAGGGCATTATCATCGGCAAAATCATTTTCAGCCAACAGTTCTTCCTGTGTGCCTCCCAGGGAATTGACTGATAATTTAAGCGCTGGATTAAAATTGCGGAATAAATGATTGAAATAAGGGTTGCCATCGGGCAAGGCACAAGCGACTTTTGGGTCTGTCAGGGGATGGGAAGATAAATTCACCCTATTAGGATAAGCCAGGAACATGTGGTTGGTAAAAAGCGCCCATGCGGCCAAGGATGCCAATACCAAACGCACGGGTGTTCTTCTATCTTCTTTCAAGGAATCGATAGCCATTTTGAGCCAAAATCCCAATACAAAAACCAATGGTAAAATGACGGCATAATAGCTGGTGCCCGTCGAACGTGCTATGTAATAATGATAGGTCCCCAACCCGTAAAAGCACAAGACTACCGCCAGCCACTCCTCTTTTTTCGATAAATTAAACACCAGGCGGCTGATGAGAACCATTAATGTCAAAACATAACCCATGGGAAGAACGAAACCCAGAAGTGACTCCAAGTATTTGTGCTCCAGCAAAGTCTTGTACATGGGCTCCAGGCCAAAGCCGCTGGTAAAATAGGTGATAAATTCACCTATATTATTCCAAAATTGCGCTGTCACTACATTAGGGCCTATAGTAAGAAATAATAAAAATATGGCAACGGCTAACGGTAAGAACAAAAAGGAACCATCCCACAGGCGCATACGAAAATGTTTACGCCAAACAGGCAAAACCAATAATAATAAGATATAAGCGTCGAAGGAAGCGGTGGCGTAAAGGCCCTCAGAAGTTATATAATAAATCCCGAAACCGCAAGCTGCCCCTGCCCCCCCAAGCCATAACTTTTGTCCTGTTCTGATATGCATCCATAGGCACCAAAAATAGATCACATCATAAATAAAACGCATCGGCGTCGCACTGCCGTAAGTAAAGACAAACGGATAGACCCCGGGATGAAACATCTGCCATTTGATAGCCATCAGCATCACCGCTAATACCAGCAATATTGATCCCAGCCATTGACGAAGAAGAAAATACCAGACTAAATAATACAAAAGAGTGCCTACCGCCATCACCGCCATCACATGTTCATAACTAAACCCGCCGAATAATTGCGCAAAGCGGCTGATGACAACCACAAAGCCGATACCGTATTGGCTGATAATATCCACATCCAAAGTCTGTCCGGACAAATACGCCCAGCCAGGGCCCATGATAAAACTGTCATTATGATGGAATTGTTCTCCGATAAAGTTCCTGGCAACGACCCCTTGAATATTGGGAACATATAATAAAATACATAAACCCACTGGCACACACCACTCGGCTACACACAGCCAATAAAAATCTTGTTTGGCATAAAGGCAAACATTCCAAAACATATCTTTCCAATGCTGCCAATGATCGTAAAACCCTTTGCACAGCAAGGCAGCTATGAAAAGAATGATGAACGTATTCTCTGCCAAAACAGGACGATCAAAATAGACAGTCATCTTAAAAGCCGCGCTGGTCCATAGGAAGGTCAGTATCATTTCGACCATCAAATACGCTTGCCGATTCTTTAACAAATCCTTGGTATTCAAATGGTTGCGGTTGAGCCAAAGCAGGATCATTTGAAAAGAAATGCCTGCAATCACAACCAAATGGTAAATGAGCGGTTTCCATTCCGGTTTAAGCAAATACCGCCACTCGGGAAATACCTGGGAAGCTAAGGCTGATGAGGCAGGATAATGGCTCAAGGTAAAGGCGGCTGCCAACATGACTTGCCAGGCCCATAAAAGGCTTAAGCTAGTCAGAAAAAATAAATTACGGTTAAATAAGGACAATGATGTCATTTTAATTTTAAAGCCGTCAAGTATTGACCGCTCCTTTGGAATTGATAATGCATGCGTATAAATAGCATCAATTGCTTAAATCCCTCATGGCTGTCTTCATAACTTTTAGCTTCCGGCCCTTCAAATAAACGCGTCTGAATGAATATATGCGATGGCTTTTGCTCTTGTAATTGCCTCAGTGTACGCGAGAGCCTTGCGTAGGTATGAAGATAAACGCCACGCAATTTGTCCCCCTGCATATGTTCGGATTCCATCATGGGAAAATAATAAAAAAATGGCCGGCGATCAGCCTGCATCAATATTTTAGTTTCAAAACTGCTGATTAAAGCCACCTGTTCCCCAGGAGCAGTCAAAGCATCGATCAAAGAAGCATCCTGGCTAAAATTAAAATTCTGAGCGTAGAACTTCTTTTCCGCAGACCAGTCATAACCCGACAAATTCAAGGCATTAGGATAATAAGTAAACAAATAACCAGTGGTCAATGCCGCCAAAGCCCACGTACATAATAAAATCTTTAATCCTTTTTGCCAATGCCCCTTACAGCGCCTAAGCAAAGCCTGAAGCCAAAACAGCAAAACAAAAATGAAAGGGATAACAACAGCATAATAACTGGTCACCCCCGAGCGATGAATAAAATAATGGTACAGCCCAAGCCCATACACACAAACCAACCCTATAAATAAATGCTGCCGGGATTGACGATATAGAAACATCCCTAAGCTATACAACAAAGTCCCCAAATAGGCCGCAGGGATCATAAACCCCATGCAAAAAGCAAAAAACTGTTTATCTTTTAAACCCTCTGTTATGGGTAAAGCCCCCCAACCTTGCAAAAACAGCCCCGCAAATTCAAAAGTATTTTGCCAAAAATTATTTTGCCAAACCAATGACCCATAAAAAACATTCAATACCCCCAAGGCCGCGATCCAGGGGACCAACAGCAGACCCAAGACCTGGGGATAAACCTTACTCCCTCTCTGATAGACACAGGCAGCGCCAGCTACCAATAAAGCCGCGTACATATACACGCCTACATCCATGATCCACGCGAAAGTCAAACCGTTGACAATTGCCGCCGCGGCCAGCCAGCGCATACCCAAGCCCTGAGTGAAACGTAAAATAAAAAATAGAAAAAAAACATCCGGTAAAAAGCGTATGGGAGCAGCACTGGGGTAAATCCAAATCAATGGTACTACGCCCCAATGAAAAAATTGCAGTTTGAGGCTCACAACAACGGCAAAAAAAGAAAGCCCAAAACTTCCAAGCCAATAACGCCACAGGCCATAAAGTAAAAAATAATAAATAGCCGATAGGCCTACCAAGAAACAGACCGCATTAACATATCTAAACCCTCCGGCCAATTTCATAAGCCAGTCAAAGACAATGGGGATAGTCAGGCTGTATTCGCTGACCACATCTTTGTTGAGAATCAGACCGTTATGATAGCCCCAGGCAGGAGACATGATAAAACTATCAAGATGATAAAATTTATCATAGCTGAACATGCGGGCCAATACTTCGCTTAGATCAGGGGTGAAAATCAAAACAAACAAAATAAATATTCCCCCTGCTTCTAATAAAAAGCCCCCCCATCGCGGGATTGTTCTGGACGTCAATTGAGTCCAAAACCAGGAAATGAAACGCCAAAACTCAGGCCAAAAAATACGGGCAAGAATTGCAAAACCGAGAGTGACATAAAATAAATACCTGGCCCACCAGGGATTCCCCCATAAAAACATTTTAAAGATAGCGAAGATTTGAATAAAAACAATACCCGTCATGGTGCAAATATACGGCGAAAACCTGCGCCATAAACCATCTTCTCCCAAACGCCGGCGGTTGACAAACACCAATAATCCCTGCAGCCCTAAACCCGCGGCTATCCAAACATGATAAAAAAAACTCTCTCTTTCCATATGCACATCGTATAACGAGAGGGGAAAAAGTTTTTGTACAAATGGCGGGATAGCATAAGGAATAAAACTAAAGATAAGAACAACGATGATGAGGACCTGCAAGGCTTCAATAAAAGACAGTATTGAAAGCGCAATGATATTAATCGTGTATCTATCAAAAAATTCTTTATCCATCCTACCTGACTCGTCTCATCGCCACGAGGAACTGACCAATTTGTTCCGGTTGATAGCGCGCCTCTATATATCTTATTAATTCAATGCTGTCTTCAAATTGATACCCATACCACATGGGTACCTGTGGTGTTAAAAATATCCGTTCCATAAAAACATACTTGGGCTTACTCTGCTCTAATTGATCAATCATTTTTGCCAACTGCGTTTTGGTAAAAATTGTTGACGTCACAAAAGACCTCGTACGCATCAGTCGGGAACTGAGATAGGGGAAATAATAAAAGAATGGTTTTCGTTTAGCTTCACTCAGGATCAAAATTTCAAAACTGGAAATCAAAGGCACTCGAGCGCCTTCCGGCGTAAGGCGGCGGATTAAATGGCAATCCTTGGAAAAATCGGTGTCCTGTTTATAAAATTCAATTAATTGCTTATCCGTCTGAAAATCCTTCTCAAATTTAAGTTTCTCATCCTTTTCGCCTAAGGAATTAACCGGTAATTTCACCCATTCCGGAAAATCAATATACAGTTGATTAAAATAATATCCCCCGCTATCTAACTTGATGGCGACATTAGTATCAACAATGGGATTACGCGATAAATTAAATAAATTGGGGTATGCTGTAAACATCGGCGCGCTCATCAACGCGAACAAGCTTCCCCCAAGCATGGCTATCCGAACCCTCTTCTGGCTCAAAGCCGACAATTGTTTGCTTGCATAATCAATCCAAAAAAACAAAAGAAAAACACCCGGAAGCCCAAAAGAAAGGTATTTAATAGATGTCTCAATATAATAGGCATGCAAACAAAGGCCATAAATAGCCAGGGGAACGGTAAAGACAAGTTTATAATCTGCTTTTTTAAAATAGATCAAATTGATGGCATAAAGAATAGAGCCTACATAGAACAAGACATACCCTAACCCGCCTGCCACAAAAAGGTACTCTTTATGTTGCAAAGCGCCTGTAAGATAATTGCTTCCAAACCCATTAGCATAGAGCAAATGGAATTCCATCAAATTGTTCCAAAACTCGGGCTTAAAAATGTTGTTTTTAACCGTCAACCACATTAACAGCATCACGAAAACAGGAATGGAAAAAATAATCCGCGCCAAAGACAAATAATCCTGCCTGGATCGGATCATATAGGGACGGATATCGGGAACAACGCAGTGGATCCCTATATAGGCTGCCAAAGCAAACAATAGCCCCGCGCCGGTTGAGACTATGTGATACGTCCCTATACCGACAGCGCCGGCCGCTCCCCACAAAAAAATCCTGCGGTGGGTGGTGACATGTTTATATAAAAACCAAAAAAATAAACCGTCAAAATAAAATCTCAACACACTGGCCGTCATCTCATGCCAAACGGTGGGGATGACAATCATGAGAAACATCTGAGAACGCATCCCCCATATGATCGCGGCGAAAGCGAGCAATCCGCTATAAAACCATCGACGCAAAATAAAAAACCATGCTATATAATAAAACGTGCCCAGCCAGAATAAACTCTTTATAACGTTGAGGTAATCAAACCCTCCGAACAATTTCATGGTCCCGGCTAAAAATACAGGTAAGCCAAGCCCATACTGAGAGTAGACATCCACATCAGGAAGGAAGCCATTAAACAATCCATATACCGCGCCAAGACATTCAATGTCCCAATTATGAAATTGGTCCCCCATATACAGTTGGGCAACGACTGCCTGCGGATCAGGAATATAGATCACACAAAAAATAAATAATGCAGCCAGTGCATTACCCCGCCATCCTGAAAAATTTGATAAAATCCAAAACTGTAAACGGGGCCAAAATTTTTTTACAAAAACCGCCCATTCAGGCCAAAATATTTTAGTTAACAAAGAAGCAGCCAAGCTTAGATAAAGAATTATTTGAGCCCAAAGCGGGGAGTTAAGCATAATGATTTTAAAAGCCCCGTAAAGTTCCCCAAAAACCCACAGCCCCTGCATCCATGCCTGATGATTTAATTCTTTGGGCCATTGAATATTGCCGGCCCGCTTGCGATAGATAATCAGCATCACTGCATAAATTCCAAAACATACGGATAAAAAAAACGCATATAGCTGCAAATCTCTTTTGGGGAATATACTGTTCTGCTGCCAGATCAATAAGATGTCCCGGATGGGATTGTGCGCAAATGGAATGGCATTGGATATGAGCACGGCGATAATCAAAACTTCCAACGCCAATAAAATCGAATAAATGACTAAAATCATTTGTTAATCCATTTCTTCAGGACACCAGCGATGACATCAAAAACAAAGAAAAAATTCCTGTTATGGCCAACCCGGTAGCGGCCGTCCTTTTCAACAATATCTCCTGAACCCAAAAGCCGCTGCAAGCGCACGTTCACAATTGTTTCGGAATTATACCGACCCAAAAGATCTTGCAGAGAAATCCCCTTAGATCCCTCTTGGGCGATTTCACGCACCAAACGCATACGCACCGATGTCTCATAAGGCCCAAACACGCAAAGAACATAAACAAAACATAATAATCCCTGGATCACCAACGCTAATGATGCCGCGCACACCCATGCCTGCAGGGCCGCATCCACCAGTTTAAAAATATAAAAAATCCCCATCAGTAAGATGGGAAGTCCCATCATGGCAATCACACAAGTAAGCAATGATCTCAACAAATGCTCGGGGGCCATCCGGCGAAAGGCGATCAAATGAATCAATAAAAAAGTACCGAATGAAAAGAAACCCGTACCCATCGTCAAAACATCCATTGTCATCAATCGTCATCCCCCTACATTCCGACCAAGGGTAAATTGCATAAAATTTAAAATTGCCGCGATCTTTTGACCCTCTGAAGTAAGAGTATACCGGCCGTTGATTTGTGTCACGCATCCGCTGGCGCATAAATCATTCAAACGCGTCATGATAAAATCCTCCTCTTGTACGGAAGCCAAAATATCAGCACGCGATAATTCCCCGCGTTGAGAAATGGTCAAAAGGATCTTTTTAGAAGGGCTCGTCAACTGGGTCAGTACGTAAAAACATAAATAAACAGGGGCCAACAGAAAAAAAATAATCCCCGCGGTGATTTTAAATGGCAGTCCCCATAAAGACTGTAGCGGCAATACACCGGCTTGCTGTATTGCCCAAACCCCAAAAGCATAAACACCCAAAAAAACAAAAGTAATAAGGATGAATGCCTTTGCTTGCAGGCCTGATTTGGCTGTCACTCGACAAAAAAGAATATGCGTCATCACCGAAACGCAGAACAACAGCAAAGAAAAAAGAACATACCCCATAAGATTATTTGCTCCTAATTTCAAAACGCTGCCGGTCAAAAATAGTATATCCAAAAATCACCATTAACAATTGAAAACTTTGCCATATGTCCCGCAAACACATTTTAGAATGGCCATAGGAGCGGGCGAAAAGTTTGATAGGGATCTCTTTAATCCTGAATTTATTAAAATTAAGAATAAATAAACTTTCATAAAGAAATGAATATCCCTGAGAATGGACCAAATCAAAGGCATGAGAAGGGATTTTATCCAACCGATAAAGCCTTAAGGCGCCGGTGGCATCATATTTAAAACGCAAGAAGAAAACAGTCAAAAAGTGCCCCAAACAGGTCAAAAATTTACGATACCAATTCCATTCCTTCAGACTGCCGGGTAACATGTAACGCGACCCGACAACCACATCATAATCCCCGGCATTATCCAACAAGGAGGCGATATATTCCGGAGGATGGGTAAAATCGCTATCCATTGTAATCAATACCTTGTAGCCATGCGCGTACGCCCAACGAATCCCTTCACGGTGAGCACTGCCGATACCCAGCTTACCGCTGCGATGAATGACTTTAAGATTTGGATGCTTTTTTGCTAACCCATCAAGAATTTTGCCTGTCCCATCCGGAGAATGATCATCCATAAACAAAACATCCAACTCAAGCTCCAAATCCAGGATCCCCTTAAATAAATTCTCAACGTTCTCACATTCATTATACGTGGGTATAAAAACCAACCGTCTCTGCGCGTCACTCAAACCAAAGCTCCCTGTGCTTGCAGCAGCACCCTGATCATCCCCTGAAAATTGACCGTCGGCCGCCAACCGATCTGCTCCATTAATTTCTTAGGATTGCCCTTCAAAACTTTTCGTGAGCGCATGACAATGCTCCGGTCTTCCCGGACATATTTTTTCCAATCTAACCCAAGCAGATCAAAGGTAATCATCACAAAATCACGCACACTATGCGTCGTACCGCTGGCAATAATAAAATCATCCGTATGATGACTGTTTAGAATTTGATGCATCGCAGCCACATAATCCGGAGCATACCCCCAATCAACTTGCGCGCTTAAATCACCCAATGCCAGTGAATCCTGATTGCCCTCTTTGATATTCAACGCCGCTTTAATAATCCTCGTTGATATAAAATTATCCCCACGGTAATGAGATTCATGATTGTAAAGGATCCCACTGGAGGCAAACACCCCGTAACGGTCCCTGTAATACCGGCATAATAAAAGACCGTTTAATTTTGTCATGCCGTAAATACTTTGCGGACAAAACGGCGTCTGTTCATCCTGCATCGTTGTATCTGTGCCCTCATAAATCAAAGAAGAGGCTGCATAAAAAAGTCTTGCCTTAGGGCTATATTTTTTGATCCCTTCACAAAAATAAAGCAGGCCTTCCACATTCACCGCGTGACTTTCCTTAAGTAAATCCGATTCATCCCTTAATCTGTCCTGGGAAGACTGATGGCAAGCAGCTAAATAATAAATCTCATCCGCCTTAACAGCTTTACTCAAATGCAAAACATCTTCTTCCCGGGTAATATCAACGGCTTGGTCCCAATCGATACCGGCACATCTTACCCCTCCTCTGCTGATACCCAAAATCCGGTACTGCTTTTGGAGTAGTAAATCAAAGGCAATCCTGCCATCCTGGCCTTCACAACCGATGATGATAGCGGTTTTCATTGACTGACAATCTCCAGTTCAGGTAAAGGGAAAAAAAGCTTGCCTCCGCCTTTTAGATATGACTGTTCACGGGCAATAATATTTTTTTTGAAATGCCAAGGCAAAACCATCATATAGTCGGGTTTCATGGCCCTGGCTTCTTCTTCCGAAATAATAGGGATTCCCGTGCCAGGAGTTAAAGAGCCGATTTTATCCCTATTGACTTCAGCAATAAAAGGAATATCTTTGGATGTAAAACCGCAAAGCTGTAAAATCACATTGCCCTTGGTGGAAGCACCATAGCCGATAATCCTTTTGCCTTCAGCGTTGATCCGGTCCACCGCCGCACGCAAGCTGTCCCTATGAGCAAAGATTTTTTTCTTAAAGCTCTCATAGGGACCAAGTGTTGATAACCCCATGCGTTCTTCTTTATCTAATAAGTCAGAAATTTCCCAGCTTTCTTGCTTGCCTGGTTGACATTTCTTAGCGAGGATAACCTCAAAGCTTCCCCCGTTAGTATCATTAAGTTTCACCTCAATGATGTTAAATCCAATTTTACGGGCCATCCAGGAAATCTGCTTAAGCCCGTAATATTCCAAATGTTCATGGCACACCGTATCATAGGTCATCTGCTTGAGCATGGTAGGCAAATAACTTTGTTCCAAAAGCCATATCCCTTCATCGTCCAAAATATCATAGACCTGCCGCATAAATTCAACGGGATCTTTTAAATCATAGAACATGGCAATGGACGTCACTGCTTTTACTTTACGCGAACCATAGGTCGATTTCACCAAATTTGCCGAAAAGAAATCCGGCAGAAGATCAATATGCGCGGGGTAGTATTTTTTAAAAGACCTGCCGATAGGGTCCACCCCGACAAGAACAAGTCCATCGGAGGGATAACACTTAAGCAGGGTTCCGTCATTGCTTCCGATATCAATGACCATATCGCCGGGCTTAAAAATGCCTTGGGACATGATATGGTCAACCTTAGCTTTAAGATGATCGACCATTGATTTATTCAATGACGAGCGATAGCCATACCCGTCCCCATATAAAGCCGTGGACTCATAGGAATGCTTCAATTGCACAAGCCCGCAATTTTTGCTGTTGTTGAAGTCATCACATTGGACTAATTCCAGGGGACCGCAGGGAATTTCCTGCTTCTTGGTTTTCGGAAATACACCGGTCAAATACTGTTGCCCCAAATTTAAAATGGGGACCAAGTTCTTATTACCGCATATCCTGCATTGGGTTATCTCGCTATATATTTTCTTTAATAAACTCATGCGTGATGCCGTGGGTTTTTAAATAGTCTTTATAAACAATGCCGTCCGAAGTATTTTGATAAAACCCGTTGTAAAAAATCCCAAGCAAATATTTGCCGCGCTCAACGGTACACAGGCGCCAATTGACGCTTGAAGATAAAAGCAGCGCCAATATTGCCCACCAAACAATATTACGCGCAAAAATTTCCTTATACATTAAACTCTCCAATATAGCATAAGCATTGCCCATAACAAAAAGATAAAAAGCGCTGCGGTGGCGGCTATGTATACCCACCTACCACCGGGAGGATGATACGCAAATTCTATTGTATGCTCTCCCGCAGGGACTTTGACGCCCTTAAAAGCTTCGTTAACCCGAAGCAATTCAACCGGCATTCCGTCTAAATAAGCCTTCCAGGATCTGGTGTAACTGTCATTGTATACCACCATTTTAGGCTTGGGAAAATCCGCCTTGAGCTTCAGCGTATTCACATCGAAATAATCGACGTTTAGCTCGGGGCTGGGACCGCTTACAGGTTTTCCAACAGGATTAAAATCATCATAGAGAACAATTTTATATCGGGCATAATTGGCCAAGATATTCTCCGGGGTATGTTCGGCCAGATCAAATGTCCAGCGGGTTGTTGATTGCGGATAACCCACCTTGGGCGGCGCATCAGTCATGCTCATGTCATACCAAAAATCTTCATAATGAACAAATTGATAAATGCGGCTGCTATTTACCACGGGGGCCTGCGGCCGCACCCAACTGAACACCGGCGTGACATGCATGGAAGGCAAAACTGATGCGAATTCCCTGGCATTTAAAGCATAGGCCTTAAGTATCCACACCGGCTGAAGGAGCAAAATAATGGCGAAAATCCCTGTCCATATTTTAAGGGAAAAACGGGCAACGCCCGAATAATAAATGGCCAATGCTGCGGTGGATAAACCTAAGGTCACATAAGAAACCGTTGGTACACCTTCAAAATGTTTAAAAAACCAGAACAATAACGCATGCAAAACGACCACTCCGACGATAATCCCTTTTTTAGCACTTGCCCCCAAACTGTCACCCCCGAATGTTTCTGTCGGGGGTCCAGTCATGGCCTTGTCTGGATTCCCGCTGGAGTTTACCCCCGAATGTTTCTGTCGGGGGCGGGAATGACAAGAAAGGTTTAAAAGCATTTGCAATTGATATAGCCCCAATAAAATCACGATGGGGATAAGAAATACTCCCAGAAAAAAAAGGTTGCGGAAATAAGCAAAGAAGAAAATATGCCGGTATAAAAAAGCATAAAGGGCGCTGGCGTTCCCTAAAGAAGTGAGCCCGATGATGAATGCCATGCTGCTTAAAAGAACAGTCAAACGTGTCAGCCGCAAAAAAAACGAGAGTCCGAGTACGACATATATCCACACGGGTACAAAAAAAAGGGAGTCGCTGCCGTAAGAAATCTTGTCTGTGTGTCCGAAGAGATATTGCATATCCAGGCGCTCGCCCAAGGTCCCGCTGTGGGTGATCTCATCATACGACATCCCGCCTTGACGGCCCATGGTACGGTCATAACACTCTTGGGCAGAAGTATATTCGCAATGCCTGCCGGGAGCCACCACCTCCCCGCTGGCATCCAGGATTTTATACGCCACGAGAGGCGCGGCAGCCAAAAGAATGCCAACAAGACAAAACAATGACAAGCGCCAATGTTTGAGGAGAAAGTGATAAAGATCAATGCAAAATTTTGGCACTTCTTTAGTATACAAAAAAATAAAGACAAACAAAAAGCATAAAAAAACCGTTAAAAAATAAAACGGCAGATAAGAACTTGCCAAAACCATCACCGTGAAGGTCAATCCCAAAAAGTTTCCCTTATCCTGCTGACGGGCAAAACGCAGTAAAAAGAAAAAAAACCAGATCGTAGGCACACCAATTTCCAAAAATGTCATCTGTGTGAACATTGACACCCCTAAGCTGGAAAACATCAGTCCCAAATAAGCCAGATACGCCATAGTGCGGTCTTTGAGAATTTCCCGGGCTAGAAAATAAAACCCAATACAGCCGATAAAAAAATAAACCGCCATATAGATCACAAAAGCGTTGGCGTAATTGATACCGGCTAATTTTAAAAGCGGGACGATCTGGGTGACGGGATTAAAAAGATTGCAGATGGCGATCGCGTAAAAAGGGCGGCCAAGGCTGACAAAAGGCTCCCATAAAGGGATAACACCGTTTAGACAATTGTTAAAATAGAATTTGGTGACCCCGTAGATGGTGTTGGTATCCATGTTCACGGGGATATGACCCCCAACAAAATCGCGCATTAAAAATATCCATAATACGCATGGGGCAACAAAGGCAAAAGCGCGGAACATGGGGGGTATTATACCAGCCAGAAGGGATTAAAACCAGCATCAACAAAAATCATCCATCCGGTGGAAACTAAGCTCATAACCTGAGGATCATGAGAATTCCATCCAAAAGGGATCTCTCCACGGCGGGATGAATAACTATAGGCCGCAAGGCTTTGTGAAATATTGAAAAGTAAACTATCCATGGACATTCGCATCGCGAATTTATCTGCCAGCGCTTGAGCAAACCGGTCAGGATCTTTAACCTTATAATAATCCGCTAACTCTGTGAGAGCCGTCATCGCTCCGGCGCTCCATTCGACCGAGATCCTATTATGCTCCTCCGTAAACCCGACGCCCAGGACATTGCCCTGTTTATCAAAAACCCCTGAATGGGCGCGGCCCGCCTGCCAAATGCGCCAGGCAGACCCCACCCCAAACCAGGCATCCAATTGCTTCGGACCGATACAAGCGATCCCCCAAGTCTGCACATCCAAGGCAAAATTTTCACGGGCTAGCACCCATTGGCCTTCTTTATAATATGCTCCTTGATAAAAAAATCCTTGTTTTGCATCCCAAACAAATCGCAAATACCGCTCAATGCCATCCATTGCTTTTTTGTATTGAGGTTCATTGGTGACTTCATATAACATACGGAAGGCCGCGTACCAGGAAATATTATTCTCCGTTGATACGTGGTTATACCACCAATTACTTTCAGTGAAATAATTCTTTTCCTCTGCGTTTAAAGTACGGTTTGTCCCCAAGGGGGCCATGCGAATGCCGCCGATATCACTTTGAAGCATCATGGCCGCGCGGGCCAACTCCCGTGACAAATTCAACTCAACGCTGTCTGAATGCCGTGAATAGAGCTGCATCGCGGCAATCACCACCCATGCATTTTCTCCGGCCACCGGCTTCCAGTCTACCCAATGCAGGCGATCATACTCGGGGAATCCGGCCAATTTCTTTTTCCCATCCAGAGGATCAGTGACTAAGTAATTGCCATCCGCATTGATGATACGAAAGATAAATCCCCGCTGACCTAAGCGGCTATTGTCAGAACTCACGCTTTCAGGGTTCTTCGGATCATAAATAAAGCTGTTGATCGGATAACCGGCGCGGATATTCCAGGTATCCCCCACAGACCCTTGCCAATAATAACTATCCACCAGGGACGCCTGTTTCAAATTTTCCTCACCGCCCGCCATACTCAAAACGATCTGGTAAACGGCTCCGTCATAAATATCCATTCCTTCATGGGTGATCATCCGTTCAATAGTACCCTTTAGAGCTCCTGATGCTTCCATGTGGCGATAAACTGCGGATTTGTCCTTTTCAGAAATGTAAAAACTATAAGGCAGATGGGTGATGGGGCTGATATTGAATTTAAGCCAATTAAGCAAATGGGGGTCTAAAGCAAAAATTGAGGATTGGGCCCAAACGTGCGGGATATTACAAGTGGCTAAGCAAAAGCAGATGAATAAAAATAATATTTTTTTCATTTTTCGGTAACCAGGCAGTCCTTATGAAAAAGGATCCATGGCTTTGCGTCCCCAGGTTTCCCTGAGTTTGCCTTTATCGTTAATGACCTCTAAAAGAGCGCTTTCTTAACTACCTGATTCAAGTGTGCCATATGTTTTTGCATTTGTCAAGGTGAGCGCTTTCTGCGTAAATTCTTTACAATCCAGACCCGCTCCCCTAAAATGCCCTTATGTCTTACAATCCATAACCCCTATCGCGATAAAGGAGACTTTACATATTCGAAGGAATTGGGCCTTTTGCCTCATTTTGTTATCCGTTCTGGGTGTCGGCATCCTCATCACAGCTCCTTACGCGAATTTTCAGGATTTCCTGTCCCAGGGTGATCATGGCCGCGATCTTTATGCAGCCCAAGCGGTTTACCGGGGGGAGCTTCCTTATAAAGATTTCTGGTGGGTCTATGGGCCTTTGATGCCTTATTACTACGGCCTGTTCTTTAAAATTTTGGGGACCAAGATTAGCAGCATGATATTAGGAAAACTCATCCTTAGGATATTGGGCGGCATTCTCATTTGTTTGGGCCTAATGGAAGTTTCCTCACCAATAGCCGCTTTCCTTTGTGCCTGCTGGTTTATGCTGTTCCAGCAGGATTTTTTCTTTACCTATAATCACTTAGGCGGCATTGTCATGGTCTTGGGTGTGGCCTTCTGCCTTTTATCTTATATACAAAAAAAATCATCCAAAGCGGCTTGGGGCACCTTGGGCTTCATTTTACCATTGTGCCTGATTAAAATCAATTTCGGGTTAGCCGCTTTAGCAGTGTGTGTGATAACCGTGGGGGTCTGTGATCTTGTACGCCATATTCCTTTCAATACGCCCAAAAAAATTTTTTATATCGTTTCTTTCATAGGGCTTCCGCTCTTAATTTTTATTATTTACTGGTCTTTGCTAAAAGGTTTGTCCGTCATGGAAATGCGCCAATGCCTTCCTTATATGGAAGGCGACCAGCCTTACGCCATGAGCCCGTGGATGGCGATCAGTAATTTTTTACAAATCACCTGGCATACGATCACATCCAACTGGACGAATTTAACTTTTGCCGTGATTATCAATGCCAGTGCTTTGCGCTGTTTCTATCTGTTCGCGAAAAATAAACTTCCTGCCTCCCGCAGAACCATCTTAGTATTATCCTTGGGCATGCTTTGTCTTTTTTATGCGGCTAATTTTCATGAGTATCTTAAAAGCGGGGTATGGTACCGGAGTTTCTGGGCCCAACCTTTGAGCATAATGATTACTTTTTTGTTAATCGATATCGCTACCCAAAGTGTTCCTAAAGTAGTTCGCAAAATAGTTTTCACATTCTTAGCTGGTCTAGCCATCTATTGTTGGCTGCTCGTTGGCCGTCAGCTCATTGCCGCAAAAACTGAAAACCAATACCTGTCCCTGCCGCGGGGGGGCATTTACCTCACTAATTCTCCCTCATGGATCACGACCGTCAAGCAAACCACGGAATTCTTGAATAAAACGCTTAAACCCAATGAACTTTTCTTTGCCCTGCCTTATGATTGCCTTTATTATTATCTGACCGGTAAAAAAACGCCGACACGTCAGCTGATTTTCTTTGAACATATCAAGATCCCGAGGAGCCAAGAAAAATCTGTGATCGCTGAACTGGAGAAGAACCATGTCAATTATATCCTGCTTTCCAGCCGGGCTTTTGCCCGCCAGGAGCCTGGATTGGGTTTTTTAGGGACAAGCTATTGCCCTTTGATCGGAAAATATATTCAGGACAATTTTGTGCCCATAGCCCGCTTTGGTGATTGGAACCATGAACCGGGTTGGGCGTGGAATCATGGGACTTTGATACTGAAACGTAAACAAAAAACCAGCCAATGAATGAATCGCTGGCTGGCAAAAAGCCTCGTAATCAGTTACGAGTCTTGAATTTGAATGGCGGGGCTTACTCGATCACTCTAAAAACGGCTCTATCCATTTCCTAAAAAGATTAAGACCGTCGGATGGCACCACAATAGGAAAATCAACGAGCGATAAAACATGCTGCTCCATGAAATCACGGGTGTTCCATGTGACAAACGCCGAGACTTTGGCCAAATGAGGAGCAATTTCAGGGCTCAGGTGTGTCCAAAGCCTACGGCTCTCCTGGATTAATTCCGGAAACTTCGCAGTCAATACTCTATCTGCCTCAATAATAACTTCTTGAGAAACAACCATTCGCAGGATCCCGGTTTCAACCAAGCGCACAAGCTCTCCTGCGGCCCCTTTAGGAGAAATCAAAGCAGCAATATAAACACTGGTATCAAAAAAGATTCGATATTGAGGGATAGCCATTACGACTCTTTATGCCGAATTCTTTTCAAATCCTTTAAAAGGTTCTCCAATGTTATTCCCTTTGTTTTAGCTGCTTTGGAGAATTTTGCTGAGACAGATTCAAAAATCGAAGGCTTGGGGGTTAAAAGAATACCATCCCCTATCCTGGCAACAGACAACACAGAATCCCTGGATAAATGTAATGATTCCCTGATGTTTACCGGAATCGTTATCTGACCCTTTTCTCTCATTCGTGTAACCATAAGGCACCTCCTATTAGCCTATTTTCCTACTATTTCCTACTTTCTTATTAAGGATAACACGAACTGGGAGGATTGGCAATGAAAATCGTAAATACCGCAGGGCGCTTCCAAAGACCAATTTTTTCTTGCGCACCTTTATATGTTTCTCTTTATAATCAGCCAACTGCAGGATGAAATACCAGAAATCTTTCTCGGAAAGGCCTGATTTCATAGCACAGAATAATGCGGATGTGATCACAACCTTCCCTTCGGGATCACGGGGGTTCCTGTGATTAAAAACGCAATACCACGGGCTTCTGGGATTGGTTACATCAAGGGGCATCTTGGTGTAATAACAAATATAGCCGTACTTGCGTATATAGCGCCAGATATCTTCAATGATTGCCGCTGGTAAATGCTCATTCTGTAAGCGATAGGCTATTTTTGCACATACAGGACAGAACTTTAACTTTATACGATTGTTTAAAAGCCGCTTGCCGCAACCATAGCAGGTCCCGTTGCGGACACTCCCGCAGGCCGGCTCTATCCCTAAGTCAAAATCATCTTCCAGCGTATAATCCCGGTCCCAATAGCGCAGGCTTTTCTTTATTACCTTTGTATGCCTGCGTATAAAGCTGGCCAACTGCCTGACATAATACCAAAATTCATCTTCAGAAAGGTCCGATTTCATTTCATTTAATAGGAATGAGGTCAACACGATCTTCCTTGGATCATGCGGCACCCAATGATCAAAAACGCAGTACCACGGGCTTTTGGGATCATCCATGTCAAGAAGCATCCCTGTGTAATAACAAACATAGCCGTGCTTGCGCACATAATCCCAAATATATTTTGCCGTTTTATGCGGTAAGCGCCTTAATCGAATGGCGAATTTTGAACATCTGAGGCAATACCTTGAGTTTTTGGAATGAGCCGGCTTACCGCAGATGAAGCATTTCTTTTTGCGTATGGAGAGGGTTTTGGACATCTTCTAATTTTAATTGTATTTTAAACGAAAGGTTCTTGCAATTTATTTAATAGCTGCTCCCATTTTATACCACTATTAACTTCTGCCTCTCAATTCTGATAAAACCGCCAGGAAACTCTACATGCAAATGGCTTTATTTATTGGGGTGGGGTCACCACGCAAAATCCACAAAAGTCTGCAAACTCTGACTTACCCCGTCTCCTGCTGTGTCTGTGGCTGTGTCTTTTTTTTGTACCCACACGTACTAATCAGTACTAACCCATCTAAAATGAAAAATCCTGTCAGCGACGACAGGATGTAGAACGAATGGCGGGGTCGACGAGATTTGAACTCGCGGTCTTCAGCGTGACAAGCTGATGTGTTAACCAGCTACACCACGACCCCGTATGTAGAGGGATAGTTTAATGTCCGTTAAATATTTTGTAAAGCAAAAAACTGGTGGGCAAGGAAGGAATTGAACCCTCGACCTTTCGGATGTAAGCCGAATGCTCTGACCAGCTGAGCTACTTGCCCAATTTTCTGTTCAGCCGGCTGTTGAAACGGCTGTAGGTAAAATAAACAATCAGCCCAAGGGCGAACCAAATTAAAAGCCTCCACCACGTCTCCGGTTCCAGCGAGGTCATCATCGCCAGGCACACCAAAATTCCTAAAAACGGAAACAACGGAAAACAAGGGACTTGATAAGGCCTGGGTATATTAGGCTGGGAATAACGCAAAATCATGACCCCCGCGCAGACGATGATAAAGGCCAACAGTGTCCCGATGGATGTCATGTGCCCTAATTTAGAAATCGGGAAAAACCCGGCAAAGAAACTCACGAAAACCATGAAAAGCAAATTTGACTGCCACGGGGTGCGCCACTTGGGATGGATGTCTGAAAAAAGTTTTGGCAAAAGCCCGTCACGCGACATGGCATAAAAAATGCGTGACTGGCCCAAAAGCATCACCAGGATCACCGACGTAAATCCGCCTATGATCCCAAGCTTGATAAAAACATGCAGCCAGGGATACGGTGTCAAATTAATGGCCGTGGCCACCGGCGCGGCATCGCCCCGCATCAATTTATAATTCAGCATACCGGTCAGGACAAAAGCAAACAGGATATAAAGGACCGTACAAATGATCAAGGAACCGATAATGCCCCGGGGGATGTCCCTTTGCGGATGATGCGCTTCCTGGGCCGCGGTTGAGACCGTATCAAAACCGATATAGGCAAAGAAAATGATCCCTGCCGCGCGCATAATGCCGCTTAACCCAAATTCTCCAAAGTTGCCTGTATTGGGCGGTATGAACGGCACATAATTACCCGGTTTGAGATAATGGAAACCCACGGCGATAAAGGTCAGCACCACTGCCAGTTTGATAACAACGATCACATCATTGACGATGGCCGATTCCTTGATCCCCAGCATCAACAAAATAGAAATAAGCACAATGATCAACATCGCCGGGACATTGACCAATCCATGCGCCTGACTGCCATCTGGCATGGGTATGACATCAAAGGGACAGGCGGCTAAACGTGCCGGGATAGTGATGCCAAAATCATGTAAAAAAGAACCCACATACCTTGACCAGCTCACCGCCACCACTGCCGCGGCCACTGCATATTCCAAAACCAAATCCCAGCCAATGATCCAGGCAATAAATTCGCCCATGGTCGCGTAAGCGTAGGTATACGCACTGCCGGCCACCGGAATCATGGACGCCAGCTCGCTGTAGCACATGCCCGCAAAAGTGCATCCAATAGCCGCCACCACGAAAGAAAGTACCACCGCCGGCCCTGCGTTTTCAGCCGCGGCAATACCCGTTAAAGAAAACAGACCCGCCCCGATGATGGCACCAATCCCTAAGGACACTAAATTAAGCGCCCCCAAGGAACGCTTCAATTGATATTCCCCGCCTTCGGCGGTTTCAAGCAATTGATTAATCGGTTTTTTGATAAAAAGATTCATTGTTGGCTCTCAATTTATATTTTAAGGATCACCGTCATTCTGAGCGAAGCGAAGAATCTCTTAAAGAATTAATTTTGTTGAGATCCTTCGTTTCACTCAGGATGACAACTTCTCTTTCATCTCTTCTAAAATTTTTTGTACCGCTGTGCGCGGGGACGGAGCTTGAATAATCGGCCGCCCCACCACTAAAAAATTGCTACCCTGTAAAATAGCGGCCTGAGGTGTTGCCACCCGCTTCTGATCATTTAAAGATACCTCCGCGGGCCGTATGCCCGGGGTTACGATCAAAAAATCCGGGCCCAACTCCCGACGGATACGTGCCGCTTCTTCAACGGACGCCACCACCCCGTCTAAGCCCGCTTGCTTGGCTAAACGAGCGCGCTCCAGCACTAAACTTTCTAAATTAGCATCTTTGGCCGTGCTGGTGAGTACCGTAACCCCGACAATCAACGGTCGCGTAACACATATTGCTTTGGCTTGGGACTTTCCTGCTTGTACCGCAGCCTCAAGCATTTCTTTGCCTCCGGTGGTGTGCACCGTCAGCATAAACACAGGAGAAAAAGTAGATACCGCACTTTTCACTGCCGAAGCTACTGTATTGGGAATATCATGGAACTTCAAATCGAGGAAAATCTTTTTGTTTTTAGACTGCACGTAACGGACAATTTCTAACCCCGATGAAATGAACAATTGACTACCGATTTTAAAGATGACGTCTGTATCCGCCAACTGATCAACGATTTTACTGGCCTGTTTAAAAGTATCCACATCCAGAGCGACTATTAATTGGGGTGAGTTTTTCATATTAGTGAACTAAGTCTTCAGACTTCCAATGATCTCACGGATATCATTGATTTTATTTTCTTTCATATAGGATTCAATCCCTTCCAAAACATCGATGGGCGCACGGGGATTGATAAAATTTCCGGTGCCCACCGCAACCATCGTTGCTCCCGCGATAAGAAATTCCAGGGCATCCGCGGCTGTCATGATACCACCCATACCGATAACCGGAATTTTTACATGCTGAGCTACCTGCTGCACCATATAAACCGCGATGGGCCGGATGGCTGGTCCGGATAATCCGCCGGTAAAGTTCCCGATACGGCTTTGGCGGGTCTTGATATCAATGGCCATGGCCGTGAAGGTGTTAACCAAACTTACCGCGTCAGCACCGCCTGCCTCGGCTGCCTGGGCGATTTCGGTGATGTCCGTCACATTAGGCGACAATTTAGCAATGATGGGAATTTTAGACAGCGACTTGATCTTCCCAACTAAGCGTGCCGTAGCGGCAGGATCCTGGGCCACTAAAACTTTATGTTTAAGATTGGGGCAGGATAAATTCAACTCCACCGCCGCGATACCCTCTTCTGCGTTCAACTTTTCAATGATACCGACAAATTGTTCTTCATTGTGCCCCAAAATGCTGATGATCAAAGGCACTTGTGTTTTCTTTAAGGCCGGCAGTTTCTGGGTGATAAAGCCGTCAATGCCGGGATTCTCGATACCGATGGCGTTGATCATGCCCGACGGTGTTTCAAAAATACGCGCTGGCGGATTGCCCGCCTGCGGATGAAAGGTCACGGTCTTAGGAACAATGGCGCCCAGCCGCTTGACTTCCTCAAGATTATAATAGCGCTCCGCATGGCCAAAGGTGCCCGAAGCCACGGTCACGGGATTTTTAAATGTTATGTTGCCAATTTTGACGGATATATTCATTAGTGAAACACCACCTCGTCTAAATCAAACGCCGGGCCGTCATAACAAACTGTCTTAAAACCATTTTTGGTCTCTATGGAACAGCCTAAACACGCCCCCAGGCCACAGGCCATGATTTCCTCGCAAGCGGCTTGGGCCTTAATGCCATGCTGAGCGGCAAAGGCCTGCACCGCTTTCATCATGGGATTGGGCCCGCAGGTATAAATAAATGTCCGGCCAGGATTTTTTTCAATCCGTTCAAACAAAACACTGACACGTCCTTTAGCACCAACGGAACCGTCATCCGTGGCAATATGGACCTTGACCCCATTGTCCTTAAACTCCTGCATCGGATACACATGCCCGCGGTCGCGGCCGCCAAAGAGCAAAACAAGATCGCATTTTTTCTTTTTTAACACGTCGGAAAGAATGAGCATCGGAGCGATGCCGACGCCTCCGGCAATCAATATTACCTGTTTCGTCGCCTCCGGAGGCATCTTAAATGGAGTGCCTAAAGGCCCCAAAACATCCAGAGTGTCTCCTTTTTTCTTGCGGACAAGCAGTTTGGTGCCAGGGCCTATCGCATCATAGAAGATCTCAACATGCTTCCGGGCGCGATAAACGCTAAAGGGGCGGCGGAAAAAAGGCTGCATACCTTCTTCGTCGGTACGGATATGGACAAATTGACCAGGCTTAACCTCAGCAGCCAGGTCAGGGGCGTCAAAAACCATACGCCAATATTTCGGACAAAGTTTTTCGTTGAGGAGGACTTTATATGTGTTTTGTATTTTTTCCATAAACTATTCGTAGTCTATCTTAGGTTTGCCGAGCAAGCAATAGGGAATATCCATTATTTCTGGCAATGCCCACAATAAAATGTGCCCCTGCCTGCCTGGGATACGCGCTGTATCGGTCTCTGACAGCGGGGACAGGGCAAGCCCTGACGGCTATAAACCGCCAGCCGTTCATTAAACCGGCCTTTTTGACCGTCGCCGTCACGATAATTGCGCATGGAAGAACCGCGATGAGCGATCGCCTCCTTGAGAACTTCCATGATAGTGCGATGAATGGTCTTGACCTCTGTCAGGCTAATCCGCCGCGCTTGCCGCTTGGGACTTAACTGACTGCGAAAAAGGATTTCACAAGCATAAATATTACCGATCCCCGCCACAAAGGTATGATCGAGCAGGACATTTTTGATGGGACGGATTGTTTTTCGAAAAAGCTCGCGCATATACACCGGATTAAACCCTTCGGAAAAAGGTTCAGGTCCTAAAATGTTAAAGTGCTGAATTTGACTTAAACTTTTGACCAACCTTATTTGGCCAAAACGCCGCTGATCGTTGTATAAAAGGATGGTGCCGTCGGAAAAATAAAAAGTGAGGCGGGTATGTTTGTCCTTTGGGCCATTGGCAATCAACTGGCCGGTCATCATCAGCTGAATGACCAAAAATTCACCTGAGGCCAAATGCACGATCACGGCCTTGCCGCGGCGAGTGATCTTCGAAATCACCTGGTCCTTGAGGCGCCGGATAAAATCCTTTGCTCGAAGCACGAATGGATCATGCACGATCACATCGGAAAATGTTTTACAGCGAAGGGATTTGCTTAAATCGCGGACAATGGTTTCAACTTCCGGAAGTTCAGGCATTGGAATTATTAGTGCTAGACATTTTGCAGCTTTTTGATGATCTTTTTAATTTTTTCTTCTGCCTCGGCAATATTTTTGACGTTGATCATCCCTTCAATGTTCCAGTCCCCTAAGTCAATGACCGGACGTCCATACACTAATCCATAACAAATTTCGGAATTGGTGCCAAAGCTCCCGGGCAGGGCGACAATAATATCCGCCGAGCAGGCCACAATCGTGTTACGCGCGTAACCGATGGAGGTGGGCAAAGAGATATCAATATGGGAATTGGCATCCATTTTGTCTTTGCCGGGCAAAATGCCGATGGTCATGCCTCCGGCCTTTTTAGCTCCCATGGCCGCCGCTTCCATGGCGCCGCCCAAACCGCCGCAGACTAAAATACAGCCTAATTCCGCGATCATTTTCCCGACGGCCTGGGCTAAATCCTCGACCTTGGAACTGATACTGCTTCCCCCAATGACTGAAATAGTGATCTTTTGTGTTCGCATGACTTTCCTTGCGTTTTTAAAACGCGCCTAGCGGGATTCGAACCTGCACCAGCAGCTCCGGAGGCTGCTGCCCTATCCATTAGGCTATAGGCGCATGATAGACGATTTTTCCGTTGCAGATGGTCTGTTCGACCCGGCCTTTGAGTTTGCGTCCGATGAAAGGTGAATTTTTACTTTTAGACACGAAGCCTTCCTGAGTGACTGTCCATTCATGATCCGGATCAATGATCGTGATATCCGCGTCAAATCCTGGTTTGATCACCCCTTTATTCGCCAGTCCCACGATGCGTGCCGGTGTGAAGGACATTTTATCAACCATTTTAGGTAAGTCAATGATTCCCGGTTTAACCAATTCCGTTATCGTCAAACCCAAGGAGGTCTCCAAACCGATCAGGCCAAAAGGTGCTGTGTCAAATCCCACTTCTTTATCTTCCTTGGTATGCGGCGCGTGGTCCGTCACGATGCAGTCAATAGTCCCGTCAGCAATGGCTTCTTTGATCGCTTCCACGTCTTCTTTAGAACGCAGCGGAGGATTGACCTTTGTTGAGGCATCAAAACTGCTGCAGGCCTCATCCGTCAAAACAAAATGATGCGGGCAAGCCTCAGCCGTCACTTTAATGCCTTGGGATTTGGCAAAACGTATGAGCTCGCAGGAGCGCGCCAGCGACATGTGTGCCAGATGCACCCGGGCATTCAGATAACGGGCTATTTCGATATCGCGCGCGACCGTCACCGTCTCGGCAATGCCCGGATCGCCTTTTAAGCCTATCCGCGTCGACACAACACCTTCATTCATGACACCGCCCGCGCTCAACAAAGGGTCCTGGCAGTGCTCAATGATCAAAACATCCAGCATGTTGGCATATTCCATCGCCAGCCTAAACAGACGGCTGTTGAGAACAGACTTGCCATCGTCGGAGAACGCCCGGCAGCCCGAGGCCTTGAGTTCTGCCATATCCGTTAATTCCCCATCCTGCTGGCCCTTGGTGATGGCACCGATGGGATAAACATTACACAGCCCCACACGATGCGCTTCACGGATAATGAATTCCGCGACCATGGCATTATCAATAACGGGGTTGGTGTTGGGCATGCACATAACGGAGGTGAATCCGCCCTTGACCGCCGCGCGCGAGCCGGTCTCAATGGTTTCCTTGTCCTCACGGCCCGGCTGGCGAAGGTGTGTGTGAATATCGATCAAGCCCGGCAAAACTTTTTTTCCCGCGGCGTCGATGATCTCATGCAGATGTCGATTGGCAACGGATATCTTTGGTGCGATTTGGATGATCTTGCCCTCTTCGCATAAAATATCCTGACGTGTACCCCAAATTTTATCAGCGTTAACGATGATGGCGTTTTTTATCAATAGTCCCATAACTCCCCCATAACCCCCCTATCCACTGTCATTCCCGCGAAAGCGGGAATCCAGTTCTAAAATGGATCCCCGATTAAAACATTCAGGGATGACAATGTAACTAACTCTTCGTCCCCAGAACTAAATACAATACCGCCATGCGCACGGCGACCCCGTTGGTCACCTGGTCCAGGATCACCGATTGCTTGCCGTCGGCAACATCAGCGGATACTTCCACCCCGCGGTTAGTGGGGCCCGGATGCATGACGATCAAATGATCGCTGCCTTCCTTTAATTTGGCCTGATTAATGCCAAACAGGCACGAGTATTCGCGCATGGAAGGCAAGAATTTATCCTGCTGACGCTCCTTTTGCAGGCGAAGAGCGATCACCGCGTCCGACTGCTTTAAAACCTTTTTTAAATCGTAACAAACGTCAGTACCCAAGGCCTCAATGCCGCGCGGCATTAAGGTCGCGGGGCCGCAGACGGTCACCTTGGCGCCCAGCTTGGTCAGCCCCCAAATGTTTGAACGCGCCACCCTTGAGTGCAAAATATCCCCGATGATGCCGACCTTCAACCCCTCGATGCGGCCGAATTTTTCCTGCAGGGTAAACATGTCCGAAAGCGCCTGGGTGGGATGCTCGCGGCAGCCGTCCCCGGCATTGACCACCGAACACTTAAGCCCCTGGGCCAGCAGGAACACCGACCCCGATGAGGAATGGCGCACTACCATGGCATCCACGTTCATGGCTTCGATATTACGGGCGGTGTCCAGCAGGGTCTCGCCTTTGCTCGTCGAAGAAACATTAGCGGCAATATTAAGCGTGTCCGCGGAAAGGCGTTTGGCCGCCAGTTCAAAGGAAATACGCGTACGGGTGGAAGCCTCAAAAAATAAGGTGACCACGGTTTTGCCACGCAAGGCAGGGACTTTCTTGATGTCCCGGCTGGAAACTTCCTTAAACGATTTAGCGGTCTGTAGGATCAGTTCTATATCCTGGCGGCTTAAATTCTCCAGACCCAAAAGATGCTTGTGTTTCCAAGACATGCTTTATCCTTTTGTCATCCCCGCGAAAGCGGGAATCCAGTTTTAATCAATCTTCCACAATCACTTCATCGGTCTTTCCATCGGACTCTCCCAAAATAACCTGTACATTCTGTGTTTTAGTAGTGGGGATATTTTTGCCCACGAAATCCGCGCGAATGGGCAGCTCGCGATGCCCGCGGTCAACCAGTACGGCCAATTGGATGCTCGCGGGCCTGCCGAAATCAACCAGCGCGTCTAACCCCGCGCGTATGGTGCGCCCGGTAAAAAACACATCATCCACCAAAACAATTTTCAAATCGGTAATATCAAAATCAATTAATGTCTCTCTAACTAACGGCTTGGTGCCAACTAAGGTCAGATCATCGCGGTAAAGGGTAATGTCTAAAATTCCCGTCTGCACCTCTACAGCTTCTATGTCCTTGATCGCTTTTTTAAGCCGCTGGGCCAAAATGACCCCGCGGGTGCGGATCCCCACCAGGGCCAAATGATCCACGCCCTTGTTTTTCTCGAGGATCTCATGCGCCATGCGCAAAACCGCCCGGCGAATAGCCTCCTGATCCATGATTTTAACGATCGGCATATTGTTCCTTATCCTGATCATCGGGTCCTGTCCTCGGGTTTCCCCAGCGTGCTCGCAAAAGCCTGCGCTCGCTGGGGATTCCCCTCCCTCGGCCACCCGATGATTCACAAAAAAACCCGCCTTCTCTCACAAGAAAGAAGACGGGTTGCAAAATCAGTTTTGATAATAAGATACTCATATGATCCCTTCCCAGCCTCACAGAACCGGATTAAAGGTACTGCTAAATTTGTTCAACTATACCACCCTTTAAAGGCGCTGTCAAGACACTAAATAATTAACAAGCTTAATTGAAAGAAACGGGGTGATATGTTAAACTCAAATTAGAGATTTTATGTTCTTTATATATTTTAAATATTGGAAAAATAAAAATGAACCAATTGACTTTAATCACTGCACTTATCTTGGCAAGCGCGCTGATTCTGGCGGCCGATGCCGCCGCCTACCCATCATGCCCATGCACGCCCTCGGCATGCAATACCAGTTGCCAATGTTGCTCTAACAGTAGTCTGGTGGAGTATACGCTGCCTTTTACCGTGTTTACTGCTCCGAATTGCGCGGGCCCTGGTATTACATATAATACTTTGTGCAATCCACAAATCGGCTGTACTTTGCCGGGTACGACCACTAGTGCTTCGATATTAACAACGACCAACGGCACCTGCGCTAATGGCGGGTGCGATTGCGCCGGCACTTGCGGCGGAGGTGCCATAGTAGGCTGCGATGGTGTTTGCGGTTCCGGTAAAGTTTATGATGCCTGCGGCGTATGCGGTGGATCTGGCACCTGCACTTGTCCGTGGTCATACACAGAGGCCAACTCCTGTGGTGATAATTGTACAAATGACCAAAGTGCGGACTGGTGTTTTTCTAAAACTGTTACAAGCGTATCCGATAACAGTGCATGCCAAAATACGAATGCCCCTGGTAGGTCATGTAGTATTACCTTCAATTTTAGCTCCCAACCATCTTCATGTACTCCCGCTTAGAAAAAGTCGTGCCGCCTGTCACGACTTTAATAAAACAAATTCTCCCTTGGGAGCATGCAGGCTAAAATGTTCAATAAGAAGGCTTGCCTTATCTTTACGTATCTCTTCAAATTTTTTAGTCAGTTCGCGGGCCACGACGATCACGGGGTCATCCCAAACATCCTGCATGTCTTTTAAGGTCTTAAGCAGACGGTGGGGCGATTCATAAAAAATAATGGTGGCATCCCGCCCTTTTAAAGAAATCAATTTATTGCGCCGTGCGCCGCTTTTAGGGGGCAAAAATCCTTCAAATATAAAACGATGGGCCGGTAAGCCCGACGCTGTCAAGGCACTAATACAGGCGCTCACTCCTGGAATGACGGTGATGGGGATATTATTCTCCATCGCCCGGCGGACCATCAGAAAGCCCGGATCACTGATGCCCGGGGTACCAGCATCGGAAACTAAGGCGATATGTTTTCCCATCTTTAAAAGGCCTAAGAGATGGTCTGCTTTTTTAATTTGATTATGCTCAAAAAAAGAGGTCAGCGGTTTTTGGATCTGGTAAGCATCGAGCAGTATCCTGGTGTGGCGGGTGTCTTCCGCGGCGATCAAATCAACGGATTTAAGCGTTTCAATGGCGCGCAAGGTTATGTCTTTGAGATTGCCTATGGGAGTAGATACGATGTATAACATTTTGATTAAATTATTTTGTTAGTCGCTGATGGAGGAATAGCTATTATGTGTGAGGCACAATAAGGAATTTTTTGCCAAATGTCTGCGAGGAATTACGGCGAGTATGTTCCAAATGAAGAGAATCTTTAGAACAGACGAGCCGTAAACTGAAGCAGACGGCAAAAATATTCCGTGCCGAATACATAATAGCTGTTCCTCCATCGCCAAAACTTTTATTCAACAGTGACAGATTTAGCTAAGTTGCGCGGCTGGTCCACATCACAACCGCGTTTGACAGCGATAAAATAAGCTAACAGCTGTAGAGGCAAAATCACCAATAAGGGGCTTAGAAGCTCAGGTGTAGCCGGTACTTCAATCACAAAATCGGCATTAGACTTGATTTTTTTGTCCCCGCGGGTGGCAATGGCAATGACATTGCCACGACGGGCCCTGATCTCCTGCATATTGGAAGACATTTTTTCATACACGTGGGATTGGGGATTGACGCAGACCACCGCCCGGTACTCGTCGATCAAGGCGATGGGCCCGTGTTTCATCTCGCCGGCGGCATACCCTTCAGCGGGAATATAAGAAATTTCCTTGAGCTTAAGCGCCCCTTCCATGGCCGAAGGGAAATTGACATGCCTGCCCAAAAAAAGAAAACAGCCGAAATGCGAATTAGCTTCCGCGATTCCTCGGATTTTATGCATGCCGTTTAAAATTTTTCTACACAAAGACGGTATACGAAGCAGCTGGCGGATTAAAATTTTTGATTCTTGGGCGGAAAGACTTTTACGTACCTGGGCTAATTTTAAAGCTAATAAATAGAACATCATCAACTGGGCACTATACGCCTTGGTGGAAGCAACCCCTATCTCCTGACCGGCATAGGTGTATAAAATACCTTCGGCCTCACGGGCCAATGAGGAGCCCACCACATTGCAAATGGCAATCACACTAGCCCCCTTGGCACGGGCCTCACGCGCCGCGGCCAAGGTATCAGCTGTCTCTCCGGACTGGCTGACCGCCAAAACCAGGGTGTGTTTATCCAGGATCGGGTTGCGATAGCGAAATTCGCTGGAGGTATCAACCTCGACGGGCAGACGAGCCAAATTTTCGATGATGTATTTTCCAACCAACCCGGCATGATACGCCGTGCCGCAGGCCACCACCATCACCTTACGCGCGCGTTTTAAAACCTCGTCAGATAAACCCAGACCCTCCAGGGCCAGGTGTTTATTGTGCAAACGTAAGCTCAGCATCCGCTCAAGGACATCCGGCTGCTCATGAATTTCCTTAAGCATAAAATACGGGTAGCCTTCCTTACGGGCGGCGATCACATTAAATGATACCGTATCTATTTTAGGTGTGATACCCCTCCCATCAAAAGTACACAGCTTGACTTGTGTCTTGGTCAAGACGGCCATTTGCCCGTCTTTCAAATAAATAACCCGGCGGGTAAAATCCAAAATAGCCGGCACATCGGAAGCGATAAAATTTTCTTGGATACCGATACCTACAACCAAAGGGGAGCCCACGCGCGCGGCGATCAGCATGCCCGGATGATCACGGCTGATGATCCCCAGGGCAAAGGCGCCTTTGAGCTTCTGCAACGCTTGCCTCACCGCCAAAACTAAATCCCCTTTGTAAAAAGAAGCGATCAGATGAGGGATGACTTCTGAATCTGTTTCAGAGACAAATTTGCACCCTTTTTTCTTCAAAGCAGCTTTAAGGTCTTGATAATTTTCTATGATGCCGTTATGGACAACAGCGATGGTGTGCTTGCTGTCTGTATGCGGATGAGCATTCCTGTCAGAGGGAAACCCGTGAGTGGCCCAGCGCGTATGGGAAATCCCCACGTGGGCAAAAGGCAAGGGCCGGCTTTTGATCAACTCTTCTAAATTACGGATTTTACCTTTGGACTTACGGACGATGAGACGAGCGTCATGGCCTAAAAAACCTACCCCGCTGGAATCATATCCGCGGTACTCGAGTTTTTTAAGGCTCTCAAGCAAAATAGGTAACGCATCTTTGTTACCAACATAACCAACAATACCACACATAAAAAAACTCCTTCATTCCGATCCGCCCAAAGCTTTGCAGACCAGGATGATAGGGGATATTACCACACATATTTAACCCCTCGGGGAGTTTATAGTTATCCTTACCCGAGGGGTGTCACCCCCGAATGTTTTAATCGGGGGTCCAGGGTTTGCGCATTCTCTGGATTCCCGATAGAAGCATTCGGGAATGACAATGTATAAAAACTCCCCGACTAATTTAAAGATTTAATATTAATAAGCGTGATAACTTTGTTAGAACCGTTCTTACGGCGGGTAAAATAAACTTCGCCATCGCACGCGGCCGTCAAAGAACTGCGGCCGATCACATTAAGACCTTGTTTCCATTGGTCCCCTTGACGGGTCAAAATAGTGCCGGATTTAACCTTCTGCCCGCCGGAAACTTTGATACCGGCGGTCTCGCAATAATATTTACTTGAAATTCCCCCTACACGACCACCCATAGCTAAAACCTCCCACCTTTTATGTCATCCCCGAATGTTTTAATCGGGGATCCAATTCAGAATTAATTCTGTTATAGATTCCCGCTGGAGTTTACCCCCGAATGTTTCTGTCGGGGGCGGGAATGACAAATAACGAAGGATATAATATACCCCAAAACCCTTTTTTTGCAAAGGAAATCTATTTTTTCCCCGCTAAAATGGCATCAATCTGGACTTTAAAACTGCTGAGGTCCCGTGCATTGGTTTTGCGGCCGTTAAGATAAAACGTCGGCGTGCCGCGCACATCCACACTGGCACCCAACTGCATATCATCCTGGATCTGTTTCTCCCACTGGGCATCTTTATTTTTATAATCAGCCATCAATCTATTGTAATCCAACCCTAAATTTTTGGCGTATTCCTTAATTTTCGCGTCAGAAACATCCCCGCCGTTGTCCAGAAGAGACTTCATCATCCCCTGAAATTTACCCTGCTCATTAGCGGCCATTGCTAATTTGGCCGCCGGACGGGCATTAGGGTGAAATGGAAGAGGAAAATTCTTGATAATCACTCTTACTTTGTCAGGATAGGCGGCCAAAACATCCTTGATCGCCGAATGAAAACGAGCGCAAAACGGGCATTGAAAATCAGAAAATTCAACAATGGTCACCGGAGCATTTTTGTTACCAAGAATGGAAGAACTGCCCGGGTCAATGGTGTAAACTTTATTCATATCTTCGGGTGGCGGCCCTTGAGGCTGGACATTAGCACCGATGGTATTAATCTTGTTTTGAATCTGTTGCAATGCACTTCGTATGTCGGCGGAGACATTACCGTTTCCTTGGGCATTTAATTTGTCTTCAATGTTTTTCTGGCGCATCGTGATTTCCGTGAGTTTGGCGTTCAATGGGTTTAAAGCAACCCTTACGGCATTGTTGATCCCTATTAAGAGGCCTACCCCTGAAACAACACCAATTAAAACAACTAAGAGAATAACAATGACGTTACTTTTATTTTCCATAAACTCCTCCTAAGTTCATCCAATGAATGTTGATATCCTACATCAAATCAAAAAACCAAACAATGAAATTTTAAAGATCGATACGGCCGTAGCGTTCAATAATATACTTCATGTCTGTCCAGCGCCTGCGGCATCCGTAAACGGCAATAATCAATATGTCATTGCCTTTGGGGATATACCCTACAAAACAGGATTGCGCCTCAATCGTATACCCTGTTTTACCGAAAACATGCCTCTTCCAGTTTAAAAATAAGATTCTGTTATGGGATTTTAAAAAAAAGCGATGGCCTTCCTTGGAATAAATGACTAAGTATTTAAAAGTAATCGCCTGACGGAAAAAATCATTTTTGAGCGCTTGGGTAAAAATCAAAGCCATGTCCGAAGCCGTTGTAAATTGAGACCCTTGGGAAGGAAGCCCGTGAGGATTGGAAAAATGGCTGTGCATGGCTCCTATCTGCCTGACACGGGCATTCATCATGTCGACAAATTTCCCCTCAGACCCAGCCACTGCTTCAGCCAGGGCCACGGCCGCGTCATTGGCGGATTTAAGAATAAGCCCGTAAAGCAAATCCCGCACGCGGTAAGATTCCCCGGCCCTTAAACCCAATTTAGTTTGCGGCACCTTGGTTGCGCGTTCACTCACCGTCACGTACTTATCCAAAGAAAGATTTTCCAGGACCAGAAGCGCTGTCAATATCTTGGTGGTTGAGGCCGGAAAAACTTCACGGTCAGCGCCAAGGTCAAAATAACGCTGATTGTGAGCAGGGTCCCAAAGAAGGGCCGTATGAGCGGTCAGGTGATACTGCCCCTTGTGCCAGAAGAAGCGGTGGTAAGCCATCCCCTGTTCGGGAGAAATCAAAATGGCTATCAAAATGGCAATAAAGGATACACGAAAAAATTTCAACATAAACTGCAATATACTTTAAGAATTGCTATGCGTCAAAGAGAACGTAAGAATATATTTTTGATAAGGCCTGCTACCCCACAGGCGCACAGGGTCTGTTCATGGAACGTTGTTTTTGGCCGCCTGATAAACACATTCCAGGGCTTGGGATACGGCCATGGTGGGCATCAACATGGTCCCTTCGGCTAAATTAACGCGCCAGCCTTTAGATGAATGGGCGATGACAATACGTATATTCTGGACCAAAGGCCCGTCGCAGGCGATCACATGGACCAAAGCGGTTTTCTTTTTGGCGTCGTATAAAATTTCCTTAAAAGACACCGCCACCCCCTCATGAGAATAATCTTTAAACTCAAAATGGGCAGGATTAAAATGATCAAGAGAATAGCTTTGCAAAGTACTGTCCTCCTTTAGCCCCACGGGAATATGACGATGTTTAGTCAAAAGCAGTTCATAAAATTCGCTCTGGCCGCGCCCGACCCATTTTTTCTCAAATTTAGTGCCGTAATTCGCCTGAATTTTTTTAAATACGACGGAAAATCCGGTATCCTGAATATTTTCTTGGATCCAGTCCATATAAGGATGATGGTCCGTCACTATTTTTAAAACACCGCCATCAACCAGACGGCTGTTGACGAGCTTTAAAAAATCCCCCGTAAAAAGCCGGTGCTTGGCACCCGATTTTTTAGGCCACGGCGGCGGGTAAAGGCAATGCGCCTGGGCTATAGTTCTAGGATTAAAATAGCGCTCGAAGCCGGCCCTTGCATCTAATCTCAATACCCTCACATTATCAAGGCCCGTACGGCTCAATTTCCGCAATGTCCTGTGGATGCGTTCGCAGTACTGTTCAAACCCAACAAAATTAACTTGTGGGTTCTCACGGCTTAAACGCTCCAAATATTCTCCATTGCCGAAACCGATCTCTACTTCCAATGGGAAGCTATTGGCGAAAACCGCGCTCCAATCCGTTGGACGGCTTAGGGTTCCATGATTTAAAAAAGGCTTTAACGAAATATAAAAAGCTTTCATGCCGGGGGCTTAGCGGGACGTACTCTCATGCCGAGTACTCCCGTAGGTGGATCGAGCTAAAGGCCAGCCACGGCCAATAAGCTTGCCGTTTTTAAAAATTAAAGGCATCAATTCATTATCGCTGACGATGCCGTCCGGCCGGCGTATAGCTTCGATATAATACTCGATAAAAAAGCCCGTATCCTTAATGGCCTCGCTTTTGTAGGGATTAGGAATGGTCAGGGGTTTGTAACCGGGCACCCGAAATGTATAGCCAATAATGAGCTCTTGTCCCATCATTTTATGGACTTGATCCATGGTCATCCCATCCCGAATCGCTTTAAAACCGCTTTCATTAAATGCTACTTCCGGTGGGCTCACCGTCTGCATGGGCTTGTAGACAATGCTCGAGGCACAACCGGCCATCAAACCCAATAAAATAATCCAGGCAAAACGCATAAATGACCCTCCAACGACTGTCATTGCGAGCGAAGCGAAGCAATCTCAACATAATTAGTTGTTCTTTTAGAGATTGCCGCGTCGCCTTCGGCTCCTCGCAATGACACGTGAAATATTTAGTTTTTCCATTATAATAGATTCAAGAGAATTTTACTATGGAACTTTATTTTTTACGGCATGGCCTCGCTGCCCAGCGTGGCGATCCCAAATACAAAGACGACAGCCTGCGCCCTTTGACTGCCCAAGGCCGGAAAAAAATACATCGTGCCAGCCTTGGCATGCAAGCTTTGGGCCTAAAATTTGATGCTATCTTCAGCAGCCCCTACCTGCGGGCCAAACAAACTGCAGAAATTGTAGCTCAGACCTACAAAGTTAAAAACAAAAGAATATATTTCACAAATAACTTGCTTCCCCCCGCTTCTATTGAAGAATTACTGCAGAAAGTCCATGCCTGTTTTCCAAAATCTAAAAATGTTTTGTTAGTTGGGCATGAGCCGCATTTAACGGAAATGATCTCGTGCCTGTTAAAATGCAGCAAACCACTTGTAATAGATTTCAAAAAAGGCGGGATTTGTTGTTTAAGCATCAAGCAGCCCTTGGGGAACGCAAGTGCCACCCTTAACTGGCTTTTGACTCCCACACAGTTGGGACTTATGGCTTAGCTGGATTTATACCCAGTAATTGAAATGGGCTTGAGATATGCGTCATGCTGGTGATGACCGGCGTAAAGCCTTCAAACCCCCCTTGCATCAGCTGGTTTAACTGGGCCGGGTCGAATTGGACGTTGACTGTTTTGCCGGTGCGGTTGACGTTGATTTGGTTGAGGTCGATACCGCCGTTTTCTGGTAAATGATTAACCAGAGGAACTATTTGGTTAAGCATGGCTTCGTCACGTGGAATTTCTTCCAAATGTGCAGGGGTTGTCCAATATCCTTCTTCAGGCTCCACAACCCATCCCTTATAATAAGTACCAAGCTTGCCATATTCCCAAGACTCATGTTCAAATTCCTCATAATGTCCTGTTTCAGGTTTTGTCACAACATAACCACTTGCAGGTACATACTTATATTTTATTTTTCCTTTTTCGTCCCCTAGGGCAAATAAAGCATCACTTAACTTATTTAATAAATATCCTTGATTTTCTGCTGGTTCAGCTAATGTAGTTTCCAATAATTTACGAAGAAGCGGAACTGCGCGTTTATCACCAGAGTTCCCAAGCCACTCAATTGCATCAGTATAGATTGCTGCAGCCTTGAGACTTTCCTGAAATAAAAATTCCCTATCAGCTCCTAATCTTTCCCAAGCCTCAAGTGCTACTGTGTAGTATCCCCAAACCTCAGTATGTAATTTTTCCGCAATTACCCTAATAGCTTCTTTCTTACCTGATTTTACTAACATCTCTGTTGCCCATTTCACAATATCAATATCTTTACTCTCAAGCAAAATAAAACCTACTTGATACTGTGACTCTGGATCTGTTGCTAACTTACCCAAAACCTCACGCGCCTGCTTATAGAAATTAAAAATAGAATGGTGAACTAGATGTAAAAACCCAAGACTAACTACCCTTTCCGCAATTGGTACTATCGCCTCTTTCTTACCTGATTTTACTAACATCTCTGTTGCCCATATCAAAATATCAGAATCAGATCTTTTAATTCCAGCAAGTCCAACTCGATATTGTGATTCTGAATCTGTTGCCAACTTATCTAAAGCTTTACGCGCGGCTTGGTGGACATCTTTATCGTAATAATGATACCCGTAACCACTGTTATAACTCAACATATTGGCAATCTTATCTACATTGCCCGTTCTTGTCCAAAATGCAATCCTCGTTTTAGCAAACATCGCCGCATCTGGGGTTTGTTTTGGTGGTGTCTGCGACATGGCACGGTCGGATAATTTTTCGCCACGTTCGATTCCTAGAAATTCAGGTTCAATTTCTCCATAAATTGGATTTCTGTCCCAATCCCCCTTTTTCCCCATTACAGCAGGTCTCCAAACAATTTTAAAATCATACCCTTCTTGTTTATATGAAATTGCCCGTTCTAAATTCTTAAAAATACTTATCCTAGATTCCGTGGGCTGTCTTTCTATAAACTTCTTTAAAATGTCTTCATGTTCATACCCACCTAATTTTAAAATAGCTCTAGCTGCAGATAAATAAATTGCCTTGTGTGTATCATCATGTTTCGAATAACTCAGTATTCTAAATATTGGTCCTATGGCACGCTTATCACCCAATTCACTCAACTTATTTATTGCATTAATGATAGTGGTTCTCTTATATAAATGCGTTTCTGACAAAGCCTCAAGGTAACCATTAACCATCTGATCTTTGCTAGCCCCTAATTGTGCTAAAGCTTTTTCTGCAACTCGAACAACTTTATAATTTTCATTGCTTAACATCATCGCAATCTCGCCTACCTTACCCTTCCTTCTCCAAGCAGCAATTTGAATAATTGCTTTATTATCAAGAGCATAAAACAATGCACTAATCCCAACCCCCGCCGCAACAAGCCCTACAGTTAAACTTATCATCGCCCCATCAGGGCCCTTGATATCAGATTGCCTACCCGTAGGGTCTATTGTCATTCTCCAAATCAATCCACCCGAAAAATACTTTCTCGGCACAACTTGTCCATCAGGCGTTGGGTCTTCCTTAATGTAGTTAAACGCCCCCTTTTTGTAGGCTTGAAGATAGCGATTATAAATTTGTTCTTTAACAGCAGGATTATCAAGATTGACCCCTGCTATTTTATTTTTATTTGTATAAACCGCGTCCAAAAGGCCGTTTTGGATGGTTTCCTTGTACCACTTGGCCAAGATAAGGGCTTGGTAAATTTGACGTAACGGTGCAAAGTTCTTGCCGGTGTTGACTTCTTTTTCAATTTCAGGAAGGATAATTTGACGGACGATATTAGCCCCTAAAAGGCCCAATTGCTTCGACTTCGTATACTCTAATGAATGTTTCTGTTTGGCTAAATAGTCCTCGTCTAACATTACCTTTAAAGTTGATTTGGTAACATACGCGGCATTGCCATTTTCAAATACTTGCGCTTGATTAGGCAGGATCCATACCTTATTAAAGGTGTTTACAGGGATATTGGTTGTACCAAACTGCTCTTGGGCTTTTGCGTACACCCTGCTCCAAAATGCTTTACCTAAATCCTTCTCCGGATAAATAAGGGAAGCGGTCAACTGCTTGAGGATATAGTCTTGGGCTAATAAGTCCCTACCTAAATCTGTTTGTCCTAAAGCTTCAGGAACCATTCGGTTTTTTTCATAAGGTGAAAGGTTGACCCATAAATCCCCTTCAGGAATAGTCAACCCTGCCAGAAAATATTTCACTAATTGATTCGCTTGATCTTTGACTGAAGTAGAGTCTTGCGGGCCGCGGCCTGTATCTACGATGAATTGAAACTCTAAAGGCTTGTTCAGATTGACGACTAATCCTTTTAAAGCAAGCGGGGAAAATGGCACAGACTCCCCCACCATTGTCCCAGGCACAGGAAGCTGATTAATGCTAAAGTCCTGGGCATGGACATATTGAAGATTACTAAAACTAAAGGTAAGGCAGATCAGTGAAGCTATTAGACGTTTGAACATAGATTTCCATTTTGGAACTCCCCCTAACCCCCTCTTTATGATAAAGAGGGGGAATATGGTGGGAAGCATAAAAAAATTTAAAATAACGGGCTTGAGAAAGCGTTACCTTAATAAAGGGTAACATATATGGGGGAGTTGTCAAATCAGGCAAGTCAAAAGAAGGTCGTATAACATATTGGAATACATATATTTATGACATGACAGAAAAAATATTCAATTTTTTTCTAGAATTAATCTCTACGGCATCTTATAAATCAAAAAAGCCTGCCCTATCCTGCTTTAGTGCCCCCTACATTTTCTATCCAAATAATCCTTGAACTATCTATTCCTTTGCTAATAGATTCATAAAATTTTTTATCAGCTGTTACCAATGAACAACCCCGGCTGTTTGCTAAAGCAAGATACAAACTATCATAAATAGTATCCCCTGATTCATGCGCCAGTTGCCATGCAGAATTTAACAGAAATTTAGAACCATAGGTTTGAAGCGGGAAACGCATGAAATCGTTAAGAATACCTTCCGCTTCTTGAACGGTCATTTCCTTAAGACGGACTTTTTTCCTCAAAGTACTACCAAATTCAGCCCAAATAAAATCTGGAGCCATAAGTTCCCATTTTGATTCCAAAATCATGCGCGCTTCATCACTGTGAATTTCCAATAGAAACCATTTGATGGCTACACTGGCATCCACCACTAAAGTCCTTTTCAATGGTCCCTATCCTCTCTAATAAGATTAGCACTGTCACTGAATTGCCGACCTTTTAATTTCTTGCGCCAGCTAGCAGCCACAGAAGCTGCTTCTTCCATTGATAAAAAAGATATCGCATCCGTTAAAATAGCTTTAACTTCTCCTTGCAGTGACCGGCCGTGATGTTTGGCAATGGCCTTGAGCCTGCCGACAATTTTATCATCTAAATTTCTGACAAGAATACTGGACATTTTCTCCTCCTTATCCTTATGCTATCAAAATGATAGCATATATTTAATAGCTTGTCAAATTTTAGTGGTTTTTAAAATGCAAAAACAAAGTATTTGCCCCAAAGCTTTAGTTTGTGTTATAAATTATCTCTGTGCAAGCCGCTACCCCCATGATCAAGCAGTACCGCGACATCAAATCGCGCCACCAGGATGCTATCCTTTTCTTCCGCCTGGGCGATTTTTATGAAATGTTTTTTGAAGATGCCACCCAGGCGTCCTCTATTTTAGATCTTGTCTTAACTTCCCGGGGCAGCGATGCCGCCGGTAAAATCCCCATGTGCGGGGTGCCCTATCACTCCAGTGACAATTACATTGCTAAACTTATCAAAGCCGGTAAAAAAGTCGCCATCTGTGAACAAATCGAAGACCCTGCCCTGGCCCAGGGCATTGTCAAACGCGATGTTATCCGCATTATCAGTGCCGGGACCTATTTGGATGAATCCATTGATTCCCGGTATCTGATGAGTATTTGCGCTGGGAAAACTTTTTTCGGCGTGGCTTTTATTGATAATGCCGGAGGCACTATTTTTGCCAATGAACTCTCCTTACATCAGACCGTCGAGCTTTTAGCCAAACTGCCCATTTTTGAATGCCTTTACCCGGAAGCCCAGGGAGAAGACATTAAAGATCTTTTTTCCCATCCTTTAGTCAAAATGCGCGCCATTACTTTAAGCCCTTTGGGCGATTGGGCATTTAACACCGACATGGCTCGAAAAAGCCTCTGCGATCATTTGGCGACCCAAACTCTCAAAGGTTTTGGCGTTGATGATTTACCACGGGCTACAGCTTCCGCGGGCGCTTTGCTGGAATATTTAAAAAACATGAATAAAACCAGCCTCAAGCACATTGATAAAATCGCCCTTTACACCCAGGATGACCATGTGTTTATTTCCCCTGCCGCGCATTATGGCCTGGAATTAGAATCCCTGCTTGAGACCATTGATCTGACCTTAACACCCATGGGCCGGCGGGCTTTGCGTTTCTGGTTGTATCATCCGCTCAAAGATATTGCCGCCATCCAATTGCGGCAGGAAGCGGCCAAGGAATTGGCAGGCAACGTGCGGCTCGGAGAATGTTTAAAAAATTTACCTGATCTGCAAAAAGCACTCTCACGGCTTTCCTGCGGATGCGGCTCCATCAAAGATATTTTGAATATACGCCAGGGCTTGCTGCGCGTCCCCTTGATTACCGAGACCCTGGCAGGCAGCTCTAATCCTCTTTTAGAAATCCAGGATTTAATTTCCCTGCGCGAGTTATTGACCAAAACCATTAACCCCGACGTGCCCTTAGCCAAACCCGAAGGCAAGATGATCCAACCGGACATAGACCTGGAACTGGATGAACTTAAAAACATTTTAGAAAACGGCAGGCAATGGCTCGCTCAATATCAAGCCCAAGAAATTAAAAAAACCGGTATATCATCACTCAAAGTCGGATTCACCAATGTCTTTGGTTTTTATATCGAAGTCACCAAAACCCGCCAGAACAGCGTTCCTGCTCATTATGTGCGCAAGCAAACCTTGGTCAACGGCGAGCGTTACATCACCCAGGAACTTAAAGAGTATGAAGAAAAATTCCTGACAGCCCAGGATAAAATTTTAAATATTGAAAAACGCATCCTGAATCAGATGGAAGCCGCTATACTCTCTGAAGTCGCACGTTTACACGAGGTTTGCCACCAATTAGCCAACGTGGATTGTTTGTTTGCGCTAGCAAAATTAGCCGCATGGCCAAATTACATTTTCCCAGAGGTCAATACCTCCTTTGTCCTTAACATCAAGGATGGCCGCCACCCTGTGGTTGAAAAAACCGTGACGGACAATTTCATTGCCAACGACACTCTTTTGGACACTGAGGAGAATCACCTGATCATTTTGACAGGGCCCAATATGGCGGGCAAGTCCACCTATATCCGCCAAAGCGCTATTTTAGTGATCCTCTCCCAGATGGGTGCTCCCATCCCCGCGGCCGCTGCCAGTATCGGGATGGTTGATAAAATTTTTACCCGCATCGGCGCTCATGACGATATAGCCCGCGGCCAAAGTACTTTTATGGTGGAGATGACCGAAGCCGCGGATATTCTCAACAATCTGACACCCCGATCGCTGGTCATTTTAGATGAGATCGGCCGCGGCACATCTACCTCCGACGGATTAAGCCTGGCCTGGGCCCTGGCTGAGCATATGCACTCTAAAAGCGTGCGCACCCTTTTTGCCACTCATTTCCATGAATTAACGGCCCTGGCCAATCAATTTAAAGGGATAAAAAATTATAATGTTGCGGTGCGGGAATGGAAGGACAAGATCATCTTCATGCACAAGATCATCCCCGGCGGTTCGGATGATTCTTACGGGATTTATGTGGCCAAATTAGCGGGAATGCCGGAGAGCGTGATCCAACGTTCCAAAGAAATCCTCTCTGAGCTTGAAATCGGCACACCCAATCCTTATGCGAAAGAGGACAAACAATTAAACCTTTTTACTCCGACTGCCCAACCGCACCTGGATGAATTGCGCGCCGCACTGGAAGAAATTGATATCAATACCCTGACGCCCATGGAAGCGTTAAAAAAATTGGATGAATTAAAACGAAAGTTATTATAATTCCTCCCCCTGAATGGGGGAGGTCAGGTGGGGGTGAAGCAAAGTCAATGATCCCCCTCCCTTACCCTCCCCCTTGTGGGGAGGGAATCATAAAACTATATGACTAAAGTAAAGATCCTCTCCCCTGATGTGATTGCCAAGATTGCCGCTGGAGAAGCGGTGGATCGCCCGGCTTCTGTTGTCAAAGAACTCCTGGAAAACGCCCTTGATGCCAAGGCCACGAGCATTGAAATACATCTTAAAGACGCTGGCCGTGAACTTATCCATATCAAAGACAATGGCTCCGGTATTGCCCGGGGGGACTTGGAAAAAATCTTTCAGCGCCATGCCACCAGCAAAATTACAACAATAGAAAACTTGGAACATCTTCAATCGTTGGGTTTTCGCGGGGAGGCGCTGTATTCCATTGCAGCGGTCAGCGATGTCACTCTAGGATCGCGCATTTCTCAAGAGGATGGCTGGCAAATTCATATCAGAGGCGGGATACGCCAGAACCTTGAACCCACAGCCATGTCCCATGCCGGCACGGAGGTCAAAATCGCTGAACTTTTTTTTAATACCCCTGCCCGTCGTAAATTTCTTAAAAATAATACCTCAGAATTAAATCAAATCCTCAATATTGTGCTTCCCTACACGCTGATTTATCCGGAAAAGCGTTTCGTGCTGACCCATACGGGCCGAAACCTTTTAGATATATTCCCTGTTCCTTCGATCTTGGATAGGGTAGCCTTTGCATTGAATGTGGACATCAACCAATTGCTGGAAACCGACCAGGAATTCGTTGAGGAGAAAATCCGGATAAAGATGATTTTAGGCAATATTAATATCCAGCGTCCCCGACGGGATTTGCAGTTTATGTTCATCAATAATCGCCCGGTTGAAAGCAGGAATTTAAGTTTTAATCTTAATGACGTTTATAAACTTATCATGCCGCCTGGCGTCTATGGGGCTTTTATCGTTGATATCGCCTTGGACCCCGCCAACGTGGATGTCAATATTCATCCCACCAAGCGTGAGGTGCGTATCAAAGATGAAGCCAGGATAATCAGTTTATTACGACGCATGGTGGAATATCAGCTAATGCATAAAGGTACTCCCAAACATATGTCATTCCCGAATGCTTCTATCGGGAATCGAAAAAATGCCGTGTCTGGACCCCCGATAGAAACATTCGGGGGTGACAGTGTTGGTGTTATCAGAGATGACAATATGAGAGATTTCCAACTTTTCGGCCAGGAGAATACCCTGCGCTCAAAATTCACCCGGGCGCGGTTTGTGGGATCTTTCCTTCAAAAGTTTCTACTTTTTGAAGCAGATGAATCGCTTTTGATCGTTGACCAGCACGCGGCGCAGGAACGCATCATGTTCGAAAAATTCAAGGACCAAATCGAAAATGCCAAGGTTGAAAGCCAGCCTATGCTCACACCATTGCTGCTCAAATTAACGCCTCAGGAAAAAATCGCGTGGGAAGAACTACAGGAAAAACTAACCACTGCCGGTATTGAAACCACTCAATTTGATGATGACACGATTGCCGTGCAGACCCAGCCGCTATTACTTAAAAACATTGAGGCCGTGGTACGCTCTCTATTGGCCGGCGAGGAAGCCCCGCGCATGGACCATGATACCTTAGCCCGCCGTGCCTGCAAAGCTTCCATCGTTGCCGGCGACAAGCTCGATAATACCCAAGCTGATCACCAACGCAAACAATTGCTTGAATGCAAAGACCCCTTTACCTGCCCACACGGCCGCCCAACACTCATTGAAGTGACCCAAGCCTTTCTCGACCGCCAATTCCTGCGAACTTAGCACCAATTCATTGACAACGCTTAATGCAGGTTGTATCATATTTTTGCTTGATGAAGCATTCCCCATGCTTCTGTTAAAAGAATCACCCATTAACTCCCCCCATTATGTCTGCGGGAGCCTGCCATGCTATCCAGCAATACTTTCAAATTAAATTCAACCCAACGCAAAGAATTAAGTAAAGCTATTTTTAATTTTGGAAATATTATTATTGGCAGCTTGGTAGTAAACCAGGCTGTCATGGGAGTACTAGACTTTGAAACATTTATTTTCAGTGTATTTTGTTTTGCACTTAGTTGGTATAGTGCTATAGTACTCTTGGATGAAGAAAGGACAAGTATATGACTGTAGATCTTAAAACCACCTACATAGTACTTAGTGTTTTCATGCTGTTGATAATACTTATCGCCCGCGGTCAAACGAAACATTAATCGGTGGATTACAATCAACAAATTTTATCTTTTTAAACCTTGCTTAATGCTGGATCTTCTTGACTTAGCCCAAGCATAGGGGCTATGTTGGTAATCGGGCGGATATTAATAATGACCGGCACAAACCCTTGGAAATCGCCGCTCTCGAATCTTTTGATCATCGCAGGATCAAAATTAATCCCTACCCCGGAACCTTGTTTTTGAACATTGAGCTGCATTTGATTGGTATTAAAATCAATACCGCCATGACTGTACATTGCTCGATCCCTATTTTTATCATCATTATAAACTTGATATCCAATCTTATTATTAACTGGAGAATGATCATTAAAAGCAATGAAAAAATCATTGATTATTCTTGTTAACTGATTTCGAAAGACAGGGTCAAGTTGCGAATCAAAGATAGGAGCAGTATTTATACCCTTACTAACACTATTCCCCTCATGATCAAAATAAACAATCCACCCTTGTTGAAACCTTGTAATTACCTTAAGACTTTGTTCGGGATCGCCCTGCTTATGTGCTCTCACTTGAACGACTGTTGATCGATTTTCTTCAAACTCGTCTACATTGATCACGTCGCACAATGGATATAATATAGTATTAACTTGAAAAATAAGAGTTTGACGGGCTGTTACTCTATAGTTAGTTAAAGCAATCCTTAGGCTAGGAATCATGGTTTCTATTTCTCTTGGGAACCGTGCTCTTTCATCCTCTTTTAGGCCCACGCTAGCTGTGCGTAACCAACCTCCAAATAATAGCGACCCAGGAATAGGAACAAATTTTCCATCATTATCTTTATACTCATCAGTAGCCATCTTAAGGACTTCTAAATGCATGGCTCTTAAATAATCGGAATTAAACTCTCTATTTCCAATTAAGTCGTCTATCCCGTTTCTTAAAAGCGTTGCAGATACTTGATGAATTAACCCAGAGTTGATGTATACCCTCAAAGGGGAATATTGATCTTGTTCTCTTCCTTCAACTTTAATGCTATCCTCTGGTCGTAAAGTATACTCTTGTTTGCCATCAATGCTCACTTCTTTTGCAATACGGCCCCTTAGTATATCGTGCCGCCCTAAAGATTCTCCAGCTCTTCCTATATTAATTAATGCAACTTGAGAATCTCCAGGGATCTCACCCTTTAAACTTTCTTTCTTTAAATAATCTTGAATAAGAAATAATTTTCCTACTGTATCCAAAACTGGAAATTCTGCGCCATCTTTTAATAAATCTAAAGGATTAGGGGAGTCCGTCAATTTTACAAAAAATTGTCTGCTCTTCTCTGGTATATTTTCATTCATCAAGTCCCAATATTCTGTCAATATATCTTTATACCCAGGCATTCTTACATAAAATTCAAAATCATTTTTATTTGCTTCGGAAATTTCTTCAAATTTTAACTTGGCATTTTCATGTTTAAAGCTTTCATAATGATCTAAGCCTGCAACATACCCCAAAGAAAAACTTTTAGCATCTTTATTTAACCTAAAAAATTCTTTTATTTTTTCCTCACCGTTGATACCAGGATCGTCTACCAATTTTCCTTCTTCATTTATTATTTTTAGAGGAGGGGCCACTTTAATTAACCCTGCAAAAAGGTATTTGATCAATTCCTCGGTAACAGCTTGTCGGACCGGGAAGGTGGCTTTTAATGCAGGCTTTCGATAATCACCTTTTGTCACTGTAACAAAAAACACATCAAAATCATTATCCGCCATGGATTTCAACATTGCAATCACGGTATGCGCTACCGTTGGAGGATTTGCTGCGAAAGCCAACATACCCGCTCTAATATTTTCAGTCCCATTGAGCTGTGGATCATTTTCTCCCAATCTTATAGTTTGCTTTATATCAATAACTCCATTTAACACATTAATCCCAATCTTATATAAGGAATCTTTTGTAGATTCCAAAACATCGTTATAAAAAGTCCTCGTGTTTGAAGATACATTTTTAGAGACTGTGATTTGATCATCAAATCCTAGTGCTGCTTTTAATGCCTTCACCTTTTCATTGTCCACATTGCCTCTCTTATTCCAGATGTTTATTAAACTATCTGTTATTCTTCCCATAATCTGATCCGGTAGGGCTTTGTCTGAAGGAAACCGAGCAATAATTTGATTGGGGAACCTCTCGAGTGCATAAGCAAACTCCCCTTCCCTACGTTCTACTTGCGAACCACCATCTAAAGTATAAATTAATTCTCTTGCAAAAATATCTAGATCCCCATTTTCGCCATATTTCTTCACCAATCTATTTTTCATTTCTATTAATTGATTAATCCGAGCCTGTTCTAAATAAATTACATTTCTTTTTTCATGAAATTTTGTCCTAAACCCTAATTTGTCTGTATTAACAACTTCAATCATTGGAGCTGTCTTAAATTTATCCCAACCATTTTTTTTCCTTAAAAAAGTAATAGCCCTCCCTAACTGTTCATTATATTGATCTGTTGCCGTTACACCAAACTTAGACACCTCCGTTTCAATTTCAGAAATACTAAACGATTGGCTGTTTGATGTCATTGCCGCATCGCGGGCGCTAGCCTCTTGCTCTTTCCCAAACAATCCTTCCCCTTCATCCGTCACATTCGTTGTTACGCCCGGATTTGGCGCAACGCGGTGTACAGAATCCATTGAAACTGCAACCAGTGTATAATCTCCCGTGGGATAAGTAGCTTGGGCTGCATCCTGCGGTCTGTGAGTAACTGTTAAGGCCATATCCCCGACAACTCCGCCAGAAAAATACTTTCTAGGCAAGGGCTGTTGGGTATTTTGATCTATATCTTCCTTAATATAATTAAACACGCCTTTTTTATACGCCTGCAAATATTGGGCATAAATCTTACGGGTTATCGCTTTATCACTGACATCCACCCCGGCTACTTTGTTCTTGTTGCTGTACACTTGGTTTAAAAGTGCCTGCTTAAGGGTTTGCTTGTACCACTTGGCTAAAATCAATGAATTAAAAATTTGTCTTAAATTGGCAAAATTCTTGCCTTGATTGACTTCTTTTTCCAGGGCCGGAAGAATAATTTCACGCACAATCTGTGATCCTAAAATGTTAATTCCCTCCCCCTTTGTGGGGAGGGTTAGGGTGGGGGAATGCTTTTGCATTGCCAAATAATCTTCTTCCAGCATGACCTTCAAATGCGAATTAATTACAAAGGCCGTATCCTTGTTTTCATAAACTGTCGCCCTATCCGCCACAATCCAAACCTTGTTAAACGTATTGACAGGAACCTGTGTTGTCCCAAACTTTTGATAAGCTTGCCTATATACCTTATCCCAAAAATCCTTGCCCAGCCCTTTTTCAGGGTATATTAAGCTGGCTGTAATCTGTTTCAAAATATAATCCTCTGCCAGCATGTCCCTGCCCATTTCGGTTTGGCCTAATGCTTCCGGAATAATTCTATCCTTCTCATACGGAGATAAATTAACCCATACATCTTTTTCAGGCAAGGTTAATGCCGCTAAAAAATACTTAATTAATTTTTTCGATTCTTTGCTCAACTCTTGTTTATCGTTAGCTTGATCCAATTTTAAACCGGTGTTTCCGGTATCCACGATAAAATCCATAGCCAGAGCGTTATCCTGATGGACCTTTAACCCTTTAATTAAAACAGGCACATAGGCAGGGCTTAAATCCACCATGGTTCCCGGTTTAGGCAAACCTGAAACTGAAGCCTGCTGGGCATAGCTGATGGGTTGACAAAAGACAAGGGAAAAAATGAGGGCAAATACAATGCTTCTTAAAGCAAATGATCCAAGTCGGTTACGTCTTTGATTATGAGATAAAATTATCATACCACCTCCTAAGATTTCCAAAGCTCCTTATAAGTATAATATATTTTCCTGGGTTCGCGCAAGTACGGGCTTTGACTGCCGTCTCCCTGGCCAAAAATGCCAAACCATTCTTCAAAATAATAACCTCCGGGGAAAGGACCCACCACATCCGCCTTGGTATCATGAATAGACGGCGAATAGTCCTTCCACCATTCATCCACCCATTCAAAAGCCATTCCACCAACAGAGTTCCCGGCACCTTCTTTATAACCGGCACTGTTGTCAAGAATGTCTAACCAATTGCCTTTATGATAATCAGCCTGGGCCTGCTGGGCTTGGTTCTGACTCATGCTCACCCCGCCATAGGCCGGCGCCCCGTATTCCGTAATAAAAGCCGGCTTATCCGCCAGCTCAGCAACATCTTCCCAAAGAGAACCGAACCCGTAATCTCCCCGATAGACATTGGCCCCAAAAGCATCCACATCAGGAGCATATTTCCCGAATTTATCCAAAAATAAAGTGTCCCCATTACAGATCGCCACCGGATGATTAGGATCAATCGATTTGATCATTTTCGCCACTTCATTAACGAATTTATAATAAACAACCGGCTTTTTATCCGCGTTGGAAGCAACGCCATAATTGTTTTCATTCCCTAATATCCACATAAGAATATACGGCTCATCCTTAAACTCCATCACCATCTGCCGCACATAATCCATCATATTCTTCCGATGCACGGGGTTTTCGTAATCCGTACCCTCTGACCAACTCGCTCCAGAGCCCACCGCGTATTTACCTAAAAAATTACTCATCGCAACCTTTAACCCGTAACCCTTATACATCTTTTCTAAAAACAACTTGTCGGATTTCATGTATGACTGATAGTAAATACGCAAAGTATTGACCCCCATATCTTTCATCAAGGCAAAATCACCTACCACAGGCTCATCGGCATGCCGTTTATGATCACCGTATTTATCCACCCATGCTTCATAGGGCGCGTCAATGTTGCCATCATGATTATCATCTTCTTTCATCCAGTCAGTTAGTGTCCCATCATCCGGACTTTGACCCACCTTGGTCGGCATATAACTCATTCCTTTGATAAAAAAAGGTTTGTTGTCCACCAATAATTGCCAGTGCCCGCTTGTCCTTTTGACAAAACGTACCTGCCCTTGTCCCGAATAAAAAACCGGTTTCCCTAACGCCATCTTGGGCTGTATGTTTAATCTTTGTTTGACAATTTCCAACATGCTTAACTTTCGAATAATGCCGGGCTTAGCTAAAACTACAAAATGATGCGGATCATCGGGATTAAGAATGCGTATCCTGGCCCCTTTAAATTCCATATGCAATTCAGGATGGATACGGATTAAGTATCGCACCTTATACACCGCTGCCTGGGCCGGATACCACGGCGTCTGCCAATATGTCCAGGCCATCGTTGATGGAAAATTTACTATAAGAGCGTGATACGCCTTGATCGCCTCAACGTACATCCCGGCCTTTTCAAAGGTTTCACCTATATAAAATAACCGTACTCCCCAGGATTCCGGTGCTGAAACCCATTTATAAAATGCGGCTTGCAAATCTGTCGTGTTAACAAAATCCCAATGACTGCCTTGCAGGCGTCCTGCTCTTAAAGCTTTCTTGTACCCAGGGTCTTTATAAACATCCCCTATATTAGGATATATCCCTTCCCCCAGCGCTTTTATCAAACCCGCCTGGTCAATGATCTGATAATGATAATGCTCAGTCCCTACATTCAGAAATTTGCCGTATTTAGTCCAATCAATGATTCCTTCACCTGGAATGCTCAGCACCGGGATGGTTTGGAGGGCCTTTTTTACAGGAGCCGGGGTTTGCAGCCCTTTACCTTCCATCACATTAATACTGTCCTGAGATTTTTCCGCCACCGACCAATAACCACCCCGGCTGGGATCAAAACTCTGGGCCCAGGGATACCGGGCAATTATGTCTTTAAACTCGTTTGTGGCTTCCTCATTCTTCCCCTCATGCATCAGCGCCTCTGCCTTGATAAATAAACAGGTCGCTACATCCGACATGATTTTGTAATCACCGATTTTATCTCGGGAAGGAAAATTACTCAACGAAGAAGCTAAAACCTTGGCCTTAGCCCCGTAGGTCTTAAGTATTTCATCAACCAGGGCGGAAAGGGCCTTTATGTCCCCTTCTTTGGAGGCTTTCCATGATAAACGTACGATTTCGTCGGAAGAACGCTCTTGCGTTTGAGCATAGACAGGAAATACCGAAAAAAAAAGCAATATTATTGCAAGGGTACGAGCCAAAAGGCCCAATTGCGAACAACTGTGGGTGTCCGGCATGAGGACCTTCGTTTTCGGAAAGTTGTCTACCAAAAGGCCCAATTGCTTCGATTTCGTGTGCATTAGCCCACCACCGCGCCGGAAGAAAGGCCTTTGACGATATGTTTCTGCATAAACAAGTATATCACAACAATGGGTATTGCCGCCATCGTCAGGCCTGCCATCAGGACCGGATAATCCGTACTATTAGCCCCCTGAAAGACCATGAGGCCTCTTTGCAAAGGCATCAATTGAGAGTCTCCCAAAAGCAAGGTGGCCAGAATATATTCGTTCCATACGTTCAGTGAATTAAAAATCACGATCACCGCGATGGCCGGACGGGCCAAAGGTAAAGCCACATTCCACCAGATGCCGATCTTGCCGCAGCCGTCAATACGCGCGGCATCTTCCAGATCACGGGACATTTTATCGAAGAAAGTTTTCAATAATAAAATGCTCATGGAAAGCCCGACATTGATCATGCACAAAATATAACCGAAACGGGTATTGATCAAATGCAGTTTATTCATCATCACAAACAAGGCAACGAAAGAACCCGGCAGAGGGATCATCATGGCTGCCACAAACATATAAAAAATGATGTTTTTGCCCGGGAATTTTAAACGCGAAAAAGAAAAAGCAGCCAACGATGAGACCAGCACAATGCCACCGACCACACAGACGGTATAGACAACACTGTTTAAAAAGTAGACCGCAAAATTACCCTTTGTCCAGGCTACGGCGAAATTGCCGAAATTCAAGTGATGGGGAATGAGCGCCTTGTCAACAAAAACAGTTTCATTGGTCATAAAGGCACAACGTATCATCCAAAATATGGGAAACAGGCAAGTTAAAGCGACACCCATCAAAAAAATATGGGTGAGCGTTGATTGGGTCATCCCCCATAGAACGTATCTGTTGGTCTTCATCTGAATTACTTTCTAGTTTGTCATTCCCGTGAAAGCAGGAATCTATACTTGCTTCGCCTTGTCAGATAATTTTTTTGTAATAAAAGAAACACAAACCAGGATTATCCCGAAATTAACCGCCTCAGCACAGGCATAACCAAAACGGTTGGTGCCGGTCATTGCCGACAAAATACGAAGGACCGGCACATCCGTATGATTAACCAATCCTTCACTGACCATGGTGAGGATCAAAACGAATACTTGCATGCATCCTAAAATCGTCAATATCACCACCACCAGTATCACCGGCAGCATCATAGGGATGGTGACATTAGTAAAAGTTTTCCAGGCGCTTGCCCCGTCAACGCGGGCAGCCTCATATAATTGCTTGTCAATCGTTTGAAGTCCCGCCAACAGCATGATAAAGCCCCAACCAAAGCCCTTCCAGCTATTGACAATGGCAATGGCCGTCAACGCTGTTTTAGGATCTCCCAACCAATTGTGGACCATCTGAGGAAATCCCGAGGTGTACAAGAGGTGATTTAAAAGCCCGATATGCTGGCCGTTTTGCATTTCAGGATTCAAAATCCAGTTCCAGATAAGACCAACCACCACTTCGGACAGCACTGGCGGGATAAAAAACACCACGCGGTAAAAACGCTTCATGCGGATTTCCCGGTCACAGGCCAACGCCAGGGCAAAAGCCAAGGCATTTTGAAAAGTCAACGCGATCAGCGTGATATACCCTGCGTGTCCCATGGAGTCCCACCAGAGATTATCACTCATTAATTCCTGATAATTCCGTAATCCAATTAAATGCATTGGCCCTATCCCCCGCCATTCATGGAAGGATAGAAAAATCATGTTCAAGAAAGGATAGATATAAAAAACACAAAAAATAGCAAAGGCAGGAAGGACAAAAAAGAAATTTTGCAAATTGTCCTTTAATATGGCAGCAGCTTTTGCTTTTGAGTTCATCCTACTGATTTCCTCGGGCCATCTGACGGTCTTTGACAACTTGAACATCCTGGGCTGCCTGCGGTGGGGTCTTCTCGCCGATGATGATGGCCTGAATACCCTTGTCAAAAGCTTCGATGACAAGAGGGTCTTCATTCACCGGCCATATGGTCGGATGTGTCGATTGGTTCATCCCCTCGGCAAATTTTCCCAAAATGGGAGAAATCATCGAGAGCGCTGCTTTATTAGAAGGTAAATTATTAGTTTCATGGGACAATACCACTTGCCGTTCTTTGGCTGTCAGCCATTTCAGAAAGGCGATGGCTTTATCTTTATTGGGTGAACCTGCGTTCACCACAAAAGAAGAGCCGGCTCCTCCCCAAATTTTCAACGGATACGCCGTGCTGATGGGCGGCGGCGGGATGACTCCATAATCCAAATCCGGATTCATATCATGATAGACATTGACGCACCAGGAACCGTTAAAAGCAAAGGCCGCGCGCTCCAGGGCAAAATCCTGCTCGGCATATTTATTGCCCTTGGTCACAATTCCGTCGATAAGAGCACCCTTATCACGCAAGTCGGCAAAAACACTTAAAACCTTGATCCAGTCAGGGTCCGTATATTTGACTTGCCCGCGGTAGGTCGCAAAAATCTTCTCCGGACCCATAATATTAAAAGCATAATTGGAAGCAAAGCAATCCGCCAGCCACAACTCGCCCCAGCCGGAAACAAAGGGTGTGATCCCCACACGCCTGAGAGCTTGGGCGTCCTTGATAAATTCTTCCCAGGTCCGGGGAGGCGCGGTAATGCCGGCTTTGGCCAAGAGCTTTCTATTATAAAGCAATTGCATATTAGTCACATCAATGGGAACACCATAAATGCCGGGCTTCACCCCATAAATATTTCCAGCCTCAAAACGCTTATCCGCCAAAGCTTTATCAAATAAACTATCTTTCCAGCTTCCTTCGTCAGCTTCCATGGCATCGGTCAAGTCAGCGACTAATCCTGCTTTAATAAAATCCGCCACAATGGATTTTTTATCGAGGATGCCGTAAATATCCGGCAGAACGTTGGCCTGTGCCGCGGCAATGACTTTCTGGGAGTAAGAATCCGACGGGGCAAATAACTGAACAATGACTTCAATTCCGGTTTCTTTTTGATATTGTTGGGCAAATTTTTGGAAGGTATCGTTACGGTCAGTCATCCAATGCCACAGGAGGATTTTATTACTTGGTTGGGGAGGCTGGGAACATCCGGCGAGAATAACCAATATTAAGCACGAACAAAGCGTAAGCAAAAAGGCCCTATACCCTGGTGACCGTAAGCTTGGGGCGTCGCATCTGGTTTCCATGCCTACGGTCACCAGGGTATAGGGCCTTTTTAATTTGCGCATCAAATCTCCCTGTAGAAATTAGTTTGTCATTCCCGCTTAAAACATTCGGGGGTGACAATGTTTATAAGTAAAGAAATTTAACACAGACGGCAGGGTTGGTCAAACAAAAAATGGATGCTATTTATCCAAGAGTGACTTTGATGAGGGCGTCTTTGGTGATGGATGTTCTTGGAATACAGACTTTATCCTGAGCTAAGCGTGAAAAAAGGGGACACTTTAAAGTGTCCCCTTTTTCTCCGTTTATCAATATTCCCTTGATCGCATACTGCCCGGCATCTAGTTTTTGAGGGTTATGATATTCAACGGTCAGTCGATTTCCGGCGAATTGGCAGGATACAGAGGCAATACCCTTTTTATTAAATTCTTCTTTGACTAATTGAGGGGACAGCATTAAATTGCCGCGAGCCCCGCGCACGCCAAAGACATGGAGCAATTGAGTTAAAACCAACCAGCTGGCGGAACCAGTCAAATAATGATACATGCCCCGGCCTTCTGAATCAAAATATTCCGGGATACCCGGGTAAATTTTACTGATATGCCCGTTGCTGGCCATGCGGTAAATGGATTGCAATACCTGATAACCCGCTTGGGCAAATCCCCGCTGATAAAGTGCTGCGGCATACATGACATTCATATGGCTGAAAAAAGCACCGTTTTCTTTAGTGCCGTAAGCAAATCCAAAAGCCCGGCCCAAATCCAGATAATGACTCACCCCAAAATCCGTGTTCAGGCGATAGCCGCCTAATTCCTTGTCTTTTAAGAATTGATCGACGCTGATAATGACCTCTTGAACTTCCTCGTTGGTGGCCATGCCGCTCATGATAGAAAATACCTGGCCCGTCAAGGTCATGCGCACCCGTTGGTCTTTAAAGCCTTCCACGCGTTGGCCTTTATTATCATAATAACCATTAAACCACGCATAGGTCTTGGCGCCTTTTTTAAATTGGATTTTTTCCTGACGGCGAATATGCGCGAATATCCAATGGCCCTTGGTCCGCAGATCTCGTGCTATATCTTTGATGGAAAGCTCAACAGTCTCTCCGCTTAAGGCCGGCTGCACGCTGCGAAAATATTTACCGAAAAGATGATGGCGTTTGGCTTGATAGTCATCGTAATTGACTTTTTCACTCAAAGTATCCAATAAGATCAAAAGTTCACGGGCCAAGCGTACTTTTTTAAGGAATTTGATGGCGGCCATATCTTCAAGAAGATCGGCGAGGCCCAATAAATTCCCGCCATAAAGCGAAGTAAAAGCCACTGACTCGCCACGGGCAGCCGCCATATCCAGGCCATCGTTCCAGTCAGCGCTTTCCAAGCAGATGATATTGTGTTCCCCGACGTTAAAAAATTGGGTCAAGTGCGCTACCAGCAGGTGTTCGAGAATGGTCCCTTCATACGCATGCCCTTTTTTGTCTAACAATTTATTCCCATACTGACTGACCCATCCTATATCTTTGTCATGTGTACGTGATAATTGGGTGTCCCTGAAATAACTTGTGTCTTGCAGCAAGATATCAAAATCGCCGCTCTGGTCGATATAAAGCTGCAAGGCCAAAAAAGGCCATGCCCCATGGTCCATCCACACGCGGGTAATGGCGTTGCGGTCCGCCAAAAACTCGCCGGGACTGTCCCCAATGATGGTGGCATTACTGCCATCAATGCGAATACCCGCGCAGTTATTGATCAAGTCCTGACGCACCAGATGAGGCTCAATGAGGATTAGCGACAATATGTCCTGCCAAATATCTCTCCATCCTTTGCCGCCCTTGCCATAATCATGATCGGGTAAAAACGAACAGCCGAAAATGCGGCGTAAAACCGGCTGCAGGGTGACCCATCGCATCCAGGAATTAAAATTTTCATCCCCCACGTTCAAAACAATGGAAGAAATTTTATCAGACCAATATTTTTTATTAGCCTCTAAAGCTTGAGCAAATTTATCCACGGAATGAAAACGGCCGAATGTTTCTTTGGTTTTAGCTTCATCGGGATCGATACCTACAGCCACAATATATGATTGACTTTCTCCGGGCTTGAGAGCAGTTTCCTTAAAACGCAAGGCTCCCACTACTTCCTTGCCAATAAGGCCTGTTGCTTCGAGAGCGGACGGTTGACGATTTTCAAAAACCGCCTGGGGCCGCAGCATTGATCCGCCATCGCCATAAAAACTATCCACCGTCGGAAAAGAGCCTATGACACCGCCTGCTTTTTCGAGGCATCCGTACACATAATATACAGAGTGGCTTGTCTTATGACCTTCCTCATTAAAGGCCATGCTCCTCTGCATCAGCACACCCTCCGGTGCCTGCTGAGCCCGATTTAAAAGGGCGGTCACATGTTCATGGTCATGCTTGTTGTCCCGTGAACGTCCAAAAAGAGCAATAGCGCTCGTTGGTGTGAATGTGACTATTTTTTTTGAAATATTCTTAACCGTCACCTGCATCAGTTCCACACTCTCCCCGGTAACGGGAACGAAGTTTATTGTGCCTATTTCCAATCCCGCAGCCTTATGAGTACGCTTGGAACTATGCCACAGAGGCCCAATTTCGACGGAAGCTGAATTGGGCGACGTCTCCTGGAATAAACTAAAAATCCCTTTATCTTTGATAAAAACAAAAAATTCGCGCAAAGGGAAACGTAAATCTTCGCGGGAGGCGGGTTTGGTCAGGTAATGAAATTTATCAATTTTAATGTCCCCGCTTAAAAAGGGGGTGATGGCGGACTTGACACTCAAAGCATCGCAACCGCATAAAGGCGCGTAGATGGTTTTTATCGCGGCCGCTTGCTTTGAGGTAAAACTTACTCCATCAGGTAGATATGTATAAAATGGTTCCGCGGGCATAAAACTTTTGGCTGGTATTTACAAGGCGATATTTTCGGCGAGTTTAAAAAGACGCTGCATTTTGATAAAATGCACTTCGGTGAATTGAACTCCGAGATCCCACAAAGACAAATTCAAAAATTTTACCCAAACCACACGTCCGCTTAAAATCATCGGATTTCCGCCATCCGGTAATTCAACTTCCAAAGAAAGCTGATCATCTAAAAAAACCCGTTCCTTGCTCAAAATACGCATGCCTTGAGCGGAAGCGTCGCGTAAAAAAACTTCGGTCCCGTAATCCTCGCGTGCATCTTTAAATTTTATGGGAAAACGAGCTGAAAAACGTTCAAATATTCTTCGTTCTCCTGTCGTCTCCAAGGTTGTTGACAAAATTGATCTCCCTCCTGGATTCCGACGCTTGCCGCTACGGCCAAGCGGAAATTCCTTTAAAGATCATTTTCCCAGCGTTTTGAAGTTAAATATTTATCCAGACGGGTCCCAGAACCCGAAATAATCTCTGAAAACACCATGCCAATACGGTATTGGTCAAAAACCTCAAGCCTGCGCACCCATTTCACAACCCCAATAACCATAACAGGTTCTGTATTTGGTTTGAGGACGATTTCGAGTGCTATTTTCTGATTGATCCCAACAGATTGTGAAGAAATTAAACCGATCCCATGCCGGCTGATATCCAATGTTTTAGTCCGATCAAATTCGGAACCTTCTTTACCTTCTACAGGTACAAGGCAATTATACCTGGCTTCTATTCGTTGATTAGCAGCACACATGTATAAACTTTATTTTTTATAAAGACTTATAAGTTAATTACTGAAAGCGCTTTCCCTACTAAATAGTTTAAAACATATTTGCTAAAAAGCAATCAAAATGGAAAAGATTTTCTAATCTCTTAACATATTGGAATTGTTAGACTTAAGTTAAAATTAAGGCTCTTAATAAAAAATATATAAATAATTAAAATCTAAAGGCCATTTTTTATCTTCCAGGCAGGGAAATTCAGCCTCCATTTTTATTGCGGCTGTTTTCCACTAATGCTATACTATTACTTAACAACCTTCCTTAGCAGAACATTAAATAGCTATGACAGACATTGTTACATTCCTATTAAGCTTTTACTTCCTGATCCAAGGGGCCGTACGCGGATTTATGAACTCTTTGACGGTTCCTTTCTCTATTATAGTTGCCACTATCATCAGCATCATTTATTATCAAATTACTAAAGACGTGATCATAAGCTTGGCTCTAGCATTAATCGGCCCTTTGCTTTTGCATCTTCTTTTAAAATTTCTTCTTAAAACATGGGCTCGTGCCACCAATAGAGAAATAAACCCAAATTTCTTAAGCCGCTTGGGAGGTGCTATCCTGACTTTCACCTGGTGGTGGATATTCATTATCTTTACCTTAATACTATTAACCGTATTACCACCCTGGGGAAAAACATTGACAGCCATACACAATGATGTGAGTACCTCAGCATCTTACATCTATATTGCCAAGCCTTTGGGAGAGGCAATCACGAGCGAAGCTCCAAGCTCTGACGCAAAATCTCTGGCTGAAGACCCACGCTTCCAAAAAATCCTGCAGGATCCTGATATCCAAAAAGAAATTGACGCGCATGACATTGTCAAACTGATGAGCAACCCTAAAATGATGGATCTGGCCCAGCAGATCATGAGTGACCCCGCAACAATGAAAAAGGTCATGGCCCTCTACAGCAGTCAGACACAACCGCAAACAGCTAAAAGTCCTTAAAAGATAATTGCTTATCTTGGGCGTTATAAAATGACGCTGAGGACAAATGAATTCTCCCGTCGGGAAAATGAGCGCGTTTATAGCCCATATCAAACATATCCCTGATATGCTCTGCAAACAAGCCATGGCCAGCCATACGGGTCCCCCAACCTGAATCATAAAGCGCTCCGTCACGCAATGCGCGGATGCGATTGAGTATTTTGTCTTTGCGCTCAGGAAAATATTCGGTGAGCCAGCGCTCGAAGATATCCTTGACCGCATAAGGCAGGCGCAGGATCGTGTAGCCGGCCGCCTGAGCGCCAACTTCAGCCGCGGCTTTGAGAATGCCAGGGATCTCATGGTCGGTCAAGCCTGGAACAATGGGGGCCACATTGACTGTCACCGGGATACCTGCCCTGGCTAATTCTTCGATTGTTTTGAGGCGATTGGCCGGTGTTGAAGCGCGCGGTTCCATAACACGGGCCAGGTTAGGATCCAGGGTGGTGATTGAAACCGTCACGCAAACGCCATGATACCGGGCCATTGATTTAAAAATATCAATGTCGCGCGTGACCAATTTATTTTTTGTGATGATACCGACGGGATTTTGAAAATCCAATAGCACTTGCAGGCATTGGCGGGTGATTTGAAATTTACGTTCAAAAGGCTGATAACAGTCGGTCACCCCGCTCATGACAATGACCTGCGGCTTCCATTTAGGGTGGGCTAATTCTTTGCGTAATAGTAAAGGCGCGTCGGTTTTAACAAAGATGATGGCTTCAAAATCACTGCCTGAAGAAAGGCCGAAATATTCATGCGTTGGCCTGGCATAGCAATAGACACAACCATGCTCACAGCCGCGGTAGGGATTAAGGCTCGTTTCAAAACCGATGTCCGGGCTATCGTTGTAACTGATAATGGATTTGGAAGTGTCTTTATAGAATTCCGTTTTAGGCGAAGGGTATTCTTCATCGGGAATATCCTCGTCACGCTCGAAGGAAATCTTCTCAAAACGATTGGCAGGATTAATCAACGCCCCGCGGTTGTGTATCTCTTTGTCAGGCATTGTATTCCCTAATCAGTGTCAAAAGGCCCAATTGCTTCGACATCGTAAAGTTGTGTCATTGCGAGGAGCGCAAGCGACGAAGCAATCTCTTTCCCATGTCATTCCCGCGAAAGCGGGAATCCAAACACGTATTTAGGAATCAAGAATAAATTTATTCTTTTCGCTCCACGGTCGATTTTTTAACGCCGAAGATCCTCGGTCACTCGGTGCCTCAGAAACTCGTCCTTAAATCTTCTAAGATTTAAGGACTTGAACATCTTCGGCATTCCTCGCCCTACGGCTCGGAATGACCCTCGTGACCTCGGCCTGCGTCGGCTAAAATCGAAGTGTCGCTCAAAGAACAAATTTATCCTTGATTACGCAGGAATGAATACAATGGGCGTCCACAAATGATTCATTCCAACCATTTTTTAAATTCTGGCTCATTCATTGACTGTTGTTTAATATTATCATTTTGCCTACAAAGACTTTGGGCTTGGATTTTAAAATCATCTATGACTTTGAAACCAGGATACTTCACATTGACTTGTATTAGGAGATCTGTCATTCCAATTATAACGTTCCCTATCCACCACAAACATTGTTTTATAATATGAACTGATTCAATATCGTAAATAGAATCTAAATTCGAAGAATTCATAGAAGCTGATACAAGATTTGGGTGTGAAACATGTTTATTGATCACACTTTTCATATTAAAAGTTTTTTGGGATATATTTTTATAATTCTCATCTATCCATTTATAGGCCCTACCCTTAACGTTCTCATTTATTTCAAGCAGCCCTTTTTCTGTTTGCTCCCCAAAAACCTCTATCGTTTTAACTTCTAGAGCAAATGCTGTAAGAATGGATGCCTCCAAGAATTGACGGAGCATGAGTTGACATTGAACATCGTGTTTTCTCAAAATTGAAATTAATGCAAGAGATATAGACCGTCGAGCTAAAAGTAAAAATACAACAAAAGCATCATTCTTTTGTGTAGGCTGGGCGAAGTTACAGAAAAGCGTTACTAATTGATACGCATTTTCATAAAATTCTCCATAATTCCGATTAGCTTGTTTAACTAATTCATTTTCTTCATCAGATACTTTATTCAAATCAAAATTCATATTTTATTTTTATACCCCCGCTTGAAATATAAGCGACAGCAGCCTGTTTCTATAACGCAAGTTTACTCATATTCTGTAGGGTTGTCAAAATTATTCAAAGACGCGAAAGGACATTGGCACGGAAAAATTTGACTTATCAAAATTCAAATGGTACAGTAATACCAATCAATTCCGATACCCCCTATCGGAAACATTGCAGGGAAATCCCCCAACCAGTGTAAGTCAAATTGCTTTTTTCCCAAAAATCTTTAATGCTTAGGGGGTGTCTCATGCAAAAGAAAAAACTTGTGATCAAAAAGTCAGAAGGTCTTGTGCCTGTTGAGATTATTCAAAATAAGATTTATTTAATTAGAGGGCATAAGGTTATGCTTGACCGTGATTTGGCAGAACTATACGAAGTGATGACAAAAAATCTAAATAAAGCTGTCCGGCGTAATCTTGAACGGTTTCCAGATGATTTTATGTTTCAACTAACCAAGCAGGAAGCTGATTCTTCAAGGTTCCAAATTGGAACCTTGAAGCGGGGACAAAATATTAAATATCTGCCTTATGTTTTTACCGAACAGGGAGTCGCTATGCTTTCAAGCGTTCTTCAATCAAAAAGATCTATTCAAGTTAATATCCAAATTATGAGGGTTTTCGTTAAATTAAAAGAGATGATGATTTCCCATAAAGACTTGGCTCGTAAAATCGAAGACCTTGAACGCAAGTTTCAGGATAAATTTAAGGAACATGATCAGAAATTTATTTTGGTATTTAATGCCATTAAAGATTTGTTGTCTGATAAAGAGGGAAAATCTAAAAAACGCGGGCCGATGGGTTTTGTTATACCTAAATAAATTTATTTCCCAATGCAGAATTCGGAAAAGATGCGGTCCAGTAAATCCTCGTCGATATTGCGGCCGGTGATGGCATCCAGTTGATTGACCGCGCACTTGATCTCTTCGGAAATAAATTCCAGGGAAGTATTTTCATTCATCAGGCGGCAGGCGCCTTGCAGATTTTTTTGAGCTTCCTCTAAAGACTTGATATGGCGAATATTGCTGATGAGAATGCCGTGGGTATCAAGATTCTTGTCCTTACAGATTAAATCAACAATCTTTGCCTCCATCTCCTGGATAGATGGAGTCTCAAGCGCCGAGACTTTGACCACGTGCTCCGGGCCAAATATTTCCTTAGGGACTGATATGTCTATCTGCCCGTCTAAATCCATTTTATTAACTACCACCAAAACCCGGGCGGCTTTTAATTGTCGCATAAGTGCCATATCCTGTTCTTCTAAAGGGCAACTATGGTCCAAAACCAAAAGCACCAAATCAGCGCTTTTGATATAAAGATAACTGCGCGAAACAGCTTCCTCTTCAATTAAATCCCTTGGCTCCAGAATACCGGCGGTGTCGACCAACGAAATAGGGATGCCTTTCATTTGCGCTGATTCTTCCAACACATCACGAGTGGTGCCGGCAATAGGAGTGACAATGGCACGCTGCTCTTTGAGCAAGGCATTAAGTAAAGAAGACTTGCCCACATTGGGCTTGCCGCATAAGACAATGCGTATGCCTTCTTTAAGAATACGGCCACTCTGGGAGGATTCCAAAAGTTTAGCTACACATTTCCCTTGATTACTGATGCGATTTAATATTTGCTGACGGCTTTGGGCGTCAATGCCATCCTCGGGAAAGTTAATCAATGCCTCCACCATCGTATAAAGCTTTATCAACTCTTCCCGTATAGATTTAAGCTGTGTCGAGAGTTCACCTTTCAATTGATGATGACTCTGACGCAAAAATGTTTCGGTCTTAGCCTGGATGATATCAATCACTGCCTCCGCCTGGGCTAAATCTACGCGGCCATGAAGAAATGCCCGTTTGGTAAATTCTCCCGGGGTTGCCAGACGCGCGCCCGCGTCCAACACCGCCTGAAGTACCGCGCGCAAAACAGTCATACCGCCGTGCCCATTAATTTCAACGACATCTTCAGTGGTGTAACTTTTAGGGGATCGCATCAAGGTTACCAGAACCTCGTCTAGAATATCCTCATCCTTTACGCTGTCGAAGGAATAGGGCCTTTTGATATCCTCATCCTTGGTGATGTGGAAGGAATTCGGCCTTTTGGCCCAACCGTATTGCACCGTATGGCTTTTGCATTGTGCTAATGACTTGTCCCCTTGAAGACGCAGAACAGTGTCAGCTACGGCAATTGCCTCTTTACCACTAATGCGAATGATACCAATCCCCCCTTGTCCTGCAGGAGTGGCAATCGCCGCGATCGTGTCTTCCAAACCTTTATACTGATACATATTTCATCCTGGCCTCTGCCACTACAAAAATTGATCCCGTCACTAAAACCACATCTCGTGGATCGGCTGTCTGCAAAGCTTTCTCTAACGCCTCGGGCAAACTTTCTATGATTTCAAAAGGTTTATCACCAAAATAATTCTTCCCCTCCGCTTGCGTAAAAACGTGCGCCCGAGGATGACGGGCACGGGTCAAAAAAATACGCGCCGCGTTATCTTTTAAGGAATTGCAAATGGCCGCCACGTCTTTATCTTCAGAGATACCCAGCACTAAAATCACCCGCCGGTGGGGATACTCCTCTACCAAGGTCTGGGCCAATGCCCGGGCGGAAGCCGCATTATGCGCGCCATCGACAACCACATCCGGATTGGACATCAATAATTCAAAACGGCCGGGCCAGAGAATATTCTTTAATCCTTCACTCATCGCTTCATCACTGATTTTAAACCCCATTGTTTTTAAAACCCTCGCCGCTTCAATGGCCGTGGCAGCGTTTATCATTTGATGCCTGCCCTTAAGGCCAATTCTTAAATTCTCGTATTTATCCGGACACACAAGTATGGGCTGCACACCAAATTCCCGGCAACGGTTGAGAATAACATCCATCACTTCTTTTTCTTGAGGAGCAATCACGACCTTCTGGTGAGAATTTTTAATAATACCCGCTTTCTCGGACGCTATTTTACTTAAAGTAAGGCCTAATATTCGGGTATGATCCAAACTCACCGGAGTAATAACAGCAACGGAAGAATCTGCTGCGTTGGTCGCGTCCAGACGGCCGCCCAAACCCGTTTCCAAAAGCACCACCTCAACTTGAGCCCTGGCAAAATAACACAAGGCAGCCACGGTCAGGACTTCGAAAAAAGTAAGGATGTTTCCTTCATTTTGGATAGCAGCGGCAAAAGGACGCAAAAATGTCAGCACACAAGCTAAATCCTGATCGTCGATAGCCCCGCTAAAATTATCTTTGGAGCGGATATTGTCCGAATTTAAAATACGGATACGCTCATTGACCCTGTGCAAATGAGGTGAGGTGTACAATCCCACCTTGTAGCCGGCCTCCTGTAAAATACTGGCTAAAAAGGCACAGGTCGATCCCTTACCTTTAGTTCCCGCGACATGAATAATTTTTAAATTCCCGGCGGGATTACCCGCCAAATCCAAAAATTTCTGGATGCGGTTAATACTAAAATCCTCAGGGCGCAGTTTATGAAGCTGGGATTCAAAATTGACAAAAGTATCTAGATAAGATTTTACTTCTGAGGATTCCATATACTTAGTGTTTAAAGTGCCTGATGCCTGTTGTGACCATGGCTATCTTTTTTTTGTCGGCTTCTTTAATCACGGCTGTATCCATGATGGAACCACCGGTCTGGATAATGGCCTTGACCCCGGCCTTCGCGGCAATAGTAACGGTGTCGGGCTTAGGCAAAAACGCGTCGGATATTAAAACGCTCCCCCGGGCAGCCTTTCCCGCCCGACGGATGGCATGAATCGCGGAATCCACACGGCTGGTTTGGCCGCAGCCGATACCAACGGTCTGTGTGCCTTTGATCAGGACAATGGCATTGCTTTTAACATGCTTGATCAATTTCCAGCCAAAGATCATGGCATCCAGTTGTGATTTGGTAGGTTTGATTTTACTGACTATTTTTAATTCTCCTGGTTTCAGTGTACGATTATCCTTCTCCTGCAGCAAAAGCCCGCCGGATACTTTCTTGAAGTCATAGGGCTCTTGTTTAAGACCGTACACATCCAGCGCAAGTAAACGCAAATTTTTCTTAGAGCTAAACAGGTTCCTAGCCTCTTCGGTAAACTCAGGGGCGATGATGCATTCCATAAATCCACTTTTGATGACGGCCGCGGCGGTTTTCGCGTCAACACAGCGGTTAAAACCGATAATGCCTCCGAAGGCAGAAAGCGAATCGCATGTGTAGGCTTTCAGATACGCTTTCTCAATACACTCAGCCTGCGCTACGCCACAGGGGTTATTGTGTTTGATAATAACAGCTGCCGGAGCATCGAATTCGCGGATGATATCCACCGCGGCGTTCAAATCAAGGATATTGTTAAAAGACAACTCCTTGCCTTGCAATTGTTGAAGCGTCCCCAAGCCCTCATGCCGGGTGCTGTCCTTATAAAAAGCTGCGGCCTGATGCGGATTTTCACCGTAACGCAGATCCTGTAATTTGCTAAAAGAAAAAGTAAAATCTTTAGGGAAAGAAGAAAAAGAATTGTCTGCCTTGAAGCGATTATTTAAAAATCCATAAATAGCCGCGTCATAGCGGCAGGTACGCTCAAAAACTTCAATGGCCAGATTAGTCAGCACCTTATCTGATAAAATACCACCGTTATTATTGAGCTCCTTGAGCACTTGCGTGTAACGCTCAACATTGCAGATGACCGCCACACTTTTATAATTCTTGGCCGCGGAACGCAGCATGGAAGGCCCACCGACATCGATATTCTCAATGGCGTCTTCCAGGGATATATTTTTTTTCTGGATTGCCTTCTCGAAAGGATAAAGATTGACCACCACCATGTCAATAAGACCGATATCATGGCTGGCCAATTGTTTCATGTGCTCGGGGTTATCGCGCAAAGCCAGAAGGCCGCCGTGAATCTTTGGATGCAGGGTCTTGACACGGCCATCAAGAATTTCAGGAAATCCGGTATATGCGGAAACTTCTTGGACCTTAAGTTTAGCTGAACGCAAAAGCTCTGCCGTGCCGCCGGTAGAAATGATCTCCACGCCCAGCCTTGACAAGCCTTTGGTAAAATCCACCAAACCGGTTTTGTCGAAAACGGAAATTAATGCGCGCTTGACTTTGATCATAGCAAAGGGGAATAACTCCCCTCTTTTTTATAAAGAGGGGTTGGGGGAGTTTATCTCTTACCTTTTTTACGTTTGCGTTCGGAAGGTTTGCAATAAAAGCGGCGCTCTTTAAGCTCGACTAAAAAACCGTCTTTTTGACACTGCTTCTTGAATAAGCGCATCGCTTTTTCAAAACTGTTCTTGTCATTGACCTTAACTTCTAACATGACGAATCATTTCTCCTTATTTGTTGTATTGGTTTGAAGGGTTGTATTATAGTATATGCCCTGTTATTGTCAACGACCTTTACGAGATCGAAGCAATTGGGCCTTTCCAATTCAGGCTAAAATTTCAGGCTAAAATTTCTTATCAAAGACGATGCGGACAACATGCTGGGTCTGAACTACGGTCGTGGCATAATAGGCAAGGCTTGGGTTCGTGGACGAAGTTTTAATATTGTAGGATGGCCCCACCCCGTATTGAATGGACATTGTCACGTCTTTAGGCAAAATCATGCGCGTCTCAAAAAAGAAATTATTAAAGCCCCGGTAATCCAAATTATTGTTATTGACTAAACGATTGATATCATACCCTTGGGAAAATGTATACCGCGCGAAAAAACCTATCTTGGGAGCAAGCACATAACTGGTCTCAATGCCAAAATGGTTCACATTGTCGTCGATGTTTCCGGCGAATCCATTGGGATTACGGGTGTAGTCCAAATAGACATGCCATTTATCGCTGGGAGTCAGTTCCAGACCGGTTTTAAAAATATTATGGTATTCGTAAGGCGCCTGCTGAAAATAACTCTGATCGTACAAAAAAGGATATACCTTACGGTAGATTTTGCCATTTTGGGTATAGGTGATAAAACTGGAACTGTTTAAGACGCCCTGAGGAAAATTATTGGTACCTAATGTAAAATCATTAGTGTATTCCCAGACACCGTTAAGAGTTGCCCATTCAGTCAAAGCATAACGGGCCCCCAAAGAACCGGTTTTCAAACTGGGGTCTTTCCCGCCGATAACCGCTGTATTGGCCAAATTTTGCCCAGTATCCCCATTCGTCACAAAAGGATCCACCCCCGCCGTGGTTTTAGGCAAGGCATGCCACAATAAAAGTGCCTTGGTGGTAAGCTTATCCGTCGCCTTATATGTCCACTGGGTGCGGGACACGGTTTCTATATTATCGCCATGATTGTTCGTGACATGCCTGACATCCGCAAGCCCTTGAAGTTTTCCTTCCATCAAATTCACATCCCCCCGCCAACTGATGGCCGTGCGCCCATAATCAATGCCGTTACCGATGGCAAAAGGCTCCAGATCATACTCGGATTGGACGGGCGTGATGCCCGGCATATAGCGGTAACTCGACGGATAAAAGGTCAGATGGTCGCTCCACCAACTATCCTTGCGGGTTTCATGATAATTCGACAGGCTCGACTCGAAACCTTGATCCATCCTGGCGAAATAAATCATGCTCTTATAAAAATTTTCGCCCTTTTCGGCGGGCTTCATACCGAAATAATCCGTCTTGAGCATATCCTCATCCTGGGGGGAAGCCGTTTCTATCGATGCGTAATAAGCATTCCCATCAAATTTAGTGGCATACCCATGGGAAGTTCTATCATAACTGCTTTGGGAAGCAGAGTATTCAGCGCTGACTTTCCAATTCTTCAAAAACATAAAACCAGTATCCAAGCCCTCGGTATAATTGGCAGCATCTAATTCTTCGTTGCTTGTATAACCCTGATGCATATTCCCCACGGCGCCTATGTAAAACAAATCACCGATAAACTGCTTTAAACGCGCACTCCCCGGCACAGCCGTGATATCCCCGTAGTCCTGCCAAAGGGTTTTAGGAGTGGCAAAAGTGGCTTTCAGGAATGTCTCATCTCCCGGCTTCCAATCCAAGGAGACCCCCCGCAGGGCGGTCAAGCGCTGACCGTCGCTATCCTTGGTAAAAAAAGACAACGTCCTGTCCCATTGGCCTTTGGTAAAATCCACCGGAGTAGCCCCGGTGTTGAGGTTCCCCTGCTGCCAGCCATTGATCCACGGGCTTTGTTCCCACCAGATCATGTTATTGGAAAGTTTTAAGGGATCATCCGAGGTCAAAGCCTGATCTTCATAACCTATCGGAAAAATGCGCAACTTTATTTGGTCGGTCGGTTTGACGTCGACCCACGCTTCTCTAAAAGGAAAAAAGCTATAACCTATTTTCGCGGCAGGAATATTAAAGATGTTACTAAAATTAGAAGTTACTCTGGTCGCTGGAACAATATTGCCGTGGGTCTTTACTTCAGGTAGGGCGAGAGAATCCCCGTTTTGAAGGGTGTTAACAATGGTGTTGACCGTATAGCCGGTATTACCCCAAAAAAGATATTGGACTTTTGCCGAATCTCCTCCCGTACCCTTGACAAGTTGGGTATTACTTTTTCCAACAAAGCTCCAGGGATCAATGCTCACATTCAAATGCACGGACACCACTGAAGATGCCACCGAAGCATCCATTACCAGCTTCAAACGGGAATAAAGCGCAGGATCGTAGGTATTGATGTTATTATTAAGTTGATTAGACGAAAGTAATCGAAAATTCCTCTCATTAAGGTCCGCGTTGGCCCTGGTAAATACCGCATGCCCGTTGGCATAAATCCCCATGGAGGTACGCGCATCACCGCTGATTTTAAAAGTATTGGTAGAAGAAGTAGGAGGAGTAAAAGCTTGTGGTGAAGGGGCCTCATATGCATCTAAAGCAGCATTGATGGCGACGATCCTGTCAGGCGTACTGATGGGGACATAAACTTGGGCCATCGCTGTGCCGCATATGCAAGCCCAAGTTACCGCTAAAGACAGTAACTTCCTGGCCAGCGCCGGACGGAGCAATATTTTAATAGGTCGGATCAACGTAGGCATACAGTTCTCCCGCGAAATTACGCAACGTATACCGGCCATTTTTTTTAGAGACCACATAGTCTGGACTGATGGGGATTTTCCCGCCCCCCCCGGGCCCGTCAATCACATAGGTCGGCACCGCGTAGCCGGTGGTATGCCCGCGCAGATTCTGGATGATATTAATACCTGTCTCAACGGTAGTACGAAAATGCCTAGAGCCGACGATAGGATCGCACTGGTAGATGTAATACGGCCGCACACGAATTTTTAGAAGCTCATGAAAAAGTTTTTTCATGACGATCGACGAATCATTAACACCGCGCAAGAGCACCGTCTGACTGCCCATGGGAATGCCGGCATCAGCAATCATATTGCAGGCGTGCTTGACGCGCGGGGTCACTTCTTTGGCATGGTTAAAATGAACGCTCATCCACAGCGGTGAATATTTTTTAAACAACGTAATCAGTTCTGGTGTAATCCTTTGAGGTAAGGTCACCGGGATACGGGTCCCAATACGCACAAATTCCACATGCGGTATGGCTTTAACAGAGGAGATCAAATATTCCAACATACGGTCGCCTAAGGTCAAAGGGTCCCCGCCGGAAATCAGCACATCGCGGATTTCTTTATGCTCACGGATATAATCGAGCGCCGCGTCATAGGTGGATGCATTAAGCGTGTGATTGCCATCGCCAACCATGCGTGAACGCGTGCAATAACGGCAATACATCGCGCACATCTCATTGACTAAAAAAAGCACGCGGTCCGGATAACGGTGCACCAGGCCATGCACCGGGGAATTCTTGTCTTCCCCGCAAGGGTCAAGCATTTCTTCCGGAGTAGTCTCAAATTCATAATCCAACGGGACCGATTGCAAACGAATAGGGCATCCGGGATCATTCTCATCAATCAAAGCGGCAAAATACGGCGGGATGGACATGGTCAATTTATCCCCTGCCCCCTTGACCCCGCGCTCTTCGTGGGGGGTTAATTTCATAAGCTTGGAAATCTGATCAATCGTGCGTATACGGTTTCTAATCTGCCAGCGCCAATCTTCCCAATCAGCTAAAGTGCTCCCTGGAAATAGTTTGATGACGCGTTGTTCTTGGGGGGACAAAGGAATATTAGGCCCACCGAAAGAGTGGGTTGTTGCTTCTTTGATCACCGTGGTAACAGGGCTCATTTTTTGTAGGATTCCTCTTGTATAAACCCTAAACGCGTCAGGGCTTCATCCATAATTTTATTGATGATCTGATCATACGTCATCCCTTTGACTTTAGCGAAAAGCACGAACACATCATCGGGACTTAGACTTGGTAAAGGGTTAATTTCCAACACATAAGGATTACCCGATTCATCCACGCGAAAATCCACACGCCCGAAATCACGGCAATCAACAGCTTTGTACGCCCGCACCGCTAATTCCTCAAGACGTCGACATCTTTTCTCATCAATGGGTGCCGGGCAAATATATTCCACCGACTTTTCAACCACATGGCGATAAGAGTAAAATTCATTACCTAAGCGTGTCTGCCCGGCAATCGCGTATTGTACGACCGGCATGGGCTTAGGCGGATTATTTCCGATAATACCTACGGTAAACTCAGTGCCTTTAATAAACTCCTCGACCAGGGCCGGTTGCTTATAATTGCGGCAGATATGCTCCACCTGTTCTTTGAGCTGTTGAAAATTCTCCACCCTCGAGTTTTGGGTGATCCCTTTGGACGTGCCCTCATGCAGGGTCTTGACGAACAAAGGAAAGCCGATGGTGTTTAATTCAAACAAATTATCCTCCATGTTGGCTTTAAAATAACGCGCCGTCGGAATACCCTCCGCCATAAAACATTTTTTAGCCATCACTTTATCCAAAGTGACCCCTAAGGTCAGCGCATCAGCGCCGACAAAAGGAATATTGTACAAATCCAAAATAACAGGCACTTGGGACTCGCGGTTGCGGCCTTTAAAGCCTTCGGAAATATTAAAGACAACGTCGACCTTCAAGTCACCGTTGGTCAAACGACTGATCAGTTGGCGGGCGCCACCAATTAAGACAATCTTATGCCCGGCTGATTCAAGGGCTGTTTTAAGGCATTCTATCGTCTTATGCCCGTCGAGCTCAGCAGCCGCGTCAATAGGGTCATCCTGAGCCCCCTGCCAGTCGCTCTTTAAATCATATGTAATCCCTATTATTTTACCCATATTTTCATCTACAATAAATATTATTTCTTAAAATTATACAAGATGTTTGCCATTTCCTTAAAGATATCTATATTAAGAATTCGGCCTACAATTTATCAAAAATCCACCAAAATGCTATAAAAATTTTCAAATCGTTCCCCTCCCTTGATCCGATGAAAAAAATCAAAGTTAACGGCTGATGGTAACCTTCACGCGTTGGCAAATATTTTTAACCGGACAAGTGGAACAAATCGGTGAAATAGGTTTGCAAACATTCTGCCCCCAGGTCACGAGCAGGGCATTATATTCAATCCAATACTTGTGCGGCAATTTTTTTCTTAAAGCGAATTCCGTTTTTTCGGGCGTCCTGGTTTTGATATACCCCAGGCGATTGGAAATGCGATGCACATGGGTGTCAACACATATCCCCGGCTTGCCAAAACCTTCGGTTAAAACCAGATTCGCGGTTTTACGCCCCACTCCTTTAAGTGTTAAAAGCAATTCCAGATCATCCGGCACTCGGCCCCCGAAGCGATGGATCAAATCTTCACAAATGTCATGGGTGCGCAGAGCCTTGGTTTTATAAAAGCCCACCGGATAGATCAATTTTTGAATTTCACCGACGGAAATTTTAAGCATCCCCTGCATCGTATCCGCACGGGCAAACAGACGCTCGCAGGCCGGTTTGGTCGTTTCATCACGGGTCCGCAGGCTCAACAAACAAGAAATAAGCACCAAAAACGGGCTTTTGAATTTCTTGCCGACCAAGGTTACCGAAGGATCAGGCAAATCACGCATGGCGGCTTTCAATAGCTTTATCACCTGTGCGATCTGTTCATTGTTTAGAAGTTTATCTGACATTTAGAATTCATTAGTATATGGCTAAACGGTATTGTGGACGAAACAGTCAGGGATTTTTTGCCAAATGTCCGCAAGGTTTTACAGTGAGTTTGTTCAAATAAAGAGAATCTATAAAACAAACGAACTGTAAACCGTAGCGGACGGCAAAAATATCCCGTTTCGGGAACAATACCGTTTAGCTATCATGATCAGTTTAAATCGCTAAAAACATATCCCATGTCTTCAAGGGTGGAGTAATCCTCGCGCCAATGGGAGGATGTCTTCACAAAAAGTTCAAGGAATACCTTACTGTCAACTAATTCTTCTAAGTCACGACGTGCCTCACTGCCCACCTGCTTTAAAATAGCCCCGGCTTTACCGATGACGATTTCTTTCTGGGATTCACGCTCAACTAAAATGACCGCCCGGATATGCAGGACTTTGCCGCGTTTGGGGCTTACCCTCTCGATGATCACGGCAATCGAATGAGGTATTTCTTCGCGCATCAAGAGGAATAATTTTTCCCGGATCAAATCCGCCATGGCCATGCGCTTTGGAAAATCTGTAATCGCATCCTCCGGGTATAAAAACGGCCCTGGGGGCATTTGCTCAAATAAAAGGTCGATCAATTTTTTGACATTGGTACCTTTAAGCGCAGAGAGCGGAAATAAAATCAAATCTTTCATCTCGTTCATCGGTACTCCGCGGGTCTCTTCCCAAAGCTTGATATACTCCGGGACAAATTTTCCCTTGGTGATATCAATCTTGTTTAAGCCCACGATAATAGGCTTGCCGCATTTATTAAGACGGCTGATCACATATTTTTCTTCCAAGCCGGTTTTTTCACTCGCATCCACCATATGAATGACCGCATCAACAGAATCAATACTCCCTAAAGAAGCCCGGTTCATGTATTTATCAAGCTTGTCAGGCCCCTTGTGTATTCCCGGTGTGTCAATAAAAACGATCTGCCCGCGCTCGCAGGTCAAAATCCCTCTGATCTGATGGCGTGTTGTTTGCGGCACGTCGGAAACAATGGAAACTTTTTCGCCCAAAATCACATTGAGCAAAGTGGATTTACCTACATTGGGCCTGCCTACAATAGCAGCCATGCCGCTTTTTCCCCCGATTAAAGCATTCGGGGGTGACACTCTTGGGGTCATTTTCTATACCTCCAAACAGCGACGACCACGGCGCTAAATAAAACCAAATTAACGACATTAAAACAGCGCCAGACCATGTCCTTGGAGGTAAAGCCCGAGGGGGCCATCAAAAGCGCGCATATCCACACCCCCATCACCCAACTCATCGATATGTCCGCCGAGGAGCGGCGACGGATAATCCGGACAATCAAAGGAATATTAAATAAGGGCATGACGATGGAGGCCACCAGGCCGATACTCTCTGCTATGCTCATAGTTCACCTTATGTCAGGGCAAAAAATTTGACTAAAACTTTCATGCGCTCCTCAACCTCGGGCAATGATAAAGATGCTGTACGGGCCATGCCAAAACCCTGCACATTAAAAGAAGCAACGGTCGTGGCATACAACAAGGCTTTGCGCAAAGTTTTATCGTCAAGCTTGTTGGCACGGCTTAAATAGCCCATGAGGCCGCCGGCAAAGGTATCTCCGGCACCTGTGGGGTCAATGACTTTATCCACCGGATAGGCCGGGAAGGAAAACATCACCTGATCGCTGTAAAATAATACGCCGTGCTCGCCTTTTTTAATGATGATCATGCGCGGCCCCATCGCCCGAAGGCGTCTGGCAGCCATGATCAAATTATTTTCTCCCGAGAGGGCCCTGGCCTCGCCGTCATTAGCCACGAACAAATGCACCATCTTCATTAAACGGCGTAAAGATTTTTGTTTATGAATGATCCATAAATTCATGCTGTCTAAACCGATTAATCGGGGGGATTTCAAATGCTTGAAAAGCTGTATTTGCAGATCCGGATCAAAATTGGCCAAAAAAATATTGGGCAAACTTTTTTGATGCTCCATTAATTCAGGCACATAGGTCTGTAAAACTCCTAATTCCGTCGCCAGGGTCAACGCCGTATTTAAATCCCCTTTTTTATATTCACCCCTCCAGCGGAAAGTTTTCCCGTTGCTCATTTTGAGTGACGAGCAATCAATGCCTTTGCGCTTTAAAAAATCCAGATGCCTATTAGGAAAATCACGACCAACCACCGCCACCATATGCACGTCTGTAAAAAGCCGGGCGGACATGGCAAAATGCGCGGCAGAGCCGCCTAACATGTCCTTTTTTACTCCTGAAGGTGTTTTGACATGATCCAAAGCCACCGTACCTAAAACCACTAAACTCATAATCCGCCTCTCATAGTCATTCCCGCGAAAGCGGGAATCCAGTTCATTCACCTATAATTTTTACCAGCACCCTTTTATCCCGTCGGCCATCAAATTCGCCGTAAAAAATCTGCTCCCAAGGGCCAAAGTCCAATTTGCCTTTTGTAATGGCGATGACCACCTCGCGGCCCATCACCTGACGTTTTAAATGCGCGTCCGCGTTGTCCTCGCCGGTATCGTTATGCCTGTACTGTGTCACCGGCGCATGGGGTGCTAATTTTTCCAGCCAGGCATCGTAATCCTGCAAAAGCCCGCTTTCATCGTCGTTGATATAAACACTGGCGGAGATATGCATGGCATTAACTAAACACAAGCCCTCTTGAATGCCGCTTTTATCAATGGCCGCCTGTACCTGGTCCGTGATATTGATATAAGCCCGACGGGTTTTGGCATGAAACCATAACTCTTGACGGTAGTGTTTCATGTCAAAGGGAGGTGCTTGATTGGCTTTTTCTTTTTTTCCAGCTGTTTGATGTATTGCTGAAAATGCTCATCTTTGAGAAGATTGTCCAAATCCGTATCGCCCTTCAAATGCTCAAAATCATCGTAACCGAAATCAATGGCCTTAGTCAATGCCCCCAGCGCCGCGCGGGTTTGGTTAAGCAAAGCATAAGAACAGGCTAAATTGTAAAACACGATCGCATCCTCCGGCCGCAGGTGTGAAAGTTTTATATCCACTTCCAAGCCCTTTTGCCACAGACCTGCCCTGGTGTACACCTCCCCGATAGCGCTGAGCGCCTCTATAAAATGGGGCGTATCTTTGATAATATTCTCATAAAAAGTGATTTCAAAATCGATATCTTCTTTTTTACGGAAAATTTTTGGCGCGTGCTCTTTGCGCATGTTTAATCCTTTCTTCCAGGGAAATTCGGCCTACTTTTTCTTTAAATATTTTTCAATACGAGCGACGGCTTCCTTTAGATTGTCATAACTTGAAGCATACGAGATCCGCACATGCTGCTCACAGCATTGACCAAAAGCAACGCCCGGCACCAGGGCCACTTTTTTCTGTTGCAATAAATTTCTGGCAAAATCCATCGAACTCTCGGCCGAAACCTTAATCGAGGGGAACACATAAAAGGCCCCTTGCGGCATAGGACAGGTCATCCCGATATCATTTAAAGCGCCAACGATAAAATGGCGGCGGCGGTCATATTCTTTTTTCATGGCCTGCACGTCGCCGGCGGGATTCTTTAATGCCTCAACGGCCGCCATCTGACCGGTGATCGGCGCGCATAACATGGTGTACTGATGGATCTTGGTCATGGCCCCCACAATGTCCGCGGGGCCGCAGACATAGCCGATACGAAAACCGGTCATAGCATAGCTTTTGGAAAAACCATTAAGATAAATCACCCTGTCTTGCATCTGCGGCAAAGCAGCCATCGGCGTATGGTCGAAATCATAAGTTAATTCATCATAAATTTCGTCGCTAATAATCAACATATCATGCTTTTTGACGACCTTGATAATGGCTTCCAATTCCTTTTTGGAATACGAACTGCCCGTGGGATTACACGGATAATTAAGCAGAATGCCGCGCACACCCTCTCCCGCGGCTTCATCGATCTGCTGCGGTGTCACTTTAAAAGCGGTTTCCATGGAAGTTTTTAAAAATACCGCCTCGCCGCCGGCTAATTCCACCACCGGGCCGTACGCCACATAGCAGGGATCGGGTATCAAAATTTTTTCGCCGGGATTAAGGATCGCCCGCATCGCCAAATCCAAGGCCTCACTGACACCGACGGTAATTAAAATTTCCTCTTCAGGGTCATAGCTGATTTGATGGCGTTTTTTCAAAAATGAGGCGACGGCACTCCTCAGCTCGATCATGCCCTTATTGGAAGTATACGAGGTATAGCCACCTTCGAGGGATTCAATGGCCCGTGCGCGCACATGCCACGGGGTGACGAAATCCGGCTCTCCCACACCTAAGGAGATGACGTCTTTCATGCCCAATACTAAATCAAAAAAAGCCCTGATGCCTGAAGGGGCCAATTGGTCAACCCGTTTAGAAATTCTCAATATTCCCTGTTCCTTTCTCTGCGGAGGACTCTTCGAAGTCGTACGCCGAGTGCTTTAATACGAAATATTCTGCCTGCGCTCATTTTTGGGATGTTTAAAAATCTGGCCCTCTTCTTTGTACTTGCGCAGTAAAAAATGCGTGGCTGTCTGGCGCACATTAGCCATGGATGAAAGTTTCGCGGCGACAAAATCCGCCACCGTGTGTATGCTTTCACCCTCGACAATCACCAATAAATCATAACCGCCGGAAAGCAAATAACAGCTTTTAACCTCGGGATAACTGTAAATCCGCTCAGCGATGCTGTCAAAACCAACGTCTTTTTGAGGCGTAATCGACACCTCGATCAAGGCGCGTACTGTTGTAGAAGAATTGGACTTAACTTTTGACATAAAAGCTCCTTTAATTACCCATTGGTCGTCATGCCCGACACTCACAGTTGTTCGTCATTCTCGCTTAAAAGGCCCCATTGCTTCGACATCCAAAGGTTATTTCACTTATATTTTAAATTATACCTGGTTATTTCGTAGCGGGCAAGGGTGAGAAAATAAATCCTTTGGGCCGTCCGCTGGGGGGGGCTGGTATTTTGGAAGTCATTTTTGCCGCTTCCTGCGAAGAACATTGATCTTCAAATGCCACGATCAAACGGCGAGCGGGTTGGGCGCGGTTATGTACCTTGGCCACCAGCTCCTGGCCTAAAAAACAGCCTTTGGTGTAAGAGACATAATCATCCTCATGCACGTTGAGAATAAATTCATCCGCTTGATAATCAACGCCCATCAAAGGGATCTTGTGATTAAGACGAAAAAGCGTAAATTCCTCATCGCTGATACTGTTAGCGTGGTGCACTGATGTCCACACGGTTTGAATGGTATCTAAATCGATAAAAGCGCTTTGGTTACTCGGGTTTATGCTCACACGGCTTAATTTCACATAACGCTCCAGGTGCTTTAAAAGATTGTCCACCGCGATCATGGGCACACTGATCAAAAATTCATTGTCGCTGATTTTTTGCTGGCGCACAGTGGCGATGATGCGCCCGTGCTGATTTAAAAAGGCATTGAGCGGGGCATCCAAGGTATTGGAAGTGATCCCGTTTAAAAACCCGGACGCAAAATTCCCTGTTTTCTGGTCGGCAGAGCTAACCTTTAATGCCTTAATGCTTAAAACTGTGTCGGGAAGTTTATATAATCGCATATAGATTCACCGAATTGATTTACGAGCTAAGGCCAGGGCATCTTCTTTTGTTTTAATTTTACCTAACGCCGCGGCTTCTTCAACTTGGACAAGAATTTTACCAAACAACTCGGAGGGTTTTAATTTCAAAACCTTGATCAAATCATGCCCTGTCAGCATGCGTTGTTTAGGTTTCTGATCTTTAAGTTCAAAATAACGCTCGATGAGCATATGGCAAATTTCGGCATGATGCTTGGACCTAGCTTCTGTAGTCAAGGGCCCGCGGGTGGCGGCCTGATCTGCCAAACTCAAAATCGCAAGGGCCCCAGCCTCGTCCTTGGTATCACGTAAATACCGGAATATGGCCTTTTCGCTGGGACGTTTGAAATTCGACAGATAACCCGGCCTTAGATGCATCCGCACCGCATCCTCCAGAAAGAAGCGCTCTTTGACGGATAATTTTAATTGTTTGGCGACCTGCCTGGTGATTCGTTCGCCTGCGTGCTCGTGAGTGTGAAAGGTCATGCGCCTTCCTTCTTGCCGGCGGGTTTCCGGTTTTCCTATGTCATGCAAAATAGCTGCCATTTTCAAAAGTGCCAAACGCGTATGTCCCCCGCCGATGGGTTGGTGCAAATAAGCCTTCATGCGCTCAAAAGGCCCAATTGCGAACAACTGTGAGTGTCCGGCATGAGGACCTTCGACGAGTTTTTCTAATTGGGACACCACTTCCAAAGAGTGCCGCCACACATCCAAATGATGATAGCCGCCCTGTTTGACACCGTACATGACGGTAATCTGCGGGATGACTTGAGGCAAAAGCCCTATTTTATCCATACTGGATAATGTTTCTTGCGCCCGGGATGAGGCTAAAATCTTAAAAATCTCTTCGCGTATCCTCTCCAAGGCTGCCTTAGAAATCAAATGCGCGTCTTTCTTGATTTGCACCCGGGTCTTGGCATCCATTTTAAAACCAAGGGTGGCCTGCAAGGTAAAGGCGCGTAAAAGCCTCAATGGATCATCCTTAAAAATCTTAGGGGTCACCATACGCACCACCCCTGCCGTTAAATCCCGTCGGGATCCTTTGACTTCCAACATGGATGAGTCATCAGTGTCTTCACCTAAAATATCCATGGCCAACGCGTTAATGGTAAAATCGCGTAAACTTAAATCTTTTTGAATACTCCTGCCCCGCCAATTGGTCAAATCAAAAGTCCAAACCACTCCATCTTGTTTTTTAACTACACGCGCGCTGCCATGCTCGCGATCTAACAAAACAAAAACACCATGAAGCCGGCGGGCCAACCGACGGGACAAGGCAATGCTCCCTTGATCAACGGCAAAATCAAAATCAGTCCCGCGGCGATTCAAATAATAATCGCGCAGGGCTCCTCCGACTAAAAATACACGGCGGTGACTGCCTTTAAGCGCGTCACGGACTAAAGATAATTGAGGATAAAAAGTAAACAACATTATGGTTGGGACAATGAGGATTTTTGAAGGACTTCATCAGCCACGAAAATCGGCGCTTTGAAACGCACGGCCAAGGCGATGCTGTCAGAAGGACGGGCATCGATCATCTTGATCTCACCCTCCTTGGATTTAATTTCCAATTTGGCATGGAAGGTATTGTTCACGAGCTTATCGATAACCACCCGTTCCAGCCCTCCACCTAAAACCTGCATCACATTGACTAAAAGGTCATGGGTCATGGGACGGGGCACGTCCACGCCGGAGATTTTGATCTTAATGCTGGAAGCTTCCATAAAACCGATGATGATCGGAATTTGACGCTCTCCGTCTTTTTCCTTAAGCACAATCACCTGGTCCTGGCGCTTTTCATCAATAATGATTCTGGATAATTCAACCTGTATCATAATATTTAATTTCCTTTGGAAATTCGGCCTTCCATTATAATAATAAATTTGGTTCTAGAATAGCATGTCAGGACTACGGAATATATTTTTTCACGGCCGGACGCATGACCCCCATCCCCACAAACTCGGCTCTTCGGGTCTATAATTATAAACAGACCCTGTGAGCCTGTGGGGGGAGCAGGCCTTATCAAAAATATATTCCATAGTCCTTTATCCTCATAAATTAGAATAAATTTGAAATTCTCCGGCTAAATGCTCAACTTCCCGACGGATTCTTTCTAATCCGGTCTCATTCTCACGGTTAAGCACACAGCGGTCGATCAAATCCGCGATAGTGAGCATTTGCGCTTCTTTCATGCCGCGGGTGGTGACCGCCGGAGTACCGATACGGATCCCACTGGCTACCGTTGGAGGTTGGGGGTCAAAAGGAACCAGGTTTTTGTTAACGGTGATCTGCACACGGTCTAGAAGTGTTGCCGCGTCACGACCGGTGATTTTTTTAGGACGTAAATCCACCATGAACAAATGATTATCACTGCCCCCGGTGACAATACGAAAACCTTTTGAGCCCAGAGCACCGGCCAAGGCTTTGGAATTGGCAATAATTTGTTTCTGGTACTGCTTAAACTCCGGGGATAATGCTTCTTTAAAAGCCACGGCTTTGGCTGCGATAATATGCATCAAAGGCCCGCCCTGAATGCCGGGGAAAATGGCACTGTCGATTTTCTTGGCAAATTCCGCCTTGCATATGATCATCCCTCCCCGGGGCCCGCGCAAAGTCTTATGTGTCGTGGTGGTCACAAAATGAGAATACGGCACCGGGTTCGGATGCAAACCTGCCGCGACTAATCCCGCGAAATGGGCCATGTCCACAAATAAATACGCGCCCACCTTGTCCGCGATCTCGCGGAAACGCTTGAAATCCAAAACCCGCGAATACGCCGAATAACCGGCCACGATCATTTTGGGCTTATGTTCCGTGGCCTTACGCTCGAGCTCATTCATATCAATAAGCTCGGTTTTGCCATCGACCTTATACGAAACAAAATGGTACAAACGTCCGGAAATATTGATCTTCAGGCCATGGGTCAAATGCCCGCCGCAGGCCAGATCCATGCCCATGACCGTGTCGCCGGGACTTAGCACAGACAGGTACACGGCCGTGTTCGCCTGTGAACCGGAATGCGCCTGCACATTGACATGATCGCCGCCGAAAAGTTCTTTGGCGCGCGCGATGGCCAGATTTTCAACCTCGTCGATAAATTCACAACCATTATACCAGCGGGCCCCGGGATAGCCTTCGGCGTACTTGTTGGTCAGTACACTCCCTGTGGCTTCTAAGACCGCGGGAGAAACAATATTTTCTGAAGCGATCAATTCAAGATTATTTTTCTGACGCTTAAGCTCATGCTGTATGGATTGAAAAATTTGAGGATCAACGTTCTGCAAACGCATCATTTCGAAAACTTCCTTTCTATGTTTTGAATTTGTTCTTTGCGGCGTAAATGCCGTCCGCCTTCAAACTCGGTTGATAGCCAAATTTTAATGATTTCCAACATATTGGATTCATCCACAAATTTAGACCCCATAACCAACACATTACTGTCATTGTGCTGACGGGAAAGCAGCGCTGCTTCTGTGTTGTAAACGAGTGCGGCATATACTCCCGGCACTTTATTCGCGGCGATGGATTGCCCGAGGCCGGACATACACAAAAGGATCCCCCGGCTGCCGGGATTGCGTACAACCTCCACGGCCACCTGTAAAGCCACCTGGGGATAATCACAGGCAATGCCATCCGTATGCGTGCCCATATCCACCACTTCATGGCCCAGGCTCTTAAGCACGTCATCAACTTTTTTCTTTAATTGAAAACCGCGATGGTCCGAACCGACAAATATTTTCATCAAAGCAACCTCTCGATCTTTTCAACCGCTTCTTCGATCGTCAACAGGCATTCCTGGTAGGCCGCGGGCGGCTGGCCGATGGGGTCCGGCACATCCAAATCTACCTCACCCCCACCACGATGGGTATTGCCAAATTCCTTCAAGAGATAAACCCTTTTTTCCACCGATGGAACACGATCTAAGATCTGGGCACGGTGCGCGCGGGTCATGGCAAAAATTAAATCTGATTTTTTAAGCATAATACTGCCCAATGGCCTTGCAATATGCGCTGCGGCATTGATCCCGCGCTCCTTTAAAACCGTAATGGTCTCCTGGCTGGCCGCGGACTTAAAATAAACGTTGGTCCCCGCCGAGTGGACTTCCACATCTTCCCGGGCAATCAATTTGGCTTTAAGCAAATACTCCGCCATGACCGAGCGGCAGCTGTTTCCCGTGCACACAAATAAAACACATTTCTTGTTAATAGCACGGTCCACATCCGGCTGGGTGATGACCCCCTCACGAGTGACGGTCGGGTGCGTCATGGTAAAATCAAGGACCGTCGAAGAAATCCCAAAATCCACCGGACCGCCGTCTAAAGCCAAATCCACCCGGCCATCCAGATCTTTTAAGGCTTCCTGGCAATTCACAGGGGCCTTTTTACCTTCCAGATTTGCCGAAGGGGCCGCGATCGTGCAGCCGCTTTCTTCCACCAGGCGCAAGGCCACGGTATGGTCCGGCATGCGTATGCCAATCGTTTCACCTTCATGCCGGGCCGGCACAATCACTGTCAAAGGCCCTGGCCAATACTTATCAATCACCTTGTATAAATTCGGGTGCGTGTACGTCGAATAATTCTCAATGATCCCACGCTGGGCCACTAAAATAGAAAAAAGCTTTCCATCCGCACGGTGCTTGACCGCGCGCAGGCGATCCATGGCCTTGGGATTATTGGAATCCGCGGCGATGCCGTAAACGGTTTCGGTCGGAAAGATCACCAAACCACCCTGGCGCACGATGCGGGCCGCTTCGGCGATTTTTTCCGGTTCCGGTAAAGCTGAATTGACTTTTAAAACCTTAGTGGCGCCCATAAGCAGGTTTTTCTTTCAGGACCTTGCCCCCGATGTCGCGACGAAAAAACATATGGTCAAACTCAATTTTACTCACGGCATTATACGCTTTTGTGACAGCTGCTTCAAGGCTTCTGCCTAAGGAGGCAACCCCCAGGACCCGGCCGCCATTGGTAACCAAGGTGCCCCCGTCATTTTTAGTACCGGCATGAAAAACAACCGTGTCTTCATCCTTGATCTCATCCAGACCTTGAATAGCAAATCCATTTTGATATTTGCCAGGGTAACCGCCTGAAGCGATCACAACGCATGCGCAGGCACATTCATCCCATTTGACTTTTATTTCATGAAGCCTGCCATCGCAGGCCGCCAAAAATATTTCCACGATATCGCCGCCAAGCCGTGGCAGAATGCATTGGGTTTCAGGGTCCCCGAAGCGCACATTAAACTCCAAGCACTTGGGACCGTCGGAGGTCAACATCAATCCCGCAAAAAGAACACCTTTAAAAGGGGTCCCTTCCTGATACATGCCGCGGATGGTTGGTTCAATAATTTGGGTGATGATTTGATCCAAGACCTCGCCCACGACCAAAGGGCTTGGAGAAAAGGCACCCATCCCGCCGGTATTAGGCCCTAAATCATCGTCAAAAATACGCTTATGATCCTGCGCCGTGGGCAAAACCAAAAAATGTTTGCCATCGCAGACAGCCAAGACCGAAACTTCAGGTCCTTGCAGGCATTCTTCAATGACTATCCTGTTTCCCGCGGTGCCAAATATTTTTTTGGTCATGATCTCATCAACGGCAGTTTTTGCTTGTTTTAAATCCGCACAAACATAAACACCCTTGCCAGCGGCAATTCCGTCAGCTTTAACGACTAAAGGAAACTGGGCCTGTTCTAAAAAGACCCGTGCGGAGGCGGCATCATCAAAAATTTTGTATACAGCTGTTGGGATATTACGACGGTGCATGAATTCTTTGGCAAAAACCTTACTGCCTTCAAGTGCAGATGCTGCTTTGGAAGGCCCAAAAATTTTTAACCCTTTAGACGCAAAGGCATCCACTACCCCAGCAGTTAGGGTGACTTCAGGGCCAACAATGGTCAGGTCAATTTTTTTCCGCAGGGCAAACTGCAACAGCAGCTCCACGTCCTCGACGCTGATACTTACACATTCCGCAATTTGCGCAATGCCGCCGTTGCCAGGCGCGCAATAAAGCCGCTTGACCTTAGGGGACTGTTTGATTTTCCAGCACAGCGCGTGTTCCCTCCCGCCGGAGCCTATAACTAAAACGTTCATTGATACTCCAATTACATTGTCATTCCCTTTAATTTACCATGTCATTCCCGCGAAAGCCCCGCCTATGGACGGGGCCCCGCCAAAGGCGGTGGCGGGAATCCATAATTACCTAAAAATAACTTTATGCTTTGAATCCTGAATCACTTCACCAATGACAAACGACTCTAATTTATGGATACGCAAAAAGGATTGCACTCCGGCGACATCTTGAGGGGCAACCACCAGGCAGAAGCCAATGCCCATATTAAAGGTACGGTACATCTCATGCTCCGGGATGCGGCCTTTGTCCTGGATCAGCTTAAATATCCGAGGGATTGGCCATCTCCCTTTTTTAACGGCAAAACATAATCCCTTAGGCAAACCCTTGGTCAATTTTTCATACCAGGCGCCGCCTGTCATATGCGCCATGCCCTTGACCTGCATTTTCTCAAGCAAGGCCAATACAGGCTTAACATAAATGCAGGTGGGCTTAAGCAAAATTTGCGCGTAGAGTTTTTGTTCTCTTATGCTCAACGCCTTGCGTGCCAGCGAATAGCCGTTAGAATGCAGCCCTGAAGACGGAAGGCCTATGAGCACATCATTACATTTAATCCCTGATCCGTCAATGATGCCCTGGGCCTCCACCACCCCGACTGTAAAGCCCGCTAAATCATAGTCCTCGCCCTTGTACATATCCGGCATTTCCGCGGTTTCGCCGCCGATCAACGCGCATCCGGCCATCCGGCATCCGGTGACAATGCCTTTCATCACATCCTTCATGATCTTGGGATTAAGTTTGCCGGCGGCTAGGTAATCCAGAAAAAACAAAGGCCTGGCGCCTGTGCACAAGACATCATTAACGTTCATCGCAACCAGATCAATGCCCACGGTATCGTGCCTTCCCGCTAAATTCGCGATCAATAATTTTGTACCAACACCATCGGTGGAAGAAACCAATACCGGGTCCTTGTATTTTAAAAAATTCAAATCAAACAAAGCCCCAAATGAACCAGGACGATGAATAACGCCGCGGTTCTGAGTTACTAAGGACATCTGTTTGATAGCATCCACCAACCGATTGGCCTTGGCAATATCCACCCCTGCTTTTTTGTAAGTCAACTTTTGCGCCATAATCACCCCTGTGTGTCATTGCGAGCGAAACGAAGCAATCTTTTACCACTATCATTCCCTTTATTTCATCATTGTCATTCCCGAATGCTTCTGTCGGGAATCCAGTCATGCCTTATAACGCATGTACAGACTTTGGAAACAAATTTTTTCGACCACGGGTTGTCTTTTTCCGCCAATCTTTTCTAATCTTTCAGAAATACAACGCCCTTCGGGCTGTATTTCTGAATCGGTGTCGAAGATTGTCGGGACAACAGTGGTCTTTAAAAATTGTTTCCAAAGTCTTTTTCAATACGTATTGCTCAAAGAACAAATTTATCTCTTACCTCAATTTACCCGTCCATGTCCCTTTAATTTCTTTAGAGTACCGGTCCCTCTATAATTTTGCTGTTTAAATCAGGATTACTTTTTAAAATTTTTTTCTCTAGTTTATTAATATCTTCTTTTATTTCTTCAGAAGGGTGAATATTATATGTCTTTTCAAAATCAGACATTATAAATTTACCATATTTTATAGAATGCAAATAATTGTCATAAATACGACCCAGCCAAAACTCTTTATTAGCTCTTGGAGTGACAGCAAGCATGTTCTTTGCTTCATCAGCCTTAGAAAGATCCTCATAAAAATCAAAAATATTTCTATTTTCAATAGTAGATAACAATTGTACATCTTTTATACTTGCGTTTAAAATTCGAAAATCAAAATTATTTGCTACATAACCTTCCCATTTTATAAATTCCTCACGGGTTCCAATTTGATTTAACATAACGTAAACATTGAGCAAATTATTTTGTACTTCAATATAAAGAATATTAGCTAATTTTTCTCTTTCCCTATTCTCTTTTATCAAATCATACCCAGAAGTTGTAAATAAAGTTAAGATTGCACCAATAAATACAGAAATCAAAGCAGTCCAGACTCCGTTCGATATTTTCTGGCTTTTTTTAAAATTATGAACGTTTGGATGCTATACCATACCTTTTAGACCGTTTCTACTTTTCCCTTGCTTCAACTCTTTATAAAAAAAAGGGGAAAAATAATTTACGTAGGAGGACAAATTTGTTCTTTTTGCGACTGTGTCATTTTTTAGGCAAAAATCTTGTCTTGTAAGGGAATCCCGAGGCTTTTAGCCGAGGGATGGCTGAACTGTTCGAGCCTTAAAGTTCCAGAGAACTTTAAGGCGAGTTGTTCAGACACCGCGACAAGATAAGATTTTTGCCGTTAAGAAAAATGACGTCCAGGAGCGAAAAGAATAAATTTGTCCTCCTTAATTCAATTTAAAGCGCTTTAAGAACTTGTGCGAATTGTTGCTTGCTCAGGCCCCCCTTGGCCATGTTAAGCATTGCTTCCAATAACTTGCCTTTAGGATCATCTAAAGAAATACTGTTGAGTTCCAAAAAAACTAAAGCGCTCGCTAAAGCTGTTCTTTTATTACCATCAAAAAACGGATGATTCTGGCAAATATGAAAAACATACGCGGCAGCCATCAAAAAGATATCTTCATGTAGCCACTGGCCAGCAAAACTTGCTTCAGGTTGTGCAAGGGCCGATTGAAGTAATCCAAAATCTCTTACTCCATTTTGCCCCCCATATAATTCTATTTGATTGGTATGAATATCAATAACTTCAGCTAAAGTTAAAAAGACAGGTGACTTCATGGTCTAGGCCAAAGCTTTTAATGTTTGACCGTGTTTTCTATTAACCTTTTCCAAAGCTGATTTAAAAGTTTTTTCATGCTCAGCACCACGGACTGGAGAAATAACTATGTTTTTGCCATCTGTAGATATTGCCAATGAAGTCTTAGGAGTAATGTGTAGAAGATCCAATATGGCTTTTTCTATAACAAGAGCCCTGCTGTTTCCATGTGTCGTAAGTTTTTTAATCATAAATATTCCCTCTATTGAATAGTTATCACACTGTATATACAGTGTAGCACCTATATCCGCATATGTCAACCAGCGGCCAACCGTAGGTTTCAATATTACAAATTTTCCATCACGTAATTAATGCCATTTTCGAATATCTTGGCCCCGTCACCAAAAATGGGTTTTTGGATTCTCGCTGGAGCCTGCCCCCGAATGTTTTTGTCGGGGGCGGGAATGACAGATTGATATTTTAAACGCGTCCAGTAAGGGTGCTGCTCAAATAAAAAATGACGCTCCGGATGCGGCATTAAGCCAAAAACCCGTCCGGTGGTATCAGTGATGCCTGCAATATCATCTATCGACCCGTTGGGATTATCCGGATACGCAGGCTTGCCCCCGTCAGAAGTACAATAACGCAGGACAATTTGCCCGTTAGTCGCAAGCGTATCCAACACTTTTTTCTCGCGCGGGATGAATTTCCCCTCGGCGTGGGCCACCGGCAGATAAATTTGACCAGGCATGTCCTTGGTCCACACACAACGGCTTTCCACTTTCAAGTGCACCCAACGGGCCTCGAATTTCGCGGAATCATTATAAAATAAAGTCGCTTCTTGTCCAACCGTTCCGAGACCCGGCAGAATACCGGCTTTAGCCAGGATCTGAAATCCATTGCATATGCCGATAATTAGTTTACCCTCGCGGATAAATTGTTTGATATCTTCCCCTAATTTTAAACGCAATTCATTGGCCAAAATGCGGCCGGAGGCGATATCATCCCCATAACTAAACCCGCCGGGCAAAACCAAGATATGATAGTCGCTCAATTTAGGGGTGCCGGAGATCAGGGCATTGATATGCACCTGCTCAACATGAGCCCCCAAACGGCTGAATGCAAACGCTGTCTCTTCATTGCAGTTGGTGCCGGCGGTGCGGATGATTATAACTTTAACATTTTGTGACATAAGAATTTTTATGGATTCCCGCTTTCGCGGGAATGACACGGGTCATTTTTTCTTTTTCTTAGCGTAGAACTTCTTGATAATTTTAACGACATCTTCCGGCTTATCGGCTGTTTGTATAATATCCAAATCCTTAAGATCAATGCAGCCTTCATGGAGCATAGGCCCCTTAAACCAATCCAAAAGCCCTTTCCAGTATGTGCTCCCAAAAAGAACAATCGGAAATGGCTCCATGCGCTGGGTCTGGATTAAAGTGATGCTTTCTGATAATTCATCCAAGGTGCCATAGCCACCGGGAAAAATCACGAAAGCCTTGGCGTATTTGACAAAACAAACTTTGCGGCAAAAAAAGTAATGAAAACTGATAAGATGGTTGATATAACTATTTGGTTTTTGTTCAAAGGGCAGATCAATGTTAAGCCCGATGGATTGGCCGCCTGCCTTGGCAGCCCCTTTATTGCCTGCCTCCATGACGCTGGGACCTCCACCGGTGATGATCGCGTAACCTGCTTTGACGAGTAACTCGGCTGTTCTTTCCGCCGCTTCATAATAGGAATGCAGGGTGTGGATGCGAGAAGACCCGAATATGGTCACGGCCGGGCCTATGTCTTTGAGTTCTTCAAATCCGTCGACGAATTCCGCCATAATGCGAAAAATGCGCCAGGGGTCTTCCATCATTTCCAAGTCAGGGGCTTGCGGGTGCTTTTTTATTTTTTCCATTATTTTTCCTTTGTTGTGGATTCCCGCTTTCGCGGGAATAACATTTAAATTATTTAGGAATGACATTTAAACTATTTTAATGATGATTTCCAAATTTCTTTAAGTTCATCAATACGGGCATTGATAACCGGCTGGTCATCAAGCCCATAGATGACAAACTCAGGGCTTGCTTCAACCGTACCGACCTTGGCCCAAGGGATACCTTTAAAAATTCTTGCCAGCGCCTTTTCATGAGCAGGCGAAACTTCTGCTATGAAGCGCGAATTGCTTTCCGAAAAAAGGTAAACATCAGACCGTCTCTGTTTTCCCATGTAAGGCAAGTTCTTTAATAAAACTGTTGCTCCCAATCCGCCGGCAAAGGCCATTTCCGCCAAAGCAACAGCTGCTCCGCCTTCGGAGCAATCATGCAAAGAAGCAATCAATCCCGCCTTAGTTGCACGCTCAACGGCCTGATAGATTTTAGAGGCCATCTTAAAATTGACCTGTGGCGCGTGAAGCCCCAACTGCCCTAAATTTTCCAGATAGATTGATCCGCCAAGTTCATCAAAGGTTGTCCCGATCATATAAATGCTGTTCCCCGCCTTTTTAAAATCCATGGTAACGCACCTTTCTATATCGTCGATGATACCAATAGCAGAGATCAAGATGGTCCCCGGAATCGCCATGCTTTTACCTTTTTCGGTATATTCATTATATAAACTGTCTTTACCCGAAATAAATGGAGTACCAAAAGCCACCGCGGCTTTATAACAACCTTGGGCACAGCGCACCAGGGACCCCAGACGGTCAGGCTTATCCGGATTCCCCCAGCAAAAATTATCAAGAAGAGCAATGCGCTCTCTTGACCCCCCCACCGCGATGACTTGACGAATAGCTTCATCAATGCAGGAAGCCGCCATCCAAAATGGATCGATCATCCCATAGCGCACGTTAATGCCGTTGGATACCGCGATGCCGCGATTGGAATCCAGCCGGCCGCGGATCACCGCGGCATCCGAAGGCCCGTCGGTGGCAATCCCGACTAAGGGCTTGATCACGCTGGTCCCCTGCACTTCATGGTCATAAACGCGAATAACACTTTCTTTGGAAGCCACGTTGTAATGGCTCAAGGCCATACATAAACTTGCTGTTAATGCCCCCCCTCCCTGCCCCTCCCCACCAGGGGGAGGGAAATAAGGCAATTTTGCTTGTTTTAAAATAGGCTTATGATAAATCGCTTCCTTAATCTTTTGAGGCAAGCCATGATGAAGAAAGTTCATATCCAGATCAGCGACTTGCTGTCCGTGAAAAAATAATTGCAAACGGCCGGAGCCGTCAAATTCACCTAAAACCACGGCTTCGACATTCTCATCCGCGAAAATCTTTAAAAGAGCCTCAATGTTTGGGGGAGGCACAGAGATGACCATGCGCTCCTGGGATTCTGAAATCCAAATCTCGTGGTATTTAAGGCCCTGATATTTAAGGGGAGCTCTGTCTAAATCAACCCGGGCACCGGTCAAGGCACCCATTTCGCCGACGGCAGAAGAAAATCCACCGGCACCGCAATCGGTGATGGCGGAATACAAATTAGCCTCGCGCGCTTTGAGCAGCGCATCCTGTACTTTTTTCTCCTCGATGGGATTGCCGATTTGCACGGCACCTGAGGAAACTGTTTGGGATTCACCGGTCAACTCTCCCGAAGAAAACGTGGCGCCATGAATGCCATCGCGCCCGGTGCGTCCACCGACAGCCACGATCAGGTCCCCCTGGGTGACACGCTTGATCTCTTTGCCCTTAGGGATAAGTCCAATATTGCCGCAAAAAACCAGCGGGTTACCTACAAAATGTTTATCAAAAACAATAGCCCCGTTGACCGTTGGTATGCCCATTTTATTGCCATAATCACGCACCCCGGCAATAACACCTTTCATGACCCGTTTGGGATGCAAGGCGCCTGACGGCAGACTTGCCAGGGGCGTATCCAGGGGGCCAAAACAAAACACGTCGGTGTTGCACAAAGGCTTGGCCGCCCGTCCCGTGCCTAAAGTATCCCGAATGACTCCACCCACCCCCGTATTGGCCCCGCCAAAAGGCTCCAGGGCTGAAGGGTGATTGTGGGTCTCGACTTTAAAACAGACATGATAATCCCGATCAAAAGCAATGACCCCGGCATTGTCATGAAAGACCGAAATGCACCACTTTTTATTTAACTTCAATGTGGCCGCGGCGATAGTGGTCTTAAAAAGGCTGCGGGTAATCTTGGGCCTAGCGTTTTTGCCCTCACGATAGCGGATACCTCCTCGAAAAGTTTTATGACGGCAATGCTCGCTCCAGGTCTGGGCAATGGTTTCTAACTCAACATCCGTCGGATTGCGGCCTTCTTTTTTAAAATGATTTTGGATTGCCTTCATTTCATCCAAACTTAAATACAGCTGCCCGCTCTTGGAAATTTCAGAAAGCGTCTTTCCATCGGCACCCATCAAATTTACGATCATCACATCAAATTTGGACTTGGGATGACCCGTCATGCTTAGCGTGGCTGGGACATGGGAAGGGTCACGGACCACGTGCTGGATGAGTTTATTCATCAAGACACGGCTGGTGATGGATTTTAATTGTTTGGCTGTAAGTTTGCCGTGAATATGATATTGCCGGGCGGTGCGCACAGCGCTAATGCCCGTCACTCCCAAATCGCGGATGCCCTTGATCGTGGAAGCCTCAACAGGGTCCATAACGCCTGGATGTAAAGCTATTTCAACGACATGGTGTGTGGCCGACTGCAGGGGCAGCTTTAGATCAAAACTACACTGTTCAACAATGGAGTCGCACAGCAGTTCCTCAGTGATGCGCTTGACTTCGTCGCGGCTGATATCACCTTCCAAAAGGAAAACCGACACTACCCGCACTTGCACAACTTCGCCTAAGCCCAAATCGGTAATGTCACGGGCAATGGATTGTCCGATGGGATCAAAAATCCCGTCTTTGTGTTTGACTTCAACGCGCCATATCAATATTCCCTGTTCCTTCGACTTCGTAAGGTTTTTATCACTGCGAGACTCTGCGTAGCACTTCCTGATAGGCCTGTTCGATATTACCCAGATCTCGACGGAAACGGTCTTTATCAAGCTTATTGCCCGTACCGACTTCCCACAACCGGCAGGTGTCAGGAGATATTTCATCAGCCAGGATAATACGGTTCTGGATGCGGCCGAATTCTAATTTGAAATCAATCAATTCAATCTTCAAATTCAAGAAAAACTTTTTTAAAATCTCATTGATCCGAAATGCCAACGCGGTGATGTTCCGGACTTCCTCATCGGTGGCCCATTGTAAGGCACGGATATGGTATTCGTTGACCTGCGGATCGCCCAAGGCATCATTCTTGTAACAGTATTCCAGCGTCGGGCAAGCTAAATTTTCCCCTTCGGCCAGTCCCAGCAAGCGGCACAAGGAACCTGCCGCGCGGTTGCGGACAATAATCTCAAGCGGAACGATACTCACTCGCTTGACTAACATCTCGCGGTCATTTAACCATTCAACGAAATGGGTCTCAATCCCTTCGCCTGCCAGGTGTTCAAAGATCTTGGTGGCGATACGGTTATTCATGACCCCCTTTTGGGCAATGGTACCCCTCTTCTGGGCATTGAACGCGGTCGCGTCATCTTTGAAATATTGGATCAACAAGGCCGGGTCCTCGGTGGTGTAAAGGATCTTGGCCTTGCCTTCGTATATTTTTTCAAGTTTGTTCACTTTATCCCCGCCTGTTTAAAAATCTTGTCCCGATGGCGTATATAATATTTGATGTCAAAGCAGGCATTGATTTCATTTTGTGACAAATACTTGCGTACCCGGCGATCTCTAAAGAGCACATCTTTAAATTCCGTGCTTTCCTGCCAAACCTGCATGGCGCACGCCTGGATGATCTCATAAGCGGCGTCACGCGTCAGGCCTTTTTTCATCAATTCCAAAAGGATACGCTGTGAATAAATAAGCCCGCGGGTCTTGGAAAGATTGGCGATCATATTTTTAGGATAAACCAAAAGCCCCTCGATGATCGGGATGAATTTATTAAGCATGTAATTAAGCGCGATGGTTGAGTCGGGCAAAATGACGCGCTCCGCCGAGGAATGGCTGATATCGCGCTCATGCCAGAGATTTATATTTTCCATAGCAACGATAGAATTGGCACGCAAAATACGCGACAAACCGCAAATGCGCTCGCAGGTCACGGGATTGCGTTTATGCGGCATGGCGGATGAACCGATCTGCCCTTTGAAAAAAGGCTCTTCAACTTCCAGGAGCTCAGTTTTCTGCAAGGCCCTGATTTCGGTGGCAAATTTTTCCAAGGAACAGCCGATGATGGCCAGGACCATAATATAATGAGCATGTGTATCGCGTTGAATGATCTGGGTCGCCACATTCGCCGGCTTTAAATTCAATTGCTGGCAAACATACTCTTCCACCGACGGGTCAATATTAGCATAGGTCCCCACAGCACCTGACAATTTACCATAACGCATGCCTTCACGGGCCGCTTGCAGACGCTCTAAATTACGGTTCATCTCATCGTACCAGATGGCCATCTTCAAACCAAAGGTCGTGGGCTCCGCGTGTACGCCGTGGGTGCGGGCGATACACACCGCGTCTTTATATTTTTTAGCCTTCTCTTTAAGTACCGCTAAAAGTTTTTTAATATCAGCAATTAAAATATCCCCCGCTTCTACACATTGCAAGGACAGGGATGTGTCCAACAGGTCCGATGAGGTCATGCCCATGTGCAAATACTGGGCTTCCGGCCCCAAGCTTTGACCAACGCTTTGGATAAAAGCCACCACATCATGTTTGGTGCGTTCTTCAAGACGGCGCACTTCTTCCAAATCAAATTTGGCATTCTTGCGGATCTTGTCCATGGCGGCTTTGGGAATAAGACCTAACTTGGTCATGGCTTCACAAGATAACACTTCGATTTTAAGCATACTTTCCATTTTATGCTCATCAGACCAAATACGGCTCATCTTAGAAAGGGAATAACGGTCAATCATGAATTCTCCTTAAGTAAATATTGATAATGTTTAGTCTATCATTGGGGTCTGCCCCGCCCGTAGACTCGGGTTCGCCAAACGAAGCAATAGGGAATCTTAACAGAGAAAAATTATGCGGTCAACTTAAAAAAGCTATTAAGAACATAACATTTTGATATATAAAGACTTATATACTTTTTATTACTGCCCTTGCTTGACCTCAGGAAATTTTTCTTCCATATATTTTACACTCTCCTGGACGCTTTCTTTCATCAGCTCGGGAATGGTGCCTATTAATTTCTGGCCCTCAGGAGATCCATAAAAAGCAATAAACGCCTTCAAATCATCAGACGTAAAATTGCGATCATAAATAGGGAGCAGACGTTCAATGATCTCATCAACCTTAACACGCTCACGGATTTTTTGGGCTTCATCAGGTTTTTCTTTTTCGATTTGCTTGAGCATCAAATCAAAATTATTGATCAATGCCTGACGAGTTCCAAAGACATCAATGAATTTCAGAATCAAAGCTTTCTTGTCTTGAACAACCGTGGCTGCCACGGGAGCCGGCGCAGGCGCGGCAGCCATATTCCCTGTTCCTTGGTCAGCAGAAGTTTCAGGTTGAGCAACAGGTGCAGATGCGCTGGACGGGGTGGCGGGCTTTGAGTTACCCGCGGCAAAAGGCTTTCCGTCGATATCATTAATTTCATCCGCGTAATACGTCATGATCACACCGTCCACGCTAATTTGGAGACTCTTACTATCTTGCTTAACTATATCACCTTGTACTGCATTTCCATTGGTAAGTTTAAGTGTCGCCGCAGAAGCCGCAGTGAGACCCAAGGATAGTGTAAAAACCATGATTGTCAAAATTCGCATAATGTCCTCTTTTTTAATAGACTTTGTAGATAATTTTTTAAGGCTGCTTTGTCCCCGCTAATCTACATCACCGATTCTAAAATACAGCCCGAAGGGCGTTGTATTTCTGAAAAATTAGAAAAGATTGGTGGAAAAGGACAACCGCAGCCGAAAAAATTGTCTACAAAGTCTATCCAATGATAGTATTGAGATAAATCAATCTGTATGATACACTATCCGCCGTGATTGAGCAAATACGAAAAAATATCGACAGAAGCCTGTCTTCATTTCTTGACACGGTCAAGAAAGACTATAAGCTGCATTTGGTCTCACCTTCATTGTTTGAAAGTATCCGCGAATTTACCCTGCGGGAAGGCAAACGCCTGCGGCCCTTGCTTTTGATCCTGACCTACAAAGGCTACGCACCCACCTCTAAAAGAATTTCCCGCAAATTGTATAATGCTTCCACCTGCATGGAATTTTTGCATAACTTCATGCTGATCCATGATGATATCATCGACCGTTCGAATTTGCGCCGCGGCAAGCCCACCATGCACAAAATTTTAGAACGCACGGTACAAACCCGTGACCCTGATAAATTAGGCATTGATCTGGGTATTATCGCCGGAGACATTGTATATGCTTTAGCCATAGATGCTTTTCTGTCCATCGATGAGCCGGCTGCGCGCAAGGAACGGGCCCTTAAATACTTTATTCAAACCGCGGCTTTTACCGCCATGGGTGAATTCATTGACACCGTCAGCGGGGTCAAGCCCGTCGAAGACGTCGATGAAAAAGAAGTTTTTCTTAATTACACGCTTAAAACCGCGCGCTACACTTTTGACTGCCCCATGGTCACCGGGGCCATTCTGGCCGGCGCTCACAATCAAGAGATCAAGAAAATCTCGCGCTTTGGTATTCTCATCGGCCAGGCATTTCAGGTCCAGGATGATATTATCGGGATATTTGAGACGGAAGCTAATATCGGAAAATCTATTCTTAGTGATTTAGCGGAAGGCAAAAAAACGCTTCTCGTTACCCACGCCTTCAGCGTGCTGCAGAAAGATGCTAAAAAAAAGTTCTTAACCCTCTTCGCCAAGAAAACTAAAACCCTCAAAGACTTAGAAACCGTTAAAAAGATTTTTGTGAAAACCAAAAGCTTGGACTACGCGCTTGAAGCCATCCGTACACGCCTGAACGAAGCGCAAAAAATCCTGAACAGCTTAGGAATGAACGAAGAATACCGCAGCCTGCTTGAAGCTTGCCTGTTAAAACTCTTCAACCACTCACAAAAAATCGCCGCGTTATATCAATCGGCTGGATAATGTGTCCAACACCAGGCGGCCGCGATCGGTAGTTTTCAAATTCCCCTTCTCAAGCAATAAAAAACCATCTTTGATCCACGTTTGAATGAGCTTGACCTTGACTGAAGGGACCAAATCCCACGGAACCCCTTCATTCATCCTTAAACCAAATAATACTTTTTCCATGATAAGCTGGGTATCCGTTAAATCTTCAAACCCCCCTATTGCTTGCTCCCCGCTGCCGGTTCTTTGTATATAATCTTGTAAATTTGAAGTGTTCCAGTAACGCCGCCGGCCGGTAAACCCATGAGCACCCACACCCAAACCAATGTAAGGTGCCCCAAGCCAGTAATTCCTGTTATGTGTTGACTCAAATCCAGGTTTAGAAAAATTACTTACTTCATATTGCTTAAAACCATACTCATTTAAAATACGCGCGACCAGCAGATACTGCTCTGCTTGGGTCTCATCATCATCCAATTTCATCTGTGCGGCATGAAAGCTGCTGTTAGGTTCAATGGTCAAGGTATACAAAGACAGGTGCTCGCTGCCCAAAAAAGAAATGGCACGCGCATCTTCTCTCAATTCCTCTTTTGTCTGGCCTGGAAACGCGTACATTAAATCCAAATTGATGTTAATGATGCCCGCTTCGCGCAAAATACGATAAGCATCTTTGGCCTTAGACGCATCATGACCCCTTCCCAAAAATTTTAAATGCCGGTCATTCATCGATTGCACGCCAAGACTGACACGATTAAATCCTTGGTTCCTTAAAAATTCAGCCTTCGTGCGATTTATGCTTTCAGGATTTGCTTCAATGGTGATTTCAATATCATTTTGAAATGAAAAATTTTTCCTAATCGCATTCATTAAAACATCAAGATGCCTCTCATCCAGCATGCTGGGCGTACCACCGCCAAGATAAATAGTTTTGATACGCCTGCCCTCATTATTCTTCATTTCATTAATAAGGGCCTTCACATATTCTTCCCGTCGGTGTTCCTGACCAACGGCTATCACAAATGAACAGAACAGGCATTTGCGGCTGCAAAATGGAATGTGAATGTATAATGATAAAGTGTCCATAAAAAATTATGAAAATATTTTTTGCATATAAACAATTTAATGGTAATATCTTAGTAACAAATCAATCTTTAAGAAAGGAGCTAGACATGGCTACCAAGAAAAAGAAAAAAAGAACAGCTAAAAAGAAATAACCGCTGTTGTTCATGCATTTTCATAAAACCCTTTGATTAAGTACTCAGAGGGTTTTATGTTTGTAGAAAAACTTCACGAAAACAATCCCCACCTCATACAAAAGCATCAGCGGAACCGCCAGTATAAGCATTGACATTATATCCGGCGGGGCCAACAGGGCCGCGACGATCAAAATAATAATAATGGCATGACGCCTCTTTTGACGTAAATACTCCGGCGAGGCAATGCCGATCTTCGCCAAGAAGCCCAAGATCAACGGAAGCTCAAAAGCCACTCCGAAAGCCACGATCATGTGCCCTAAAAATCCCAAATAATTCTTTACCGTGACCATCGGTATCAAATACACCGAGGAGAAACTCATCAGGAATTTATAGGCCCTGGGCACAGCTAAGAAATACGCGAACGCTCCCCCGGACAGAAAAAACAATAACGACAAGGGTGCGAAAATTAAAACAAATTTTTTCTCGGAAGGTTTAAGTGCCCCGCCCACAAAGGCCCAGATCTGATAAAAAATGTAGGGTGAGGCAATGAATAAAGCCATGAGGGAACCTACTGTCATGTAGGCTGAAAACGCATCAACAGGTGCCGTAAAAATCAAATGGCCGGCAGGAGCTATCAAGACAGGGATGAGTTTGCCGATAAAATTGTAACAAAGGCAAAAGGCGAGAACAAAAGCGCCCACGGATTTGATTAACCGCGAGCGTAATTCTTCTATGTGTTTAAAGAAAGATTGAAATAAAGAATTTAAAATCACTTAGGCTGAGATTCAGATTCGATGGGCTTTTTGATTTCTTCTTGTGTCTCGCGCATATTCTTTTTAAATTCACGGATGGCACGGCCAAGAGCAGCACCGATCTCGGGTAATTTCTGCGCGCCAAAAAGCAGAGTGATCACGGCCAAAATTAAAATTAACTCAAGCGTACGTCCTCCCATAAAAATCTCTCCTTTTTAAAGTTAATCACTACTTTTATTGTATAAGGATTGCCGGAAAGCAACAAGAGAAATTTATTCCGATAATCGAATGATGATGCCTTTCTTGCGGGCGCGGGTATAGGCATGGCCCAAAAGGCGCAGAGAAAGGATACTATAAAGAAGGGTCAAGGCAAAACCGGAGAGTAACGGATGCGAGCTATGGGCCTTAAAACCGTAAGACTGGCGGAAGAATTCCAGGAAGTGTGTTATAGGCACCATTAAAGCCAAATTTTGAAAAGCCTTGGGTAGCATATCCACCGGGTAATAAATGCCACAAATGATCATAAATAATTGGGCAAACATCCAAGCCGTGATCTCTACTTTTTGACCGAAGGACAAAATAAGGATATTAACCAGAATGCCTAAAATAAAAGCACAGGCAAAAAGCCCAAATAAAAATAATGCCGTGGTCATAAGTCCCGGCAGATGAAAACCAAAACCCCATGCGGCGGCACAGGTCAAAAGCACAAAGGCGATAAATCCCCGTATCATGCCGACAATCCAGGTCCCGGCCACTCCCTCTGAAACACCGATGGGAGTTAATAAAGTATGCTTTAAACTTTTCGACCATAATTCATAAAGCACGGTATAACCGACATCCAGCTGGGCGATCTGTAAAACACCTGCAGCCAGGGTCCCGGTCATGACAAAACCCAGGGTCGCAGGGCCCAATTTAATAAATTTGGCCATAAGCCCGATAGAGAGCAAAGAGATCATCGGCCAAAAAAATACATCCGTCATCACAAATAAATTACGACGTGCAAAAATGGCACTGCGCATTGTAAAAGCAAAGGCCCGATTAAACCACGCCTGCCATCCCTCAATCCTGTCACCCCCGAATGTTTCTGTCGGGGGTCCAGCCATTCGTGTTTCTGGATTCCCGCTTTCGCGGGAATGACATAGTTGGGTTGCATTCGGGAATGACATGGATTTTTCATCTTTTTGATGGGCCAATTGGATAAATATTCTTTCCAGATCATCGGTGTGATGCAGGCGTTTGAGCTCATCCACAGCGGCTAATTTAATAATGCGCCCTTTTTGGATAAACGCAACCCTTTCGCACATGCTCTCCACTTCATCCATGTTGTGACTGGTCAAAAGCACCGTCATCCGGCGCTTGCGCAAAATATCCAACACTATTTCGCGGGTTTTCAAAGACACATCCGGATCAAGGCCGAGGGTGGGCTCATCTAAAAATAAAATCTTCGGATCATTGATAAGCGACTTGGCCAAGGACAGCCTCTGCTTGGTGCCTGAAGATAATTCATCAAAGCGGCGCCTGGCATAGGACTGCAAATCAAACAGGGCCGTGACTTCGTCAACCTTTCGCTGTAAAGAAGCTCCCCGTAATCCATAAAGGCGTCCGTAAAATTTAAGATTCTCCTCTACGGTCAGGCTAAAGGCATAATTAGGATACCCCGAAGACATATTGATCCAGCTGCGCACGGCATTAAAATTCCTGGGGATTGACTTGAGCCCAAAAATTTCGATCTCACCCTCATCTGGCAATAACAAGGTCGCCAGGGTATTTAAACATGTGGTCTTACCCGCGCCATTGGGACCCAAAATACCTAAAATCTCTCCTTCACGCACGGCCAGATCCAAATGATCCAAAGCTTTGATGACCCCATTGCTTTGCGTGTCAGGATAGGTTTTGCATAAGCCGCGCGCAGCAAGAACAATTTCAAAAGATTTTTTTATGTCGCTCATAACCTACAAAACCTACGGCGTCAACTACCGTGGGTTTTGCGTTTTTAACAATGCAAACATCTTCTTCTTATATGCTTCCACCCCAGGCTGATCAAAAGGATTGACACCCAGGATATATCCGGAAATCCCGCAGGCTTTCTCAAAAAAATAATACAAATGCCCCAGATGCAAGGTATCAGCTTTACATAAAGTGATGGTCATATTCGGCACCCCGCCTTCAAAATGCGCCGCGGAAGTGGCCTCATACGCTTTTTTGTTCACAAAATCAAAACCCTTTCCCGCGACATAATTGAACCCATCCAGGTCTTCCTTGGTCTTAGGGATGATCACATCGTGATGGGGCTTATCGATCTCAACAAAAGTCTCAAACACCGTGCGCTCAGCCTCCTGCATCCATTGGCCCAAGGAATGCAAATCCGTGGACATTATCAAAGAGGCTGGAAAAATACCTTTGCCTTGCTTGCCTTCGCTTTCACCAAAAAGCTGCTTGAACCACTCAGCCACATAAAAAACATTAGGATAAAAAGACGAGAGCACTTCAATTTTTTTGCCCTTGGCATAAAGGATATTACGCAATGCCGCGTAACGATAACAGGTATTCTTATCTGTGTCACAAATAGCGTATTCCTCTTGGGCTTTTCTGGCCCCATCCACCAGGCTTTGAATGTCCACACCTGCCAGGGCCAAAGGGACCAGCCCCACCGGTGTCAAGATCGAAAAACGCCCTCCTACATCATCGGGAATGATAAAGGAACGATAACCTTCTTTGTCTGCAATTTTACGCAAAGCTCCTTTTTTTTCGTCGGTAACACAAATGATCCGCTTTTTTAATTCTTCACCCTGATATTTGCTTTCTAAAAGTTTTTTGATCACCCGAAAGGCAATGGCAGGTTCGGTCGTGGTCCCGGATTTGGAAATAACAATCACGGTGATACGTTTGTCTTTAAGGATAGCCAAAAGCTGATGTAAATAGTCACTGCTGATGGTGTGTCCCGCGTAATAAACCGGTAATTTCCCCCCGCCTAAAAACTCGACAGTGGCACGGATGCACAAATAAGAGCCTCCGATACCGATGGAGACAATGCAATCGGAATTCTTGTGTACTTCGCCGGCTAAAGAAGAAATCTCTTTGATTAATGTGTCCGGAATGCGGGAAGGTAAATCGAGCCACCCGGTAAATTCCGCGCCTGGACCTTGTGCCTTATGCAAATTTTCATGGGCGAGGCGCACCGAGGGAAGAATATCACTCAGCTCATTGGCTGATACAAAGCCCTTAAGATAATCTGTATTAAGGGAGATCATATATGATTTTAACAAAAGGGAAGTGCTTCGTCGATAACAGCCCCTCCCAAAACCACATCACCGTCGTAAAAAACGACTGATTGGCCGGGGGTGACAGACTTTTGCGGCTCTCTGAAGTCAACACGTACCGTGTTCTTATCCACCGGTGTTAAATACGCTTTGACTTCAGGAGAATTATAACGGATTCTGGCGCTAACTTCTACGGTTTCTTGAGGAATTTCCATACTCACCCAATTCATACCACTGGCTTTCAAACCACCGGAATATAGCCGCCTCAGATTTCCGATATGGACGCAATTAGTCGTACGGTCCATTTTGTAAACATAAACCGGATAACCCAGGCTCAAGCCCAATTTATCGCGCTGGCCGATGGTGTAATTCGCCAAACCCTTGTGCTGACCGATGACTTGTCCCTTTTCATCCACAAATGGCCCCGGGGTCATAGCTTCAGAACCCACCCGATCTTCAATAAATTTTTTATACCCGCTGGCAGGCACAAAACAAATATCCTGGCTTTCGGGTTTCTCAGCGGTATTAAGAGCGAATTTACGGGCAAGTACCCGCACCTGTGGCTTGGTCATCCCTCCTAATGGGAACATCACCGATGGCAAGGTTTCCTTTTTCATGCTGTATAAAAAGTACGACTGGTCTTTTTTAGGATCAACCGCTTTTTTTAATTCATGACATCTGCGCTCTGCGTTAAACTCTATCTTACCGTAATGGCCCGTGGCTAAATACTCTCCCCCTAAGGCTTTGATTTTTTGATAAAGGGTGCCAAACTTCAAATGCTGATTGCAGCGCACGCAGGGATTGGGTGTGCGGCCTTTTAAATACTCGTCGGTAAAATTATCAATGATGTAGGCGTTGATATCGTGGGCGAAATTAAACACATAATGCGGGATATCAAGGATGTCTGCCGCGCGCTTGGCATCAGCAATGCCGTCAATGCCGCAGCAAGAAGCCTTGCCGTCATTGTGCGTGATATTAAAACACATGGTCACCCCGATGGTGTTATAGCCGGCTTCTTTGACAAGCCCGGCCGCCACCGAAGAATCCACCCCGCCGCTCATGGCGACGTAAACTGTGATGTCTTTATTATTCTTCATATTTTAACAGATCCATTGTCATTCCCGAATGCTTCTGTCGGGAATCCAGGCACGCGTGACTGGATGAACAGCTATTCATCCACGCAAATGTCCTCTATAGCTCTATACGTTGCCATCAACAAGTAATCCAATTCCTCAACGGAAATACTTAAGGGGGGCATCACTACGACACAATTGCCCAGGGGCCTTAAGATAACACCGTATTTGCGCAAGGCCTGGCAAACTTGTGCAGCCACGCGGTCTTCCAGGCGGCCACGAAGTTCAATGCCCACCATAAATCCCTTCTGGCGCACCTCAGCGACAGAAGGCAAATTATAAAACATTTTAAGTTTTTTAGCCAAGAATTTTATCTGGGGGCCAAGTTTAGTTAAAGTACGCTCTTTTTGAAAAACCTCGAGATTGGCCAACGCCGCGGCACAGGCCAATGGATTGCCGGTATACGTGTGCCCATGGAAAAAAGTTTTCTGATCTTTGTAATCAAAAAGAAAACCTTTAAAGACCTTTTGAGTGGTCAAGGTTGCCGCTAAAGGCAAATACCCGCCGGTAATTCCTTTAGCCAGGCACAAAAAATCAGGGCAGACTCCTTCATGCTGACAGGCAAACATTTTGCCCGTACGCCCAAAACCTGTGGCCACTTCATCAGCAATGAGAAAGACATTATATTTTTGAGTTAAATCACGCATTTTTTTAAGAGTACCTTCAGGCCATACCAGCATGCCGGCCGCGCCCTGTACCAATGGCTCAACCACCAGGGCAGCGATCCTATTCCCCCGGGATTTAAGCAATTTTTCCAACTCTTGTACAGCCTCCCATCCATGACCTTTAAGGCTGATCGTTTTGAAAATTAATTTACGGTAAACTTTAGAAAAAAGATCAATGCCGCCCACACTCACCGATCCCAAGGTATCCCCGTGATACGAATTGCTCAAATGAACAAGATGGATTTTCTTCTTTAACCCGATATTTTGCCAATATTGATACGCCATCTTAATGGCGATCTCAACGGCAGTTGACCCGTTGTCTGAATAAAATACTTTCGATAATCCCTCCGGAGCGATCTTGACCAAACGTTTGGCTAACTCTATCGCCGGTGTATTGGATAAACCTAAAAGCGTTGAATGGCTTAACTTATCAATTTGTTTCCTAAGCGCCGCATCAATATGCGCTTGGGCGTGGCCGTGGACATTGACCCACAAGGATGAAACTCCATCCATATAAATGTTCCCATCAATGTCTTTGAGATAAATCCCATCGGCAGAATCAATGATCAATGGCTCACCCCTGACCCAATCTTTCATCTGGGTAAATGGATGCCAGATATATTCTTTATCCCATTGTTTTAAACGTCTCGTATTCTGATTCATAAATAGCTATACAGTGTCATTGCGAGCGAAGCGAAGCAATCTCTTTAAAAAGATTGCCACGTCGCCTTCGGCTCCTCGCAATGACACACGTCCATATCGGCGTAAAATATTCTTTTGGTTTAATGGCTTTAAATAAGGAATGGTCCCAAGCACCTTCACACCGGATAATTTTTCTATTTCCTGAGGATTAGTGCTCTCCGCTAACCCTTTTTTGCCAGGCTTAGTCTGACAAAAGACAAGCCCCCTGATCATCAATCCTCGCTTTTGGGCCTCATTAATAGTCAACAAGGTATGATTGATGGTGCCTAAACCCAGACGAGCAACGATGATCACCTGGGCATTGAGATCTGCGATCAAATCTGCGTTATAATACCCATTTGTTAAAGGCACCATGAGGCCGCCGGCGCCTTCCACTAAAACAATATCGTGACGCGCTCGCAATTTTTTCAACTCATCTTGCACCCGCCGCGTATCAAATTTGATCTTCGAACGGCGAAAAGCCAGGTGAGGCGATAAAGGCTCCGGCGCGTAAAACGGATTGATCACTCGTAACTCATCTTGAACCCCTAAGACTTTTTTCAAAAATTGCGCATCTGTTCCAGCGCATTGAACAGGTTTCATCACCCCGATATCAAAGCCTTGGGCTTCAAGCAAAACGCCTAATACAAATGCCGTGACTGTCTTGCCCACCGCTGTATCCGTCGCTGTAATAAAAATTATCTTACCTTTTGACATAAACCCGAATCACCTCGAATGTAGCCCCAACACCCCGAAAATAAAAAAATTTCTTGCGATAAATAGAGGCGGCCCTGGATATGGCCTCAGGGCCTAGGTATCCTTCCCGCGAAAGATTATTAGCCCCGATAACTTTAAGCCAGGCGATCAACTCATGCATGCCGTTAAACTCGATTTTAATACGCTCACCGTCAACTTTAGGATTTTTGAACCCGCCTACGGCGAGTGCTTCGCGAACTTGGGATCGATCAGGTAAGCGGGTGAATTGTAATGCTTTTGCCGTGGCTTCATCCAACGATTGAAACAACTCCTGGCAGGTATAGAAGCCGAAGAGGGTGCAAGCCAAAATCCCGTTGGGTGCCAGTACGCGCCTTGCTTCAGTAAAGGTGCTGGATAAATCCCCTGCCCATTGATAGGCTAAATTGGAAATCAAAATATCAAAACACCCGTCAGAAAAAGGCAGATTATGGCCATCCGCCAAAACCCAGGCAATGCCATCATGTTTTGGGCGTGCGACTTTGAGCATCCCTGGGGAAAAATCAAGCCCGAAGATCTTGCTTTGGGGAAAATGATTTTTAAGCCTAACCGTCAAATAACCCGTGCCGCAGCCCACATCCAAGACAGCTTTAGGCTTAGGCCCCTTGATTACCTGGACAAAAAGCTTATCTGCTATTTCCCTGTGCAGGCTGGAGAAGAGATCATACCTCTTCGCCGATTCATTAAATCCCCGTCGTATTTTATTATTAATAGTTTGTTGCATATTTATACGCTCAAGAGAATGTAAGAATATGTTTTTGATAAGGCCTGCTACCCCACAGGCGCACAGGGGCTGCTTATAACTATAGCCCCGAAGCGCCGAGCTTGTGGGGATGGGGGTCATGCGTCCGGCCGTGAAAAAATATATTCTTACGTTCTCTCAGGCTAATTCAGCAAAAAGTCTTCTAATAGACGATTATACTCTTTTACCTCGACTAAAAATGGCAAGTGCCCGCATCCGTCGATAAAATCAAATCTGGCGTTATGCGTGTGGCCGGCCACCCAATCCATGATCACACGCGGACAAATATAATCCTCTGTTCCGGTAATAAACTGTAACGGGCAGATCACCGAGGCTACGCGATCCCGAAGGTCTGTTTTTTCTAAAATATCCAAAAAATATTTTAACGCTTCACGACACGGCAATGGTTCGCTTTGATGCATTTCCCTGACCCATTTAAAACGATCGCTTTCGCGTTCTTTCATGGTAAATAAAGAGCGGAAAAAAATATCCAGTATCGAGGCATAATCCCCATCGAATTGCCGGCTGAGGAAACGGATTTTATCAACATCCAAGCCCGCAGGATAATTTGGCCCCTTCGCAAATTTAGGGATAGACCCTGCCAGCGAAACGCGCATGATATCCTGAGGGATCATGCGGTAAAGCTCTAAAGCCACCAGACCACCCATGGATGAGGCAATCAAAGAAAATTGAAGAATTCCGAGGCTACTTAAAATTTGACGGATATCAATGGCCATTTCTATTAAGGTCACCGGCATCCAGCCACTTCTGCCATGGCCTGGCAAATCTAATGTCACCACTTGAAAATCCGTCTGTAAAAAATCTTTTTGGGCCTGCCAAATATGCCCTGAAGCACCCAAGCCATGGATCATGACGATCGCCTCACCCGCCCCTGAGACTTCATAATGCCAGTTGAGACCTCTGTGCGTTTTCAAAAAAGGCATGTTTTCAGAATTAATTCTGTTCAAATTAGACTATAGTACCCTTAGCGCGTTTAATAACCGGTCTAAATCCTCTTGGGTGTGGGTAGCCATCACTGTCAGTCTGAGCCTCGACGTAGCCATCGGCACCGTTGGAGGGCGTATGGCTTGCACGAAAATACCCTGCTCTAATAATCGCTTGGACATAGCCTTCGCCTGCAAAGGATCTTTGACTAATATAGGTATGATCGGTGTGCTTGAATTCATCGTATCAAATCCCAATATATCGAGTTCTACCCGCAGATAGTTTGCGTTTAGTTGTAATTGACGGCGTAAACTATCTCCCTGACGGATAATTTGCAAAGCAGCCCTTGATGCTTGGGCCAATGCCGGCGGTATCGCCGTCGTGTAAATAAAACTGCGGCTTTTATTGATCAAATAATCGCGCAAAACCTTTGTTCCGCAGGCATAGGCCCCAAAACTTCCCGCAGCCTTGGACAAAGTCCCCATCTGAATATCCACCTGACCCTCGAGGGATAACTCTTCAACTAATCCACTGCCGCGTTTCCCCAGCACACCAAAGGCATGTGCCTCATCCACCATGATCATGGCCTCATAGTGCCCTGCTAAATCGACAATCTCCCTGAGCGGGGCCCTGTCTCCATCCATGCTAAAAACGGTGTCCGTCACAATCAGTTTGCGTTGAGCAGCAGGGAGATTTTCTAAAATTTCCCGCAAAGCCTGCATATCCGCGTGAGGGTAACGCACAAGCTTGGCGCGGCTTAAAATAATCCCGTCGATAATAGATGCATGGTTTAATTTATCACTGAGCACAACACTGCGGCGGTCCATCAGCGCTGGGATAATGCCGGTATTCGCCATATAACCGCTGGAATAAACCAAGGCGCTTTCGGTATTTTTGAACAGCGCCAAATCTGCCTCCAATTTTTCGTGCGGCATCATATTGCCGCAAACCAATCTTGATGCCCCGCAACCAACCCCATACTCTGCTATCGCCTCAAGCGCCGCTCTCTTGATGCGCGCGTCATTGGCCAGGCCTAAATAATCATTGGAACAAAAATTCAATACCCGTTTACCCTCGAGGATGATTTCCCTGCCTTGAGGTGAATCAAGTGTCTTTAGGGACCGGTAAATCCCTAAGCTTTCCAAATCTTGCAGATCTTTTTGTAAAAGGGCTGTATTCATCGCATTAAAATAACATCTCCCGCGGTTTTCTTGACGACCAGGCCATTGTCTTTGCGGATCAAAAGGGCGCCATCTTCATCCAGATCAACGGCTTCGCCCTCAATAATACCGCCAGGGTCTGCTATCCTCACCCGCCTGTTGAGTGTTGCGCTGCGTTTTTTCCATTCTTCCATAATCTCGGCAAACTCATGGTGTAAAAGCTTTAAATACCACTTCTCCAGAGAACGTAAAATAGCCTGAAAAACTTGCGTGCGATTGAAGCTCTGCCCCGCGGCAACTTTTAAAGAACTTGCCCCTGGAGTCAATTGATGCAGAGATGCATTAACATTAAGGCCGATGCCGATGACGACGAATTTGACCTGATCGGATTCCGCGCGCAACTCTGTCAAAATACCCGCCAGCTTAGAGCTTCCTAAGAGAATATCATTCGGCCATTTGATCGAAGGCTTAAGCTCGCTGATATCTTCGATCGCTTCTGCCAAAGCCACTGCTGACATTAATGTCAATTGTGCCAGCTGATTAAGCGGTAAGCTTGGACGTAACACAAAAGAAAAATATAATCCCTTGGCCTTAGGTGATGCCCATACACGCCCCAGACGGCCGCGGCCTTTGGATTGGGCCTCCGCGCACACCACTGTACCTTCACGGCAATTACCGTTCCCTAATTGAAAAGCTTCGTCCATGGTGGAAGTGACCGTATCCAGGACGATGATTTTTCTACCGATGATTTTAGTGTTAAGGCCGGATTGAATTTCATAACCTAAGAGTTTATCGGGACACGTCACCAACTGGTAACCTAAATGCGGGACAGCGGCGATCTCATAGCCTAAAGCGCGCAACTCCTGCATGTGCTTCCAGATGGCAGCCCGCGACATCTTCAGCCGCTGGCTGATCTCTTCGCCGGAAATATACCCGTCGCTTTCTTTCAAGAATTGGATAATACGCTCTTGCATTTTAATTTCAACTGCTCCAAAAAATACGTGATATCCTCTTCGGTCGTCCAACGTCCTACGCTCACGCGCAAAGAACCTAAAGCCATGTGGTCAGATAGACCTATTGCTTTCAATACATGCGAGGGCTCTAACTTTCCCCAGGTACAGGCCGAACCCATAGACACCGCCACCCCCGCCAAATCCAAAGCACTGACAAGTTCTTCACCGTTGATATCGGAAAAAGAAAAATGAGCATTATTAGGCAGGCGCTTTTGAGGATGGCCGTTAAGGACAGCAAAGGGAATTTCTTTTAAAACAAAATCAATGACCCTGTCTCGTAAATTAGCTTCTCTACTTGCCTCCTCTACCATATGTGCTTGGGCCAGTTTGACAGCCTCACCTAAGCCGACGATCCCCGTGGTATTATGCGTGCCTGCCCTGCGTCCGCGTTCCTGGTCCCCTCCTAAAATAAATGCAGGACATTTAATACCTTGACGGATATATAAAACACCCACCCCCTGAGGCCCATAAAATTTATGTGCCGAGAGGGAGAGAAAATCACACGAGATGTCTTTAACATTCACCTGTATATGCCCGACGGTCTGAGTGGCATCCACTAAAAAATAAATGCCACGTTCGCGGCACAATCGCCCCACTTGTTCAACCGGCTGTAGGGTGCCGATCTCATTATTGGCGTGCACCAGGCAAACAAGGATGGTATCTGATTGTAATGCGGATTTTACATCTTCATACACAATGATGCCATCGGGTTTAGGCTTAACATAGGTCACCTGAAAACCATCTTGCTCCAGTTGATGCAATGGTCCTAATACCGAATGATGCTCAATCGCGGAGGCAATAATATGCTTACCTCTTTCTTTCAATGTCCTGGACGTTGAAAAAATAGCGTGATTATTGGATTCACTGGCACCGCTGGTAAAAATAATTTCCATGGGTGTTGTACCTATGAAAGCCGCCAATATTTCACGGGCTTCCTCAAGGGCTTTGCGGCTTTGACGACCTTGTTTGTGCGGGCTTGAAGCATTGCCGCTTTGCTCGAAGAAATAAGGACGCATGGCCTCGAGTACACGAGGGTCGCACGGCGTGCTTGCAGCATGATCTAGATAAATGCAGCGCATAAGAAGATTATGATATCCAACGATGGAAGGATTGTCAACTACGATGGTAAATGAGGTTTACAATAAAAAGTGCCAAGGGAGGGAGTTGAACCCTCACGGCCGTGAGACCACTGGTTTTTGAGACCAGCGCGTATACCAGTTCCGCCACCTTGGCTTAAACTATCAAAAGTGGAGTTGAGGGGGATTGAACCCCTGACCTCCTGCATGCCATGCAGGCGCTCTCCCAAACTGAGCTACAACCCCTCTAATAAGAAGAAGCCAATATATCATCACAGCACCCTTTTGTCAAAACTTGCACGCCAAAAAAGAAATTGGCCTAACTTGCCAAGAACAGGATTAGATGTTAGACTTCCACTATGTACAAACTTATTCTTATCTTTGCCGTTTTGGTTCTGTCCGCAAACACGGTCGCTTTTGCCGATCAACCCAAACAAGTGATCACTCTCAAGGACGGCTCACAAATCAAAGGGGATCTCTCAGGAATCGAAAACGGCGTATATACAATAAAAACACCGATTATCGGCGATGTCCATGTGGCTGCCAGCGATGTGGCCAGTATCACCAATGGTACCGGTAACGGTACTGCCCCTGTCGCTGCCTCAGGATCTATACCCAACAGGGATCAACAAATTGCGGCCAGTCAACAAAAATTGATGTCTAATCCTAAAAGTATGGCAACACTCAAGGAAATGATGCAAGACCCAAAAATTACGCAGGCGCTCCAAGATCCCGCTCTGGTGCAGGCTGTCACTTCCCATGATTATCAGGCTGTACAAAGCAATCCCAAAATCCAGGAACTGATAAGTAACCCCAAAATGCAGGCATTACTGCAAAAGCTGGCAGCTCAACAGCAGCAACAAAACACCTCTTCTCAATAACATATTCTTTCGCTATGCGTCACACCACAGGCGGCCGCAACCGGCTCAATAGGGAAAGATGCCTTAGCTGCCCGCAGGCGGCGTTCACGTCTTTGCCCCGTGGTGTACGGATAGTGGCATGAATACCATTTTCCTCAAGACGATTTCTAAAGGCTACCATCTCTTCTTTTGACGGGGTTTTGTGGTCAAATTCTGGGACGGGATTATAAGGTATGAGGTTCATCTTGCAGATAATCCCTTTGAACGCTTTTTTTAGGCTCTGGACGGCATTTTCGGTACAGGTTACGTCCTTAATGAGGATATATTCAAATGTAATCTGCCGTTTGGTTAATCTGACATATTCCCTGCATGCCGCAATCAATTCATCAAAGGGATATTTCTTATTCACTGGCATTAACACATTCCTCGACGGATTATCATAGCCATGCAAAGAAATAGCCAATTCCACCTGCAAGCCCTCCTGGGCCAGTTCTTTGATCTTTGGAACAACTCCGACGGTGGAAATAGTAATATGACGCGCGCCGATATTGATTCCCTTATTTGAATTAATAATACGGACTGCTTTCATCAAATTGGAAAAATTGTCAAGGGGTTCTCCAGTACCCATAAACACGATATTAGTCAATGGCCTTTGGTGCTTCAAAGCCTCTTGTTTAACATGTAAAACTTGGGTGACAATCTCCGCACAGGTTAAATGCCGCGACCAACCCCCGATACCGCTGGCGCAAAATTTACAGCCAAACTTACAACCTGCCTGGGTTGAGATACAAGCGGTTGTCCGGGTTTTAGTCGGGATTAATACACTCTCAATTTTCTCATGATCATGCAAATCAAAAAGAAATTTAGTGGTGCCGTCCTCGGAGATGACCTTTTGAGCGATCTCATTAGGTTTGAGGATAAAGTCGCATCCCAAACGATTTCTTAATTCTTGGGGGATATTGGTCATCGCATCAAACCCCCAGGATCCTTTTTGATAAATCCACTGGAAAATCTGCTGGGCGCGAAAAGGCTCCGCGGCGACGGATTTTAAGTAAGCCGCCAATTCTTCTAAGACCAAGTCACGGATATCCGGCTTAGGAGTCATTGCTTTTCGACGAATTCACCTATACGGCGGTATTTTTTGTAACGGGCGTCCAAAAGATCTTGCAGACTGAGGGATGATGCTTTCTTAAAATATTTAATGATCGCCGTCTTCAAAAGAAGGGCCGCTTCTTGCGGCTCCCTGTGAGCGCCGCCCAAAGGCTCAGGGATGATTTCATCCACAATATTAAATTTTATCAAATCTTCCCCGTGTAACTTCAGGGCTTCCGCGGCTTGTGGGGCTTTTAAAGAACTGCGCCAAAGAATGGAGGCACAACCCTCAGGGGAGATAACAGAATAATAGGCGTGCTGTAAAATAAAAACGTAATCAGCTACCCCTATTCCCAATGCCCCGCCGCTGCCGCCCTCACCAATGATCACAGCCACGATAGGCGTCTTGATGCCGGACATATCACGCAAATTTTCGGCAATGGCCTGGGCCTGCCCGCGCTCTTCTGCCCCAATGCCAGGGTAGGCCCCTGGTGTATCGATCAGGCAAATGATCGGCACTTGAAATTTGGCTGCCAAGCGCATCAACCGCATGGCCTTGCGATAGCCTTCCGGATGGGCACAGCCGAAATTACGCAAAACATTTTCTTTGACGTCACGGCCCTTTTGATGCCCTATGATCATCACTTTCTGCCCGTCGATCTTGGCAAAACCGCCGATCATGGCCATATCATCGGCAAAAAGCCTGTCCCCATGCAATTCTAAAAATTCATCAGTCATCATGCGGATGTAATCGAGTGTATAGGGACGTTTGGGATGGCGGGCGATTTGTACGCGCTGCCAGGGGGTCATATTGTTATAAACATCGTTTTTAAGTTTCTCGAGTTTAGACTCCAGGCGCTTGATCTCAGGTTCAAGGGTCACACGCTTGGAGCCCATTTGGCGCAAATCATTGATTTTATGTTCAAGCTCGAGAATCGGCTTTTCAAAATCCAGTATTGCCATAAATATTTTCTTCCTTAGATCTTATAAATCTGATTCTAGAGATGTGCCGTTTCCTTAATGTCAATATTAGAAATTCGGCCTTCTAATTTTGGATAACCACTTCGGTCCCGGCGGGAATGATGTCAAAAAGCTCCTCAACATCCTCATTCTTCATGCGCACACAACCCTCTGTCACCTGTTGTCCGATGGTTTCAGAATGAAGAGTGCCGTGAATGCCGTAATGCGGATCCGTATCAAAACCCATCCATCGGCTGCCTAATTCATTCTCAGGGCTCTCGGAGGGAATAGGGGGGCCTCCATTTTTAAACCATACCGGTTTTTCTATTTTGGCGGCGATCTTAAAGGCGCCCACCGGTGTAATATTATCTTTTCCCGTGGACACATGATAAATTTTAAGCACCTCTTCGCCGGACTTTAGAAACAGCACATTTTGTGATTTGTTAACCAAGACATTAAACGGCGCTGTCCATAGGCGCAGTTTCTCGCCGGTACGTATCACATCACTCTTTAATCCATTGGCCCTTTTGATCAGCTGGGGCGTGGTGTTATATTTCCGGGCCAACTTTCCTAAAGAATCCCCGGGGACGATCTCATAGAAAATCGTTTGAGGCATTTGAGCGGGAGAAAAAATAAGATTGATGTTTAAACTCCCAAGTTTGTCTTGCACCTCTTCAATCTTATCATAATCCGGATAATTACTAATAATCTGGTCGTAGGCTTCCTTGGCTTTAAGTTTATCCCCTTGGGCCTCGTACTTGGCTGCTTGGGCTAAAAGCTGATTAACAGTAACGTTTGTTCCTTCGGAATCTTTGGGAGCTGAAGCTCCTTTGTGATGATGAAGCACGACGATTGTGCCCGCGACTAATACCATGGCCGCTATAAAACCAATCAATATCTTCTGACTCATGGATAACTCCTGTCTAATATAAAATCATGGCACAGATGACGCCAAAAGCAAATCCTGCCAGTACCTCGACGGGCGTATGCCCCACTAATTCTTTAAGCCTTTGCTCTTCAATCTGGCCTTTCCAGTAAATATCATCCATCATTTTATTAAGTATGGAGGCCTGGTAACCCGTTGCGCGGCGCACTCCTTGAGCATCAAACATCGTCACCATGGCAAAGGCAGCTGCCACGGCAAACAAAGGGCTGTTAAAACCATATTCCAATCCCACCGAGGTTGCCAAAGCCGACGCTCCGGCCGCGTGACTGGAAGGCATGCCGCCGGTACCAATAAACCAGCGAAAATTAAACCGTTTTTCCTTAATTATACCCAAAATAACCTTGATCATTTGGGCTAAAACCCAAACAGCCAGGGTAATCAAAAGAATCCTATTTTGAAAAATCTCCGGAAAAAACGAATGTGGGTATAGGCCTAACATGGGTCCTCAACGTCCTCATACCGGACACTCCTACTTAGTCGCCGGACACTCACAGTTGTTCGAAAATATTGACGGATAATCCTCTTTGTGTTAGGCTACATTATATTCTTGCTCCCCAAAAAAGCAAGTGAAGCTTTGCTTCCCCCAAGCAAGCAGTTTGACCATTAAGAGATTCTTCGGCTTCGCCTCAGAATGACGACCATAGAGTTTGTCATCCTGAGCCCCCGATTAAAACATTCGGGGGTAAACTCCGCGAAGGATCTCAACTAAATTAATTCCCCCCATCATACTGGATTGAATATGCTAGCTCAAATCTCTTCGTTTGGCCTTTGCGGCTTGGAAGCCTATCCTGTTGCTATTGAAACGGATATAAGCCCTGGATTACCCTTCATAACCGTGGTCGGCTTGCCGGACAATGCCGTTAAAGAAAGCCGTGAACGCATACGCGCGGCCATCAAAAATAGCGGTTTTGAATTTCCCGCCCAAAGGATTACGATCAATTTAGCGCCCGCGGACACCAAAAAACAAGGGCCTTGTTACGATTTGGCCATTGCCCTGGGCGTTTTGGCAGCACAAGGCCTAATACCTCCAGATGCTTTAAGCCCGTATGCTTTCTTAGGTGAACTTTCTTTAGACGGACGTATACAGCCCGTGCAGGGTGCCTTGTCTGTTGCTTTGGCCGCGACCGCAAGCCAATGCCGCGGCCTTATTGTTCCTTTTGAAAATGCCAAAGAAGCAGCCCTGGCCGGCTGCCCGGTTTTCCCTGCCCGGCATTTAAACGAGGTGGTGACATTTTTGATGGACCCACAAACACTAAGCGCTGTGAAAATAGATTTTGAACTTCTACTTAAAGATTCCCGTCGCAACCGTTTGGATTTTAGCGAAGTGAAAGCCCAACAATACATTAAACGAGGACTTGAGGTGGCAGCTGCCGGCGGGCACAATGTGATCCTCATCGGTGCTCCCGGCAGCGGTAAAACCATGCTGGCCAAACGCCTGACCACGATTTTACCGGATATGACGCCCGCCGAAGTGCTGCAAACCACCCAAATCCATTCAGTAGCCGGCCTGCTTAAAAATGCCGACGGTATTATCACCCAACGCCCTTTCCGGGCGCCTCATCACACAGCCTCGGACGTGGCCATTATCGGCGGCGGGGGCGGACCTCGTCCCGGCGAAGTGACCCTGGCGCATAACGGCGTTTTATTTCTGGATGAATTCCTCGAATTCAATCGCCATGTGCTGGAAGTTTTGCGCCAGCCTTTAGAAGACGGCTATGTCACCATCGCGCGCTCCAGGGGAGCCTCGCGTTTTCCAACCCGGTTTATGCTCATCGCGGCGATGAACCCATGCCCGTGCGGTTGGAAAGATGTGGCAGGAAAAATTTGCCGCTGCTCCGCACTACAAGTGGAGCGTTACCGGCATAAAATTTCCGGCCCCCTGCTTGACCGCATTGACATCCACTTGCACGCCCTGCCTTTAAAAACCCGTGAACTCATCGATGCTCCTCTGGAAGAATCTTCCACGATTATCAAAGAACGCACCACAAAAGCAAGGCAGGTGCAATGGCAGCGATTTGGTGGCCTGCCCGTCTTATGCAATGCCCACATGGAAAGCTCGCATTTACGCAATTTTTGTGTTTTATCAAAAGAAGCCAAAGAAATTTTGTACCGGGCCATGGAAGAATTAAAATTCTCCGCCCGTGCGCACGATAAAATACTTAAAGTCGCCCGCACCATCGCGGATTTAGTAGGGAGCGTATCCATTGAAGCCCCACACATTGCCGAGGCGGTGGGTTACAGATCTTTAGACAGGAATGAACGATGAGGAAAAGGATAAAAATTGATGTTTTATTACTTGGCGAAATACTGAGTAAGATTTACACTCTTCCCAGCTTCATGCAATTGCTGGACTAATACATTAACCACCCGGCCTTGTTCATTAATTTCATCCAAAGCCTGTTTTAATTTTTCTCGAAGGCGATCACCTTGAGAAAGCGCATTCAATTGATTTAACTGAACTTGAAGATCTTTGATCTGCAAACTTGCGCTCTTTAATTGCGCTTGCAGAGCTTCCACGTTATTTTCATGGGCTTTGCTCTGGAGTTTTATCGTGGAGTGCTCTTTGAGACGGATAATTTCCTCGTAAGCACTTTGCAATTGCTCCTTTAAGCTTTGAAATTCCCGGGACTGCTCCTTGAATTCTTTGGCATACTCATCGGCATTAGCTTTAATTTGGAAAAGCATTTCATCCTTTTGCTTTAACTGTTTGGTTTTCTCATCCATCATCTTCTGCTGCATCATGGAAAGGCTTAAATCTTTCTCTTGCAGTCGTGCGCTTAAATCAGCGATTTGCCCCTCCCTCCGGGCCCGATCATTATTGGAAGAAAGCACCTGCCGCAACTCTTCATTGTAAGCATTGTCCTTGGATTCCAATTTTTTCTGATAGTCAGACATCATCAGGGTCATTTGATCGGATTGGGCAATTTTACTATCTAACTCTTGCTTTAATAAATCCACCCTATTTTGTTGGTCAGCCAATTGCTGCCTCAAGGTATCTGCTTGGGCTTGTGTCTTTCGATCCGATTGGATCTCTGTCTTCATGGAAGTGATTTGATTCTGTTTATCCTGAAGCTGGGCCTTTAAATCCTGAATCTGATATTCAAGCACGCTCTGATTCTTCTCTTGGGCGATCTTATTTTTCAATTCTGTATTTAACAACTCCACCTGCTGCTCTTTTTGATACAGTTCGTTAATTTTATTCTCAAGCTCTGATTTTAACAAATAGGAAGTTAATTTATAATATTCTGCCTTATTTTTGGTAACAGCCAAAACCTGGTTTAACCAACGGATAGATTCGTCCTTGGAAGAGGCCTCGCTTTGAGCCCTGGCCAAATTTCGATCCATTTCACCCAGCCTTCCAACGAGCATCTGGATCTTGTCCTGTTGCTGTTGTGCAATTTTTTTATAACTTTCAATGATTGCCTCTTTTTGATTTAATTTGCCCACCCCTTCGCCCCTGAGCTTTTCATTCAAAGCTGTCATCTCGTCTTTAAGCGCTGTCAGCATCTGATATTTCTCTGCGAGTAAACCGCTCTTACTCTCTAAATCCCTGCGATCTTCTGTCATGGCATCCGCATCCTCGGTCAAGGCAATCAAATCACCGTAACGCAAAAACCACCTTTCGCTATTGGCCATAATGCGGGCTTGGTCACGGGATAAAAGCGCGTTGCGGTAACTGAGCATGGTCTGATTAATCTTCCTAAGCCCTTCATCCTCCTGGCGGGTCAAGGCGCCCTGGGTAAGCTTATTATTTTCCTCAATAAGCCCTTGGATCGCAATCTCTTCATCCCGATTTTGCCGGTCGCGGTCAAGCATCTGCTGATTTAATTCTTGCAGATCATACGGTTGAACAACAACCGGTGAGATTTCTACGGCCTGAACGGCTAAACTCGCATTGACACTGGAAAGACCGAAACAAAGGATCAAAATACCAATACTAAAATTTCTATTCATAATACATCCTTAATTTAACTATTTCGGAAAGTATACCATCCACCAAGGCGAGTGTCAAAATCCAAATTAAAAGTGAACTGCGGGACAAACTTAAGACGGCTCATAACTTTATTCCAAAAAAAGGCAGCATGCTTACAATACCTGTTGCGAAAATCAAAACAATAAAACACCAATAAATTAGTTTATTGAGTCCTTTCAAAGAAAAATTGCCCATCAATTTCTTATTTGAGGCTATTGCACCTAGGATAATCGCGGGCGCTATAAGCACAATTATCTGTAGAACCATCAAATTAAGGGCAAGTTTGATAAGGTTAAACGAAAAAAGCGGGATCAACACAGCAGGGATTGATTCAATGAGATATACTTTAAACCAATGCTTTTTCCCCCATCCCATGGCTTCTGTCACGCCCCAGCAGCTCCCAAGGGAAATTACGATGAGAGCAATAAAGGATGCTGTTATAAGACCAATCCCAAAGACATAAGGAGCAAAATGTCCGGCTACTGATGAAAGGCTCTGCGAAAGGACTTTAGGGGATGTAAAATCCAAAGAACCAGCGTTTATTCCAATAGCAGATATGGCGATGGCTACCATTATCAATTCGGAAAATAGCGCGCCTATCAATGTTTCAAATCTTACGGCCCACACGTTTGTTTTATCCGTACCTTTCTCTGCTGTTGCGGACACTTGATAGAACAACATAAAAGGCATAATAACTGCCCCGATATTGGCAGCAAGCATGAAAATAAAATCCGGAGATGTGGAAAAATAAAATGGTACAACCTGAATCCCATTTCGCGCCGTCAAGAAAGCGGCCACCATCCATACGATGGCAAAAATGACAGAGACGATAAGCAACGGCTTTTCGGCCTCTGCATACTTTCTGTTATACACCACTATCACATGCGCTAAAAACGCGATCGGTACGGAAATCCAAGGAGATACCCCCATCATCTTAAAGCCGACCGCTATTCCAGTGTACTCGACGATATAACTTATTACATCCACCAGGGCCATCGGAACTGCGGCCAGCACTGCAATACGTCTGCTGTAATTTTCCCTGATTAGTTCGCCTAATCCTTTACCTGTTACTGCCCCCACACGGCCCGCTACTTCCTGGATGACATATAATGGAATGACTAATAACATTAAAAACCAGACGAGTTTTGTCCCGTACTGTGCTCCACTGTCAGCGGCAGTGATGGCGCTGGCAGCATCAACATCGGCGATCATGACGAGCCACGCAGGCCCCCATGTCTTTACAATGTCCCCCACTTTTCCTTTAAATCTTTTCATTTTGATTACCTTCTTTAAAATTCATACTCGATAACCCATTTCAATTCTCCTCGGGGAGCCGCATCGGATATGCCGAATAAATAACCGATATCATAATTAATATGACGTGTTAAACGGCCATAAAAGACTGGCCCTATCTGGTGGCTTTGCTCATTAAAGGATAGACGCTCATTGATTTGTCCAAAATCAATCCAATATTCAATGCCGGGTTGAAAATGTTCCGATAGGCGATACCTACTGCTCCAAGCAAAACCTGCCGTGGTTTCTTGGGTAGTACCGCCGCCAACTTCCTTGTTAAAAATAATATTGGCTGTGTGGGTAAGGCTCTGTGTTGATTTTTCTAACAAAATCTTTCCTTCAATTTTACCAGGGTTTTTATCACGCATAGGAATTTCATATGCAAAATAAATCCCCGCATCCAGCCAGTATTTACCTTGAGGTGTTAATTGATAACGATTCTCCCATTCAAGGTGGGTAAATTTTACACTAGATATACTCGTAGTTCTATCATCATTTTGTTGGGGCTGTCTTTCAAATTCCCCATAAAGTTCTGTAGCCCAACGGTCAGTAGGACTATAGCCAATAGCATTTTTATACTCTTGTACTACATTTTTATCTTTTGAATGATCAAAATCATAAAGTCCTTTTGTTTCTAGTTCTATTTCACCTTTCTGAACAATGGGAGAATACACTTCTTTATCCGCGTAAACGGGATGAGATAAACCAATGGCGCGGATAAAGACGACGGTAATTAATGTGATTTTTAACTTCACCTGACACCTCCTGTTTATTTTAAAATATTTATTGAGCAACTATAACGCCCTTAGCGGTGTCTTGATGATAATCTCCCCAATATTTATATGTCCCTGGCTTTAGCGGACCGATAAAAACAATAATTTTTTTGCCGCCTTCTACGACTTGTTCACGGTCTAAGTCGAAGCTTTCAAATTCTTCCGCGGTAGGGTCCTGATTATCAACCGTTATCTGTATTTTCTGGCCCGCGGGGACCATTAATTGGAGTGGGATAAATTGATGGTTCTTAATCACAATGGTATCGGCCGGCTGCGTCATATTAGCCGACTGGGTTTGAGCCAAACATAAAATCGGTATCCAAAGACAAACACCTAAAACTAAATAACCCATCAAACGAACAATCATGCTCTTTCTCCTTGAAGTACGTGGCTCTTTCGCAAGAAAGAGCTGATTTAAAATTATGCTCCGTCGGTGTAGAGTGTATTAGGCCTTGCAAACCTTAACACCCTGTTTTAACCACCGAAAGGAGCTTTAAATGCCTAAACTTGTTAAAG
>Ga0209824_10000014_pt1 | contig 159900 bp, 150 predicted proteins | sample VDWuncwatermetaG_FD_184124 | JGI IMG/M metagenome (GOLD analysis project Ga0209824, IMG submission 184124) | Wastewater microbial communities from Netherlands to study Microbial Dark Matter (Phase II) - VDW unchlorinated drinking water (SPAdes)... ... | reverse complement strand
CTGGAAACTCTTTGTGACATTCTTATAACAAAGATCAAAACTGCTCTTTGACATATTCAATCGTTTTTGCTATCGTTATTTTAGCTACTTACTCTCTGCACCTTTTTCATTCTTTTACGAAGGAACCAATTTTAATATTCCAACCACACCGACCACCATAAATATACCACCAACAGCAACTAAAATCCAAAAGCGCTCAATATGCTCCGTTAAAAAGGCGCTCATCAGCATGGCCGCCAAAAATGCCAGATGCATGACAAATTCCAGGGCCGCGAAAACTTTACCGGACATTTCCATGGTACAAACCTTATTGACGACGGTGTTGGAAGCAATCACCACAGGTCCAACCACAAAACCCAACACAAAAGATAATCCCAACGCCAACAGGCGATTATGTGTTGACTCCACCATGGAAGCAAACAGGACCACCATGGCGCCTCCTAAGATAAGCGACCAAAAAATAACCTTAAAAGCAGCGATCTTTGTCCCCCACCTTCCATAAGTTAAGCTCCCAAGAAATAACCCTAATCCTAACGGCACCGCCAGGAAACCCAAATCCTTAGTAACACTATGAAAAGCATGTTGAATAAACACGATAATAACCACGTAAATCGCCCCGGCCGCGGCAAAAAGGATAGACATCATCCAAAAAATAAAACCAATTGCTTTCTGAGAACGGATGTAACGGATACCATTGATAATTTCCTGCCAAACGCTCTTTTGAGACCGCAGCATTTCTTTAGTACCGGCGATAATCTCACTTTTATTCGGCAACCTGCGGCTTAATCTAGAGATAGAAAAAACTAAAACCCCAGAGAGAAAATAACACATGGCATCCCAGCAAAATCCTCCAAAAGATCCGGTATACTCAACAATCAAACCGCCTAAAAGTGCCCCCAATACCAAAGCAATCATACCGGTGGTGGTGACTAAGGAATTAGCAATATGCAAATCATCTTCATGGACTATCTCCGGAATAAAGGACATTTTTGCCGGTACATAAAAACGGCTGAAGGAAAAAATGACAAACACAACCAAATACATCGGCCAAATGACAGGCAAATGTATCAGATAAAAGGCCGCCAATAATACCAGCATACCCCGGATAAAATCACAGATAAAAAGGGTCGTACGCCTGTCCCAGCGGTCGATATAAACCCCCGCGATCGGTCCCACGATAAATACCGGGATAATGGTAAAGGCAAGCAACTTGGCCATTTCCACCGATGATCCTGGATGGCGTATGGCCATTAGGCCCACCAAAGCCATTTGATAGACCCTATCGCCAAACTGGGAAATCAACTGGGCAAACCAGAACCGGAAGAAACCCCTGCTTTTTTTATCACGGATAAAATTCCACATAATATAAGATCTTCGGGTCCTGTCCTCGGGTTTCCCCAGCGTGCTCACAAAAGCCTGCGCTCGCTGGGCAGGCTCCTCCCTCGGCCACCCGAAGATACGCTTTACTTATTATCTATAGCAGCTAAATGCTTTGAGGCAAAATCCCTTTGAAAAAAAGTCAAATCGTGAAGACCTAATAATTTTTTATACGCCATCCTGGCCGCAGGCCAATTTTGCCTTCCTTCAAAAAGTGAGCCCAAATTAAACCAGCTATCCGTTTGGTCAGGATTTAAACTGACACTTTTAAGAAATGCATCAATGGCTTGTTGATTCTGGCCGATTTTAGCATAATAAATCCCTATCGCCAGCCACCCGCGGGCATCAAAAGTTTTGCCTTCCTCAAGTTGTTGACGGATATGCGTCATGGTCAGTTTTTCCTGACGCAGAACCAGGGCTTTATCCTTGCCCGGATCAAAAACGACAAATTGCTCCAGCCCTTCAATGAATTTACCCTGTTGGCATAAAGCCGTGCCTAAACCGATATGATAGGCCGGATTGAAAGGTTCTGCTTTAATCGCCGCCCGAAAATGTTTCTCAGCATCGGGAATATCATTCCTGAAAACACTTAACATGGCCATGGCGCCCTGAAGGCGCGGATTATTTGGTTCAAAAGCCAATGAACGGTTAATCATACTAAACTCATTGGAAGCATAAATACTCTGCTCAACAGCAGTTAATAATAAAAATACCAAAAACCCGCCGGCGAAGAATTTCAAAAAAGGCGGTCTTACAAAACCTTTCCTGGCATTAAGTTCATAGCACCAACGAAAAGCCATCACCATGCCTATAAAAACAGGGATGCAGGCTAAATATAAAAAATGCTCTGCTGTGGACACATGGCCGGTACCAACACCAATCCCTGTGACCAATTGTGAAACAGGGAAAAGTTCGACAGCAAACCAAAAAAACAAAAACATGACAAAGGATGGTATTTTTCGGCGCCAACAATACAAAGCACTCAAAATCGTAGTCCAAAAAATAATAGCCAGTAGCGCAGGCGGATAGGTAAGGGACATAAAAAACGGCAGGCAACGATCATAATGCAAATCCACCGGGAATACAAACAAACGCAAATCTGTGATCACTGAACGCAAAAATGTCACAAAGCCCAATAATAACGCAAGCGGCTCATCCGCGTGATAAATCTTAGTAATGCCAAAATGATGCCGCAAAATCAAGTAGCCGGCAATCCCAATAAAAAAGGGCAATAAGAATTTGATTTTCTGAAACCAGGGGTTTAATTTATCCAAGCAAAGATACGCTGCCAAAACAGCAGGAAGGACCCCCGTAGATTCTTTGCATAGCAATCCTAAAAAAAATGTAATCAAGGCCAATGGAAGAAGAAAACCACGACGATTTTTATAAGACTCCAAAAATAAAACGAAGGTGCTCAACACAAAAAACGCGCTCATAAGAATGGCTCTCCCGGGAATATTACACACGGCTTCCCATTGCACCGGATGAATAACAAACAAAAGTCCTGTCCAAAAACCTATTGTATCATTATTTGTCAGCCGGGATACTAACATAAAAACCAACAACGCGTTTAAAATATGTATGAGGAGATTATCAAGGTTGTAAAAGAAAGACTTAAGGCCAAAGGCCTGATATTCACCCACAAAACTCAAATTGACCAAAGGACGGTAATAATACGGGTCATGGAAATATCCCTGACTAAAAAGTTCGGGGATATTCCTGGTAGATTTGATCACTTGATTTTCGACGATGGATATACGATCATCCATCGTCTTAAACGGTGATTGCAACATATAACCGTAAGCGATAAACCCTAAGACAATAATGGCTGCAGCACGTGCGAGCATAGAAAAAAGCCGACGAGAGGAGTTGAACCTCCGGCCTGCTGTTTACGAAACAGCTGCTCTACCATCTGAGCTACGTCGGCATAGATTTAAAACTTATTATAACGTCAGTTCGACATAACAAAATTTGTCATCCCCGAATGTTTTAGTCGGGGATCCAGTTCACGAGTGTCTGGATTCCCGACAGAAGCATTCGGGAATGGCACAGAAATTTTTTGAACTTAACCTTATATCGAACTCACGTCATTATATCTCAAGTGGATAGAAAATCTACCCATTGGAAGGAATTTCCCTGATTGACTAAGAATTGTCTGGATTTGAAAACAGTTCCTCTATCTTTTCTTGAATTTTTTTCGTCATATAAATACTGCTCCCCCAGACAGAGAACCAGACAATTTTATAACTATCCCCCTGGGGAGCAAGGGTCAAATCAAAATTCATCTCGGCATTCTCAAACTTAACATCGAAAACATAGCGTTTGATCTGTGGGGGAGTCACGTTTAACGGAATAAAATTCTCTTCTCCCACCCTTCGATGAAAGGGCAGCAGCTCAGTGTCATCAGTTACGAGCCTTCCCCACTGCCCGCGAATGGTTTGCATAAACTGATCAAATTGATCAAAAGAAACCCTCTGCGACAGACCCTTGGCCAATAGGCTATAGGCGCCTTTATTGTCTGATCTCTGCAAATCATCAAAGAAAGCCTGCGCTGTCTGATCTACGTCTAACGGAAATTTTTCTTTCATAGTGGCACAGCTTGAAAAAACAAGAATTATCCCCGCCATAAAAACTAACCATTTTGCTTTATTCATATCAACTCCTGTTTTTAAGAGAGTCTTCGCCTGCTTGCGCAGGCAAGACTTCGTGCCCTACGGGCTCCTCGCAATGACGAATAAACTTTTAGGCAATTCAAAACGATCGATGATCCCTTGATCAATGCTGCCCCGTCGGGCAAAAATGATGACATAATCATCCACAAATACCGGCGCCCACTGAGGGTCACGCACACGAGCGATCAAAAAATCCTGACCCCAGGGCGTTAGGTCATGACGGTAAAAATAAATCACATTAAATCCGTATTGTGCTTCGTACTTACGCCAAACAACAGCATCCTCCTGCATCGGAATATAGACTTTTTGAAAAAAATCCGGTGGAAAAGCTTCCTGACGATTATCCACAAAAACCTTTTCTCGGCCCCCCAGATGATAAATCAAATAGCCGCCAATATCATAATTGCTGAAAATCGGCCCCCTTAAACCGCTCTGTTTAAAAAATTCCGCCGAGGCATTCACCTTAGGGCTAAGGCCAATGTGAGGATAGGCCGGCATAAGCCACACGCACATGATGATCCCCGCTACACTCGCAAGCCCCAAGACAAAACCCACCGCTGCTTTTTTGATATACGGTGCATAAAAATACGCACTCAGCGGAATAAAAAGAAATCCGAATGGCATGAACAAACGCACCGCCCTAAAGCCCGCTATCGTTATAAAGGCTCCTAAAACGACCATTGGCAGCGCCTTCACCCCCTCACGCCGCAAAGCTAATACCATGCCTAATATCATCACCATTGCTACCACTAAAAAGTACTTGTAAATAATATTGTCCCCAAATCGGTGGATCATAAAAAATACCGATTGATTCTCGGCCAATTCATAACCAAACTTATGAAAACCATTCAGAGGTGTCAGCATCCCCCATAAACCTGAAGGGTTAATGAGATTAACCAGCACACTTATCAAAAGTAATCGCTGTAAAACCCCAAGGCGCTCTTTACTCTCCTTTATTAATTTCGCCTGCCATGAAAAAAGACCGATGAGTACCGGACCTATAAAAAAAAAGATATGCGTATTGACCCAAAGGATTTGAACGATGGGAATGCCCATCAAAAGCACGCGATCGCTGATACGGCGTTGTAAAAAGCCCTGCAAGAGCCAGAAATCAAGCGCCGTAAAAAACACGCTAAAGCCCTCGGGACGGATCTCCGCACGGCTGGCCAGCAATAAAAAACCAGCCACAAAAAAAAATAATCCTAAGTTAAAATTGGAATACCGCCGGGCAGAATCAAAAGCCAGCAAGAATGTGAGGACCAAAAGAAAAATATAAAATACCGATAACCCTCCAAAACCGCTCATGTGAAAAATAACATAAGAAATAACGCCAAAGAACCAGTGATGATTGATAAAAGGATAATCAGGATAGGTGAAGGAATAAAAATTCTTATAAAGGACCTCGGGGTTGCCGCTTAAAATTAACTCTCCATTCTTGATATGACGGCCGATGTCAACAGCTGTCAAATTAATGGGCACACACAGATGCAGGGCCAGTAAACCTAAGCAAACTGATAAAAGGAATACCTTTAGGACTTGATTACGCAGGGTAGTGAACATGTTCGAGTATTTGCGTGATACGGCTGATTTGGCTTTGAGCCAAAACTTCCTGAGTTAGTTTTTCGCATTCTTGTATGGACAATTGCCGCAGGCGTTCATGCATGCGCGGCAGGTAACGCGCGTCCATACTAAAACACCTGATCCCCAACCCCAAAAGAAGGCTTAAGTATTTCGGCTCATTAGCCATGTCCCCGCAAATAGAAACTTCCTTGGCCGTTTTAAGGCCGGCATCCACGATCTTCTTCAAAGCCCGCAGGACTGAAGGATGATGCGGCAGATACATTTGAGCTACCCTGTCATTGGTGCGGTCAACCGCCAGCATATACTGGATCAAATCATTAGTGCCGATGGAGAAAAAATCCGCCTCTTGGGCCATCTCATCAATGATTTCCACCATCGATGGAAGTTCAATCATAACGCCCAGCGGAGGATTTTGGATAAATTCTTTGCGTTCAGTTTTCAATTGATGAATGCATTCCTGGACAACACTTTTCGCTTGAAGAAACTCATCCAATGAAGAGATCATCGGAAAAAGAATGCGGATGCGCTTGCCTGCCCCCGAGCGCAGGATGGCCCTCAACTGGGCGACAAATACATCGATATATTTTAAAGACAAACGGATGGAACGCAGGCCCAAAAAGGGATTTTCTTCCTTGCCATATTCAGAATAAGAAAAGATCTTATCTCCACCGATATCCAATGTCCGCAGGGTGATCTCTTTGCCGGGCATGCCTTCAACCAGACGACGGTAAATCAAATATTGCTCTTCTTCCGAAGGAAAATTACTTCGGATCATAAAGGGGAATTCCGTGCGGTATAAACCAACACCATCTGCTTTAAATTCATTCGCCGCTTTCAGGTCCCCCAACAAATTAATATTGGCCATGAGTTTGACCGCAATACCATCGCGTGTTCTGGGATGTTCCCGAATCATCTTTTTTAAGCTGCTGATGTTACGGTTTAATTCTTCCCGCTGTAAAACCTTGGCTTTGACCAAAGGGCCAGGATTAATGTGAATATAGCCCATAGACGCGTCTAAAAGCACGTCCGCCGCCGGATCCAAAGATAAAAGGGCCGATTCATTGGTGACCACCAAAGGAATGTTTAAGGAACGCGCCAAAATAGCCACGTGGGATGTGGCCCCACCGCTTAAAAGGATGATGCCTTTGATCTTCTGAGAAAAAAGTTTTAGCGCATCGGAAGGAAAAAGCTCCCTGGCGATCACGATCTTGTCCTGATAGTCGTGGTGCGTATGCGCGCGGCCCGTCAAATTCTCCAGAAGACGCCGCCCCACGTCCTTGACATCATAAATTTTTTCACGCAAATACGCGTCTTCTATCCTGCTAAATTTGGATACATAGTCACGCACCACTTCTACGATGGCTTGAGGCGGATTTATACCCCCTCTGATCAAAGAAAAAAGCGAATCCGTAAAACCTTTGTCCTTAAGCATCAGGATTTGAGCGGTAAAAATCAGCGCTGTCATATCAAGCAAAGTCGCTTCCAGCTTGACTTGCATATCTCCCAGCTGACGCTCGGTTTCTTCCAGGGCCCGATGAAGATCAGCTTCACTGTATTGCTTGCCGCCATCGGACTCGTCGTGCTGTATATCTGTCAGGGATTCATTGATGATCATCGTTGTTGCGAAGGCCACCCCTTCTGAACCGCATCGGCCTTGAATAAATTTTAAATCCTGTAAAACAGGTGCCGGGGTTTTCTCTTTTTTATCATTTAGGGTTATCAAAAGCCGCGCGGTCTCAATGGTCGCTGCTAATTGGGTGGTGATGGCGCGAAAGACCTGAATATCCTCAGTGGAAAAATAATCTTTCTTCTCGCTCTGAATGACCATAACACCGATCTCAACGCTACCTCTTAAAATCGGGACTGCTAAGAATGATTCGAATTTTTCTTCGCCAATGCCGGGAAAGAACCGGAAATTAGAATTATTCTTGGCCTGGCCTTCGCAGATAGAACGCTTTTCTTTTAAAGCCATCCCCGTTAAGCCCTCTCCAATCTTCATTCTAACCTTATTAATCGAAACAGGGTTAAGGCCCTTGGTGGCTTTGAGCACAAGCTCATGCTGATCAGCGTAGTAAAGGTAAATGGAACAGACTTCACATTCCATATGGCGGGTGACCATGTCGGTGATTTTTTGCAAAAACTCTTCCATGCTGGGGGCATCATGAAAAAGGCCGGTGATCTCCCCCACGTCGCAAATGAGTTTGGTATGGTCGCGTTTGATGAACATATTGTTAAAATGTCGGGAAGCCGGGATTCGAACCCGGGACCTCTTGCTCCCAAAGCAAGCGCGCTAGCCAACTGCGCTACTCCCCGTTGTTATATAACTAATTGATTCTTAGAGGTTTGCAAATCCTCACCTTTTGAGACGCTTTCGTTTTTAGGCTCCAGTGTCCAGAAAGTGTCCACGCGTTTTCCAAGAATATCCACCGCTCTTTGTTTATGGCTCTGCGCCAAGTGGCTATATCTTAATGTCATGGTCATATCTTTATGCCCCAATAATTCCCTGACCGTATTCAAATCTACCCCAGACATGACTAACTGGCTGGCAAATGTATGGCGCAGATCATGAAAACGGAAATTAGTTATACCAGACTTTCTCAAGGCTGTCGAGAAAGACTTACGAATGTCATGGACCCGTTTGCCTTTGTCATTACAAAAGATAAAGGGACTTTCAGGGTGTTTTCTAACTCGAATCAAAGCCGTCTTGACCTGCTCATTCATAGGGACTTCCCGCTTTTGCCCGTTCTTGGTGTCCAAGAGGGTTATAATATCACGTTTAACGTCTATATCATGCCATTTAAGCCCCAGAATCTCACCCCTGCGCATGCCGGTAAACAACGCTAAGACAACTATAGGTCTTGAATGCTTACTGCAATTAGCCAAGACCTTGACGATTTCTTCACGTTCCAAGAAACGTAAACGTCCTTGAGGTTCCTTAAGAAACTGGACGCTTTTCATAGGACTCACTTCTAATTTCCCCCACGCAACCGCCTTATTAAACATACTGCGCAAAACACCCATTTGACGATTAACTGTAGAAGTAGAAATACTTTTAAAAGTACCTTTTTCCTCAGAGCCATACGTTTCCTTTAACCGTTCCATTTTAAAATGCTCAATATCTTGAGGAATAATTTCATAAAGATACTTTCCATTAAAAAATTCATTGAAGTCTTTAATATGATACGAATCAGTGACCCAGCTCTTTTTGTGTTGTTTGGAATGCATGTTAAAATACTGTTGAGCAAAATCCTCAAACTTAATTTTTTCTTTTTTGACAACATTCAACAATCTTCCTTCAGCCATTTCAGCTTTTCGCTTGTGCAAAACATTTTCAGCTAATTTTTTACTGGAACCGATTCTTTCCCTGCGACGTTTACCATTAGGCAAACGATAGTCAATGAATAGGTTCTTTTCATTGGCTCTAATAAGCATCTGCGTACCACAAAAATAACAAGCAATATTCTTTAAATTCTCGTCGTAAATATCATGTCCCTTTTTACAAGACGGACAATACACGCGATTAAAAACAGCCATAATTCACCTCCGCTTTGACACTACCCATTGTCATTCCCGCTGCCTACTGGCAGGCAGCGGGAATCCATTTCATCCATATTAGTTTAATTGTGCTACTGAACGCTTCTTAAGCCATTCCTCAATCGCCCTAAGATCAAATTTTACCAGTCTTCCCACTTTTAAGTAAGGAATTTTTCTGTGACACACCCAAACGTATAACGTCCCTCTTGTGATCCCTAAGTAATCTGAACAATCTCTAATCCCTAAATATCGTCTTTCCATAATCACACCTCACTCGCTTTAACAAAGTTATCGGTCTAAATACCAGCCATCATTATTCGTTTCAGTTGCACCGACGCCGCTTAACAAATAATACCTAAGATAGAATCCTAAACCATCCCTCTTATTTTCTTTACAATTCTTTTTAAACCCTTGGCTAGTCCTTAATCCACCTATACTGCTGATATTGACGCATCTAAGCTGATTATCAGCCCTGCTGATAAAATACGCCTGCCCATAAGGATGGAGATTCTTGATCTTGTCAGGATGAAGGATAAACTCATTCTCATATTTCAATGACGCTTCACCGGTCAGGATTTTATTACCGAAGAACCCTTTGGCTTCCCGATAAGTCCTGCCCTGTTTTTTGAATGTGCCAATGCTTCTGGAAATATGCTCGCATAACTTAGGATCAGTCTGTTTGAGAATAATTTTGTTTAAAGTATTCTCATCAATGCGGTGCATAAAACTTTCTGATACTGCCGTCAAATCGCTCATGCTCTGATGTCCTAATGTCACCATCATTCCGCTGCTTCTGGCTTTGTTTAACACCTCAAGGAAGGTTTCATCGGCAAAGGTGCCGTATTCATCAATGATCAAGCTGATGGGAGATTCGGTCACCAGATGCTTTGTTTGTATGAGGGATGAAAGGTATCTTAGATTGGCCTGGACCATGCGCCCAATGACAGGGGCCAATACGGGATAGGCGTTGGTCGGCAGTTGAAAATAAACCATCTTTTTATGCTTAATGCAATCATACAGATCAATGTCCCCATCAGCGTCATTCAATAATGGGTGATCAAACATCATCAGATAATTATTAAGCCCTATCAGGCACACCCGCCAATTCTTATGCTGGGCATTTAGTTTACGGATTTCACCATCCATCAGGAGCATATGCTTGGAAGCCATTGGATTGCCTTTGCAGAGCAAATTATGCTCATCAAAACATTTTTCATTATTCAAATACGCATAGATATCCATGACCGTAAAAGGTTTTTTCAGGCTGTGCAATATCTTGTACGCATGCCTGAACAGTGTTATGGACACATCCCTGTAATAGGTGTTATCGCTGATGAAATTGCTTAGGAAAGCATCAATGATTACATCAGGATCACATTCAGGAGCATATAAGGGATTATACGAGCAAGAATACTCCGGATTGGACAGCAAAAAGCAGTAAAGGTCTTGAGGCCTTCTTTCATAATGGGCGATTGCATCAACAGTATTGACAGTGTCCCATTCGCCTTTGGGGTCAATGAAGATAACCGGCCTCTTCTTGGCGGCATCCTGTGAAAACATCGGTAAAAACACGCCCGTGGTTTTGCCTGTTCCGGTCATGCCTATGACCTGGGTATGTTTCATCCTGTCTGTGTCTTTGATAGCAACAGGCTTGTTGGACTTTTGGGCATCCAAGCCGATAAAGGTATATTCCTCTGAACCTTGGGGCTTATAAAACTTTCTTAATTGCTCAAAAAGATCATACGGATGATAATGATTTTCTTCTTTAAACTGTTTGAGTTCCAAACGGGTAGGCGACCTTGTTTCCCTGCGATTAGCCAGCCTATATGTGATTTTACTGAATATACACTCAATCAAGAATGCAAACAGCCATAATAATATATAGAGAACGCCTATCCCCATCGCAATAAAGGTTACAATCGATGCTATTTTAAATTGTATCTGCCATAATGCAGCACCAAGCGGCCCGCCTCCATCTGGGCACGGCCCCATCAGATTACCTAACGTCATTAACCACCAATTGAATAGATCCATCACCATTTGATTGTTCATGTACACTGCCCTCCTCCATAGATGCGATTACTGCATCAAGGTTAATAATCTTAAAAATCTCCTCTACATCATTGAATATCCCTTTGGAAAAAACCTCCTTTCTAATCTTTAGCAATTCGTTTTCAATATACTTGTTCTGGCAGATAAACAAAACACTGCCCCTGCTTACATCCTTTCTATTGGCGTAAAACTTAAAGATATTGCGGTATCTTTCACGGTTCTTAAGTGAGCGTTCAAACTCAACAAAACATTTTTGCTGTTTGCCGCCTTCAAGTTTCTTAAAAAATATGGCATCTGGTATTTTGGTATAGGTAAAACCTCTGACTGAAACCGGCATGGCCCTTAGGCTGTATTCTGAATACCATGACTGGATACTCAATTTATTGCCATTAACCAGGGCATGACGGATCTTATTCATGCCTAAGGCATGGTAAATTTCGTTAAAATGGATATCAGTGGATTTATAAAGAGGCTCTTTGGGAAAGACTTGTTCTAATTCTTCGTAGATTTGGGGATTGGCAATATGCCAGACGCCACCAGAAACTGCAGGAAAAGAAAAACGGCTCAAGCCAAACTGATAGAGTGAAACCCGAAAGGATTCCTTGCTACCAGTACTGCCTGAGCCGATATAAAGATCTTCTAAGTTCGCGTACTTTTGATCAGCTAAAAGCTTTAACACACCTACCCGCAGTGTCAACATACGCCCTCACTTCTGTACTTTACAATCGTCATACTTCAGCTAAATAAAAATCATCAGTCAAGCTACATTAAAAGCATACCATATCAATTTAGGTTTTGTCAACAAAAATAAAACAGCTACAACAAAAATTAAAAAAATCAATAAAAAAATATAAAATCTTCAAAACAACTACCACACTACCAATCCTCGTCCTAACTGCCCCTTACTAATCCTTCCTACTTAATACTTAACCATATCTCGTCTCATATAATTATAATTCATCATCAAATCATCCCCTTTTATTTCCCGCTCGTTAGTTCAAGACCACTGCCTCTCAGTCAGAATAATGGTTGAGAGGGAGTGGTCTTGAACGTTCCCAAGCGCAGCTTGGGAAACGAGCGCTTGGGAAATAAAGGGTTAGAAAAAAACTTAACCTACAAAACTATCTACAAAATGTTAGGGATATTGTAGGTCGTTAATTCTTCTTTACGATATCTTCTTTACACACATATGGATTTGCGCTCTCGTGATAATCATAATCAATAGATTTAATATCATATAGCCATGCGCCTTCTAAACACGTAACTTTGGGATCAAATAAAACAACATTATATCCATCTTTAGTTAAAAAGCTTTTGTAAATAATCCCATCATAGCCCGCGTTCTTAAAATATTCTGATAGATATTGAGTTGGAACATAATAATTATGCTCTTCACCAACGCTAACCGGCGTAGAGAAAGAATTATTTATATCCCTCCAGACAAACGGTTCCCATTGTTCTGATGGCTCTTCAATCTTTTTTTCTGAAAGAAAATGACGACTATGCTTGTCTTTAGAAGCATCAATGACAGTTAAATCTCTATTTACACTAAACCATCCCACTGTAACACTCTGTTTCAACCAAGGCCTGACCTCTGATATGGCAGTTTTTATATCATTTGCTAAATAAAGATATGAAATCCCTTTTGGATTTATTCTGCCCTCTAAAGCCTTCCCAGCAGGAGGCGCATCTATTTCTTGTGGTGGTAACGGATTGATATCAATACCCCATTGGGGTTTTCCTTCTTCATCTTCAACTTCATATTCCCGTTCATCACTGCCTATACGCGCACGATATAATACCCCTCCTTTCATTAAAATATGTTCCCGTTTCTTGGCTGTAAATAAAATCGTTTCAATAAACCTATCCCATTTTTCATTCAAAACATACCTGTTTTCTTTGCACAGATAACGACAAAAATCGTTCCATTGATCTGGTGAAATAAATTGAAGATTATCCATTAATTGACCAACCCATGACATTTTTTATATTTAATTCCGTTTAAAAAATTTATTTGATTCTTATTTCTTATCAACAATCCCCATATGCTTAATCAAATAGTTCCTAACAAGATGAATCGGCAACGCTACTGGTTGATCCCCTATAGCAATTGCTCCCTTATCATTCTGCTCGACTTCATATCTAATGAGTGTAATAATCCCGATAACCTCACCCAAATCATTGATTAACGGCCCTCCACTCATTCCTCTACCTATCTTAGCATCAATAAAAATAACTCTTTCCGGAGAAACATTGATGTTTCGGATAGAATTGACAATGCCTCTGGATATATAGATGTTTTCACCATGGACATTTGATGATGGGGATGGGAATCCCAGCGCCAAAACTTGTTCACCGGGGGCCACAAAATTAAATTCACCAAGCCTAAACGGGGTTAGCTTCTCGTCAACTTTCAGTATTGCCAAATCATTGATCGGGTCCACTTCTAATCCTGAAACTCCAAATACCTTATTTTTAGCAATAACCTTGATATTTTGGGCGGTTGCACCCTCAACAACATGACGATTTGTAACAATTAAATTAGGTGCGACACTAAAACCACTGCCGACAAAAGCGCCCTGCTGAGATTGAACTTGAATCATGTATACCGAATCATCAACGCTCTTCAAGAATGAATCAAGTCTGTTGAAGTCCGGGTAAACTAATTTGAACACACTTCCATATTTCTTATGCGTTTCACGATATTCTTCGCGCAAAGACATGCGAACGATACATTTTAACAAAAGCTGGAATGCCTCTTCAGATAAGCCATCTGAACCTGATGCCATAGATTCGATAATTTCTCTCGCCTTTGATAACCGACCGGCAACAAAATGATAATTCGCGACTTTAACAGGACTCATTTTGTCAATATCAGGATCTACAGCCCTGAGTATTTGAATCCACTCAATAACAACACGTAACACATCCCTTTCAACAGAACTGGTTATCCTTACTAACGAATCCTTAAGTTTTGATAGAACACTAAACCGTTCCTGCAATTTTAATACTACGTCTTTATCGCTAAAGTCTAAATGCTTCGACAAAGTTTGCTGTGCGTTCGTCTTTACTGAGTTAGCTTCATCTTTAAGCCTTTGAAGCTCATACAAAAACTGGTCCTTCTGAGAAAACATATTTTGTATTGCTTGCGCCTGTTCCATTGTAGCCCTATAGAAACACGCGTTCATCTCCACCTTTTCATGAAACAATTCATTAAAATCTTTAACCACTTGCTCAACAGACTGCGCCATCTTATCAAAGTCATTAAACAGTTTACCAATATCAATATTAACTTCTTCTATCCTCTTTTCTAACGGAAGTATATTCTCACTTTCAGTAAAAAACTTCCGAAGGCCCGCTTTTTCATTGGGAGAAAGCGTCACAGCTCCTTCTATCCTTATTGACTGCTGTTTATTTGTCCCTTTATCTATTGCTGTAACAGTTAAAATACAATCTGCGCCAATATCAAACTTAACTTCAATTTTTGGAGTCCCCGCAGGAGCAGGCAGTATTCCTTCAAGATGAAAATCGCCTAAAAAATAGTTGTCATGCGGCTGAGCGCGTTCCCCTTGGTATATTTTTATATTAACGCCTGTCTGATTATCTGTTGTCGTTGTATATTCTTGTGACTTACTCGCAGGAATAGTTGTGTTCCGCTCAATCAATAGACTCATTTCTTCTACAGTAAAACCTTTCCTAAGAATCGATATGCCCAGGCTATAAGGAACCACATCTAAAAGTAAATCTTTTTTTAAGTCTCCTAATAAAATAGCCCCTTCCAAAGCCGCACCTGAAGCTACAGCAGAACCTGGGTTAACATCTGCTAAATGTTTGGCCTGAACAACACTTTTGACCACTTCAACCACAGCTGGCATTTTTGTTGCATTGCCGACTAAAATAAAATGATCTACATCCCCGCCATATTCTTTAATCGCTTTTTTAACGACCTCTTTGATTCGTTGAATAAACGCTTGAGATAGTCTTTCTAATTCCTTCCTTGTTAGGGTAAACGAATATTGCGGCTTGTTTAAGAAATGCGTTAATTCCATCGTATAGGTATCAAGATCAGATAAGTTAATCTTCATATTCTCGCAACTGTCCCGCAAGCGACTGGTTTCAATAGGATGATCCTTCTCAGTCACTGTGATGTTTAACGTTTTCTTAATATCGGCAACAACATACTGCAATAATTCAGCATCAACATCACTTCCGCCAAGCTTTATATCCCCTGATATGTTTTGTATGTCATAAACACCATCGCTAACCTCCAGAATCGAAATATCAAGCGTGCCACCTCCCAAGTCAACGACTGCCAATTTTCCAGAATATGACTTGTGATAACCATATGCCAGAGCGGCCGCGGTAGGCTCATGCAACAACCGAAGCACCCTTAAACCTGCAATTTCAGCTGAATCACGAGTTGCCCTCTTTTGATTGTCATTAAAATAGGCGGGAACTGTTAATACAACATCCTTCACGTGAATGGGATCTTCCTGCTTATTTAAGTATTCAGTAATTTTTTCTTCAGGAAATTTTAAGTTACTTGCCAACAGCAGCTCCCTAAACCTTGCTTCGATCTTGGATCTTAAATAAGCTTCAGCATTAAGCTTAATTTTCTGAATAATCTTTGCAGCAATTTCTTCACTCTTATATTTCTTATTGCCCACAGAAAAACTTCTTCCTTCACCAAGGGTTCTCTTAACACGAGCTATAACACACCCCGGGGCAGTAAGCGAACGAAGCCGTGCCTGCTCTCCAAATATAGAATGATTGTTTTCATCAACCCCGAAAAAAGACGGCTCGAAATCCTTGTTAGCGGAACCAGGAACTATAATAATCTCTACCTTTTTTGACTTCTTATTGAATATCGCGCCAACAGAATTTGTCGTTCCAAAATCTATACCAAGAACCGGGGAATACGAAGAAGAGATCTCATCTCTGGAAACAGTAAAACATCTTTTTAGATCAGCTTCACTACCTGACAAATAACGCGCAATTTTCTCATTTATTTCTTTTAGATGAGTGGTTAAGTTATATGTTTTTGCAATCGACATCGCCTTCTCCAGTTCAGAGAATGTGTCGGACTGTAAATAAATTTCAACCGCTTTCTCGAACTCTTCAGTTTTAATATAAAGCCCGGCGAGCACATGTTTATCTGGATTAGCAGTCTTTTTGTAGCACTCTATCGCTTTTGGAAAATTCTGAAGCTTCTCATATAAGATAAAAGCCTTATCAAATAACATGCCCTGCTCATATAATTGGGCTGCGTTTAATAAATTCCCCCCCCTTTCGTGTAGTTCAGCCAGCCTAATCTTTGCATTTGGCTCATCTTTTAGTCTTTCGATAGATTCAGAAGTTGCATAAATAGCACGATTAAATAAGTTGGCTTTCTCATAAAGCAAGCTTGCAAGCTTTAGATCCTTTAATATCTCCTCTGCGATTTTGCCCGCTTCTTCAAATTTTCCAGCTTTCTCCTCTAACTTAACCCTATTTTTATAAATGTCTCTAATCCCTTCATCTGATGTCGCTGAAGTCAATTGTTGATCAAAATATTTGCGACCTTGCAATAAAATTTCTTCTTTCTCTGAGGGCGTGCATTCGGCAACAGCAGCCAACTCCATCGCCTCAATAAAATTATGACTTATAACCTTAACCCCCACGCGTGCCTTTGCCTTATCACGAATTAAAGCAAAGTATACTTCTGGATTTTCCAAACCTGCCGCATATTTATGTGCCTCAATGAATCTTTCCAGCCGGATAAGTAATTTTATTTTCCGGTCTGGCTTAACAACAAACTGTAACGACTTTTCCAAATCGCCAAGAGCTTCTGCGGTTCTTGAAATTCCCTCATTGTCCTTGATCCCGGCATATAGCACACACGCCTGTGCATACATTTCGATCTCTTCGTAGCACCGCGCCGCATTGATAAAATCGTTTTCTTCTTCGTATAATAATGCAGCTTCTTTCTTCTGCCCGACTATCTCTTTAACTCGGGGATTATCTGGAAGATATTCTGATGAGAACTTGCCTATATTCCTTACCATCTCAGTCATGGTGGGGCTTTTAGTAATATCCCCATTAAATTTTTCCCAATGTAGTACTGCAGTTCCTAAAATTCTCTTATCCAGATTTTGTTCTTTGGCAATACGCATAGCTATATCATTAGCTCGCCCTCTCTTTGCTAAAATTTCAATAGCTTCCTCTTTTAATCCAAAAGAATCGCATATGCTCAGCGCACAGGCATCGTGCTTGGACGATTCTAACGCGCTAATAGACTGCTTTATGTCTTTAAGTTCAATGCTATTCCTTAGTGAAGATACCTCTTGTATTTTATTTAGGTGCGCTGTTACGAAACTTGAAAGAAGATCATATCTTCGTGCTCGTAAAAGATATAAAAATCCATTCCCAAAAATTGAAATTACTGCAAGCGGATCATTATTCACACGAGCTTTTTGAATTTTCTTTTCAAGCCTAGCAATTTTATTATCTGGCGAAAAATATGACTTAATAAATTTTATCAAGCGGACTCCCTCTCATTTAATATGCCTCGCACACATAGCCGGAAGCAATAAACCCAAACCTTACATCCCAGTTTCTTTTTGGAAAGACTAATAATTAAAATAATCCCCGTAGATTTTCGGACAAACTCCTGCTATCCGATAGCTATCGAAGCAACACCAAGAATTGTTCCCAAAAAATACAATAGCCAAAAAAGATCGCTATCAAGTTTTCCAAAAACCGTAACCATGCAAGTCTGCTCTTCCCATCCCAAACGACCGAGCGTTGCCCAAGAAAAACAAAATAACGACAGAACTCCAATATCTGTCTTGGGTCCAATGCTCATCCCTTGACCAAATATCATTATTCCACCTAATACAATAGCTAACAAAATCCATAAAGAAGAATCCCTCAATTTCTTACAAAGCAACATCCTTTGCTCAAGAATGGTTTTACGAAGCTCCTCCCTGCTCTCATTCTTATGCTGCTCACTGGCAGCTTTTAGACCTACGTTTGAATCCAGCCCTTTTTGAAAATCTATATTAACCAGTTCTTCAAGATACAAATTAGCATTCAACAAACATAAAAAGCTTTTTACAAAAAGTTTAACACGTTGCATAGGATATTCTCCTCGTCACTTACCATAACCCCCGTGACCGACTGAATTTGTGTGACGCTATAACAAACGTCACGGATGTGGAGCTATCGCCAAGACCACTAACAACCCACGCGTATTCCCATAATAAAAAAATGCGATAAGCTGCCGGTGCATCCTGTTCTGCGTAAGCTTCAAATACCTTCTCCCTCCGCCTAACATAATCTCCGGCATAGCTTTCATTTCTTGTCCTTTAATTCGCCATTCCCGCTCTCAGTCCATAAGCGCTCAAATTGATTTACATACTTCTTGGCTATTCCATTTTCCGTTAATATCAACAGATTCTCCGCATTCTTCTGATCAGCTGCGGCAGTCCAATTAAATGAGCCGGTTAATACCACTCTGCCATCAATCAAAGCAAACTTATTGTGCATAAGCCCGGTACCCAAGTGAAACCTAACATCAGCTCCTTTGCTGATAAGGTATCTGCTTTTGGAATATTCTTCAGTTTTTTGACCTTTATCCAAGACGATTCTGATCTTAACCTTTTTCTCTTTGGCTTTAACCAATTCCTGAACTATCTCCCTCGAAGTAAAGGAATACATAGCTATATCAATAGACTTTTGAGCTTTGCTGATTTCTCTTATGACCGCCTCTTGACAACCACCATTAGGGGAAAAATAAACTTTGGTATCAGCATGAACTAAAGACGTGAAACCGAATAATAGGAATGTAATTATCCCGCTTAAAAAATATTTCATTCCTTTTTGAGTTCCTCAATATCTTTCTTGATAAGCTCATTATGTTCTTCAATGATTTTCTTCAATTCAGCCACATCACAGCTATTCTTTTCGACAGTAAACAGAACCAATAAAAAAACGCCTAAGACGATAAATTGAATATAGTAGTGATGAATGATAAAACTTAAACCAAATGATCCCAACCCACCAATTAAATAAAGATATTTCATCCTCTTCCAGCCTCCATTTCTTTAAACTTTCGACTGATATATCTTTTAACTTCATCCATCGTTATTCTATATCCACCTCGGCGACCTTCTTTATAAGCTTTGATTTTCCTTTGTCGAATAAGCTCCCGGACATACTCTTCGCTTAAGCGCAACATTTCCGCAACTTCTTTTGTTAATAAAACTTTTTCCATTTAAAAATCTCCTAAAATTATCTAATACAATCTATTACAATATTGGTGGGTACAAAAAACAGCCATTAGGCTGAATTATTTTTAAATTATACCGCTATCATTATTTGAGTCAATGTTTAGTTTCTTTCTACGGCCTTTTCTCCTACTTTTTCTATGACCATTTTTGGACTAACCTTTGCCACCATCTACTGCGCATCAGTTCCCTATCAAATTAGATTACGCCCAAAATAATCTTAGGCCGCCACATCATATCTAAATCTATTCTGATATCATCTAATTAAATATTTGTAACTACTTGATATTATTGATGATGTGATACGGCTATATCTAAAATTCATCTAAAGTTATCTAATTGATTCTTTCGAATCAAATAATAATTTCCCAATGACCACCTCTGTCTGCACCAACTCGATGAATGAGATTTTTCTTTTGCATACTTCTTAAATGATACTTAACGCCTTCTTGTGTCAAACCAATCTTTTGGGCTAATTCGATACGTGTTACTCTGGGATTTTGCCTTATTAAATCCAAAATCTTCTGGGTAGTTTCTGGGTAGTTTCTGGGTAGTTTCTGGGTAGTTTTCTCCACAGCCATCTCCACAGTTTTCTCCACAGTTCGAACCTTATGATCGAATTTGTTGTTAAAAAGGGTGACCAACATCCCACCGCTGTTCTCTTCAAACTGAGGCTCGGGTAAACCCGCTTCCTTGCACGCATTGATTATTTTTTCTATGCCACGTCCCCATGCGTCGATGTACCCTCCCTTAAAACAAACATCCGCAATAATCGGATTACGAGGTTGAGAAGAATGTTTTCTCTTCAATAGCTCTATTGTCAAATCATCCGGCAGCTTGCCATCATTCCAAAAACAAATCCTATTATCAAAAACCTTTATCTGGATATGCGCACCCATATAATTTCGATGAACAAGGGCGTTGAGCAATACTTCGCGCAAGGCGTCCACTGGATACAACCCTTTTTCAATACGATGGATACCTTCAAAAGAAATAGGACGGATCAAAAACTTCCGGTTAAGCTGATTCAAAACTTCTTCAAGACAAAAGACCAAACTGCCCTCAACAGATTCTTCAAATCTTAAATCCGATTCTGAATCACCAAAACGCCCAATCCGCACAGTAAGGCTCGGATGAAACATCCCGGGATCTTTACCAAACAAAATAATTGCGGCCCGCCTCAACTTGCCCTTATCCAGAAGGCGTAATTTATCTAATAATTCCTTTAAAGATAATTTTTCACCACCCGGAAGCCGCCCCGCTTTTTTCGCTGACTTTAGGAATTGCTCAACACTGATTTTGTCAATATCAGTTAATTTCGCATCAGGTTCTACAACTTCATCCCATGATTTTCCTGACTTTTTAAGCAAAAACTCATTGAGCGCATTGCCTATTAATTCTTTCTTTACACTCCCACTGCGATAATAATACCGGCCCCGGAATGAAATAGGAACAGAATAAGGTGAAACAACAATTTCAATAAAATAAAGGCCTTTATTTTTCTTTAACCTGACCTCGGTCATTAACCCAAGTAAATCATGGATCTTATTCGGCAAGTCCTCCATCAACTTTTTGTAATCTGAAACGCCGACCGTGTTGCCATTGTCATCTTTTCCAATATAAAGCGTGCCGCCACTGGCGTTGGCAAAGCCGCACACCCATTTTAAATAATCATCGTGCCAGCTTTCTTTGTATTCTATATTTTGTTGTTCAGGCATAATAAGAGTTCTCTGGTGTCCAGAAAGTGTCCAACTTTGAATCAAATTGGCAAAAATTCGTTAATGGTAGATAAAAATGAATTTCTGTTTTGTCGTCGATAAAACCGATATTATTGGTAGCTACAATCAGTTATGAAACCGCCCAAAATGCTTCCCAAAGCAAGCGCGCTAGCCAACTGCGCTACTCCCCGTAATATAACTCTAAAAGTTGTTTAGTATAACACGCCTAATCATTGAAATCAAAAATAAGCGGTGTATAATGAAAAAATCATGAAATATAAAAAAGCCCTTATTATCTTCTGCGCTGTATTATTTTTCCTGGCAGCACTTACTTCTTACCTTAACCGCATTATATTCCCCCGGTTAATCAAGAAAATCGCCATTGAGCGCATTGAAGAGGCCCTAAAACGCAAAGTAGAAATCGGCTCCATCCACTTTAACTGGGTCAGAGGGTTTATTATCGATAAAATTAAAATCTACGAAAAGGACTCTCCTAACGCCGTATTCGCGCAGGCAGACCAGGTATCCTTTGGAATTATTTTCTTTCCCGGGTTCAAACACTATAAGATCACCATTCCCTTTATCAATGTGCGTTCTCCCTCCGTGCATTTAATACGAACGGCCAAAGACACCTGGAACTTTAGCGATATGTATGTCCCCCCAAAACCTTCTGCTTTTGAGATCGCCTGGGGAGGCATTACCATCAACGACGGAAAATTGCTGGTGGATGATGTATCCACCCCGCGCCAATGGAGCGAATTCTTCGATAATATCAATTTGAAACTTTCCCTCTCTTATAAAGGGATCAGTTATAATTTCACCGCGGACATCCCGGGGAAAAAAGGATTTATGGGAGCAACCGTTTATTATCAGCCCATCACCCAAAACACCCATGCCCAACTTCATCTTAAAAATATCGATACCGCCTCGTATTTATCCTTAGTCAATATCCCCGATGTGCATTTAGACAGCGGAATCATTAAAGAGATCAACTTGAATATCAACCACACTCAAGACAAAACATCAGCACAGGGTGATGTGGTCATGAAAGATTTAGACATCTCGATCCATGAACAAACTTTCAAAGGCGATATTCAAATCCACGATCTGGACGCGCAATACCGGAATGGTGATATATCGGCCCGGGGCCAAATGGCCTTAACCCATGTCCAAACCAAGGTCCCCGGACTTTCCGCCGGCGGCAGTGTGCAGACAAGGGTGAATGATTTTGATTTGACCAAGGAAGGCCTGACATTCGTTGGTTCCCTTCACGCGCAAAATATCTTTGTAAGTTTAAAAGACCGTCAGGTACGAGTTAATGGGGTGACCTTGGACAATATTAAAATAAGAAAAGATAAAGAAGGCGTTCAATCTGTTGGAAATATTAATACCCAGGGTCTTTTTGTTCAGTGGCCTAATCAAAAGCTTCAAGGCGACATTGTCCTTAAAGCCGTGACCATGCGCATGAAAGATGAGAATGACATTGCGCTGGAAGGTGAACTTCAGGCTGATCATTTTTCGACCGGCATTGATGATAAAAATATGAGCAGCCGGCATATCCTTCTTCAAGATGTCCGATTGAAAATACTGGATCAAAAAAATATCACCTTGAATACGAAATTATCCCTCGATGAGGTGACGATGGTCCTTGGGGAAAATAGGGTGGCCTCTGCCGCTTCGATCAAAACGGACAAATTATTCTTCAATTTAGACGACGGCATTATAAAAGTATCTACTACTCTCAACTCCTCAAAGGGTAAGATTGTTTTAGATAATCACAAAACCATTGAAGCTGACCCGCAGCTGGAGTTGACTCTGCAAATGTCCTTAAGCGCCCCCCCACAGCTGACCTATAAAGGCTCTATTACGCTTTCCGATGCCCGCATCCGGGGATTTGCCCCTATCCAGTCTCTTGATAATGTCGCATTAGATGCTGATTTCCAAAATGATGAAGCCACCATCAACGCGCTAAGCGCCAATATTCTTGATACCAATGTACATGTTAACGGCACGGTGAAAAACTTTAAAAATCCTTCCCTAAACATCACCGCAGAGGCTGATGAATTAAATTTAGCTAAAATTAAAGACCTTGCCCCTCAAATGGTTGATCAATACGGCCTGAGCTTTGATGGTACCAGTTGGGTTAAAGTCAAATTTGAAGGACTGGCCTCTGACCCTCTGGCCGCGAAAATATTAGCAGTAGCTTCCATTAAAAATGCGAGTGCCTCCAGCAGTAAATTTCACCAAAAAATTAAAGATATCACCGGCATTATTGAAGCCACCCCTGATTCCCTTAAATGGCGCGACACGACCGCCACCTATCAGGGCCAAAAATACACCTTGGCCGGCAGTATGGAAAATTTTAAAAATCCTAAAATCCTGGTCACCATCGACGGTCCAAACGTACAGCTTAAAGCGGATCTTGTCAAAAACAATGATCTCATCACCATCAATGCCATCACCGGCAAATATTTGAACGCGGCCTTTGACAGCAAGGGAAGCGTCATCCTACTCGCGGATCAAGGGCCCGTGTTTGATATCAACAGCAACGTGTCTTTGCTCTTAGAAGATCTTATAAAGGCGCTGCCTGCCCTGCAAAAGAAAAATATTCAGCCTTTGAACCCCACCGGGTTAATCAGTATGACGGCTGGCCTTAAAGGCACAGGCTTGGATTGGAAGAACTATCACCTAAATGCCACGGTAACGAGCCCGGGCGTAAGCTTCATGGGTTATAAACTTACTGACATGAAAATCAGCATTGATCAGGGTGAAGGCAAGGTCAGGAATTTGACCTTTGACGGGACATTGTATAATGGAACAGTGCACACGGTGGGCTCTTTGGATTTGACGACCAAGGGCATGCCCTATGATCTGGCTTTAAATATCGATAGCACCGATTTGCACAAATTAAAAATGGATTCTCCCCTTAAAATGGAAGAGATCAATGGAAAATTTTTTCTAACAACCATCGCTCATGGTACAGTGGCTGATTTTAAAAATAATTTACATGCCACCGGTTCCCTGGCTATCAGGGATGGATTTTTAGCGGAATTCAATTTGTTTAAAGGATTGCTGAGTATCCTCAACGATGCCATGCGCTTAGGCCAGGTGGAGATCACCGATGTGGAAGGTAATTTCACCATTGACGATCAAAAAATAAACACTGATAATTTAAGGCTCAAAGGCCCCACCATCGTGCTTTTAGGCAAGGGCTGGGTTGATTTTGATGAGACCTGCGATTTGAATATGACGGTGGATTTAAGCTCGGGGGTTGTCCCGGCCATTGCTCATGATGTGCTCAACACCCTAAACATTCACATTTACGATAAAATCGCCAATCCCAAATTCAAAAAGAAAATATCCGTGCCCCAGGTCATCAATACCCTTCTTAAAAATCTTTTACAATAGACCGCATGTACTGTTATTCCTACAAACACTGACTATGTCATTCCCGACTAAAGCATTCGGGAATGACAAATGTAAAAACCAATCTCTATAAACGGTCTAAAAGTAGGCGGAATTTTTTTAGGGCCCTGGCGCGGTGGGAGATTTTGGCTTTTAGCTCCGGCGGCAGTTGGCCAAAAGTTTTATTGTAGCGTTTAATCAGAAAAAGTGGATCAAAGCCAAAACCATTGCGCCCTATGTCCCTGGTGGTGACATAGCCGCTGCAAGTGCCCTGCACAACCCCCAACTCTTGACCCTTGGCATTGACTAAGGCTACCACACAACGATAACGCGCCTGGCGCTTATGCAAGGGCACTCCTTTAAGCATCGCAAATAATTTTTTATTCCGGGCCTTTTCACTGGCCCCTTTACCAGCAAAACGGGAGGAATAAATGCCCGGAGCATTACCCAAAGCTTCAACTTCAATGCCTGAATCGTCCGACATGGCCATTTTTCCCGTCGCTCGCACAACTTCACGGGCTTTTTTTAACGCGTTGGCACGGTATGTTTTGCCATCTTCAATGATTTCCGGAATATGGGGATAATCTAAAAGAGAGGTGACTTTGAAAGGAAGATTTGCCAATAATTCTTTGATCTCCCTGACCTTGCCTTTATTGCGGGACGCGACTACCAGTTCTTTCACGGCAAAGGCCCTATTTCTTCGATTTCGTACAGTTGTGTCAATATTCCCTGTTTCTTGGTTGTCGGACACTTGTGTCATTACGAGGATCGATTTCTACCTGCCAAGGTTGGTAAATGCTTTTTTTGTAAGCTCAAAAGTTCTTTAATGCCACGGCGCGCCAGGGCAAGCAAGGCCTTCATTTGGGTTTCGGAAAAAGTACCCCCCTCACCGGTGCCCTGCACCTCGACAAATTCGCCGCGGCCAATCATCACAATATTCATATCCACCTCAGCTTTTGAATCCTCGATATAATTCAAATCCAGGACATTAATGCCTTGATACACACCGACGCTGATCGCCGCAACGAAATCTTTAATAGGCAGCGTATCGATCATTTTCTGTTGATGCATCCACCGTATCGCATCCGCCAAAGCAATGAATCCGCCGGTAATGGAAGCGGTCCTCGTCCCCCCGTCGCCTTGCAGTACATCGCAATCAATACGGATGGTACGCTCGCCTAATTTATCCATGTCAACGACCGAACGCAAGCTGCGGCCCACTAATCGCTGGATTTCTTCAGTACGGCCGGAGGTCTTCTCGCGCCGGATGCGAGCAGTGCAGGAGCGCGGCAGCATGCCGTACTCCGCGGTCACCCACCCTTTGCCTGAACCCTTGAGAAACGGCGGCACTCCCTCTTCAACGGAAGCGGAGCAAATGACCTTGGTCTCACCGAATTCAATCAGGCAGGAGCCTTCCGCATTTTTCATGTAATTTTTAGTGACTTTAATGGGACGCAGTTGATTGGGTTTACGTCCATCGGGGCGTTTCATTTTTTCCCTCTTTCTGCAATTACAGTTGTCCCGATGCCCCCGCGTGGATTCATGATCACTTCAACGCGCATCCAGCGGGGATGGCACGCTTTAACCAAATCATCGATCAGTTTATTGACCAAATGCTCGTGAAAAATACCCACCTGGCGGTATTCCACCAGATACAATTTTAAAGATTTCAATTCCAGGCAAACCTTGGCCGGTTTATAGCTGACCTTAATAAGGGCGAAATCCGGCAAAGCTGTCTTGGGACAAATACAGGTGAATTCAGGGATGGTCAAATCCACGACGTAATCACGGTCGGAATATTGATTTTCCCACACTTCAATATCCGGCATTTTAAGCGCGCGGATATCTTTTTGACGGCCTTCGTAGGAACTTATTTTCTTCATTTTCTTAAACAGTTAGTAAACCATTAGAAGGCTAATACCGATATGTTTTCCTGCGTATAGAAATCTGACAACGTTGTATTCGGCTAATCTTTTCGCGTGACCTCTTTTTTGGGAGCAAACGCTACCAACGTGAGCGTCAGATTTTAGCAGGAAAATATATCGGTGTCAGCTAACACTAGCGTAACTTCATAAACTTATGCACTTGAGGGAGTATTCTAACGTCTTTAAGAATTTTTGCACATAACTTTTGATAGCCCACGCATTGTTCGATGATCCCCTTTTTCATGTCCAGATAATTGGGCTGCAGGATAAATAAAATTTCAGGATCAATGGCTGCCACCAATTTCGCGGCCTTAAGGACCTCCTCGAGGCAAGTATTCAAAGAAATAACTGCTTTTACAAAAACTTCTTGACGATAAGCGACTTTTAAAAATTCTTTATGCTCCCTCCAAAACGCTTTTTGTTGAGTGGATGAAGGTAATTTGATATCCATCGCGATGATATCAATATCCTTAATTGTTTCTGCTAAGGCATCAGGCAAGGTGCCATTGGTATCTAAATAGGTTTTCTTGCCCTCCCGGCGCAGGGCATGACAAAAACTTTTAAGAAAATCTTTCTGCAGCAAAGGCTCTCCACCGGTGATACTGACGGAATGGGCATTTTCATACAAAGCATTGACTTGCCTCAAGGCATCCTTGAGGCTCAACTCTTTATACTCGCGCTTGCCGTCACCAATGGAAGCCGGCGTATCGCACCAGACACAATGCATATTACACTCAAAAAAACGCACAAACACCTGGGGCGCACCTGCGTACCTGCCTTCACCCTGTATGGAACGGAATATCTCTAAAATTTTAGCGTTCATATATGTTACCTGAACGGGAACACAAGGATATATTTTTTTCACGGTACGGATACCCCCCAATCGCCCCCGAAGCTCGGCACTTCGGGGCTACAATTGTAAACAGCCCCTGCGTGCCTGGGGGGAAAATAGACCTTATCAAAAAATATATCCTTGTATTCCCTGTAGCATGCATTATCAGTAGAAAGAGTTTTTGGAAACAATTTTTGAAGACTACTGTTGTCCCGACAATCTACGTCACCGATTCAGAAATACAGCCCGAAGGGCGTTGTATTTCTAAATAATTAGGAAAGATTGTCGGAAAAAGACAACTCGTAGTCAAAAAAATTTGTTTCCAAAAACGATTGACTGATTGGACATTTACAATGCGTCGTCATGGATATTAGCTTGCGCGAAGCCTTGGGCGCGCAGGCGACAACTGTCGCAAACCCCACAAGGTTTGGCTGCGCCGTTATAGCACGACCAGGTCAGATGCAAAGGCACCTTTAATTTGACGGCTAATTTTACAATCCGCGCTTTGCTTAAATGAATTAAGGGAGTCCCGACTTTAATGCTTTTACCCTCAAGAGAAGTCTTAAGGCCGCGGGCCAGCATGGCCTGATAAGAACGGATAAATTCCGGACGGCAGTCAGGATAGCCGGAATAATCCACGGCATTCGCTCCGATAAAAATTGTCTTAGCCCCGATAGCCTCGGCATAAGAGGCCGCGAAACTCAAAAAAATGATGTTACGCCCCGGTACATAGGTGACCGGAATGCCTTGTGTATCCAATGCCCTGCCCCGGGGAACGGAAATTTTGTTATCTAAAAGTGCCGATCCTTTCCAGGGCAAACTGATTTTGACACAAACACTTTTGCAGCCGGCCCTGCGTGCGACAGCCCTGGCCTGAATGATCTCTTTTTTGTGCTTCTGGCCATAATCAAAAATCAAACAATGGCAATCATAACCTTGGGCAAGCGAGTAATAGAGCGTTGTCGAAGAATCTAACCCTCCAGATAATAAAATAATAGCCTTCTTATTCATAATAAATGACACTCGCTGTATCGGATTCCCAAATCTGCACTTGCTTTAAACGCAAAGGGGCGCAATGGGTACTCAGGGCGCGGTAAATATGGCGGGCTAAATTCTCCGTTGAGGGATTAATACCCTTAAAGGCAGGCAAATCATTGAGAACTACATGATCTAAAGGCATTAAAACTTGGGCTAGCTTGGCTTTAAGGATTTTGAAATCCGCCAAAAGCCCCACCCCGTCTAAAGTGTTTCCACCAACGACCATCTCCACCTTCCACGTATGGCCGTGCATATCTTTACAGGGTCCATCGTAGCCGTGCAATTGATGGGCAGAAGCAATATGATCACGCACTGATACTTCAAACATAAATGTGTCTCCTGACATTTTTAACGCCCCCGCCTAAAAACCGCAAACCCAAGCGCTGGAATTGTTCTGGTTCATCACTGACGATAAACATATGCTGACAATGCCCTAAGCGGGTACGCAAAAGTCTCCTCTTAGTCAGCTCTTCCTTGACCTGCAAAGCCACTTCCTGGGCTGAGTCCACCAATTGCACGTCGGGCCCCATGACATTATGCAAAACGCCTTTGAGCAATGGATAATGCGTGCATCCCAAGATAAGGGTGTCAATTTTGTTCTTTTTCATATCCCCCAAATATTGTTGGGCCACCTGATAGGTTACCGCATGATCAAACCAACCCTCCTCGACCAAAGGCACAAATAAAGGGCAGGCCTGACTCATAACAACGATATTTTTGTTTAATTGTACAATCTTTTTGGCATATTTGCCGCTTTTTACCGTCGAGGATGTGGCGATAATACCGACTTTTTTATTACGGGTAACCTCGGACGCTTTTCTCACACCCGGATCGATCACGCCAAGAATCGGCAAATCGAACTCTTTTTTTAAAACGTCCAGCGCCAAAGATGAGGCTGTATTGCAGGCCACCACCACCATTTTGACTTTATGTTTAACTAAAGCCCGCACGATTTCGCGCGAATAACGGATGATTGTCTCACCGGATTTGGTACCATAAGGTACGCGCGCCGTGTCCCCGAAATAAACGATCCTTTCGTTGGGAAGATGATAGATGAGTTCTTTGACAACGGTCAAGCCCCCTAAACCTGAATCAAAGACACCAATAGCCTCTTGGGAATGTTTAGAATTATTCATTGGCATAATCCAGAACGCCCCGGGCAATGATCTCCGCCATCTTCTGACGGTAAAACGGCGAAATTAATTTATTATGCTCTTGGTGATTAGTCAAGAACCCGGTTTCGACCAGCACGGCCGGTATTAAAGTATTTCGCACCACAAAAAAATGACAAATACGAATGCCGTCGCCGCGTACCTTGACTCCCGGATACCCACGCGCTTCTCTAATGATCAATTTCGCCAGCTTCTGTGATTGCGTGGTCTTAAACGTATTCATCATGTCTGTGACAATAGCTTGCAGGGTTGTGGAATCATTGGCACTAAGGGACTTGAGAAAGATATGCTCATTTTCTTTTCTCTGCTCTTCATCCATCTCTCTTCTGCTGATGGCCTCGAGATAATAAACCAGCAATCCGTTCACCGCATGATCCTGATTGGAATTGACATGTATGCTGACAAACAGATCCGCGCCGCTGCGGGCGGCAATGATAGTACGCTCAGGCAGCGATATAAAATCATCCGTATCGCGGGTCATGATGACCTTGATCCCGGCGCCCTCTAAAAGCATCCTGAGATGTTTGGCAACATCTAAGACGATATCCTTTTCATCCATTCCGGACAAAGCCATGGTCCCGCGGTCTTTGCCGCCATGCCCGGCATCAATGACAATGACATGCACGCGTGAGGAGATCCCAACCGAGCTTAGCCCCTTGATGGGCACTCCAAAGGGGGCTAAAACCTTGGCCTCAAAATCTTCCGGCACATAAATCGTGCTACGCTCACGGCGCAGGGGCGCGCTTAAAATGATGGGGTGTTTCCCAATAAGTACCGTCGAGCTTCCCACCAAAGCCCTGAATATATTGCCTCTATACTCCATCATGACGACCTGGGTGACGCCGTCCCACTGCCAGGTGACATGATAACGGTCGTAAACATCCTGCAGCGGTATCCCCATCGGCGGGGTGGGCAAAACAACAGACCTGCCCCCACAGCCGTGCAGGGTTAAGATCATTAAAAAATAAATCAAAATTCTAAATATCATGTTGAATTGTCTTCCGCAGGCGCATCAACGGCGTTGGTCCCTACCGTCAAAAAAATAACTGTTTCTGTCCTTTGCATAAGGTGGCCTTGTTTGCGAAAAACCAGGCCGACAATGGGAATGTCCCCCAGTAAGGGAATTTTCCCCAGCAAGGGGATGTCCCCCAGCAAGCGGAACTTGCGCTTCCGGGTGATTTCTTCTTCCTTCATAAGCCCTCCGATAACGATCGTCGTATTATCGGTAATCAACATCTTAGTCTCTGCCTGCAACAATACCGACGTTGGGATTTTCTCTCCATCCCAGATTTCCATCGCGGCAACGGCAAGATGAGGATCAATGCTCAAAGAAAGATCTCCTGATTTTAAACGCGAGAGTAAAAGATCCACATGAATATTCTGCTTTTCAAAATTAATGCTGGCAGGCGTGCCCGAGATGACTTTAATGGGTGCCTGGGGAAACTGGCTCATCTTCCCTACCGTATCCAACGCGTCGAGCAGGACCGCATAATCATCCTGGGAAACCGTGCCGAAACTCAAGCGGTATTTTTTATCATTCCAATTAGGGTCATTTGCTTTTTTCAAAGGGGCCGTATGAAAATCGGAAACAATGGCCCCCCAGTCGACACCGCCGCGATGCTCGTCGTTAAGAATAATCTGCACGACATTTGCTTCGAGCGTGATCTCATCCGGCCGGCTATTTTGCCCCTTGGCCGCAGGCCCCCAGATCAACAACAAAAAAAATATAAAGGTAAGTCTTAAATACATATAATCCCTCGTTCTTTGTCATTCCCACGCCTGACAGAAACATTCGGGGGTTCCGTAACTCATGTCCTCATGTCATTTATAATGAGAATTCGTGAATTTAGCAATAAAAAAACCTTCCATCCTGATTTTAAGCGTTTTGAGGCAGGATTTCCTTTAGTCTAAGTTCGTAATCCGGGGGTAAACGATTTTGGGTCATCGCTTGGCGAAGAATTTAACTCCAGGGAGGCCTTTAAAATCAGCATCTTGGGTCCAAATGATCCCATTGACGGATCGCGCAGTGGCAAGAACAATACTGTCAGCCATATGAAGTTTTAGTTCAACGCTGATCTGGGCCGCGGCAATAGCAAGAGGAGTTTCTAAAGAAATGACCATCCCTTGATTCATCATACCAATGGCTTCAAGGGCATCATGCTCTCCTTGATCTTGTAAAATTTTCTTAAAAACCTCGTAGAGACAGATTACCGGGACAACCAGTTGTTTGGTATTTTCAATAGCAAAAGCAAAGTGTTTTGTGTTTGCGCCATTCGTAAAATACTCCAGCCAGGCAGAAGTGTCTACGATATTCATATACGGTCAGGATCCCGTTCAAAAGACGTATCCATGTTTTTAAGGAACCCCCGCATGGTCTTCATTTTACGGACAGGAAGAAGTTCAATACGGCCCTTGAAAGAAATTACCTGAAATTTTTCTCCCGGATCAATCGCAAAATCTTTACGTATTTGAGCGGGAATTACAATTTGATATTTTGGGGAAACAGTCACAGTTGTCATACAAACCTCCTATCGATAGACATATCGTATTACAGTTAAAGTATACCATGACCCGTTCGTTAGTCAAGAATTCTATCAACTCTCATTTGATCGTAGTGGTTGGCTCAATTCAGGAGCCAGCATATACTACTACACTGTCAAATTAGTTCTTAATATTCACTTTTTTTAGGGTGGTAGCAAAAACAATCCATGGTATGGTCGTTCACCATTCCCACGGCTTGCATAAAGGCATAGCAGATGGTAGAACCGACGAAATTAAATCCCCTTTTTTTCAAATCTTTGCTCATCACCTCCGAAATCGAAGTTATAGGGGGTATTTCTTTAAAATGCGGGAAATGGTTCTTCTGCGGCTTGCCGTCGACAAACTGCCATATGTATTTGTCAAAAGTACCGAATTCTTGGACGACAAGCAAAAAAGCTTTAGCATTAGCTACGCTCGAGGCGATTTTAAGACGGTTGCGGATAATGCCTTCATTGTTCAACAACTGTTTAATTTTTCTATCATCATAGCGGGCGATCTTAGCCGCGTCAAAATTGTTGAAAGCTTTCCGATAATTATCTCTCTTTTTTAATACGGTGAGCCAATTTAAACCCGCCTGTGCCCCTTCCAGAATTAAAAATTCAAACAATAAACGGTCATCATGGACAGGCCTACCCCATTCCTTGTCATGGTATTCGATATAAATGGGATCCGTAGTGCACCAGCCGCAGCGTTTTTTAATCAAGATTTGATTTTCTTTAGTTATCGTGTTATATCTTAGATGGATGAACTGGATTCCCGCTGGAGTTTACCCCCGAATGTTTGTGTCGGGGACGGGAATGACAGTAAGTAAGAAGAAAGAGGATACATGTCCGATAGCAAAGGATTTACTTTAATGGAGATCATTGTCGTCCTAGTAATCATAGGAATTTTAGCCGCCCTTTCTGTTCCTACTTATACTACTATGGTCATACAGGGGGCTGCCAAGGCCTCCCAAAATAATTTGATAACCATCTATAACGCGCAAAAAAATTACTATTTCAATAACGGTACTTATTGCACATCAGCCAACGGGATATGCAATTCTCTGGCTTCAATCAATACTACGCTGTCTTTGAATATCAGTGACAACAACTTCACTTACACCTGCGCTAATACGGGTGGATTTCAATGCACCGCAACGAACATTTCAAATACCAACTTAATTCTGACTGTCACTGGTGGACTACCTAACAATCCCACTCCGATTGTCTTGCCAGGTGGAAGTGGTACTCTTAACCCAAGCTGTGTATCTAATAATAACGCTTATTGTCCCAGTTAATCTTCTGTGGATTCCCGCTTTCGCGGGAATGACAACGTTTGTTTAACTTAGGAAAGGCCTGCTATTGGGACATCAGCGGGGACGTCGGCGTTGTAATCGACACCGCTTAAACCAAAACCGAAAAGTTTGAAAAAATCACTGTTATATCCTTTAACATCCCCTACCTGCAGGAGATTTTCATTAGCCACCATTTCCCAAAGTTTTCCGACCTCCCGCTGGACATCTTCGCGCATCTCATAATCATCAATGCGCACGCGGCCATATGTATCAGTCGGAACCTGATTTAAGGGGCGGCCGTTGTACAGGCGTTGGGCAAAAAGGCGGTATATTTGATGGATGCAATCTTCATGGATGCCTTTGGCTTTCATCACCTTCATTAACAAAACAAAATAAAGCGGGATAAAAGGAATTGCCGAAGAACTTTGCGTGACCAAGGCTTTATTAACAGACACCAACGCCCGGCCGCCGATTTTCTTCAGGTACTCATCCAAACGGTGGGCCGTGGCCTCTAAATCGTCCTTGGCCGCGCCAATGGTGCCGTTGCGATAAACCGCGGTTGTCACATCAGGGCCTATGTAAGAATACGCAATACTGACCGCGCCAGACGCCAGAAGATTTTCCTTCATCAGCGCTTCGATCCAAAGCTGCCAATCTTCACCGCCCATGACCTTGATGGTCTGGCGGATCTCTTCTTCTTGAGCTAATTCGAGCGTGACCTGGGTCACCTTATTGCTTTCAAAATCAATGCTTTTGTTCGTGTAAGGTTTACCCTTGGGCTTAAGGACCGACTTGTAAACTTCACTGGTTTTAGGATCTGTCCGTCTGGGAGACGCCAGAGAATAAATGACACAGTCCACTTGGGCCAAATCTTTCTTGATGGCCTCGCAAACCTGACGGCGCATATCGTCGGAGAACGCGTCCCCATTAAAACTTTTGGCGTAAAGGCCACGCTTTTTGGCGGCCTCTTCAAAAGCCGCAGAATTATACCAGCCGGCAGTGGCTGTGCGTTTGGCATCTGCGGATTTTTCAAAAAATACGCCGATGGTCCCAGCTCCGCAGGCAAAAGCTGCGGTGATGCGTGAGGCCAAGCCATATCCGGTTGAAGCGCCAATCACTAAAACTTTCTTGGGGCCGTGGGTTACGGGCCCTTGCGATTGGACGTATTCGATTTGCTCGGCGACGTGAGCAGCGCAACCCGTCGGATGCGCGGTTGTACAAATAAACCCTCGTATTTTAGGCTGAATAATCATAACGATGTTTTCTTTGCAACAATGACTATACCGGATGTGGTCAGCACAAAACGCTGGCGATCCAAGGCTGGATAAAAACCGATTTTAGTCCCCGCGGGAATATCCACATCTTTATCAATGATAGCTCCCTGAATCTGAGATCCCTTGCCGATCGTTACACTATCCATGATCACGGAATTTTTGATCAGCACACCGTCTTTAATGACCACATTGTTCGAAACAACCGAGTGTTCGATTTGACCGCTTTCCAAAACACAGCCCGCGGCGACCAATGAATCAACAATGGTACCCGCTGTCTGACCGGTCGTATAAACCCTAAGCGGCGCATAATGATGATAATGGGTGCGCAAAGGCCATGACTTGTCATACAAATTAAATTTAGGCTTGGCTCCGCAGAGATCCATATTCGCCTGATAATACGAATCGCGGGTCCCGATGTCCCGCCAATAGGATGACGCCTCGTTTTCCCGGGCAAAATCGTAGGCGTACACTTTGAGTTTTTTGGCCACCATCTGCGGAATGACATTTTTGCCAAAATCATGGCCGGAATCAATCTTGACCGCGTCGGCGACTAATTCTTTTTTAAGTATATCGGCGTTAAATAAATAAATCCCCATGGAGCCAAAAATTTCATCAGGATTGCCGGGAATGGTTTTGGGCTTTTCGGGCTTTTCCTGAAAACCAACGACCATATTTTGTTTATTGACTTCCACCACCCCAAAATGAATGGAATCATTTTTGGGCATCGTGATACACGCCACCGTCATGTCCGCGCCTTTGCTGATGTGATATTCCATCAATTGACGGTAATCCATTTTATAAACATGGTCCCCCGCTAAGATCAATACCCATTTAGGATCATAATCACCCACCATGTTCAAATTCTGATAAATGGCATCCGCGGTGCCGCGGTACCAGTCGCTGGAGATGCGCTGCTGGGCAGGGACCACGTCGATGAATTCCCCTAATTGATTGGAATAAATGTTCCATCCCTCCAGGATATGACGCTGCAGGGAAAATGATTTGTACTGGGTCAAAATAAAAATACGGCGCAGGCCGGAATTGACGCAATTTGAAAGCGCAAAATCAATAATGCGGTAAATGCCACCGAAAGGCACCGCGGGCTTGGCCCTGTCACGGGTCAAGGGGTCTAAGCGTTCGCCTTTGCCGCCAGCTAAAATAAAAGTTAAAACATCACGCATATCGGAATCAACTCCCTCTTAACATTGGTTGTTCTTTTAAAGATCCTTCGCTTCGCTCAGGATGACTGTTTCCCTGACCGTCATTCTGAGAAGCGAAGCGCAGCGTAAGCGACGAAGAATCTCTAATAGAATTACAATTCATGCTTCTTTTTTTTGCTATTCATAATATCATGGATTTTTTGTAGAGCAACTTTATCTTTGGGTGAAGCATCAAGCACCCTCTGGTACTGGCTGATCGCCCCATTATAATCTTTTAAATCCTCATAAGCTTGGGCCAACCCTAAACGGGCCTGTAGGTCACCCGCTGCATACATAGCCGCCAGCCGATAGTATTCAAACGCTTTTTTGTAATCCTTACGTTTATTATAAATCTTACCCAGCATATTGTAGGCCGGTGCGTAATCAGGGGCCACACGAAGAGCTTCTTTCGACTCAAGAAGCGCTGCTTCATCAGCCCCCAGCGCTTCTAAGATATAGGCCCTGCTGGTAAAAGGAAACGGATCCATACGTTTAGCACCTAATTTTAAAAGGTCCATGGGTTTAGGCTTCCACTTGGGCAAATCCACGGATAACCGGTCAATGAAAGGTTTATTTAAAGGCGTCTGTTTTAAAAAAATGACCGCGTCATCATCCAAATAAACAATGGACCAGTTTTTAAAAGAATGGAACATTTTAAGCACTTGCTGAGGGATTTGCTGATGTACGTTATTCAAGAAGGCCCCGGTGATATTATCTTTGCGCTCGAAATCCGCGAAGACAAGGGGCTTACCTTCCTGCCATATTTTCTGGTAAGTCTCAAAAAAACCGGCCCCATAAACCTCTGTTCGCCCGTCGATAAAAACTTTGATATCGGGGTTCGTCCTGCCGACTAAATACGCGCCGGAGTTAAAATCATTAAAAAAATTGCCTTTAATGTGCTGCCGCAAAAGAAAATCCACCGCCTTGTAAGGATAGACGCGTTTGGAAACACCAAAAAACTCACTTTTACGATGATAGGTATCAAAATCGAAATAACCGTTGCCCGACATTTGCAAACCAAAATTGAACATCCAAAACATGAGTCCTGACTTGCAGAGGATGCCTGTAAGATGTTTAAATTTGGGTGAAGAAAAACGCACAGGCACCAGGTTTTCCCAGGAGAGAGAAATAACATTAACCATGATGACCATATACGACGCTGCCGCGAAATAAATCAGATTACGGATGGCCGCTAAAGAAAATCCTAAGAAAATAACCCACACCAAAAGACTGCTGATATCGATTTTGCGGCGGTTAAAGACAAAACTTAAAGTCGAAATAATAATCAGGACTTTATAATAGCAGTATTTGTCCGTGAAAATGTTTGCCGCTGTGATAGGCTTTTGTAATTCATAAATATGCTCGAAAAATATTTTATTCTCTCCGGCCAAATGAAAGAAAACACTCACCGGATACCAGGCACCCTTGAATGTCAGGGGATTAACACAGCAAGCTAAGATGAGAAACAGCAAGATTTTCTTAAGCGAACTATATTCCTCGTCGTTCAAACGGCCCACCGTGTTCCATTCGTAAGGCAATGGCAGACGGCGTTTGATGAACTCTGAAAGGACACCAATGCCCGCCAGCAAAGGGCCGAAAAAGAAAAAGCCATGCATATTGGACCATAATATCTGCAATGCCACCAGCGCATAGACCGCCCAGTGTTTATTGATATGCAATGAAAGAATATAAATATACAGCACGAAAAACAAAAGGCTAAAAATATCCGGACGGATGGTAAAACGGGTTTGATAGACCATCAAGACCATTAAAAGGGTAAACACCGTCAGCCATTGGCGATCGCGGCTATAGCCTAAAAACAACAATACCAAAAATGTCAATGCCACCACAAAGGACTGCATGGCAATAAGCCCGTCGAAACCATAGGCTTTTTGCACCTGGTAAACCAAGACTTGAAATAACCACTCATGGTTGACCCAGGGTTTGCCTGAAATGGTGCAGGAAAGAACATCGTAATTAGGGACAAACCCATGGTGACAAATCCACCAGCCCATCCGTAAATGCAGCCATAAGTCCAGGTCCTTGATTTCCATGCTGGAAGAAAAAGTGATCAGGGCAAAAAACACGCCGATGGACAGCCAGCCCAGAGTGGTACTAAGATTTGTCCAAAACCGTTCGCTCATAAATTCTTTCCATGAAGAAAGCCGTCGGGATGAATTTTTTCCGCCAAAACGCTAATTGCTACTTACTGATTCCTGGATAAGTTAGGAGCAAAAACACGCGTTTTGGCTCCAAAAATTATCCCGCCGTCTTTCTTTAGCCTTGCTTAGCCTTGCTTAAAATTCGTATAAAACGCCGCTTGTAACAATTGTTGCGTGTAGGGATGCGAGGGAGATTGCAGGACGGTCTGGACCCTGCCCTCCTCAACAATTTTCCCCTGCTGCATGACCACTATTTTATCACTAAAATTACGCACCAAACGCAAATTATGGGAAATAAAGATATAGGTGAGATTAAATTCTTGTTTTAATTTTTTTAAAAGGTCTATGATCTGCTTTTGCACCAGGGTATCCAGCGCTGAAACAGCTTCATCTAAAACAAGCACCTGAGGAGAAGCTAAAAGCGCCCTGGCAATGGCAATGCGCTGACGCTCCCCGCCGCTAAATTCATGAGGGAAACGCCCTAAAACCTGAGGCGAAAGCCCTACAGCCACAAGCATTTGCTCTAACTTCCTTTGAATCTGTAGGGCTGTCAACGAAGAATCAGGGAATATTGCCTCTTTCAAAATTTCCTCCACATTCCATAAAGGATCCAGTGATTGATAAGGGTCCTGAAAAACCATCTGCAGACTATGCGCTTCTGCTTTAATGGATCCCGCATCAGGCGAGATCAGCCCCATCATCATTTTGGCGAGTGTGGTCTTACCGCACCCTGACTCGCCTATAATGGCCAAATGATCGCCCTGATCCAAAGAAATACTGACATCATCGACAGCACGCAGATCCCCAAAGGACTTAGAGACACTTTGAATTTGTAAGACGCTCATTGAAAAGCCTCGATTGATTCCCGAAGAACAATGGTCTCATCCGCCAGGCGCGAAATCATCTCCAAGTCATGCGAGATGAGCAGGATGGAAATATTCTTCTTTCTTAGACGAGCAAACAATCCCATGATCTTGACCTGTAAAGTGACATCCAAACTGCTGGTGGGTTCATCGGCAATAATTAAAGAAGGGCCGCAGACCAGGGCCTGGGCCACCATGGCACGCTGGCGCATGCCGCCGCTTAATTGATGCGGAAAACTCTTATAAGCACGTTGGGGGTCAGGCAATTCCACCTCGGATAAAATATCCAAAACTTTTTTATACCTCTCTTGTTTGGATAATTTCATATGGGCGGCTAAAACTTCATCACATTGCTGCCCGATTGTAAACAAAGGATCAAAAGCGCTTAAAGGCTCCTGGAAGACCATGCCTATGCGGCCCCCCCTGCATTGGCGCATTTCTTCAGCGGATAACTCCAATAAATTCTGCCCCTCAAAAACAATGCTGCCCTGCTTGATGCTCAAAGCCGCAGGCAACAAACGCAAAATAGATAATCCTATCGTGGTCTTTCCACTACCCGACGCACCAGCTATGGCCACGATCTTGCCCCTAGGCACATCAAAGGACACGTTATTAACGATCGCCTTAGAACCTACCGCGACGGTTAAATTTTTAATTGATAATAATGGATCCATTACTCAACCCCTCCATCACGAAACATTGGATCGAATGCATCCCGCAGCGCATCCCCGATAACATTAAAGCACATCACCGCGATAAAAATAAACAATCCCGGCAGCAGTATCCAGGGGGCAAAAATGACCGGTACAATTCCCATAGCATCTGAAAGCAAATTGCCCCAGCTGGGGACGGGGTCCTGGATACCCAAACCCACCACGCTTAATCCCGCTTCCGCCAAAATATACGACGAGACCGTCAACATCAAGGTCGCGCACGAAAAAGAAATCGTTTGAGGCAGAATATGTTTAACAATAATGACGATATCCGGGACCCCAAGGGTTTTCGCGACCAACACAAAATCCCGCTCGCGCAAAGAAAGCGCCATGCCGCGGATAATACGCGCTAAAGACGCCCAACCGATCAAGGCTAAAATGACCACGACACTCACATACACTTGCACGGAATTAAAATTTTCCGGTACCGCCGCTCGGAGCGTCAGCATTAGATAAAAACCCGGGATCATCATGAACATTTCACAAAGGCGCATCAAAACACTATCCACCCAACCGCCGTAATACCCGGCGATGCCGCCAATCAAAAGCCCCAGGATAAATGAAATACTTACTCCCAACAGGCCAATGGACAAAGAAATCCTGGCCCCATACCAAATGCGCGAAAATAAATCACGGCCGCGCGCATCCGCGCCCCATAAATAAAAGCGGCCCGGAGCATCCACTGTCAAAAGGCGTCCTCCTTTAAAAAAATGCAGCGGATACTTTTGGGTCAGGTCCTTCACATACACCCGCCGGTGCACAGCGTCAAAGGTCAAGGTGCGATGATAGACAAAAGGACGCACCCATCGGCCATGGTCCAAAAACTCAACAGCCGTTGGCGGGCAATAAGAAAAATCACGATCTTCATCCTTATAAGAATACGGGCTTATAAAATCAGCGAAAATGGCCAAACCGTACAAAATCACTAAAGCCCACAAGCAAAGCAGTCCCAAACGATTGCGGCGAAAAGACGCAAAAGCCAGATGTGTGCGACTATTATTAACTTCTTTTTTCATATCGAATACGCGGATCAACCCATGTTAATAAAATATCAGCCAGAACATTGCCAATGATCAAAAGGACGCCTGCTAATAAGGTACTGCTCATCACCAAATACACATCCTTGGAGCGCACCGCGGTCAAAAGCAAAGAGCCCAGGCCAGGCCAAGAGCAAACAATTTCTATCAAAGCGGCCCCGCTTAAGAGCGCGGCAAATTCATATCCTAAAAGTGTGACCAACGGATTAAAAGCATTGCGCAGGGCATGACGGTAAATAACCACCCTTTCGGGCAACCCTTTAGCGCGGGCTGCTAAAATATACTGCTGGCGCAAAACCCCCAGCATATTGCCGCGCATGATCCTCTGTAAAGAAGCCATGGCAGATAAGGAAAGGACCGAGGCGGGAATCACCAAGTGAAGCGCAGTGTCCCTGATTTTTCCGACAACCGTTAACTCATCATAGTTAGGGCTGTGCATGCCGCCTAAGGGGAGCGCTCCCCAACGGCTGGCTGCATATAAAACCAACACAGCTAAAAAGAAACCCGGTGTGGAAAAGGTGGCAAAAGAAAATACAGAAAGTATCCGGTCTATCCATTGATTGCGCCTGAGCGCCGCCCATATACCTAACGGAATGGCCACGCCCCAAGTCAAAAGTAAACTCGTAAAAGACAAAATAAAGGTATTAAACAAACGGCTGCCTAAGACATGCGTGACGGGAACATTATAGTAAAAGGAATACCCCCACTCTCCGTGCAAGATATTGATGATCCAATGAGTGTACTGCACTAGAAGCGGATCGTTGAGATGATAAAGTCTTTCATAACGGGCCACGGTATCTTGCGAAATTTGGGGATTGAGACGCAGGCTGTCAAAAAAATTTCCCGGTGTTGTGTGCATCAGCCAGAAGGTAAAAAAACTGACCGCCAGCAGTAGTAAGATCGTCGAGCAAAGGCGTTGGATGATGTGTTTAATCATTTCTTAATATAAATTTCCTCAATATTATGAAACGCCCCGCCATTGACCGTGGGTTTTAAATTCCCAAATTTATCGCGCACGGCGTACATGTCCATATTTAAAACCGTATAAATCACCGGCAATTCCTCGGCAACGATGCGCTGGAATTCATCATACAAGACTTTGCGTTTATTTTCATCCAGCTCCTGGGCACCCTGGTCATAAATTTCATCCACGCGTTTTTCCCAGGGGGTGGCAGGCTTACTCTGGTGAGGACTCCACAAATGCAGCCCGCCGGAGGAATACCAGACGTTTTGGCCAAAATGCGGCTCCACCCCGCCGGTTAATCCTATCATCACCATGTCCCAATCAAAAGAAGACATCAGTTTGTTAACCAGGGTATTAAATTCCACCGGCACTAAATTGACCTTGAGCCCGAGTTTTTCCAAATCCGAACGGATGATGGCCGCTATTTGCGTCCTGCCGGCGGTGCCGGCATCAGCGGTATATAAATTGAATTCTACCGGATGCCCTTGAGGGTCCTCAAGCATCTGGCCACCAAAAGGCCCAAAAAGGCCCAATTGCTTCAACTTCGTAAAGTTATTTAAAGGCGCGACTTCGTAAGGTTTTTTGTCAAAAGGCCCAATTGCCTCGACTTCGTAAGGTTTTTTGTCATTGCGGTATCTAAAGCCCGCTTGTTTTAAAATGCCCCTTGCTTTCTCTAAATTGTAATCATACACAGTCACATCCGGATTATAAAAGAACCCGCTGCTGGGACTCATGGGGCTGTTTTGGGGCAGCCCAAAACCATTATTAAGGATCTCTATAATCTTCTTTTTATCAATCGCATGCGCTATGGCCCGACGGAATTCAATATTGGTAAACCAGGATAATTTCACCGGATCGACAAAATACCGGTGAGTATTGGGATTGATGCCGGGATTCTGGTTAAGGGTCACAAAGTTGCTGTCGTAATTAGCCCCTGCCTCATAAATATGAAAATTCTTCTGTGCCTCCAAAGGCTTAAGCAAAGGATAATCACTGCCCCTCACCGGCGTAGAATCAAGCTCGCCGTCCATAAACTTTAACAACTGGGTTTGGCTCTCAGGGATAATCAAAAAAATAACCTTGTCTAAATAAGGCAAAGCCCCACCTTGGGGAGATTTTTTCCAATAATGGGGATTGCGTTTGAATACCAAACGCTCACCGGGATGATATTCGCTTAACATAAACGGGCCGGTGCCTATGATCTGTTCTGGCGAGGTAAAGGTACCCCAGGTGAAAGAGAATTTCTTTTCTTTAACGGATTGAACTAAAATGTGCTTGGGTAAAATCGTCTGGGCCATAGACCGCAAAAACGGGGCGAATTTGACCGGTAAGGTAAAACGTACGGTATACCCATCTACTTTTTCAACTTTCAAGGGTTTGCCGTCAATGGTCAAAACATCTTTTGAGGGGGAAGGAATTTCCGGATTATAAATCAGATCATTGAAAGTAAAGACCACATCATCCGCGCTAAAGGACGTGCCGTCAAACCATTTGACATCTTCTCTTAAATGAAAAGTCCATTGAAGCCCGTCAGGGCTCACAGTCCAGGATTTAGCTAAATTGGGAATGACTTTTAAGGTAAAAGGATCTGCGGTGGTCAATCCTTCAAAAAGCATGGCAGTAATAGCACCACTGTAAGCATCTGTGGAGACGATATCATTGAAAGTTTTAGGATCGGAAGAAACAGCTAAGACAAGGCTGCCGCCGTAGCGGCTGGCAGCGGCATGCGCGCTTGGGATTATAGAACAAACACAAAAAAATAGAAAACAAAAACAAATTTTGTTATGGATTCCCGCTTTCGCGGGAGTGACACTCCCCGGGCTAAAGCCCGGGGCTTCTTGACGATTATTTCGATTCGCTACCTCCCCGGACTTAAGTCCGGGGTTTCCGGTGTTTTTAATGACATTACTTTTCAGCATTCGTCACGGGGCTGACCGGAACATTTTTGCTTAGAGGAACTGTTTCCGGCGGTGCCATTGGCTTGGGAGACTCGACCTTGACTTGAACCTCTGGTTCAGGTTCTTTAGTTTTAGATTCTGCAGGCTTAGTGACCGTACTCAGAAGTTTTTTATTGGCCATCAAAGACTGATCCACTTTAGAGGAATTAAAAGCCAGGATCAATGAAGTGCTGAGAAATATTACCGCCAAAATCGTCGTCAAACGCACCATAAACACATTCGTCTGTGTCCCAAACATGGACTCCGCGGATTGAAAAGTCTCGGTCAAACCACCGCCGCGGCCTGCCTGCATTAATATGGAAATCACCAACAGCACACAAACAATAACGTGAATAATGAGAATAAAACCCATGATTTACACTCCTTAAGATCCTTCGCCAGTTGGCTCAGGATGACATTCAACATTTCGTTGAATGTCATTTTACACAAGCTTTGACAATAGCGGCGAAAGAAGGTGCTTTTAGACTCGCCCCCCCCACCAATGCCCCATCGATATCTGCCTGGGCCATCAGTGAAACAATATTATCCGGCGTTACACTGCCGCCGTATTGAATACGCACACTGCCGGCTGTTTGGGCATCAAACATCTTCCCTAATAACTGACGGATAAACACATGCACTTCCTGGGCCTGTTGCGGGGTGGCGGTTTTTCCGGTACCTATGGCCCAGACAGGCTCATAAGCCAGGACCACCTTTTTCATTTCTTCCGCCGACAAACCGCTTAGAGAGCCCTCGCAATGGTCCTTGATAACATCGAACGTTTTATTAGACTCACGCTGGGCCAAATTTTCCCCCACACAGACAATGGGGGTAAGCCCATGTTTTAAGGCCGCACGCAAGCGCTTGTTAACTGTTTCATTCGTCTCATGAAAATACTGGCGGCGCTCGGAGTGGCCGATAATCACATAGGTCACACCCAAATCTTTGAGCATAGGCCCGGAAATTTCACCGGTAAAAGCACCGGCATCTTCCCAGAATATATTCTGAGCGCCCAAGTCGATATTCGTATCTGTTAGGGTATCCGCAACATCTGCCAGCGCTGTAAACGGCGGGCACAGGACAATATCCACACCCTCAACATCAACAATTTCGCGTTTAAGCTCACTGACCAAAATAATGGCTTCGTGCGGAGTTTTATTTAATTTCCAATTGCCTGCTATGATCGGTATATTCACTGTTCCTTCCTTTGCGAAGGGGTTATTTTAGATCGTACGCTTACTTCTTATCATTTAAAGCCGCAATACCCGGCAATTCTTTACCTTCTAAGAATTCCAATGATGCCCCGCCGCCGGTGGAGATATGCGTCATTTTATCTTCCAGACCAAATTTGGCCACTGCTGCTGCGGAATCCCCGCCACCGATAATCACCGTTACATCTTTTAATGAAGCCAGGTAATCAGCAATCGCACGGGTCCCTTTGGCATAAGCATCTCGCTCAAAAACCCCTAAAGGACCATTCCACACAACAGTTTTGGCTTGAGATAAAATTGCCTTGTAACGTTCGATGGTCTTAGGACCAATATCTAAGCTTTCCCAGCCGTCAGGGATCACGTCCGAGATTTTGCAATCATCACTGCTAAAACTTTGGGTGATGACGAAATCTGTGGTCAAGGCAAACTCCACACCAGCTTTTTTGGCTTGTTCCATCAATGAACAGGCCATATCCACTTTGTCTTTTTCCAATTTGGAGTTGCCGACATTAATGCCCTGAGCTTTTAAAAAGGTATAGGCCATCCCTCCGCCGATGATGATGCTGTCGGCCTTAGGTATCAAATTCTTGATCAATTCGATTTTATCCGAAACCTTGGCCCCGCCTAAAATGATCACCAAAGGACGCTGGGGATCATTGATGGCATTGCCTAGAAAGCGTAGTTCTTTTTCTATTAAGAATCCAGCCACCGACGGTAAATACGCTGTTATTCCCACGGTCGAGGCATGGGCGCGATGCGCTGTGCCAAAGGCATCATCAATATAAACATCCGCTAAAGACGCTAATTCTTTGGCAAAAGCAGGGTCATTCTTTTCTTCAGCTTTATGAAAACGCAGGTTCTCTAATAAGATCACACGATCGGAAGATTTGGCGATCGATTCTTTAACCGCCGGTCCCACACAGTCATTTAAAAGTAAGACTTTTTCTTTTAACAATTCCTGTAAACGTTTGGCCACGGGGAGAAGCGAAAATTCCTTCTCAAAGCCAGTGCCCTTGGGGCGGCCCAAATGGCTCATGAGAATGACCTTGGAGGCACCATTGCTCAAAGCGTATTGAATCGTCGGTAAGGCCGCTGTAATACGACGGTCATCGGTAATATGAAAGGACCCATCCAAAGGAACATTAAAATCCAGGCGGATAATGACTCTCTTTCCCTTAATATTAATGTCCCGCACCGTCATTTTCTGCATAGCTCAACTCCCCTAACCCCTCTTTATAAAAAAGAGGGAAATATACTGTAAACCATTAGAGGGTTGATACTGATATGTTTTCCTAATGGTTACTAACATACCACGCAATGGTCCTCTTTAATCCGGTTTTGAGAGAAATCTTGGCCTCAAAACCAAATTCTTTGCGAGCTCGTGTCGTATCCAAACAACGCCGCGGCTGTCCGTCGGGCTTGGTCTTGTCCCAGACAATCTCTCCTTTGAATTTGGTCAACTTGACGATCAAGTCCACGAGTTTTTTAATAGAAATCTCAAAACCCGCGCCCAAATTCACCGGCTGGGAACTATTGTATTTCTCAGCGGCCAGAATAATCCCACGGGCCGCGTCATCCACGTATAAAAATTCCCGGGTGGCACGGCCGGTGCCCCACACCGTAATATGATTATCTCCGCGCTCTTTGGCCTCAACGCATTTGTGGATAATGGCCGGGATCACATGCGCACTGGACAAAGAAAAATTATCTCCCGGCCCGTAAAGATTGACCGGCAGCAAATAAATGGAGTTAAATCCATACTGCTGACGATAGGCCTGCGATTGCACTAAGAGCATTTTCTTGGCTAGACCATAAGGAGCATTGGTCTCCTCAGGATAGCCGTCCCATAGATGTTCTTCCTTAAAGGCTACCGGACAAAATTTGGGATACGCGCAAATGGTGCCGATAGCTACAAATTTGGCAATCCCCATCCGGCGCGCCTGCTCCATCAATTCAACGCCCATGATCAAATTATCGTAAAAAAATTTTCCCGGATTTTCAAGATTGGCCCCGATACCTCCGACGACCGCGGCCAGATGAATGACCATATCAGGACGTGCCTGAGTATACAGCTTGCGGATAGCTGAGCTTTCTCGCAAATCAAACTGTGCCGAGCGGGGCACGATGATATGTCGGCAGCCTTTAGACGAAAGTTCCCCCACGACCACCCGGCCTAAAAATCCCCCGCCGCCGGTAACCACCACGCGTTTGTCTTTCCAGAAACTCACGATCCCCCTCCCTGACCCTCCCCACAAGGGGGAGGGAATCATTATTTCCCCTTTAACCCATACATCGTCTGACGCGCCGCTTGCATATCACTGTCAACCATCATGCGCACCAACTGTTTAAAATTGACCTTGGGTTTCCATTTAAGAACACGACGGGCTTTAGAGCTATCACCCAAAAGCATATCCACTTCCGTGGGGCGTAAATAACGCTTATCAATGACCACGTATTTTTTCCAGTCGAGCCTGGCATAATCAAAAGCTTCCTGCAAAAATTCTTTGACCGAATGTGTCTCACCGGTGGCAATCACAAAATCGTCAGCTTTGGGCTGCTGCAGGATCAACCACATCGCCTCGACATAATCCCCGGCAAAACCCCAGTCGCGCTTGGCATCGAGGTTGCCTAAATACAATTTCTTTTGAAGCCCGAGTTTAATGCGCGCTACACCTAAAGTGATCTTTCGGGTCACAAAGGTCTCGCCCCGGCGGGGTGATTCATGATTAAATAAAATACCGTTGCAGGCAAATATATTATACGCCTCACGGTAATTGACCGTCATCCAATACGCGTAGACCTTCGCGGCGCCATAAGGACTGCGCGGATAAAAGGGGGTAAGCTCATTTTGGGGGGCTTGGCAAGCCTTCCCGTACATCTCCGACGAGGATGCCTGGTAGAATTTAGTCTTTACCCCGGTGTCCCGGATGGCTTCCAAAAGACGGATCGTACCTAAACCCGTTACTTCCGCGGTATATTCCGGGACCTCGAAGCTGACTTTCACGTGACTCTGCGCTCCCAAATTATAAATTTCATCCGGACGAATGTTTTTGATCAGCAAATTCAATGAACTAGCGTCGTTCAAGTCGCCGTAGACCAAATTCAATTTGCGATTTTTCTCGTGGGGGTCTTGATACAGATGATCGATGCGCTGGGTATTAAAACTGCTTGAGCGGCGGATAATACCATAAACCGTATACCCTTTTTTGATCAAAAACTCGGACAAATAGGACCCGTCCTGACCGGTGATGCCCGTTATTAACGCTTTTTTCAATTTCCCCCCTTTTATCCCTTACCCCTTATCCCTTAATATGCCCCTTTGCCTCTAACAACGACCGGAAAAGTTTGGAATAAAATATACAGATCCAGCCAAAAAGACCAGTTCTTGATGTACCAAATATCCCAACGCAATAACTTATTAAAAGACACATCACTGCGGCCCCTGATCTGCCAGAGCCCCGTAATACCCGGACGTATGCCCAGACGCTTTAACTGGCGCAAATCTTCCTTTTCCAACTGGGCAATGGGAAATGGCCTTGGCCCCACCAAGCTCATGTCCCCTTTAAGCACATTCAATATTTGCGGCAATTCATCAAGGCTATAGCGGCGTAAAAAAGCCCCCATGCGGGTGATACGAGGGTCTTTTTTGATCTTAAAAATAGGACCGTCCACTTCATTCTTATCTTTAAGCTGGCCCAAGAGCTGGTCGGCATTAATGACCATGCTGCGGAACTTATACATGTCAAACATTTGGCCATAACGGCCATAACGCCGGGAGCGGTAAAGAATCGGCCCCGGGCTGTCGAATTCGATGAGCAGCCCCAAGACTGCAAAGACCGGCAGCAAAAAGATCATTGACAGGGATGATAAAACAAAATCGGATACCCTCTTGACCCTTTGATGATAGTTGATATCAATATCAGAATATTCCAGGATAGGAATCATCCCAATATTGAATTTAATAAAATCGTGGGCCATGAATTCATACCCTTGCGGCACCACCCTGACCGCCAAACCTGCTTCCCTCGCTATTTCCAGCAATTTGATAAAAGTCTGATGCTCAGGATAGATCGTGATAAAGATCTTCTGGATAAATTCCCGATGAATGATCTCTTGAAGGCCATCCAGCTTGCCCAAAACCGGCCAGTTGCCGCAGTTACCTGCTTTGTGATCATCCAAAAAACCTTTGATCTTCAATCCTAACGCCGGCTGCCTGTTAATTTCGCCGGCTAACATAATACCGATTTTCCCGGCACCGATGATCAGCGTATTAAAATTATTGTGGCCATGGCTGACTAAATAATTGACCAATAATCTCTTTAACACCCGCCAAGCGGAACAAAATACCGTGATCACAACAGCGTTGAGCATCATGACGCTGCGGGGAAAATCCTGAATCTTCAATAGAAAAGCCAGAACAATGACGGCCAGGGTCGAAATAACGATGGATTTGACAACTTCCCAAATTTCCATGGTCTCCAATTGTTCACGACGGGTTTGGTAAAGGCCATGGGTATAATGGAAAAATAAAATCAAAAGCGTCCAAACCAAAAACAGCGCTTTAAAAGGGTCGGCCGCGGAAAAAAGAGATTGAATGGAAACGCTAAAAGGTACGGTTTGGGGCCTGAAAAGCAATGCCAGATAAAATGCCAAAACGATACAGGCCACGTCAATGGCCGCGTATAGGCTGACAATAAAAATGGATTGAAGTCGTGGTCTCATTTTTTAAAAGAATCTTTCATTAAATAGAATAAAAACAGGCTGTTGCCAATCAAGTACCGTTTCCATAATCGCCCGGGTTCGCAACAAAGGCGAAAAAACCACTCTAAGCCGAGAGGCCGCATCCATCGAGGGGCCTGGGGCTTGACTCCCGAACAAAAATCAAAAGCCGCTCCCGCCCCAACGATAACAGGGGCATTCAATAAAGGCCTATGCAATTGCATCCAAAAATCCTGCTTAGGCGATCCCAATCCCACCCAGACAATGTCAGCAGCAGCGCTATTGATGCGATCAATGACTTGGCTTTCTTCCTGCACAACTTGCGGATGAAACGGCGGGGCATAATGGCCAACCACCAATATCCGTGGAAAAAAGCCAAGAAGCTTTTGCTGTAATTTCTGCAAAGTATCCTCCGTCCCCCCATAAAAAAAATGCCGTAACCCCAAATCCTGGCCAAGATTACAAACCTCCAGCAACATATCGGGCCCGTAGGTACGTTCAACATCACGACAGCCATGGGCCCGCGCCAGCCAGACAACCGGCATGCCGTCCGGCGTGACCATCCCCGCGGCGTTAACCGCCGCGGCATACAACGGATTTCGTCTTGCATCCACCAAGGTTGCCACCGGGGCCACACAAACATAGGTGCGCTGTTTTTGCCCAACCCATTCACAAATCTGTCGGACGGCCAAAACAGGATTGACCCTGCTGACATTAACGCCTAATAGGGAAATGGTTTTAAGCATATAAGAAATGGATATTATATATCAGAAAAGGATGTGTGGGTCAAATTTTTTGCCGGTAAAGCTCTTGGGCGCGGCGGGCGATCTGCGGCCAATCATGATCTTTGACAAGTCCCTCGGAAGCGGCGCCTTTGGCTTTCAAATCCTGCGCAATCACAGCAAGAACTGACCGCGCGATGGTGGAGGGTTGGTTATCAGGGATGAACGCCCCGTTGCGGCCGGCAGGGACCAGCCACGGCTGGGCCGTGGTAACAACCGGCAATCCGGCAGCCATGGCTTCCAAAACGCTGACGCTGGAACCCGGATAAGAAAACGCGCAAATATAAAGGTCCGCAATGCCATAATAACCATACAGCTCTTCTTCGCGGACATCCTTGACCAGCCGGACATGGCCGCCCAAGCTGTTAGTTTCTATCAACCGCAACAATTCCCGCTCCTGATATCCCTTGCCCACGATCACCAATTTAACTGCGGGATTACTTTGATGGATGAACTTAAGAGCCAAAATGATCTTGTCTATCCCTTTGTCCGCGGCCAAACGATTGACCGTCAACAAGATCACATCTTCTTCGGAAAATCCAAGCTGTGTCTTAGTCAACGCCGAGACGTCTAGCTGTTTACGCACATATTCCACATCCACCCCGGCCCCAAGGACCGACACCTTGGCCGGATCCAGACGGAACAAACCGGTAATTTCTTGACGGAAAGACTCCTCTTCCACAAAAACCCGCTCGCATCCGGCCAAATACCGAAGCATGGGTTTGGTCTTTAAGAAATACTGGGCAGGATATTGCGCGACCTCTCTTGCATCAGCAAACGGAGAAAGTGCGATCTTGGTTTTCTTGATATCATCGGGCCTATACCCGAACAGACTTAGATATTTTATAAGGGGAATCGGGTTGCATAGATAATTGTCGGAAAAGATATGCGCGCACAAGGGGCTTCGCCCCGGTACGCTTAAATAATACAGCCCTGTCATGTCAAAACTGTGCAGGATGTCGAATTGTTTGTCTTTTAGATAATGCGCCAGCTGCCGGGAAAACCAATGAACGCCCAGCCATCCGACGGGAAGCTCTAAATAAGAAGAAATGCGGGGCCCAATGAGCGTGTATTTGATGCCTTCAAAATATTCCGTCCGGGGTTTGCCATCATCGAGCGGGGCGATGATCTCAACATCGACTCCCGCTTTCAACAAATGTTTGGCAAAATAATAAACGTATTTTTGAACGCCGCCGAAAGGATGAAAAGGATAAACACTTTTGGCCGCTAAAATGATCTTCATCGGCTACTCCCGGCGGGCAACAACAACCACGTCCCAGGTGTTTTTGCGGACGGGTTTATCGATATTCAACAACGGCCCCGTTACCAGCGGTTTTAATCCGCAGGACCTAAGACGGCCTTCCATTTCTTCAATGTCAAAATATCGCATACGGTGTGTTTCCTTGACCGTGCGCACCGGCCGCCCTTTTTGCCTGACCCTGCATAGATAGCGCACTTCACACACGCGGATTTTGGCCAAAGCCCGAGTACGCGACACACGCTCGACGGACACGCCCCCCCGCGTAAAGACCTTGCTTTTATACGGAACAAAAGAAGCCACGGCCGCGGCGTGCCAAAAATCGCAGATAAAAATACCGCCCGGCCTTAAATGCCGGCGGACATTATTTAACATGCATTCTATATCGGCATTTTTGGTCAAATAATCAATGACGGAGAACATGCATATGGCCGCGTCAAATTTACGGGGAAGCTTAAAATCCTGCAGTTTGGCGCGCACAAGTTCAAGAGAAAGTCTTGCTTCAACACTTTTCGCGCGGGCAATCTCCAGCATGCGCCCGGATGCATCCACGCCGGTGACATGCAGGCCATGTCGGGCCAGGGCCAAGGCGTGGCCGGCGGTGCCGCAACCCAAGTCTAAAACTTCCCTGACGGGACGCTTGGCATAGCGGGCAAACAAACCGCGCACGAATCGGGATTCCGCCGCGTAATTTTTATTTTTATAAAACAAATCATAATGATCCGCGTAATCACCGAAAACCATCACCCGCCGCTCCTGATCTTTTTGATACAACCGACAACATATTCGATTTGGGGACGACTTAAGCCGCTGCCGGAAGGCAGGTAGAATCCACAGCGGCCCAACGTTTCAGAAACAGGATATTTCCTACGGTCGGCGCAGCCCGCCTTTTTTAATACCGGCTGATTGTGCATGGGGATAAAAAACGTGCGGGTCTCAATACCCTTATCCAGAAGTTTCTTCATTAAATAATCACGTTTAAGGCCAAAGCTTGGTCCAACGACCACGCCGTACATCCAATACACATTGCGCACATCCGGTCTTTCCGTCGGAAGGGTCAAGCCATCGATACCGGACAATAATTCATTATACAAACGTGCGTTCCGGCGGCGCCGGGCGATCATCTCATCGATCTGTTCTAACTGCGCCAAACCAATGGCCGCCTGGAGATTGGTCAGGCGGTAATTAAACCCGATGTCTTTATGAAAAAACCGGCGCTCTTTTAAAAAGGAAAGGTTTTTTAAACTGCGGCATTTTTCTGCCAGCTGATCATCATCAGTCAAGACCATGCCGCCTTCACCGCAGGTGATGATCTTGTTGCTGTAAAAACTGAAACACGACAATTTCCCGAAACTGCCGGTCATGCGGCCTTTGTATTGGGCGCCGTGCGCCTGGGCCGCGTCCTCAATGACGGCAATACGGTGCTTACACGCCACGCGCATGATGGCGTCCATATCGCAGGGATGCCCGTACATGTGCACCGGTACAATGGCCTTGGTCTTCCTGGTGATCTTTACTTCCAGTTGGGAGGGGTCCATGTTCCAGGTATCCGGTTGGACGTCGACGAACACCGGCTTGGCCCCGCAATACAAAGCGGCAAATACCGTCGAGGCTATTGTTAAGGTGGGCATGATCACTTCATCCCCCGGCCCTACCCCTAACGCCGCTACCGCCAAATGCAAGGCCACCGTGCCGTTACAGACCCCGATGCCATGCCTGACCCCACAATAACGGCTGAAGCCCTCCTCGAATTTTGTCAGATAAGAACCGCTCGAAGATATCCAATTGGTTTTCAGGCAATCCAAGACATATTTTTGTTCATTGCCGGCCAACAATGGTTCGCAGACAGGGATCATCAGGATCGTACCTCTAAATTTTTTTTGCTTGCCGGATCATAAGGGCCCATTTTAATTTCCAGCATGCGCACATCGTCCAAGGCCTCAAACCCGTGCCCGCCGCGGATCAAAAGGATCGTATCACCCGTCTGAAGCACACGCTCGGCAATGGGCAGGCCTTCGTTGGTATAAAAGGCCACCTTCAAACGGCCCTGCTGGATATGCAGGACTTCCTGTAAGAATCCGGTCCGGCCGGTTTTCACTTCACAATGAGCATGGGGCGCGATCACCGCGCCCTTGGGACGCATGTGCTGTCCCACCTGCAAGGAGTTGTCGTCGGGTGTAAAAAAACGAACCCCCGGCCCGACGTCCGCCCGGCGTACAATGATCGCGTACACAACCCCTTCATGCGTTATCTGTTCGACGTTCACGATAACATCCTTTCTTGATATTTAACGTTCATTTCTTGCGCAAACCCATGAACTTGGCCGCCTTCTTGATCTGAAACCGCACAAGGCCTTTGAGGACGCCGCATCCCATGTCCTCCACAACCTCCGCAGGATCACCGATGGGCCAATTCTCAGACGACGGAGGTTTGCCGAAATTCAAAACGCGCTTTTGCATATCGTTCAAACCATCGAGATCACGGGCATTCAATAAAATGGGTTCTCCGATGGGAAGCGACGCCGGCGAATACTGGCCGAACAAGGACGTACGCACCTGCCCGCCGCGATAGGGCTTGGCGCGATGGATGCAGCGATAATCATAAATAATCGCGGTGCCCCGCGGACGGTCATTGAAAGTCACGACGTCCTTCGCGAACTGCCCTTCACGGTCATCCCAATTCTCCTTCTCCTCCTTGGCCGACCACCGATGACTGCCCCTAACGATCTGGAATCCGCCGTCCTGCACATCGCTCAAATACATGATAAAAATGATGCCCGGGGTCTTGATCAGTTCATGGCGGATTCGGCCGGTCTTTGCGTCATCAATGTCTATCTTGTTATCCACATGCCACTGCATACGTTCATACCCCGAAGGATAGGTACGGTAAATGCGGAAATTCGACAGGTGGGATTCCCCACCGTTATATCGATCAATGGCCAAAACAATATCCGGATGAGTATATAGATCGATGATCTCCCTGCCCCAGGACAGGGTGGCGAACAGGAACCGGATGTTGTTCTTGCGGACATACCCCTTGCTGCCGTTGATGCTGGGGGTATTCAACGGTTTTTCGATGATATCCGCCACGCGCGCGAGATGCTCGTTTGAGAAGATCCCGTGCAATTCCACAAATCCCTGTTCGCGGACCGTTTGCACATGACGCGCGATGGTTTCCGGTGTCATCATATCCCCGATCCTCCTAATTTTTTCTGATTAAGCGAATAGCGGATCTGCTCGGCAGTGAAACGATGTCCGGCAGGATTAAAATGCACTTCTCCATTAACAGGATAATATCTCCCCTTATGCCGCTTCATCTCTTCCAGCAAGTCCACATACGAAATGCCCTGTTTATTTAACCATGGCTTCAATTCATTAAAATAATTCCGCTGTATTTTATAATCCTTACAACCCAGAACTTTTGGTAATAATTCCTCGTTGCGCATAAGCTCATTACTGCCGGGTTTTAAAATAAAAGGGAACGGATCTTTGCCCCAGCCCAAGTGCTGGCCGTCATCCTTATGAAACCGAGCCAATATCCTCTGCACATATTCATATACAAAAATACACAAATGGCTTTCCCGCACAAGCGGCATGCGGTAGATCCACTCCACGCCGACGGTCTTTTCATCCTTAACCGTTGAACGCAGCATACCGGTATCATCAACATCAATACCATGATTAACGATCTTGACCGGGAGGCCACGGCCATCTAACTTCAACCATCTTGTCTTGTCTACCCTTCCTAGATACCGCAGACTATAGACAGCCTCTTGATATTTATTTTAAAAATCCTCCTAAAAAAGTGTGTAAATAAATGGTGCCAAAACGGAACCCTGGGCGAATATCATCAAAAGCCCCAACAGAACAAGCACAACAACAATGAGCGCCAGCCAAAAAAGTTTGCGAACTTTCATGAAATCCCACAGTTCCTTGAAGATGGCTAGTTTCGACATATCCGTGTTTATACTATTGCAAATTCGATAACCTGCCTGCCGCGAGACGAGCGGCAGGCCTCGTTAGAATTAAAATTGCCGTGTGTATCTGGTTGTATCTTTTTCACCTTTTGAACGGATGGCCCAATAGGAACGGGTCTGCGGGCTCATGCGTAGTTGTAACAAATCTTTGCGCAATAACCGCAAGATGATCCCCGCGGCAGTGAACACCGTAAAAAATAAAACCGTCAAAATGACCGCGGTTATGATCCCGCCGATCAAGTACGCCGCCTTCATCCAATACTTAAATAAAACCTTAAGCAATGGTTTACTAAAAACAGTGGTCAAAAGAACTGCCGCGGCAACGAAAAATAATGCACCCGCCATCGTATCAAAGCCGTATTTATACCAATGCCTGAAACCTAAGGCCGCAAGGACCACCGGTAAACCGAAACCGAACACCAATAATTGTTTTTGCTTTTGTTCCATATCAATCCAAAATCGTCGAAATATTTTCCTTTTTATAGCGCTCCTTGTTCGGCTGACGCCGGTGTTCGAACAAATAATTCCCAATGATCAAATAATCCATATCTGTGCACATAAAACAACGGTACGCATCACTGGCAGAACAAACGATCGGTTCCCCGCGGATATTAAAAGATGTGTTAATCAGCACCGGACAACCTGTCTGCCCCTCAAATGCCTTAAGCAAATTATAAAATAACGGATTGCGCTCTTTATCCACCGTCTGCACCCGGGCAGAATAATCGACATGTGTCACCGCCGGAACCACCGATCGTTTGACCTTAAGCCTTCCCAGCCCTTTAGCTGCACTTGGGGCATCCAGCCGCTTATCCGGCCTGACATCTGCCACCAGCAGCATATACGGGCTATCCGCCTCGAGATCGAAATATTCCGCCGCCCTTTCCTTAAGGACCGCCGGAGCAAAGGGGCGGAATGATTCGCGGAACTTCACTTTCAAATTCAACAGCGACTGCATTTTCTCCGAACGGGCATCGGCGACGATACTGCGGCTGCCCAAAGCACGCGGCCCGAATTCCATGCGGCCGCGGCATAACCCGATGACTTTCTCCTGCGCGATCAAGCCTGCCACATGGACAGGCAAAATATCATCTGGCAGATATTCATAGACCCAGCCGTTGGCATCCGCCAGGGCCTTGACATCACCATCAACATTCGGACCCAGCAAAGAACCTTTTTGTCTGTCATGGACATTGTCCGCACGGCGAGGCTGGCCTAAATACTGATGCCAGGCCATGAAAGCGGCCCCTAGGGCGCCGCCCGCGTCCCCGGCTGCCGGCTGTATCCAAACGTTCTTAAAAGGCGTTTGCTTTAATATTTTTCCATTGCCGACGCAATTTAATGCCACCCCGCCGGCCAGGCACAAATTTTCCAGGCCAGTCTGCCGATGGGCGTGGTTGGCAATATTGACCATGATCTCCTCTGTCACGCTCTGGATGGAGGCCGCGACATCCATATACTTCTGTGTGATCTGTGTTTCCGGTCTGCGCGCCGGCCCGCCGAAAAGACGGTCAAAGCGCGCGTTAGTCATGGTCAACCCAGCTGGATAATTGAAATACCGCATGTTCAGACGAAAAGACCCGTCGGATTTGATGTCCACCAGTTCCTTTTTAATGAGGTCCGCGTAAACCGGCTCACCATACGGGGCCAGGCCCATCAGTTTGTACTCTCCGGAATTGACCCGAAACCCGGTGTAGTAGGTAAACGCCGAATACAAAAGCCCCAGAGAATGGGGAAACCGGATCTCGCTTTTCAGTTCAATAGTATTATCATGGCCGGTGCCCCAACTGGCGGTGGTCCACTCACCAACTCCATCAAGCGTGATGACCGCAGCCTGATCAAAAGGCGAAGGAAAAAATGCCGAAGCCGCGTGTGACTCGTGGTGTTCCGGGAAAAAAATCTCCCCACTAAACCCAAGTTCAGTCCTGATCAATTCCTTGATAAAGATCTTTTCTTTCAGCCATACCGGCATGGCTTTGAGGAACGACCGGATACCGAATGGTGCGTAGGTCAAATACGTCATCAGCAGGCGCTCGAATTTGATGAACGGCTTCTCATAAAAAGCGACACAGCGCACCTGCGGCATCGCGATCCCTGCCTGGACCAAGCAATAATCCACGGCATGCCGTGGAAAAGAGGCGTCGTATTTTTTCCGGGTGAACCTCTCCTCCTGCGCCGCGGCGATAATTTCTCCGTCTTTAAGCAAACAGGCGGCGCTGTCGTGGTAAAACGCGGATATCCCCAGAATATACTGACTTGTCCCTGACATTCTCTCCTTTTAAGTGTACCCGTCTGCTTTAGCGAACATACGGCGTACCGTCCTGATCCAATTGATATAACGGTTATCATTGTTCGTATGGGTGATGGAACAGGTGGCACAGCCTTTGATGTCCTTGCGCTTATTGGCAAACATCAAATCCAAAAACTGCCGGTGCATCTGCGAATTCCAGACCTCCTCGAGCGTATGGGTGTTCAGGTCCGCGTATACGGTCGCCCCACGCATGATAATGGCATATAAGACACCTTCGTGCATCATCTGTTCAATGGTCATGATCCGGTCCTTTGTTGACGAAAATAACTGATCTCTGAATCCCTGATCTGCCCGAAGAGATCGGAATCCTCCTGATGGAACGCGCACATGTCGCCATACACCACACTGCGGCGGCCGGAAAAATATTCATACAGGTCTTTGATAAGGCGGTCATCCTTAAGATTAACGGAAAGCATGTACTCCCCGGTATTATGATAGACGAGCATGGACTGGTAGCCCATGGCGCTTAATGCGCTGAATATGGACACAGCATCTTCATTTTTTTGCCGCAAACACACCGGGTCATACTCAAAAAAAATGACCGGCTTGATCCTGGTGATCCAGCCTTGAGCGCCCCTGATGATCTTAAACTCAAAGCCGTCTGTGTCGATCTTCAATATCTTGGCCCCCGAGAACCCTTGCTCCTTCTCTAAAATGGTTTCCAATCTCATCAGCTGCACCGGGCGTTCCCCTTTTTTATTCAAAAGGCTGGCGGAACCCTTCGCTTGATGCAGTTGACAGGCCGCCTCCTCATCCTTTTCCCCGACAAAAAATTCCCGCAGAACAATGCCATCCAACTGCTTGCAATTTTTTTTCATGATGGAAAAAAAACGGGGATTACCCTCGATCCCAAGGACCGGGCAAGAGACGCTGTTCCTCACGAGAAAGATGGTGTCACCCACATTGGCTCCGATGTCGATGAACGAAAGATGCGGATATTTACAAATAACACCCTGGGTGATCCTTGCGATGTTAAGGGCGTAGTATTCATACAACTCCCGATAAACAGGCAATTCATGAGACAAAGGCAGTTGTATCGTAAAACGCCCGACCCTGTAGCTGATCATGGGGTCCGCTATTCTGACCAGCACACGCCGGACAAGCAGTGCCACGATCAATACAACCTGGCCCCAAAATCCCTTTTTTCTGCTGTTCATGAACAAATTGTGCCATCGTTGCGCGAACATTTCCATGGGGACCTATGGGTCGTGACTGATCTGTCTGGTTTCCATTGTTTTATGCCCTAAAGGTCAATGATCATTTTCAACATAGGCAAAAGCCCGGGCAAACCCTTCGGCTTGCTGCTGCGGCGTCCAGGCCGCGATCTTGGCGCGGCCGGCCTGTCCCATCCGGCGCCGCATGGTTTCATCCTTCAGCAGGTGTTCCAATGCCTCTGCCAGCCGGGCGCTGTTTTTTTCAGCGACGATAAAACCGGTCTTACCCTCTTCCACCAGCCCGCCGGCCGCGGCCCCGACCGCATCGGTCGTGACCACCGCGCATCCCTGGTTCATGGCTTCATTGATCACCATGCCCCACGGCTCTTTAAAATCAGAGGTGGTCACTGACGGCAAAACAAAAATGTCCGCCATGGCATAATAAAAGTAAAGTTCTTCGTTGTCAACGTGCCCGACAAAAACGGCGCATACACCTTTCTGCGTGCACAGATCGCGCAGGCCTGTTTCTTTAGACCCAGTACCGACCAGGACGAATGCCGCCTTGTCCTTCAAGCGCCCCATGGCCTCGGCCAAATACTCAAGCCCCTTGCCTTCCTCCAACCGCCCGACAAACAGGATGACCTTGCTGTCTACCGTGATCTTCCAACGCTGTTTCAATTGAATTTTCTCTGCCTCGCCTACCGGCCGGTCATACACCGTATTATCCGTGGCATGAGGCGCGCAAAATATCTTGCGTTCATCAATACCGATATCTGTCAAATACCGGCGCACATGCTCACCATAGGTGATGATCGCATCCGCGTGCCGGTAAATAAATTTCGTCAAGCCGAATGTCCTGCGGTGTAACGGGGTCTGGGGATGCGCCCATAACCCGGTCCATAAAATAAAAGGTTTGCCGAACAATTTTGCCGCGCAAAAAGCAACGGGCAAGGCAAAACGGTCATCAATGGTCTTGACCACCGCGCCGCATTGCAGCCACGGCAAGGCAAACAGTCCCGGCGTCACCTTAAAATTCCCGGACAGCAATAATCCCCCAAGGTACGTGCCTTTAAAATCTCCGGACTTTAATTCATTGCGTTTATACCAATACGCTTCATGCCCGCCGGTAAAATAAAATTTCACCTCATATCGCCGGGCCAAGATCTCAAAAAGCGGACGGACAAAATGCGAACACATATTGGTAATGAACACGATTTTCATCCCATGTTCCCCGGCCACCGCGCTATTAAAGAAGGTTCTGGTCCCATAAATCCTCATTTGGTCATTTCCAGACAGACCACGCATTGCGATGCCGCCGGAGAATCGTCATTATAACGGGCCCCGGCGTGAATATCAACATAATATCCCTGGGCGCACTCCTTTTGCCCTGCCGTGTTCCATTGCCGGTCCCCGTATTTATAATAGGTCAGGGAAACCACGGACGGGCCGAAACGACGGGTCACACTCTCCACCATGGCGGCATCAAAAACCTGGAACCAGCCGAAATCGCGGCGTTGGCCATACGGCATGGTCAAATACAGTCCCCCGCCTTTCTTCAAAACCCTTTTCATTTCATCCAGTGCTTCCAAATACGCCTGGCCCTTATGTTCTTTCTTCCGTACATCGCCGGTGTAAAGCAAGGTATTGTCCATGCCCACATGCTCCAGCGTCGAAATGCAGGCCACCGCATCAAAAAATTCATTGGGATAGCTCATAGAGCGCAGGTCTTCATAGACATAAACGGGTTTGACAGCCGCCGTTGGACGGCCTTCAGGCGCAAGTGTGGTGATATGCAATTGCCGGCCTTGCCAGAGAGGCAAACTCAACAGGTCATAATGGTTCAATGACGACCCGGCGTCCAAAATACGCCGGTCACTGTCTTTAAGCCGGGCAAAAACCCAAGGATACTCGACACAACGCTCGTCTAAACCGGCACCGTAGTCCTGTGGCAATCGCGGAGCCCTGAAAACATCCAATTCCTCTTCGATCACACGGCGAATATACGCGTATTTATAAAAGGAATACCCGAAACTCCACGGACGACGCCCGCGGCAGTGGTAAACCAGGGCTGCCGCCCCCTTAAGCAGGGGCCAACGGTGCACCAGGTCCTTGATAAACTCTTTAATCCTCATGGCCTACACGCGATCCACGTCCACAACGACGTGATCCTTAATAGAATGGCGCTGCACATCCTCTTGAACAAAGACCTGTTCTCCCCGGACACCGCCGGACATAAATACCGCAGCGCGTATTTGATGGTCCCGCAGGTGTGGTTGGCTTCTTTCTTGAATACCATGGTGTTCCACATCAGGCCATAGAAATTATAGGCAGGGTTATCCAAGACCTGCTCGCTGATCACGCGGAAAGGGTCCTCCCAGCCGGTCCAGCACGCGTCATGGAACAGCAGAAACCCGCCCCCCACAAGCTTGCCCTGGTAGTCCTCAAAATCTTTCTTAACCGTCTCATATTCATGATCACCGTCTATCCAGAGAAAATGGATCTTGGAAGGAATGCTGTCGGCGGCATCCTTGGACATCTTCTTGATCGTCGTGACCCTCTGCCCCACCCCAAACCTGCGGAGATTTTCCAAATACTCATCATAGGTCGACTTGTATTTGTCGGTATTAAATCCCGGCAAAGACGGTGAACCTTGGTGCCAATCAATAGCGTATAACACCCCTTTATTAAGCTCGGTTAAAGCGCTGGCAATGCACACGGTTGACTTGCCACAAAAAGAACCGATCTCGCATAAAACGCTTTCATCACCAAAAGACAGCGCCGTCTTTCGGGTCAACCCATTAAGGAACATGCATTCAAAAAAGCTAAGCATGCCGCGGATCTTATGGACCTGTTTGAAATTCATCGGTATCGGAACACATGGACCGGGTTAAACGCCCGCAGCTGCAAAAAGAACATAGGCCTGGTTTTGGGATGCAGTACATTGGAAAATACAGCAGCGAAGAAATACGCAACGACCGTTGCCATCGCCGCGCCCTTGATCCCCCATAACGGGATCCAAAGCAGGTTTAAGAACACATTGGTCAGCGCACCCAGCACTGTATAGGCCATGACCAGGTTCTGGGCATTTTCATTGATGGCCCATTTGCTGCGCAAAACACCGAGGAACACAAAAACGCTTGCCCAGATATTCAGCATCAAAACCCCGGCGGCGGGTAAATAGGTGGGGCCGAAAAGGGCTTCGACCATAGTCTTGCCCCAGATGCAAAAGACGGCGACCATGCCTAAGGATATCCATATCAACAGGGAATTCAGCGCCGTTAAACGGTCTTCGTAGACCCGCTCTCCTTTGGCCTTTGCCTTGACAATGGCCGGGAACAGCGACGCGGTCACCACCATGGGGATGAAATAAAACGCCTCGCTGACGCGCACAGCCACTGCGTATTGCCCCACAGCGGCGTCACCCAACATATGCTTGATCATGACCTGGTCAATGCGCATATACACAGCGATCGCAAAACCAGAGACCACCAAAGGCCATGACCGCAGCAGCAGATCGCGCGCCACGGCGGTATTAAAGACCCAACGGTCCCCGTGCAGACGGCGGTAAAAAAATACGAACCCCGCCGCGGCAACAACAGCTTCCAGCACGACGAGCAAAACAAAATATACCAAGGGCTTGCGGCTTAAAATAAACAACGGGGCCAAGACACACGTCGACAACAAAGACATCAATTGGGAATATACGGTGTATTTTGAAGCTACTTTTGACTGAAAGAAACTGTCTATGTTGTTAAAGGCCGCAAAGAAAAGACGCAGCGCGATAATAGCGGTCATGACCATGATCAACGGCGCTTGGGCCAAAAAATAAAAACTCACGGCAATTAAAACACAAGCCGCCGTGGCCCCCGTCATCCTCAGCACAAAAGCCGACCCCATGATCTGGGCACGCTGACCGGGGCGCTCCAAAAGGTCTTTAACCAAAACTGTTTCCATGCCAAGATCTGCCAGCATCCCAAAGAGGAACACAAAACTCAACGCATAACTGAACATCCCGAACTGTTCCGGGCCCAAATAACGGATGATCCAGGCCCAAACCGTCAAGGTCACAAGGAGGCGCAGGATCTTCTCCAGAAATAACCACCCGGTATTGGCTAAATATTTTTTCAGAGTCATTAAATCCTAACGATTCAAGGAACATTGCGCTTCCATTTGCTTGAAAGCACCGATCATAGCCTCTCCGTATTTCTCCAGCGTATAGGTCTCTTCAAATCTGCGGCGGTTGGCTTGCCCCATCTTTTCGCGCAAAGGAGGGTCGTCTGCCAAAAGAAGTATCTTATCCGCCAGGGCTTTTGCATCCCCTTTCTCAACAAGCAAAGCATTCGTACCATCCGCTACGATCTCAGGGACCGTACCTTCACGGGATGCCACGATCGGCAATCCCTCGGCCATCGCGTGCAAGAGCACAAGCCCAAAAACATCCCTGAGCGTTGGAAAAATAAAAATATCCGCCTGCCTGAAAATCTTTGTCCGTTCAACCACATCCTCCACATACCCCAAATAGTAAACCCTTTGGGGATAATCCTTTTGTAATTCTTCCAGGCGGCTTTTGACTTCCCTGTCCTCAAGCGGACCGCCAAAAGTCACCATGATATCCGCGCGTTCTTTAAGGATGAGGGACATCGCCTCAAAGGCCGTGTACACGCCTTTTAAACGGCTCATATGTGAAAAATACAAAACATTGGTCCGCCCAGGAATTTTTGGTGAATCAACCGCGATCCTTTTTGAGTCTTCAGACGCGCCGGGGACCACAAAAAGTTTCGCCGGATCTGCCAAACCCTCGTACTCCCGGCGCACCTTCTCGCCCATAATGATGCTCCCACCCATATTCTTAAGCATCCAGCGCAAGGCCGACTTTTTAAGCCCCCCCAAAGACCCATCGAGTTCCCTCACATACTGCCCCAGGTCATGAAATACAAGCTTGCTTCCCAAAATAATCCCCGTCGAGCAGAATAAAATGTCCTTCAAATAGGGCATCCTGTAAAAACTGATGTTATAAAGGACATATTTAGGCCGCCAGAAAACCAGGATCCCGGTAAAAATCACGTAATATTGGGCCATCTTAAAAATTTTTTCAATCGTCACCTTTTTATGCGTGCCGTAGGTCCAAAACCGCATGTCCAAAAATTTGGTCTCAAACGCGTTGGTAAACGAGGAAGCCATCAGCATCTTATAGACCATGCTATGTCCAAAATTAGGCGGCGGCAAGATCCCGCAAATTAAAATTTTGACCCTTTTAGGCCGCCCTGGCATATTCTTTGTCATAAAGTTCCAGAATTTTCGTAAGACCTGTTTTAGCCCTCCACCCTAACTGCCGGTAAACCTTATCACAGATCACCGGTGAAAATAATGTTTCTGAAGCATTCTTAGGAATATTTAAAACTGACGATGAACGCGTCATCGTAATGATCGTCCTGGCCAATTGCTCCAAACTGACCGTTTCTTCATAGGCGATATTAAAAATACCGCTTACCCCGGAATTGTCACCCCCGAATGTTTTTGGTCGTATTGACCGACACTCACAGTTGTTCGTCGGGGGTCCATTTATAATGATTTCAATGGCATCGATCAGGTCCTCAACATACACAAACTGCATCGGCGTACGCGCGCCATTGATAATATCCAAAGCCTGATCGGCCTTCGCCTTTTGAAAGAAAACCGGCAACACCGCTTTAGGGGCCTGCCCCCAGCCCATCACATTGACCGATCTTAAAATAACCAACGATTCCTGTTTTAAAAAAGCGCGGCATACTTCTTCCGCCTTTAATTTACTTTGTTCATAGGCGCCTTGCGGGGCCAGGGAAGAATCTTCGGTGATCGGCAATCCTTCATTCTTATAGACCTTGGTGGTCGACAAATAAATAAATTTCTTCGCGTGAACGGCTTGCAGTAAATGTTTGGTCCCATCGACGTTAATGGCTGTATAAAGTCCGGGGTCTTTGGCGCCGACACTGGTTATATTATACGCTGCCAAATGAATGACAAAATCAAAACTGCCATTTAAAGAAAAAAGTTTGGATATATCCTGGGAAAGGGCAACAACATGATGGCCTTGGGCCTTCAGGCGCGAAAATAATCTTCGCCCGATAAAGCCGTTGGCCCCTGTAACTAAAATATTCATTTTAAAGTGGTTTTTAGTTCCAGCTGCCGCATTAAAACTGTTGCTTTATATAAAGAATCAAAGGAACCCGCATCAGTCCAGGCGGATCTCAAAATCGAATACGTCAAAAGGCCTTGGTCGCCATACCAAGCCAAAACATCCGTGATCTCATATTCACCCCTGGGGCTTTTTTTCAATTGCTTTAAATGCCCGAAAACATCCGGTAAGAACATCCAAAGGCCGGTATTCACATAAAAAGACTTGGGTGTTTTCGGTTTCTCGATGATGCTGGCTATCTTTTTGCCTTTGAAGGTCACCACCCCGTAATGTTGGGGGTCAGGCACCTTGGCGATCAAAATCTTGGCTTTAAATTTCTCCTTCTCTTTTTTGAAATCTTCCACGAAACAGGAAACATCTTCGCTCACCACATTATCGCCTAAGATCACCATGAATTCTTCATCCCGGACAAAATCTTCGGCCAACAGTAAAGCGGCGCCAGTGCCACCATTGCCCTCCTGGATCTCATAACTAAAATGGGCCCCCCATTCCTTACCAGAGCCTAAAAGACGAAAAAAATCCCCTATATGTTCTCCGCCGGTAACGATGAGGATTTCCTTGATCCCCGCGTTGATCAAGGTCTCAAGAGGATAATAGATCATCGGCTTCTTATAAACCGGCAAAAAATGCTTATTGGTGACCTTAGTCAGCGGCAGAAGCCTGGAACCCGTTCCACCTGCAAGCAAAACTCCACGCATTTATCAACCCACCTTTCTTAAATATTCCCTCAACCCTTCATTGCACCCGCTTTTTAATCACAGCCATTAAAACTACGAGGTACAATATAGACAAAAAAGTAAGAATGATCCCTATCCGCAACCCCGGAGGACAAAAGCGCAACTGGATCACATGGCCCCCTACGGGCGCTTCAAATCCCAAGAATATATACCACGCCGGAAAGATTGATGATCTTTTCCTATCTATCCATAATTCCCATCCGTTCTGGAACATCTCAGGGACCATGACCAAAACATCAGCCTGAGAAGATATCTTAAAGGACATCTCATCATCTTTCTTCTGCTCAAAATCGTGATAGTATGGGCTTGAGCCTTTAAAGAAAGCCAATGTCCTTTCATGGATATTGAAAAGATCGGCATCTTTTTTATCCACCATGATAACGTGATCGAAAGGCTTATCAAAACCTTCGATAATGGCGTCGAAATCCTTGATCACAAGCCGATTGGCCAGAAGAACACGCGCGGGAGCAGTGGTACGTGACCATACATCCAGATCTTTGCCCGTGATGGTTTTGACAAAACCCGGCCAGGACAGATCGCGGTCCTTGGGCGCAGTCGTAAAATCAACAGGAAAAAATGTTGTCAGGGCCCAGGATGGAGAAGCAATCCCATTATGGTAGTGAGCATCAAACTGACTAAAACGACGGGGAAAAATGGGCAAAAAACTGCACGTCCCCTTGACATCATGTAAAAGATTATAATCATACGCCATGGAAGGAGATCTCTCATAAGGCAGATAAAATTTTCCTTTTTGCCGGTTATAATAATAATTTTCAGGGGTTTGAAAAGGCTCAATACTAAGCCTAGTCCTAGTCCCCTTATGGTTCCAATTCCAGCAGGTAACAGTGTTCATGAACCCAACAGTGATCAAGGCAAATGAAAAAAGGAAGGACAGTAACGGTTTTTTAATAAAAATCCGCAGCAATAACAAAGAAACAAGAATGCTGACCACTATCGCGGATCCCTGGTTAGGGGCATAAAAAAAATGTTGGATGAGATTATTCTTTGCGAACACCTGGGATCTGGAAGATAAAAATTTAACCACTCCGGGGAGAAAAGCCCACCCATAGCCCATTATCATCATTGAATAAAGCAGGAGCTTGCGGGACCGTGACTGCCGTTGTGGATCAAGACGTAAAAAATTGGAAATACTAAGGCAAAAAGTTAAAACAAAACAAAAATCAAGGGTATGTATCCCGTAAAGGAATGTGAACGACCTCATGGGAAAAAGGATTTGCCCCAACGATGGAAAGGTCTTGGCAGTAAACCCGGCAAATGTAGGAAAAGAAAGGTAGGCTAACGTAGTTACCCAGAAATAAAGGGCCATGCTCTTGTTCCAGAGATCTTTCATTGCCCCGCGCGCCGTTAGAAAGGGCAACGTAAATCCCAAGACAATCAAAAAGAAATATCCGCGTCCACTGACCCCGTCCTGGCCCGAAATAGCTCTGGCAAAACAACTCAACAAAGAATGTTGATCCGTAAACGAATAAAGAGGAAAACTATTAATAGTATCGTAGTGACCGGCGGCCATGCGGACTGATTCCTTTACCGTAAATAGATAGGTGGGGATAAATTGGACCCCCCACAGACCTGCCGCCAAAAAAGTTAAAACGAAATAACAAAGAAATATTAATATGATCTTTTTAAAGAAAGCAGTTCCTTTAAATTCTTTAAGTATAAAGATCAAATAAAAAAATGCCCACCAAATGACCATTTGGGGGACCTGAATTACCCCTTCTCCGGAAAACTGTAGGGCCAGCAGGACCCCTATGAGCGAACTGGAAATGATCGGTTTGGACCGAAATTTAACGGCAATCAAGGCCATGGCCGGAAAAAGCGCGCAGCCGTAAAGAAAAATGGAAGACTCTGCCATCTGGTTCTGGCGCGCGATCAACATGCCCATATAGGCCAGGGCCCCTCCGATCGCGACCGGCGCCGATACAAACCTGAGCAGGAACAGACACATAAAAAACAAGCCTATGAAAAAGGGCTCTATGAGTTTGAAAAGAAAAAACTGATCATTATTCAACACTAAGGCAAAAATATTGGTCGGATTTAAGACGGGGTATTGGCCGCTTGTAAATAAACTGACTCCTCCTGCCAATTCACGATCCCAAAAAGAAAATTCTCCGGACCTCCAGGTATTGGCTATATGGACGATATACCCCCAATAATTATTGTTTAATTCATTACTGACCTCACCGTAAGGAGGGGCATCACTCCTGACCCATAAGAACACGCTCACCGTGAAAGCAAGGCAAAAAGCAATGGCGATATTGTTGTAGCGCTTATATTTCATCATTACATCGCTCGGCTCAAGACTTGGCGCCCCAAAACCCTTTACTGTAACGGGGATCAAGATTATCTTTCAGAGGCCTCCACCAGTCTTCATGCTCAAGATACCAATCAACGGTTTTTTTCAATCCTGCCTCAAGTCCGACCTGTGGTGACCAACCTAAACTCTGTAGCTTTGAAGAATCCAGGCTGTAGCGCATATCATGGCCCGGGCGGTCCTGGACAAATTTGATTGACCGCTCGTCCTTGCCCATGAGGCGCAAGAGCTTACGGGTCAACTCGATATTTTCAATTTCCTGATTTGCGCCCACATTATAAACTTCCCCGTTAATGCCACACTCAACCAACAGCTTAATGGCACGGCAATGGTCCTCAACAAAAACCCAATCACGCACCTGGCGGCCTTCTCCAAAAACCGGGACCTGAGCGCCGTCGACAAGATTCGTGATGAATAAGGGAATAACTTTTTCAAGATAGGCATAGGGACCATAATTGTTTGATGCCCTGGTAATCACGACCGGCAATTGATACGTTTCAAAAAAACTATAGGCCAGACGCTCCCCTCCAAGCTTTGAAGCCGCGTAAGGATTGCGGGGCTTTAATTCACAAGTCTCCCGAAAACTTCCCTCCAGGATATGCCCGTAGACTTCATCCGTTGAAATTTGGATAAAGCGTTTAAAGCTTGAGAGCTTGCGCGCCTCCTCAAGGAGCGTATAGACGCCAAAAATATCTGTTTTTATAAAAGACTGCGGATCATCGATCGAACGGTCTACCGCGGTCTCGGCGGCAAAATTAATGACCACCTCCGCCCCTTGCATGGCCGCTTGCACCGCCTTTTCATCGCATATATCGCCTTTGATAAACTCAAAATCAGGCCGACCTTCAAAATCTTTTAAATTCTCCAAATTACTTGAGTACGTTAATTTATCAAGGACGCGCACTTGGAACTTCTCCCCAGTATCGTAAAGATGCCTGACAAAATTGCTGCCGATAAACCCGGCGCCGCCGGTGACAAGATAAGATGTGCCTTTGATCATAATTTGAGCCCATCGCGATAAGCCATGGTGATGCCGAACAAAGGCCAAAACACAATGGCATTGTAAGGAAACTCTAAAATTACAAGAAAATTGGACAAGACCAGCCAATAAACCAACGCTCCGACTAACAACCCACCTACGACGGAATTCAAATTGAAGAAATCCCTTACGAGCCTCCCAATCATAAAAAACAATATTACAATCAAACCTACTCCCAAAATACCGGCGCGATAAATGATATGAAAAAAAGAATTATGAGGGGTGATCCAGCCATCCCTGCTCCACTCACCTTCTCCCATATTCAATACTTCCAGAGACCTTGAACGTTGAGGATGGCCAAAACTAAAGCCCCCCAACCATGCTCCTGGCTCTTGAATAAACTCATGGACCATGTCCCGCCAAATAAAAAGACGAAAAACAATATTACCTTCCTCTATATCAAGCAAACGTCCTTCTCGATTCTGGCTGCGTTGAATATTTTTCAGCCAATCCATTGGAGTAGCGGGAACTACATGTCCAGATGATGACACTTGAGGTGTCGCTAAACCAAATATTTTCATTATGATATTTCTCAGCCAATCCGATAAAAAAGATCCACTATTATACTGTGAAGAAGCAGGAATTACAGCCCCGGATTCTGACCGTTGAGATGTTACTGGAGCAGTTACTGCCGGTTGAGACGTTGTTGAAGCAACTACTACTGGTTTAGGCCTTACTTTCTCAGCTTCTGCCGCTTGCTCTCTTGCTCTCTCAATTTCTGCCGCTCTTGATCTCTGAATTTCTGCCGCTAGCTCACCTGCTCTCTTAATTTCTGCCTCCAACTCTCTTACTTTCTCAGCTTCTGCCAGTTGAGATGCTGCTGATGCAGTTACTTTCGGTTGAGATATTACTGGAGCAGTTACTGCCGGTTGAAATGCTGTTGAAGCAACTACTACTGGTTTAGGCCTTGCTTTCTCAGCTTCTGCCAGTTGAGATGCTGCTGAAGCAATTACTACCGGTTGAGATGTTACTGAAGCAGTTACTTTCGGTTGAGATATTACTGGAGCAGTTACTGCCGGTTGGGGGGTTACGCTTGGAGAAGTTTCAAAAAGATTTTCAAAATTTTTATAATTATAAAGATGGACTGAAAGCTTCTGGGACACAAACTTTCCCTGCCTGGCTTGATACTCCCTATCGAATATTTGATATGTATTGATCATTCCTTTTAAAGAAGTTAGTGACGAAAAAGCGTTTCGATCTGAAAAAACAAAAAACCCCAGGATAAAAAAAAGTAAGCTGATAAATAAAATACTTAAAACGGCATAATTACGCCGCTTGGCTAATAAAGCTCCAAAATAAAATACCAAAAATACAACCGCGCCAAATACGCTCACAATATGAGAGCGCGAGCCTTGATATAAATATCCATTTCTTAATAAAATGACCACCAGAAATACCCACCCAAACCAGCGCCATTTGACAGACTTTGTATTCCAAACGGCAATGGCGAATAATGTAAGATACGTCCACCAGTAGTAGCCACCCATATTAACCATAAAGAACAAAATGCCAGCGGTCAGCAATGCCAGTGACATCAACACCGAGCCGGGGATCTTTGCCTTTTGATAGAAACAGAAAGTAAATACTGCAAAGACCGGATAATAAAAAAGCGCCGCGTTGCGGCACGTCAACGGTCCATCATAGTAATAATTAATCAATGCTTTAAGGAGCACCCAAGCAAAGTAGAGGCTCAATAAAACTGTGCTACGCTGATTAAATAATTTAGCATCCTTGGATACACTCAAAAAAAGCACCAAACAGATAAATAAAAGAATCTCGCCAACGAAGATAGGAAACGGCAGAAAGCTCAAGCTCACATGGATCTGGGCAAAATAAGCGGCAAATTTAGATACCGCAAGACAATAGAAAAGAATCAACCCAAGACCAATACGGCTCAGGCAAAGATCCATACTTATATTTTTTTGCATCTGCCCATCCTGAATAATTTCCCTAATATCCGTTTAACAAAAACAATCCTTTTTTGCTTTCTTAAAAACCGGCATATGCCATAGATCTGTTCCAGTAAATTCATCCCCTCCCGGTATTGTTGTTGAGAAAGCGCCTCGGGCGTGTGCATTAAACGCCATAACAAAGTATACATATTATCCTCTAAATCCAGTTTTTTCCAATGACTGATATTGGCACGCATGATCCTGATCATTTCAGGGATAACCTTATTGTCCATTTCAAGCATGGTGGATGAACGCTCATGAAATCTCACTGAAACCAAGGCCTTAGGGTAATTTTCCAGATGATGACCGTCCCGCAAAAGCCTTGACCAAAGGTCATAATCGGCCGCGATCTTGAAAGATTCATCGTAACCCTTCAGCCCGCGAATGGCAGCACGTCGCATGAGGCTGCCGACATGATTGATAGGCGATGCAAAAAAAGATTTAAGCAAAATATCTTCGGCCGTGCGGGGGGAATTTAAAACCCTAGAAAATTTTCCCGATGAATTAATGGCCGCAGCCCTTGGGCTGATAACGGTCAGTTGGGCGTCCTTGGCCATCACCCCCAATAAATTTTCCAACCATTGCGGTGAGGCCACGTCATCCGCGTCCATGCGTGCGATATATTCTCCACGGGCTAATTCAAGCCCAAGATTCAATGATTTAGTCTGGCCAAGGTTGGTGACATTGCGAAAAAGAACGATCCGTTCGTCTAAAAGTTTTTTTATATAATCAACTGAGCCATCGGTACTGCAATCATCAATGATCAATAGTTCAAAATCCCTATACGTTTGCTTAAGAACACTGTCAATGGCCTTGGACAAATAGGGACCGCCATTATGCACTGTCATTAATACGCTTACCAAAGGAATAGACGGCTTCATATTTATTTACTCCGGATATTACCTAAAAATCTATCCCCGTCAGAAAATTCTAAATGCGATTGAGGGCGCAATACTTCCGACCCTTTCCGCAAAAGTTTAGCCAAAAATTCACGGCCTGGGAACGTGGAAACACTCCTTCGCTTGACGTGCTGCTGAATCCACCCTTGGATCTCACGGCTAAAGACATCTTCAATCAGTCCCTGCTCTTGAGAAGCCTGTACAATATCCAACGCATAATCCGGCAAACGATACACCAAACAAGTAATCACGCTCTTTAATATCTTTGATCGTACCTGGGAACCAACCGGCAGGGCTTTTAAATCGTTGATCCAATGCGGCAGCTTACGAAAATACAAAGCATCCCCAAACACCAACTGCCCGTGGCCCTGATAAGCCGTGCAAACCTTACGCTTCCAAAATGCCCGGCGCAAATCCACGATCTGAAAGCCCAGTTCATCCATCTGGCGGTCAATATCACGGAATAAGGGCTGGTCCTGATAAAGGGAAGCGAATTCCACTTCGATCTCAGCCCCAAAAAAATTGCGAAAAAATTTCTTCCCACCCTGAATGATCTCCAGTTCGCTGCCCTGCGTATCTAATTTGATAAAATCACCCTCATACAGCTGCCTTTGCTCAAATAACTCATCCAAAGAAGAGACCTCTTCCCCGGAAAATTCTTTCTGTTCCACGGTCGTATAGCGCTCCACTTGGGGGAAATATTTCAAAACATCGAAATTAGGCGTGTAACACGAAGACAGCCCTGCCTGTTGAGAGATCAAGAATTTCACCGCCTTGCGCCGTGAAAATAAAAAATAAGGAAAAACTTTAAAATTTTTCTGCGCGCATAATTTGCTACATTCGCGCGGGTCTGGTTCAAAAGCAACCACCGTCATTAAATTGCTCAATGGCTGCCAATGGCTGGCCAACCCTCCCATCGCACCAACATCAACATAAATAAACGGATGCTGTGCAGGCAAGCTTTGAAAAAATCTCTCAAATGGATCGATCATCGGTTCCTCTCAGCTGTAAAATTTGAGCGTAAAATTCTCCTTATTTTTTATCCTGCTGTAAAATTGCTTCGATGATGGCTATATCATCCTGCCTGTCAACGCCGACAGATTCCCCTTCATAGATTACCGCCTTGATAGGAAAACGGTGCTCAAGGATACGCCAAAAATCCACTGACTCTGTGATCTCCAATGGAGTAGGTTCAAGTTCGGAAAATTTCTTAAGAAAATCTACACTGAAAGCGGATAATCCCGTCTGACGAAAAACACGATGATTATGCCGGGCACGGACATAGGGCACTGCAGCACGGGAAAAATATAAAATGTTGCCTTGGACATCCAGCAAAGCTTTAACAATGTCCGGATCTTGCAAATCCTGGCTACGAAGGATGGGGGTCAATAAATTAGTACAGACTAAAGCATTATCTTCCTGCAGCGGGATCACCAGCTTTTCAACGATCTGGCTATCAAACAAAGGCTCATCCCCCTGCAGCATAACCACTATATCCGCCTTTAAATGCCCCACGGCTTCTTCTACGCGGTCGGTACAACGCAAATGAGTGTCCTTGGTCATAATTGTTCTGCCGCCATAGGATGACACTACATCAAATATTGCTTTATCACAGGTAGCTACATAAACCTCATCCAATACCTTACACAATAAAGCCCGTCGCCGGACATGCTCAATCATGGGCAAATCAAGAATTTGGGCCAGGGGTTTGCCTGGAAAACGCGAAGACGCCATACGGGCGGGAATGACAGCAACTACTTTTTTCTTCATTGAGGGACTTGACAACCATTTCGGAAGCCAAAAATTCTCGATCTATACCAGCTTACTATATGAGCTTGAGGTCAATTTGACCCGTTCTTGAGGGTTAAACCTGGAATTATAAACCATCACATCTGATTTATCAGCATTGCGTTGGTCGCAATTCTCGCATATAAGCCCACTGCCTTTGTAGTCCCCCGTGGTGTGGCATTGCTGAATTTTCTTAAAAAATGATGTCGCAAAAATTTCTTCTAAACTTTGGGTCTTTAAATCCCCAAATGTCAATTTCCCGTCCCAATCAAAGCAACACATATTGACGGTACCATCAACCTGAATTTGCAAAGGGCCATTGAAAGGGCGGCCGCAACTCGCCAGCTTGTTCTCCTGCACTTCACGGTATTGTTTAGAGCCTTGATAGGTGGTCCCCCAGTTATGCGGACGCCAGACTTCCAGCAAATCCGCGCGGTCTTTCCAAAAACTAATCCATTCTTCGGTAAAATGGTCGTTCAGGCCTTTCATGATGTTATAGGTCATAATGACCTTTGTTTTCTTCTTCATGGCGCAAATCTTAATCATATTATCCCGGACCATCTCATAGGTGGTCGCATTAGAACTTTTTATGCCATGGACGGCATTATAACTTTTTTGATCCATCCCGTAGTAACTCACACGCACAGATTCAACTCCAACCTCTTCAAAACGGGCAAGTTTTTCAGGGGTAAAGTAAGTCGCATTGGTAAGGATTAGGACCGTTAAGTTAGGTTTCTTGGATTTAGCATATTCAATTTTCTTATCAATTTCCTTGTCCAAAAGGGGTTCACCCATTCCTGGGAAAGTCAAAGTATCAAACTTGTCTGTTTCCGCCGTAATCTTATCAAACAAAAATTTGAACAAGTCCGTAGACATTCGTTCATTTTTTCTGGTCAGGTCTGGGTAAGGGCACATCACGCATTTATAATTACAAACAGTAGATACCTCAAACCGCATATCATTATTTGTTGGAATCATTTCTATGGCCTCCCCTAATTAATAAAACTGTTCAATCTTTTTTTAAAATATAAGTATCTAAATAAAAGGTCAAAGTTTAAAAAATCTACACCCACTGTCAAACCGTAATATAACACAACATCTGAATTTAGTATATCTTTTTTTAAAGAATCTCCCTTAAAAAGACGGAAGTGTTTGTAGGGAAAGGGGTTATACCTTTTTTTTTGCAATAAATATAAAAAACCCCGGAAAATATTTGTTATTTTTCAAATTGTCCCTGGCAATAACCTCGTATTCCTCTTCCCTAGCCAAAAGCTTTGATAAGGAACGAAACGGTTGAAAATGGTTAATAGACGTTGAGATGAATTCCATTCCTGAACTTTCCAGGATCGGCAGTATTTCTTTCAGCGTGTGCTGGGTCTCATGAGGATGCATGACCTGGTCTCTGAACCACGACAAAAGATGTGTCTCATCCTTAAGATAGGGCATCATAGTCCGGTAGCGGGTCACCATCTGTTCCTGGGTTGCGCCGCTTTTCTTCATTTCATCAAAATAATCCAGGAAAGGGCGGCGTCCATATTTATGGTAAAGGCCGATCATCACTTGCCCGCCAGGCTTGACGAATTTCTCACACAACCGGGCCACGGCCGCCCCGCAATTGTCCGTATGATGTAAGACCCCGAAGGAAAGCACAACATCAAATGGCTCTGAAGGTTCAAATACAAAAAGATCCTGCACTTCAAACCTGGTCCGAAGCCCCATTCTCTTGGCGACCTCCTGGGCGAAACCGACCGCCACAGGATTGAAATCAATCCCCAAGACCGGAGACTTGTAAAGAAAATTTATGCTATTGCTCAACCAGCCTACGCCGGACCCAACCTCCAAGACCGAGGCCTTGGGACTCAAAAGCCGGGCAAGGCCCGGATAAAGGTCTTGCGGGGTCCTGTTACGGATAACAGCGATTTCTTCTTCCAAAGAACTTTTTTGATTGAATGGAAGTGCTTTATAGAAATCGAGAACTTCTGAATTTGCGTATGAATCCCTGGCCATTGTGTCTTTTTCTCACCAAAGAGGATAAATATCAAGGGCGTTGTTCTTGTCCTTGCCTGACTTTTTTCCTTTTTTCACGAGCACGAACACCACGATCCCCACGGCAACAACACTCAATCCCACGATGACATAAATCATAATTTATCCTTTATTTGTTCATAAACGGCTTGTGCCAACCATTGATTGCCTTTTTCTGAAAAATGGGCACGGTCGACAAACAACTGGAACCTTTCTTTAAAATAATCCGAGCGGTCGAACCGCGAAAGGTATTTTTCAAACCAAGGACGTACATCAATAAACTGGGCCCGACCGTCCCCGCACAGTTCCCGGGCAGCGCCATGGATGATCTCCAGGAACCTGACCCACTGGTCAAAGCGCTTGCCCATGTCCAGATCCCTGTCGGCAAATTGTTTGGCTTCCAGCGGGGCACCTTCATAGGCCGGGATCATGCTGCTTAAAAAAAAACATTTTATGCCATGTGTGTGGCAACTGTCAATAATATTCCTCATATTGTTTTTCCACTCTTCCAGCCAACGGGGGTCTTCCAAAGCTTCCTGGAAACGCTCGGCATCATCGGCCATGACGGGACTTTTCCGCCCCCAGCGACGCCGGGCAAAAAAATAAAGGCTGCTGCGGCTTAAAACGCTTTCAAGCGGATTTCTGGCCAGCATCGGGCTAAGGTAATGCACATAAGGGTTGTACGGGGCATAGACTTTATACCCGTAAGCTTCATAGTCATTATAACCGCTAAAAATGATGACGGCGGCCGGTTTGTATTTCAAAATAATATTTTGGAAAATCAGTTTCTCATGGACAGACCGGGCGCCTCCCAATCCTGCATTGATGCTGCGGTAGCCCATGGGCCGCAGGAGCTTGTCTAATTGGGCGGGATAGGTCTTGGCATGAGCCGACTCCATGCCCGCCGTCGTGCTTCCGCCAATGCAAAACAGCAGCTTGTAATTGGCATGGACCAATTGATCGATGTCTTCTGTAAAAAGAAAACCATGCCTGTCGGTGCGGACATCGACAAATTCCTTTTTGCGGGGGGCATTGGGATAGGCCTTGCGGGGATTGCTGTACACCAGGTTGGGCGACATCCGGTAACCTGTCTGCCGATCATATTGATACACCGCGAAGTTCTTTCTCAACGTGTAATACGTACGGCCGTACCAGGAAGGAGTGTATACCAAAGACAAGTACAACTCGGATAGAACAATCGATAATCCTAATAACAACAATACTGCCAACATGGTTCTTTGTCCTTTACCCTAAAGGTCCGTTAACGGGCAAACTTTTCCAAACACTCTTTGGATACAGGATAAAAATATTCTTTTAAATAATCAACCGCTTGGGCCCTGGCCGTGTGAAAATCATTTTCACTCAACGCATCAATAGACTCAAAAATATCTTTAAGCCTAATCTCGACGGTTGCCGTCCATTTTAAATAGGAACATCTGAATAAAGGGTCAAAACTTAATAAGGAGCGGTTATCAAAATGAACTACCGGCCGGCCAAAACTTAAAGACTCTACGCCCACCGTTGACCCCCAATATAACACAACATCCGCGCTCATTATATCTTTTGTTAAAGGATCCCCCTTAGAAAGACGAAAATGTTTGTAGGGAGCGAGGTTATGCCCATATTTATTTTGAAAATAGGACCACGGCAAGACAGGATGGGTACGAAAAACTACATTATAATTAATCATCTCTTTGAGTTGATCTATAGCGTATTTAGCCATCGCATGAGCAGCATCTACCCCCTCTAAAGCAACCAAGACATTCTTAATTCGATTGCGCAAAGCAAAATCCTTCCCCCCAAGTTCAACACACAAGGCACAGCCAGTCTCCAGCATACCGGGCCTGTACTTGCTGTATATTTCCAATATGCGTTTAGGCTCTCCACCGGTAGTGATAATCTTATCCGGTAAAGGAGTAATTCCATTTTCCCTCGCGTGGACAAACATATTTGCGGATGCTTGCGGCACAACATTGTGTTGGTAGCTGATGATTCGAGTTAATGGGCTAAATCGACGGATCGCTAATATACACATTTTCTCCCAAGGATTGGACTCACCTGTTGAAATGAAACGTTTTACCTTGATTTCCCGGCATAACCGCACAAAAGCAGGGTAATGAAACAATTGGTATGGTTGGATTTTAGCCATACCGTAACGCCATAAATGTTTTAAAGAATCCGTCACATTGGTCTGTCCCAATACCAAATGATTGACGGATCTTGGTTTATAAAATACTCCCCTGAAAGTATAGTTCACCACATCAAAAACACTTAAAAAATACTCCCAGGGGACAACTGATACATCACGGACTTCTCTTAACTTTTTTAAACTATAATGAAATGCGGTAGGGATATCCACCAAAATTAAAACGGACCCTTTGGCTTTTAAATGATCCGGTAATGCTCCAAAATACACATCCTGATATTTACCTTCCCGCGCAAAAGACCGGGGATAGACAAAGCTTTTAACCACATAATCAATTTCTGTCTTTTTAAGATGAGATTTAATGTGCTTACCCAAAATGACCTTTATTAAAATAACCCTATACATTGTCATTAATAAATGCCCCACCCACCGTAAAATATACTCTAATGCTGCTTTTAGGCCAAAAAATTCACGCTTCGCGGTCACTCCATTCAATTGGTTTTGTAATAGGCCTGGAATAGGTGTGTTAAACCTGTTTTTCGAAGAAATATCTGTGGCCCACCAAAGCAAAGAATTTTGCTGACTATTAAGGTCAGCCATTAAAGCTAAGTAGTCTTCTAAAAAACTTTCTCTATTTTCATTACTTTGGGCTCTCATATCAGGCCACCTTGGCCATCTTGCGGAAACTTGGGTTTTCCGCCAGAAGTTGCTGATAAGTGCCTTGGCTCACGATCCTGCCCTGTTCCAGAAAGTAAATGACATCGCATTCCTTCACCGTGCTGAGCCGGTGCGCGATGATCACGATGGTCTTCTTATGCGCCAGATGATGGATCGCCTCCAAAATGGCATCTTCCGTGATCCCGTCCAAGGCACTCGTCGCCTCATCAAACACGATGACCGCAGGGTTTAGATACAAGGCCCGGGCGATACCAATGCGCTGTCTTTGTCCGCCGCTTAAGCGGATCCCGCGTTCGCCCACTTCCGTTTCATAACCATGAGGCAATTCCTTTTCAACAAAATCATGGATATTGGCCAGCCTGGCCGCGCCCCGGACCGCTTGCGGATCGATCTCATTGTCCGGCACTCCAAAGGCGATATTGCGCTTGACCGTGTCATCGCAGAGATAAATGTGCTGGGGAACATAGCCTAGATTTTTCTGCCAGCCGCGGATATTTTTCTCATTCACTGTTGTGCCATCGACGAAAATCTCCCCTTTCCGGGGGACCAAGAGGCCAAGCAAAATATCGATGATCGTCGTTTTGCCGGCCCCGGTACTGCCGACTAAGCCCACGGTCGTGTTGGCATTGATCAGAAGATCAAAATCCTCAATAACGGCTTTAAGCGCCTTAGGGTATTGGAATGTCAGCTTTCGAAATTCAATGCTTTTGGAGAACGGCAAGGGCTGCTCTGTTGTGGAGACGATCGGCTCGCGTTCCTTATACGCGCATTGCGTAAAATCGTTATAGATCACATCCAAGGCTGAACGGCTAAAGCGCACGGAGGTTATATCCTGAAAGATCTGCTGTAAGGCAGGCATCAGCCGATAAGCCGCCAGCGCGTACAAGCCGACCAGCGGCACGATCTGCTGATAATCTTTTTTAATGATGACCATGTACATCATGATGATTAGTATCCCGCCAAACGCGGCCGCCTCAAAAGCGTAACGAGGCAGCTGGGCGATCAAAAATTGTGAGCAATAGCAATCGATGATCTGTTTGGCTTGGGTGGCATATTGCTCAATAAAAACATGCTCCTTGCCCATGAGCTTAATATCCTTGATCCCTCCAAAAGCTTCGTTGAGGGTTTTATACATGATCTTGCTGTGTTTTTGAAAATCCTTTCCAGTACGAGCGAGGCGGTTGCGGAAGGACAAATAGATCGTAACATAACCCCCTCCGATCACTCCCAAAACCAGCAAGACCACCAGAGGATTCACCAGGAACAAAAGCCCAAGGATAAAGATGATCAGCAAGATCCTTGCGAATATCTGCATGCAAGGGATCAGTGTACTGGTGACGACACGGGACACCTCCGACATCAAATAAGTGGTCAGCTCAGAGCTGTTACGATTTAAAAAAAAAGCGTACGGCTCATACAAGTATTGGGTCAATAATCGTTTGGAAATGCTTTGATGCTTCATCCAGGTGAACCGGATCAGGGACTTCATGGTTACCGCGCGCAGGATATTACTGACGATCAGCATGACAAAAGAAGCCGTGCCCAAGGCGATGAGGAAGGAATTTATATTTGTAAACCCAAATCGATCATAGGCCCATGCTATCTTATGGCTCTTGTGAATGATCTCAGGATCTGACATGACGCTCAAAAATGGGAATATGGACGCAACCCCCATCATATCGAATAACGACATGATGACAATCGCGATAACCGTCATATACAGCTTCCTGGGGTTATCAAGCGTCAGTAAAAACCAGATTTTCCTTAAATTTTTCATCAATTCCTCTCAGCGTGGTCACGCAAGAATTTCCTGCCGATCCGCGCATTCGCCACCAGATTTGAATCACCATACTGTTTCCCGCAATCTGCGGTCATCTCCCGGAATTTTTTCTGCAGCATCTCTTCTTCTTCGGTATACTTTATTGTCCCCATGCATCTTTCCAGCATCTCTTCCACCAGGTCTTTAATCTCCTCTGCCGTGTTTACCACGACCCGGACATTGAGATCATCAAAATGAGTTTGTGTGCAAACTGTTGCTACCGGAGGAGATATCCATTCGTTAAAGCTCAAATAATTCTCTTTATCCTTGGAAAAACAAAGTCTGGGTATGAATAAATCTTTGCTGGTGAAAAAATAGACCGCGAGAGCCGGCAGTAAGTTGGTCATCACCAAAGGAACACCGAAGCTTAAAGCCACCACACACATCCCTGTTGAAGTCCCAATCATAAACCGGCATTGGCTGCATAAAAAAATGTCCATCCAGTCGCTCTTGGCCCGGCTGTGAGCATAGTCAATGACCTGAGGCATCGCCGGAAGTTTACTCATGGTGGGATCTCCGATACGGACAACCCACCCTCCCGCGTCCGTGATAAGCTTGATCGCTGAAAAATACGTCGTAATATCCGCATTTCGAAAATTATCTTCGCTGGAACCGTTATCCTTCCAACCCGCCTCTCTCACATGCAAGGTCACAAACCATGCGTCTTGAGAAAGCCCTAGTGATCTCAAAGTACTCCGACCCCGCTCATTGTCTTGGATAGACAGCGTAAGAATGGGCGGGCGGTCCTCCTTGATCCATTGTTCCCTCACCCTTCCAAGAGCGAAAGGGCTAATACAAACCTTGTCCCTAAGATGCATAAATGTTACCATCGGCATGGTCAAGTATTCCTCTAAAGGGGCCAATATTTTAATCGCTTGAGGGTCAGATACGATGGTTACATATTTACTCCAGTATTTTAAATAGCAAGGATTGGTCACCGAAGCATTTGGATCCAATAAAAGGACCATCTTTTTATTGGAACGCAGCCCAAGCAACCCTGCCTTGACATACGTCTCAAAATATTCATAAACTCCAATGGCGCCTTGGGGCAAGACCCGGGGAATAAATTCCATGCCCAGATCATCCAGCTGATATTTTTCAATTATTTGACGACGGACCTCTGCCGTTCTTTGATAAACAGCGATGCTTTGTTTCATATCATTCTTAAACCAATAGAGATTGCCCAACATTAGACTATTGCGCATCCACTCCCACAAGCCGGATAAATCGGGAATTTGGTCAGTGCTTTTTCCTAAATAAGCAATTGCTTTTTCCAACAGCTTATTTATCTGCGATTTATCCCGGCTATTTTTCATCCGAAGCCTCTTTAGCTTTTTTACAGCTCGATCAGTCAAGAAAGCATAGGCTTTGGGCCAATCCATTTCAAAATAAACCGTGAACGGCGCGGCAACGCTCAGGCACATCAGGCTACCTGCGCGTTTCATCTTATCGCAGAGAACACGTGGGCCGCCGGTTTTGATCTGCTCAAACTGCCTGCGAAAGAATATGCCGCTCTTTTTGGTCATTGTCATATTATCTTCTCGTAAAACTCAAATACTGGGTTGCTCGTCCCCAAAAGGGCACAAACTCTTGTAACTTGGGGAAAGACTTATGTTCCAGATAATATTCAACCGCCCTTGTGAAATCCTCAATGGAAGCAGCTGTCTGCGGTGAATATTCTTCCACGGTCCGGACAAGCTTCTTCAAATGTTGATTAAGTCCACGCAGATGGCCCATGTCCCCATCAATTTCAAACTTCTTGAATAACATAAAAACAGCATCGCATAAAGAACGGATCTTATGATTTATCTCGATGGACTGCGGCGGATAGGTAAATCGATAATCCAGTAAATTATGGACGTTTTGATCGGCTAAGCCGATGGCGATCTCATTGTACTTTTTGTCAGCTCCGACGTCCTTATACCATCGCCAATCCGTCAAAAATTTCGGAGAAGAGCCGTATATTTCAAATTCCCCATCAAGCGCGGTAATGGCTTCAGGCACGGAAATCAAATTTCCGAGAATGGGCTGAATAGCAACATCGAGGATCCAGTCATCGACAGGCCGGCTCCTGTTTTTAAGAGAAGCCAAATGCGGAGTCATAATCGGCCTTAGGATATCCAATTTCCTTCCCAAGCTGTCTTCGGGGTCAACAACCAATAACCGGATGAGATTACGTAATATCTCTCCCAACCAACTTACGCTATCGGCACAGGAAGCAACAAGGATCCCTCCCTTTTTCACAAAACTTGCGATGTGCTTGAGAAGATCCACCGGAGCATACTGGGAGGCGAGGGTGCATTCACAAAAGACAACATCAAAGGGTTCATCACTGCGATATTCCTCAATGAAAGATTTGACCACTTCATAGTTGTCAGTCTCAAGAGGGTATTTCTTTAATAACACCCTGGTCGCTTCTAATCCGACGGGGTTTGCGTCGACCAAGACATACTTGCCCGGCGCCAAGCTCTTGGTGAATAGCGCATTGTGCCCGCATCCGGGCCCAAATTCCAATAAAGCCTTATCTTTAAAATAGCCCGGCAGAAGTCCCAGGGACCTGTAAAGCGCCGTGCGCCGGGCGAAATGCTTACTAATATCCGAAATATCCTGCGACACCGGAGCAATCTTGTGTTTCTTATAAAAATCAATATACGGCATTCCTGGTTTACTGCTCATAATCCCCCTCTACTTCATGCATTTTTTAGCTTCTGTATATATGCCTGACAAGATTCCGGGTCGCTCTCCTGCGGCGCCCACGGGGCAAAAACAGTGTCCAATTTATTAAACGGCCCCTTGGTGGTCTCATGAAAGACCAAAAAGTCACTGCGGATAAGAAGCGTATGATAAAGAGCTCCCGCCATGCGGTAATAGAATTTGCGTCCCGACGAATATTCACCCATCGGGATTATCTGAGCAACCTCACCTTGCTCATCAAAAATAACAATATCGACGCTGCCTTCTATCACATGGAATGATTCGCTTTTATTGAGATGCTTATGCGGCCGCACATAAGCATCCCTGGTATGAATGATCAGCATTTCATGTAATGGATCGTTGACATCCTTGTGAGAACACAGGCGGATTCGCTTACGGTCATTACTCATCGCCTTTTGTTTCAAGAGATCGACATCGGCCTTGGACACCCTGGTCAGATCTTGAGTAGTATATAGGACTTCCTTGTTAAATTCCTTAAACATATTTTCTCCTCACAATAGGCCTCTATTTTGTAACAAGAATTTCGACCCCACCCTTGATCGAAAAACTTGATTGAATTCATCCGGCTTAAACAGCTCCCAAAATCTTCGCTGAAGATCTTCGTATTCATCATTCGTCCGCCAGCGACCACTTATTCTTTCTTCTTTCTCGATAATCACATCCAGAATTTCTTCGGGCGTATTATTAACAATTTCAAGCCCGTATTTCTTATACTGCATAGCATACCCATACATTCCCACCTCGGAATTGATTACCTCCTTGAATGTGAGAAATCTTTTTTCCCGTATCAGCCACAATTTCTTAAGGATAAATAAATAGTGTGGCGACCAGGCAGAGATAAACTTAAGCGGGACCAAATTCACAACAACCCATTGTTTTTTAAAAAATCGGGCTGCCTCATCCAATCCACAAGAATTTCCCATAAAAAAATGACATCTTGAGATTAAATACATGTCGGCAAAGTCACTTTTCCAGGAACCCATCGCATAATCAATGACATGGGGGTTCTTCCATAAAAAATCTTGATTAACTGCGCTCCCCATACGAATACAATAATACCCGCGTGCGACCAGTTCCTTGATCGCCAATACATAAGTATTTACATCCACATCTCTATAATTGTGGTATGTCCAATCTACCTGCGGCCAAGTCCTATTCAAATAGGCATTATCCCGAGCATGAAAACAAATAATCTGGCTTCCTGGGGGAATACCCATATCACGTAACAACACTGCCCCACGATCCTCTTCTTTTCTGGTGAAAGATACCGGTGGAGGAGTATCATTTAATAAACCATTGATATCCCGGGAACTAGGGGAAGGAAAATGATGCGGCTCCCAACCAGGAATCTCTTTGTCAGCCCATGCAATCCAATAAACCAAGTCATACAAAGGAAGTAACCTCTTCCACATTTTTATCATTTGTCGATTACATTTCCACGGACGATCAGGATAGAAAATATCCACGGTATTTGAAGAATCCAACCCTGCCCTGCGCTCTATCAAATAAGCCTCCGTACCCCCTAATCCATGCCCGATCCTTTCCATTACTGGAATAAGCCGTATCCAAATAATGGGACGAAGGACCCTCATCAAAAAGACAAAAGGCAAAGACAATAAAAATATCGGTAGTTTAGGGGAAAACACACAAAATAACCATCTCAAAACATTTTGCCGCTCCTTCATCATCTTCCCCCGCATTAAATCTATTGTTTAATATTTAAAAAACTTTTTATTTTCGCTGCAATTTGCAATGGCTCAAGCCCCAAAGTCTTAAATAAATATTCCTGTGAACCATATTCATGGATGAATTTATCCGGAAAACCGATGCGGTGCACCCGCGGCAAATCCTTAGGATCCATATTATCCATAAGAACTTCCAAACAAGCACTGCCTAAACCTCCGGCAAGGAGGTGATCTTCCAAGGTAACTATTAGTCCTGCTTGGCGGGACTGCTCAATAATGGTCTCTTTATCTAATGGTTTGATCGTATGAATATGCAATACGCTTGACGAAATTCCCTGGTTTTTTAACTCATTGGCCGCGTTAATGGCGCAAGACGTCATGGCTCCTGTAGAAATTAACAAAACATTTTTATCCGTCTTTTCCCCTTTATAAAGCAACACCGCTTTACCTATCTCAATTTTATCTTCTTCTCTGCTGACAATGGGTTTGCCGTATCTGGCAAGTCTCACGTAAATCGGTCTTGGCCAATTCACCATCTGTGGCATTAATTTTTTCATCTCTACAGCATCACAAGGGGCAATAACCGTCATCTCGGGAAGAGATCTCATGAGGGCAATATCTTCGATGGTTGTATGGGTGGGGCCAAGGTGCGCGGTTGCAACTCCTGCCCCCATGCCAATTATCCTTATCGGGCGCTCCTGTAAACAAGCATCTAAAACAATTTGTTCGTAGCACCTTCTGACTCCAAAACTGGCGTGATTGACAATAAAAGGAATAAAACCATCCGCCGCCAACCCCGAAGCAACACCCATCGTATTGGCCTCTGAAATGCCTTCCATAAAATATTGATCAGGCATTTCTTTTTGCATGTGGTCTAACCCTGCATCCTGATCGATGATAATCAGGACCACCCGTTTATCATTTTTGGCTAATTCGTAAATTGAATCTTTAAATGCATTAAACATTATTCGTTCCCAAGTAAAGATCTCATTTTTGATATCATGGCTTCATCTAACCCGCTTTTCCAATGCCATTTGTAAGTACCTTCCGCAAAAGAAATCCCCTTACCCTTGACGGTATGACAGATAATGGCCGATGGTTTGTCATCTGAAAAAGGCAATTTCTTAAAAATATTCCTGAGGGCTTCGACATCGTGACCGTCTACCTCTTGAGTGGCAAACCCGAAACTGACCCATTTATCTTTCAATGGTTCAAGATTCAAAATATCCTTGGTAGACCCTGCAATTTGAAATTTATTGCGGTCAATAATGGCGGTCAAATGAGAAAGTTTGTGTTTGGCCGCGCACAAGGCCGCCTCCCATATGGAACCTTCATTGAGTTCTCCATCCCCAAGGACTGCATAAACCCGGCTCGGCCTTTTTTGTATCCGGGCGGCAATGGCCATCCCAACCCCTACGGAAAATCCATGCCCCAAAGCACCTGTTGTTGCCTCTACTCCCGGGACTGTGTTTTCCGAACAACCCCCCAATCTTGAACCTTCTAATGTATAAGTTTTCAACTCATCTACTCCTATAAAACCCTTATCTGCTAACATCGCATACAAAGCAAGACAACCATGTCCCTTGCTAAGGATAAATCTGTCCCTCTCAGGCCACAAAGGTTCATGAGGACGATACCTCATAATGTCATCATAAAGAACCCTAATGATCTCAACCAATGATAAAGCGGAACCCACATGCCCTTTTTTTGTTCCTTCTAGACCGAGTACGATAAGTTTGCGCAGGTAACAAGATCTCCCATCTAAAGGCAGATCTTTTTCTATGGTACCGACCTGCTGAGAATTGCTATCCATTATGTACTCCTCCTATTTTATTAAACCTGCCCACCGCTCACAGGAATCAATGTCCCGGAGGCAAAGGATGCATGTTGTGATGATAACAAAGCAACGAAGGGTGCGATCTCTTCGGGTTTACCAAAACGTCCCACAGGATAAAAATGATCAATAAAATCTTTCACTTTTGCAGGATCATCTTTAAGCATTTTATCCCAAAATTTACCTTCTGAAGCTACGACCCCTGGCATCACCGCTGATATCACAACATTCTCACTCGCCAGGCAACGGCCAAGTCCTTTTACATACGCATTTAAGTAGGCTTTAGCAGCTACATAAGGCAACGCTCCGCTAAAAGGGCCAAGAGGTTCTCCAAGCTCTGCAAGTATTGATGAAATATGAACGATTCTCCCCCATTTCTTTTGACGCATAGGCGGAATCAAAATACGGTTCATTTCAATGGCAATACCAACATTAAATTGCCAAACATCTTCCCATTCGCCGCGGGACCCAAGCATGTCTTTATGGCCTAAAGCACCGCCGACATTATGAATAACCACATCAACACCACCCGCCCAGCGAAGTGCTTCCTGGGCAGCCTCTGTCGGCTTACCCTCCATACGTAAATCCGCGGCTAAATAGTTATGCCCTGTCTGCTGACCGCCAAGCTCTGAGCAAAGTTCTTTAAGTTTATTCCCGTCACGGGAAACCAAAAAGGCCATACAACCTTCCTTGGCCAAACATCGGGCAATGGCAGCCCCGATATTTTTGCTGGCCCCGACAATCAGTACTTTCTTTCCCTTTAACCCCAGATCCATAGCTGCCTTTCAAAATTTAATCACACATCTTCCCGGCACACCACTTCGCATTTTACTGATTGATTCATTGATTTTATCAAACTCTAATACAGACGATACCAATTTATCCAGCTTCAAAACTCCCTCTTTGTAAAGCGAATAATAAGTTGGAATATCCCTGTCCGGCCGCATACTCCCGCCAAGAGTGCCACGGAGGGTCCGTTTATGCATAATCGAATAGGCATCTACGGGAATCATCATGCCTCTTTGGGGAACGCCCACAATGATGCAATCGCCGGGGACAGCAGCTGTATTAATAGCAAGCTCAACTGCCTTAGGATGGCCAGTGGTAATAAGCACCTTGGAAGCCCCTTGTCCTTTCGTTAAATCCCGTACAGCTTTGACCGGATCAATCCTGGCAGGATTGATAATATCCGTTGCCCCAAATTGTTTTGCCGCTTCAAGGGCACGATCATTAAGATCGACAGCAATCAATCGTCGAGGATACCGCATATGTGCCGCCTGGACCGCGCAAAGACCAATACCGCCGCAACCGTAAATCACAACAGTGTCATAAGGCTGTACGTTCGCTTCATTGACCACCACCCCCACACCTGTTGTGCCGACACAACCCAGGAGTGCTGCGACCTTAAGGTCAGCATCTCGATCAATTAAGGTCACGCGATTCTCGGATACAACGGCAAAATCATTAAATGTCGTCACCCAACCTGCATTAATGCGTTTACCTTCAAAATAATACAAAGGCGTGGCAGAATGAATACCGCTGCCTTTCATCCAATGAAGTACCGCCAGATCACCGGGCCTTACTTTTGTAACACCTGGACCGGCATCCAAAACTTCGGCAGACCCTTCATGTCCCAATAAATGAGGAAGAAATGGGTCTGGCCCGGATGAGGCATCGATCTCTTCAATCTGTTTTCCGCAGATACCGCTATAAAAAAGTTTCACTAAAACTTGCCCTGGCCCAAGCGGCCCCGGGAATTCAATTTGCCTGATAACGAGAGGCCTTTTATTTTCCTCAAGGATTGCGGCACGAAACATAAAAGGATATTTGATGGGCATAACGCTCCTTATCAAAAATTTTTAATCAAAAATAATTCTAAATGTCGAAGAATACTTGACCGTATTCAAATTCTGTACCATCGGAGTCGCAGTCCCTGAAACCGGGACCAAAAGATCCTGCCAGGCAATACCGATCTCCATACAGAGCTGCTTTATTCTTTCGTAATAACTCATCTTGGGAGAACCAACATGATACAAACCGTAATGTTCATCATCAAGCAAACAATTGAAAAGGTCGACTAAACGTGATATACGGACATAACAACGCTCGACATTATTGAAAATCTCGGCCTTTTTCCCCATCCGCATATTAACAATGGCATTATCGATAATTGATTTCACCTCAGATTGCCTCATGTAAGCCTGCTCTTCGCCCAAAGAATGAACTATTCCCAATCGTACGATATGATGCCTCGGTACACGCTTACGTATAAGATTCTCGCACTCTAATTTAAGACGCGCATAAAGCCACAGTGGACGCGGCTCGGAGTTTTCATTCGGATAAGGGTCTGAGCCGTCGAAAACCTTATCTGTTGAAGTAAAAACGATATGCGCCCCTTCCGGTAAATTATTCACCACATTCTCTGTAATATTCAAATGACTCTCGCGAGAGAGCTCGGGATCATTTTCATTACGCTGAGGAGATGTCAATGCCGCAAAATGATAAACAATTTCCGGCCGTACTTCCTTCATAAGCACTCGAACGGCATGTTCATCACACAGGTCAACAAATCTCAATGAGCGATACTCCAACCGGGGCTTAGTATTATAATAAACCGCCACGGGAGACAAATCGCATAGTCTTTTTAAAAGAGCGCTGCCGATAAATCCTCCTGCCCCTGTAATAAGAATCCGCCGCCTCTCAAAAGCCACCAAATCACTCCTTGTCTTGCTTTTTATCCCGATCATTTATTAACGCTTTGGACAAAACGCCACAATAAAGTAATACCATGCCAGCTTCGGGAAGCCCGTGTGGACCATTTCATCATTCATTGAGAATGCGATCACCCGGCCATAATATTTTCTTACGATATTGATAAGCTCATCACGATCATAGCACTTTACATGTGCTGCCTTGCTATTAGCCGCTTGATACTCATATGAATAAATGCTTGGAGTTCCCACGATCAGCATCCCGGTATCTTTTAAATTCAAAGCAGTCTTGGCAAGAAACGTCTCTCCAACATCTTGAGGCATATGTTCAATCACATCTAAACTCACCGCCGCATCAAATAATTCATGCGTTCTGAAGTCAAAAAAATCCCCCCGAATGAATTCTACATTAGGACGATTATTAATGGTCTTGGCATAAGAAAACTCTTTCTTCTTAAATTCAATCCCTTTAACAGACGCACAATGCTGGCTCAAAAAGATCGTTCCCATTCCTTCTCCGCTCCCAACTTCAAGAACCCGGTCTGTCTTAGAGAGCATTTTTGCAACAAATTTATAACGGGCCAGATGGATCAAAAGCTGCAATGTATTATCCTGTACCAAAAAAGAATACGCATGCGATAATTCTATTGGTTTGAACTTATCGGACCGTTTCTTTATTATTTGAGTAAATTTCTTATTATCCTTGATATAAGGATCGTTCTTTTTCATCTTCATTCTCCGGTTTTTCTCCAATGTCAAATACCCCGTGGCATTGCACCACTCTCTTGCCTTAAATCATCGGCAAAACGCGCGACCATTTCCTTGACGTCGGGCATCTCCATCCCCAAAGCGGCTGATAGCCGGCCCACATTCATGACCGCGTTCTTATTACGTTGCGCGGCTAAAGACAAAGCATCAACGGAAATTGGTTCGATCAGATCTGTGTTCAAGCCCAAATTCTCCGCTATCTGACGCAAAAGAATGAACTTTGACACACCATTGGACGCCCCTGCATTAAAAATCCCGTTTAAATCCTTCAGGAATACCCGTTCTATAATCTCTACCAGATCAAAGATATAAAGCGGCGAAAAAAACACATCGTCGAACCCCCTGACCTTTTCACCACGCAACAAAGATGAAATCATTTGATCACTATGCGTTTTTTTAAAACAAGTTCCACGGCCAAAAAAAGTTGTCCTCAAAGCCACTGCATTTTTCAGGGACAACGCGGCTTTTTCTCCCATCAGCTTACTGCGGCCATATTCATTAACCGGGGCTTCAGGCTCGTCCTCGGTATGCCCACCGTTAGCGTTATAAACATAATCTGTTGATATAAAAACTAATTTTACATCCTTACTCTGAAGCGAACGGACCAAGTTCTGGGCGGTCAGGGCATTTTGTTGGTGGGCCTGCGAAGGGTTTCGTTCACATCGATCTATATCCACCAGGGCAGCGCAATGGATCACCACATCCGGGACATATTTATCAATCAACCCATCCACTTGATCGCCCGCTGAAAGGTCTGCCTGGACCATCCTGACACCTTCCAGATCAATTAAATTCTGTCGATAGACACCCACTACGTCGTAATGCGTCTTGTAAAAGAATGCCAAATTACTTCCCAGGACGCCACTGGCCCCTGTGATCATCAATTTTCTTTTTATTCCGTTATTAATCATGATTGAATTTAATGACGCATCGGCCCGCTTCGCCTTTTCGCATCACATCCAGGGCCTCGTTGATTTTCTCCAGCGGAAATTCGTGCGTAATGAGTCCATCCAATTTCATTCTGCCGGTGCGGCACAGACGGATGTAGCGCGGAATTTCCAAATGCGGCTCAGCACTGCCGCCGTGCGAGCCCTTAAGAATTTTCTTAAAATGGAGCGGTAGAGAATAAATTGAAATATTATCTCCTTTGCGCGGGACACCGACCAAGATCGTTTTGCCGTCCGGATGGGTCAGGTCATACGCCATCTCAATCACCCGGCCGCTGCCGGTGGTATCAATCACCACATCCGCCCCTTTTTCGCCCACAATATTCCTGATCTGGGTCAGATAATCTTTAATGTCCTTTGAATTAAAACAATGAGTGGCCCCGAAACGTTTGGCCATGTCTAATTTCTTATCAAAAAGGTCAATGGCGATGATGGGGTTAGCTGAAACCATTTGGGCGGATTGAATAATATTTAAACCAACTCCTCCGACCCCAAAAACGACAACCGATTGGCCGATTTTAACCTGGGCATCATTATTAATGACCCCCATGGCTGTTGTCACCGCACAGCCAAACAAAACAGCAGTCTTCATATCAAAATCTGCCGGTATAGGCGTTAAGCGGTTTTCAGAAATAACCGCATGATCGTTAAAGGTCGTGACCCAGCCGGCATTAACCTGACGGCCATTCCACCGATACATAGGCGTTGGTGACTGCACTCCATGACTCGGACGCCAATGTAAAACCACATGGTCGCCTTTTTTGACGGTCATAACACCCGGGCCGGTATCGAGCACGACCCCTGAACCTTCATGCCCCAAGAGATGAGGCAAAAATTTATCGGGGCCTTTAGCGCCATCGATTTCATTGAATTGTGCCCCGCATATACCGCTATAGAAAAGCTTCACCAAGACTTGGCCGAAGAACAATTCTTTGGGCAATCCCAGGTCTACCACCACCAAGGGTTTATTTAATTGGGTTAAAATCGCAGCTTTCATAAAATCCTTTTTTTATTCAAAATAAATAAATTCATAATCCCCGGTATAACCGTATTCTTTATACAACCAAACCCATTCCTCAGGCCTTAAAAAAACCTCCGCGGTGAGGGCCCAGCATTGCAGGTTAAAAAGTTCCTCTACACTCCGGTAGGACTCCACGCAAACATACTTATTCTTGCCGACACGTTCGATTTCCTGCACAGCTTTTTTAAGATCAAAATTTAAAAGGTTATGCAAGGTGGTATTGGAAAACACCAGATCAAATTCTTTATCGGCAAACGGATACTTGTCCTGTGCCGCCATTTTTTTCAGAAACGGTTTTACTTCTTCTTTAGCGTCTTTGAGCGCATGATTGGAAATATCAATGCCTGCCACTGTTGTATGAGGCAATAATTTTGTAAACTCATACAACAGAAAACCTTTGCCGCAGCCGACGTCCAGGATCTTCGCGTTGGAAGCAAGTCGGTAACGATCAATCAAGGCCTTGGCAACAACAGCCCAGCGCCCATCATACTTATAACCCCCAAAACCATAGCCACGATCGCCGTCCCAATAATCAAAATCATAGCGGCGGGAAATTTCGGAACAGCGCACTTTATCATTGACCATCCGTTCGATATAGTTACGCTTGGATTTTTTGTGTAACGGTGTGATGATATGAACGAGCTCTCCCATTAACTATCCTTTCCATTAATTGTTTGATCACCGCACACAGATTTTCAGCGGTGATGCCGTATTTTTTCATTAAATCATCCTGCGTTCCATAACCATCGGGAAATACATCAGGGATGCCGATCCGTTTAAAATTTTTAACTGATTCAAAATTTGCTTCTAAGATCGCCTCCGCTACAGCGCTTCCGAGCCCGCCAATAACCGAATGCTCTTCAATGGTAACAACAACACAAGTCTGACGCACATAGTTCAACAATGTTTCATGGTCCAACGGTTTTACCGTCGGCATATGAAGAATGGCTGCTTCGATCCCTTCTTTACATAATATTCCCGCGGCCTTTAATGCCAGCCCCAAGGTAATGCCGGTTGTAACAATAAGAGCGTCCTTACCTTCACGTAAGGCCAAGGCCTTGCCGATCTTGAAAGGTATTCGGTCCGTGGACACAATCGGATCCCCTCCCTTGGCTAAGCGGATGTACATAGGACCCTGATGATTCACCGTCAAAGGCATAAGCCGCTTCATTTCTTCGGCATCACAAGGTGCAATGATGGTCATGTTAGGCACTGCGCGCAAAATTGCCAGATCATCAATAGCCAGATGCGTGGGGCCGAGCGGCGCATAAACAACCCCTCCGCCATTAGCGATAAGGCGGACATTAGCCTGGTGCAATGCCATATCCAACACTATTTGTTCAAAACAGCGCCGGCTTAAAAAAGTCGCAATGGTGTTGGCATAGACGATCTTTCCCTCCAGGCCCAAGCCTGCCGAGATCCCGACCAGATTCGCTTCGCTGACCCCCTCCATAAAGAAACGGTCAGGCATTTCATTCTTAAACTGTTTTAGCGTCTCATAGCCCAAGTCTGAACCGACAAAAAATATCCTCGGGTCCTTTTTGGCCAATTCATAAACCTGATCTAAACATGTTTTACGCATCTCTTAAACCTTAAGCTCTTGTAAAAGACTTTGGATTTCCTCATCTGTCACTTTATTTTTATGGTGCCATTTCAAATTGTTTTCAACAAAACTAACTCCCTTACCCTTGACCGTATGACAAATAATCGCGCTGGGTTTTCCTGCTTCCAGGGGAAGCTTACTAAACGTGTCCTTTAATGCCGTTACATCATGCCCGTCGATTTCCTTGGTGGTAAAACCAAAAGCCCTCCATTTGTCGGCAAAAGGTTCCATGTCCTGTACTTCCATCGTTGTCGCGTAGGACTGCTGCTTGTTATAATCAACAATGACCGTCAGTTTATCCAATCTATGCTTCCCCGCGCATAACGCCGCTTCCCAGACTGAGCCCTCATTAGATTCCCCGTCCCCAACAATCACAAAGGTCCGGTAGTCTGATTTTTCATATCGCCCGTTTAAAGCCATACCAACCCCAATGGACAAGCCATGCCCAAGGCTACCCGTCGATGCTTCCACTCCCGGGATTTTATGTTCGGGATGGCCTCCCAACATGCCGTCGGGAGCGCAAAATTTCCACAATTCAGATTCCGGGAAAAACCCTTTATCCTGCAGGATCACATATAGTGATAGGCATCCGTGCCCTTTGCTTAAAATACAGCGGTCCCGGTTTGACCAATGTAGATTCTTAGCGTCATAGCGCAATATGTCATCATATAAAACACGTAAAATCTCAACCAAGGAAAATGCAGCGCCGACATGTCCGCGACGGGCGAATTTAAGGATTTCAATAATCCTGCGGCGTAAATATTTCGATCGTTGGTCAAGTTCCATAGGTTTCTTTTATTGTCCGGCATAAATTTTTTGCCTTCAACAATTGTTCTTTTCGTACTTGGGCTTTATCCAATGGGTTTCCGGCCGCGTAAACCCTGCGGGAGAAATCGCCCGGGACAAATTCGTTCAACATGATCATGCACCATTTAAGCGCCAGCAAGGGATGGACGATCCGCACCCTTTGGGTCAATTGTCTGTTTTCCGCGAAAGCCTCTAGGGTCCGTGACACGAACGCTTTCTTCATCGGTTCGCTTAAGGCCATCGCCGGATGAAGCAGAAAATCGACAATCATCTTAGCGGGGTCATCCCAGCCGAAATATTCAAAATCCAGAAAAACAATGCGGCCATCGCGCGCGCGAACGGCATTGTGAAACCCGAAATCCGACGGACTTAATGTCCTTTCATCCCAAGAAATCTCAGAATCAAAAGAAATGTGTTCCTCGGCACATCGTCCTTGTGCCCACTGCGTTAAGACACCTAAAAATGGTTTGAAATCCTCTCCCAAAAAAGACCCCAACTCCTCATACTCTTGCCCCTTGGCCTTGATCTTTGAGAGCAAGGCCAATCGCCCTTCAATGCCGGCAACAATAGCTGAAATCGAAAAACAGGCATCGGAGGCAAACGCGATATGATAAGAACGCGCGATATTGTTCAACCCCTTTAAAGTGCTAAGAAAATCCACGGCGTATTTAATGTCTTCCATCGTGATATCCGCCGGCAAAATTTTTTTGCCTTCGATAAATTCATAGATCGCGCAGGATTCTTTCCGGTTGACGGCAACGGGGCGCGGGATGTTGGTAATGCCCTGCCTCCATAAGAACGAAAAGCCGGCAAATTCGGTTTCCAGACGGTCTCGCGGGTCGGCCGGATGACGAAAATAAAATTTCACGACATGCCTTAAAGTTTCTCCGCCGGCTTCTAGCACAAAAACTTGGGCGTTTCCCCCACCACCCAAACGCTTCGCGCGTATACTCACGCGTTTAAGCATTTTCGCGGCCAAATCCTCGACCAGCGCGATAGTCCGGCTATCTTCCATTATTAAAGAAGTGTCCATAGATTTCTTTCCAATCGTGCATTACGGTCATGTCCCCGGGATAAGAAGCCTGTTCTGAAGAATAAAGAATTTTGGAGGTATGCGCCGGAAACGACTTCTCCAAAAATGTTTCCTCCAAATCATCAATAAAATGCGTGCAATTTAACTTTTTGATCCGGCTAACTTTATCCTGGCGTGTTGACTCAAAAAAAACCTGATCGTCCGAAAAGCCCAATCCCGCGGGGTCAAAAAATCCTTTGCGCGTCATCCAATTCAAAGCCGCCTGCCGTAAATCGATCTTATCGGTGCCCTGCGCGGCAAATTGTGTCTTATGACTGACGATATACACCGGCATACCAGCGCGCCGGCACGCACAGAGAAACTCTGCAACGCCATCGATGAGCACGGCTTCATTCATGGCCCGGCCGTACACGCGGGCTTGCACTTGCTGCCACTTCTTTTCTCCGTCAGGCAACTGACGGATGGCATCGCGAATATTTTTTTTACCGGCCTTCCCCTTAAGGACCAACCCCAACTGCCGGGCCATTTTCAAAAAAACACCGTCGTAATTGACCAGGGTATTGTCAAAATCAACGCCGAGTATAAATCGCCTCATTTTTCTCTTCGGGCTCATTTTAACAATCTGGTAATAAATTTAATGAGATCGACCAATTTAACGGGTTCGCGATTACACACAATTTGAACCGCCAAAGACCCTGCCGCGTTTCCGATCAAAGAAACGACTTCTTGCGGCAAGCGGCAAACAAAACACGGGGCGATGAATGAGAAAAAGGCATCCCCCGCGCCGATGGCATCGACCACATGATTGGAAAAAGCCGGCGTTTCATGATAACCATGCTCTTTGGAATAGCAAAGAGAACCCCAGGGTCCGCGCGTAGTAATAAGATGTTCGCAGCCCATCTGTTCATAAATCGTCTTAGCGTGGGTCCGGAGATCACTGCCTCGATCATGAGTGGCATAGCGCAATTCCAATTCATCCACGCACACACAGTCCGCCCGGCGGTATTTGGTGACCAAGTTAAATCCGATATTGGCGCTGTTGGTCTGGACATTAAGCGCAAGGTATTTGGCCTTGGCACAGATCAGATCACGGATCCTTTTGGTCAAAAACCCGTGCCCGTAATCGGAAATGATCACTAAATCATAATTTTTAATGACCTTGTTCAAATACTCAAGTACCTTGCTTTCTTCGGCTGCGGCGATATCGCTGTCATCAATAAAGCATATTTCAAATAACTTACGGTTATGTTCTCTGCTGACGTATCTGCGCTTGACAATGGTGTCGGCATCGGGACGTAAAAAAAACACAGGGTTGACATTAGGGCTTAAATGCGATTTGATGAATCCTTGATGGGACCTCCGGGCCCCAAGGACCGTAACCAAATCAACCTCTCCGCAAACGCTCGCCGTGTTATTCGCCGTGGCGAGGCTTCCTCCCGCGAAAATTTCCTTGGATTCATAGCGGTTGACCACCAAATGTTCTTTGGAAGATTTTCCCATCGGCGAGCAATAATGATACTCATCGATAATGGTATCTCCGATCACCAGCACTTTTAATTTCTTTAAAGCTTCCAGCGATTCAATGATGTAATCGATCGGGTAGCGTTTGGCAATGGCCTTGAGATATTTAACGGTCCGCGGAGGGTACACATCCAAATAGTCATTGATCAGTTTGGAGGAGCTAAACGTAATGTCGTCGGTAAAAAATAACCGCCCGCCCACGGCTTTGATGGCTTCTTCCTCTTCAAAGATCTTGCCGGTCACGTCTTTTCCTTTGGAACGGTAATCGGGGCCTTTGGCATAAACATCAGGACGCACCTTGCGGATAAAATCCGCCGCGGCGGGGGCATCCACGATGGACACATAGTCCGTCATGGCCAGGGACGCCAGCGTCTCGGCGCGCAAGCGGCCGGTAAAATACGGGCGGCCGGGCCCACGCTTGACATATTTATCTTGAGTAACAGAGGTGATCAAAACATCCCCCTGCTCTTTGGCCTGATTAAAATGCCGTATATGCCCTAAATGCACGATATCGAACACGCCGTGGCAAAGGACCACCTTCTTTCCTTTTTTCTTAAGATCTTCGACGATCTTTGCCAGCCTGGCGGGCGATTGTATTTTCTTTAGGATTTTGGGGTCCATGTTCACTCCGGGACGGACGATCGGCTTTCTTTTTTTAACTCCATCATCAGGTAAGAAACGATCATATGATTTAAAATCAAATGAATATCTTCAACGGGCCCATATTCTCCTTTTTTACTCTTAATGTGGATCACATGATCGCAGATTTGGGCCAAGCGGCCGCCGTCAAACCCCACCAGAGCCACCGTCTTTCCCCCTCTTTCTTTCGCTAGTTCTACGGCCTTGATCACATTACGGCTATTGCCGCTGGCGGAGATGACCACCAGAATATCGCCGGAATTAAAACTGTGTTGGATCTGCAGCGAGAACACGTGGTCATAGCCGTAATCATTGCTAACGGCCGTCAGGGCGGAAACATTGTCATTGATGCTTTGGGCCCTGAAACCTTTGCCCCGGATCTTGCGGCCGACCTCGCTCATGTCCTGGGCAAAATGAGAAGCGGTGGCAGCACTCCCTCCGTTGCCGGCAAAATAAATGGTTTTATCATTCTTTCTGGCTTCCAAAAGGCAGTCAACCACGCCCTTGACTGACCCGATATTGATCTCGGAAATAAGCTTTTGGACATAATCGCCATACCTTCTGAAATAATCGGCCTGTAAGCTGCTTTCCTTAAATATCTCTTCCAAGGTGTTCATGACTACCTCCGATTTCATGCTCATTTAAAACTCCTTTGGGCATAAGGGGTTGAGGCCTTATAGTTCAATTATTGAACATAATTATAAAAGAATTAGCAGTCTTGTCAAGGATTACCTGGTTTGAAAGTTCTGCTTTGAGGCATTTTTTGAACAATAAAAAATATGTGGCGGGTTTGAGAAAAAAAAATGATAGGCATGTCCTAACCGGTCATCCATCAAACGGAAATGAACAGACAGAAAATAGAATGTTTCAATAAGACCAATCGCCATCAATCTTCTGAGCTTTCGTAACGCTTTGTTCCTTTCAATCTCAAGCATCCGCCGGTGGTGCTCTATAAGGCCCGGATACATGCTCATGAAATTCCGGCCGCTAACCTTGCTGATAACAAATCCTTCCCGCCGAAAGATTGTCATGATCTGTCCCGGGTTTCTTGCCATATAAAAGACCCCTGTCAGATCATTGACGCGGTGCCTGGCCAACTTGTCCGTAAGCTGCCAATGCGTTCCGTAAAACAATTTCACTCCAACGTCAATGCGTTTTTCAAGATCAGCTCCACCGATAGCCCATGCCAGGTGGTTTTTAAAATAACGGATAAAACCAGGCACCGAGGAATAACTGGAATGGGTCAGCAGCAATTGAGTGCCGCTTTTTGTGATGTGATCTAACGCCTTAACAAATCTGGGCAGATCAAAAACATGGTGCAGTACGCCTTTAGCGATGATCACATCGGCCTGCATCTGCATGCCGTCAAGCTTGTAAAGGGAATGTTGACAGAAATTAACGTTCTTAATGCCCAGTAATTGCGCAAAACGTTTGCCATGATCCAGTGAAGTTGGGGAATTATCGACCGCATAGACGAACTTCGCGCCATGCCGGGCAAGGCATAGCGCATCCCAGCCCACGCCGGCCCCAAGATCAACAACAACCTTGCCTTTAAAAAAATCAAAATCCAGATTAAACCGTTCTATAAACTCTTTCAATGCCCTCTCAAAAAAATCGAGTGTTTTTAGCGCGTCCTCCTGGCTATAATGCTCATATTGTTTTTCATTGGGCCAAGGGAAAGGATATGTTTGGTAGGCTCGATTGATCTCTTGATCAATGTCGATAAAATTTCCTTTATAAATAGAAGGAATAATAACCAGTCTTTGTAAGACTTGATTCATTTTATCGATGGTCCGCTGCCGCTTCTCCCCACGCCGCTGGCGGTGATTTTATAAAAGATTTTAATCTGCCTTTTTGGACCCTGGCCAAAAGATCTTCGCAACGGCGAATACCGGAATCCGCGCAAATGCGGTCGAAAAATCTCGCCGGCCGGTTGGGATTAACGCGTCCACTGGAACTGAAAACCATCCTGGCGCCTAATGAAAAAAGCTTCATTGTAGTCACGGCGGAAAAACAAAGGTCCGGCTGGCCGAAAGGATACGCCAGGATCGATCGGCCTTGCGGCAAGAGTCGAAGACGCTCGTCATTCTTTACATATTGCTCGCTCAGTTCCTCTTGTGTCATCCGCGCCGCGTTGTAATGATTATAAAAATGACTGCCGAAAAAGACATACGGGTTGTCTTGATAGGTTTCGAGGTCTTTAAGCTTCGCGAACTCGCCGTAAAATTTGCGAACACGGGCCTCGAGGTCCTGGCTGTCAATCCGTTTTAAATATTCCTCGACCAAGGACTTGTCACACCACAAAAAAAGCGGTCCCTGCTCGCGTTTTCGGCGTTCTTTTAAAAATGCGACAAAATCTTTATCAAACTCCGTCAGATACGTGATCAGCGCGGACCAGAAGAGCTGGCCTTCCATCGGGGCGATATTGGCAAAAAGGGTCGAAGGGATCTTACGCTCCAGGAGTATAGGCAGGGCGCGGCGAAAATATCCCGGCATCCCGTCGTCAAAAGTGATCATCGCTGCCGGCGTTTCATAGCCGCCTTTCAAAAGTTCATCCGGTGAAATGAAATGAAAATAATCACTTAAAAAATCCAAATGCTTGCCAAAAAGTGTCGGGGTGACATTCAGATCATGTAGCCGGCAAAAAGGGCTGGGATCATCCGAGACCTCATGAAAACAAAAAATGCTGACCGTTCCCCGCAAAAAGACTTTGAAAAGACTATGCATAAATTTATCCGGGAACTTTGACCGGGACATGCTTCAGGTCACGCGGCTTTTTTCCGATAATTTCTTTGAATTTTTTTAACAGGGGAAATCTCGATGCTAAAATCTTGGAGGCATGATAACCGGCCCTCTTGACATCCTGCGGCCATGTCTTAAACACAAGGCTTTTCAATTCACTTTTCGCCAAAATCACGTCCCCCAACACCAAATAATCCATATGGGTCCCTAAAAAACACCGGATCGCGTCCTGCGGGGTTTCCACAATGGGCTCCCCATCAACGTTAAAGGAGGTGTTCAAGATCACCGGCACCCCGGTCAATTCGTAATAAGACTTGATCAGGTCATAAAAGACCCCATTGTCCTCCCGCGTGATGGTCTGGACCCGCGCGCTGTTGTCCACGTGCGTAATGGCCGGCACCGCCTCCGGTTTTTTAACCTGGGCGACCAGGAGCATGAATGGGCTGTCGCAATCCAATTCAAAATATTCACTGTTGAATTCTTTTAAGATACTCGGCGCAAAAGGCCGGAAGGGCTCGCGATGCTTGACCTTGCTATTTAAAATATCCTTCATTTTCCCATCGCGGGCATCGCAAAGGATGCTGCGGTGGCCCAGGGCGCGAGGACCGAATTCGGACCCGCCCTGGAACCAGCCGACGATCTTTCCGTCAGCAATTAAACGGCCCGTCGAAGCGATCACGTCCTTGGCCCTAGTCACCGGGCTCACCCAGCCATGATATTCTTCAATCGCCCGATCGATCTCCTCCTGCGAGTAGGTACGGCCGGTATAAGCGTTGCGCATGGTCCAGGCGCGTTTTTGTCCCAAAATATCAACCCACCCTAAGAGCGCATTACCGATCGCGCAGCCGTCATCGCCGGCAGCCGGTTGGATAAAAACATTTTTAAAAGGGGTTTCATCCAGAATCTTTTTGTTAGCCACGCTATTCAAGGCAACCCCGCCGGAAAGACATAGGTTCTTGCTTCCGGTCAAGGCATAGGCATCGCGGGCGAGTTTGATCAGGGCTCTTTCTATCGCGTGCTGAACCGCGGCCGAGACATCCTGGTCCAGACCCCGCAAGGGCTCGCCGGCCCGGCGTCTGGCCCCTAACTGCCCGCCGTAGATTTGCCCATTTTTGTTCTTCCATTTATTGAACTGAAAATCGGACGCAATCGAGATCGTCCCGTTATCCATCGAGATCGCATCTTCGAACATTTTAAAATATTTTTCGCTTCCATACGGGGCCAAGCCCATGGTCTTACCTTCATCCCCGCCTTTAAAACCGACAAAAAACGTGGCACTTTGATAAAAATCCCCCAGAGACGCGTGCTGAAGATTGGCCAAGAACCCTTGCGAGGGTTGACCGTCAAAATACTGCTTTAAGATATTGATCCGGTCCCCTTGGCCATGGTAGAGCGTGACGCGTTCTTCGAACAATCCTTTTTTGCCGTTGCTTTCCCTTTCCACGAGGCTTCCGCCGCCGTCGGAGACGAGGATCACGGATTCCGTGAACACGGAAGGATAATACACGCTGGCCGCGTGTCCGATATGATGTCCGACGATCACAACCTTGGCCGGGTCAAGGTCCGCGGGCAGCTGTACTAGGATCTCTTCTTTCGTCAAAGCGCGGATGCGGTAATTTTCATAATTGACCACCACGCAACTGGAGACGACGATGAGCGACAGCTCTTTGAAACTGATGCCGGCTGCGGACAGGCAATAGTGTACGGCCAAATGCGGGACATGCTTATTGGTCATACCTTCCTGATCGATTCCGCCAGTATAACGCTTGATCCGGTTTAAACGCTCCTCGGCAATGGCGCAGACCAGTTGTCCATTGCGGATCAAAGCCGCGGAAATGTCATGGCTGACATTGATCCCTAAAACATAACTATCTGACATAAACCCTTTCCCCTGCGTAAGCTTAACTTTTATTTTGTAATAATGCGTCTGCTATTGAAATTATTTTATTCTTATCAACGCCCAATTTCACAAGTTGCGCATAAATCTCTGCTGAAAAAATGTAGCTGCTGATGATCAAAATATCAAACTGTGCTGTTTTTATTTTCTCCGGGGATGAGATCGGCACATCCACGCCTTCAATAAATTTCCCATGTTTCAATAGATCATTATCAAATATCCCGCTTATCTTCTTTCGTTGTTCTTGATCTATGATATTGACCATGGCGGTCGCACCCGCGCTTGCCCCAAAAATAGCTATTTTAGCATTGGAAGGATCAGCAAATATGCGTTTTATTTCTCCCTCGATATTATGATACTTTCTCAAGAATGCTTCCCTTCTTGATTTCATGTCCACCACAACCTTATTATCCTTAATAATGCCCTTATTTTTTCTCACCTTTACATGAAGAACGCTGGTTTCATCATATTCCTCAATCATAAACCGATGTTTTCTTAATAACAACTGAAGGGTTTCGATAGAAAAGTGTGAAATATGCTGATGAAAAAAAGAACCTACTCCCCCGGAATCGAAAGTAGCGTATATATTGGGGACTTCTATAAAAACACAGCCATCGTCTTGAAGTATTGCCTCAACATCATCCAAAAATGAATGCAGGTCATAGAGATGCTCCAGTAAATGCCGAAAGATAATCACATCAAATTTTTTACCTTGATATTTGCTCTTAGAGAAGAAATCATTAACAATCCTGTCGCTGCCGATATTCTTTATGGCAATGCTGGTTTGGCCCGCGGGGTCACATCCATAAACATCCCAACCATCATTTTTCAGCCGTCCCAATAAATAGCCGTCAAAACATCCTATTTCCAACAATCGACCCTTTAGTACCGGGATGTTCTTGTTAAAAAAAGAATAAAATTCATTGATGACCCTATGGCCCACTTTGTTTTCGGTTGGAGCAGGACAGCTATAATAATCCGACGTGTACACATCATCGAGAACGCTCGTGGGCAAAAGATTGACCTGTTGGACCAGAGAACACTCATCACAAATGGCGACTGTTAAAGGATCCCTTTTTACCTTACCCTTACGTTCCAGGGGGACAGCCCCGAAAAAAATGGGGAATTGATCGATATGCAATAGCTCTTCAAACGATTGGCTTCGGCAAATTAAACATTTATTGTTCATCACTTTTATTGACCCTTTCTTTAAGACATGTTTACAAACCTAAGTCTCAGCGCAGGACCCTCACAGCTTTGAACGCTTCCGCGTAACGCATCCCTGTCTTTACTCCCCACAACCTTGCCTGCAATTCTACTCCTTCGATTGATCGTGGATGACGCGCATCTCTCATTTCAACCTTGTACTCTTTAAGCGCTTTCAGCTTTAATCCCAAGAACTCTGATACGTCAAAAAAGGTATCGGGAGAGAAGCTTAATGGAAAATTCCATTCCGTAGAAGACGCAACTTCAAAAGAATAGATCTCCTTAACAGTCTCACCCCAAAGTGGCCTAGCCGCCGTTATAACCGCTCGATAGGTAATCCCATGGTCGATATTCAAATCGTTAGGATAATGAGTAAAGATAATGTCCGGCTTCTTATCTTTCTTGACCTTATCAATGATCTTTACAACATCCAACAACGGCAGCGAATCAAATCTATTATCCGGAAGGTCCTTTAAAATAATATCCTTTATGCCAATGATCCTGTTTGCTTTGTAAACATGTTGCTTTAAATCTTCCAGCTCGGACCTTCTCTGATCACGGTCCCGCACGTCATCGCGCGAAGTTATGCCTTCCCCTAATATCAACACGTCTGCTTCATGTCCCTGTTTGACCAACCTGGCAACGGTGCCCCCGCAACCTAAAATCTCATCATCGGGATGCGCGGCAACGATCAAAATTTTCTTTCTCTTAGGCATATTTATCTACCTTTCAATTAATTCAATTAATTCTCTAAACCGTGTATAAAACCAGATCACCCTTCGTTGTGAATGTCCCGCCCCCGGGTAAATATTGCCGACAAGCAAGGCCTTTTCCCGCTTAAAATGCTCTATCGATTTGTCCAAATCTTCGACCTCATACGCCAAATGATGGAGCCCGCCCCCTGTTTTTTTCAAAAAATTATAGACTGCCGAATCCTCTCCGGCAGGCTGGATTAACTCCACCATGATGCCCCCCGGCTGTGCGACTTTGACGAAAACAATCTTGACCTTCTTCTCAGGTTCATCAATGACCGCAGAAAATTCATTAAAATGCAAGGTGTCTTGATAATATTTCTTAGACAACTCTAAGTCGTTAACAACGATCCCAATATGATCTAATTTCATAAAATCATCCTCTGCCGATCATTTCCCAAGAAATGATCTCCTCCGCTGGAATATCTTTTCTCGCTTTACGTCCTTCGATCTTGTGAAAAAGATTGGGGGATATCCCTTCTCCAGGACGTGAAAATTTTACCATACCATGGCTTAACGTTTCACCTTTTTGAATGTCCCTTTTTGCAACAATACTTCTTTTGATCATCCGTCTAGCCGCCATCTCGTCTTTAGACAAAACTCTTTCTTTCTTGCCCAACGCCGCTTCAACATCCCTTATTGAAGAAACAAGCTCTTTCATATCCTTTGGCTCAAGCGCAAAAGGATGATCAGGCCCTTTCATCTTTCGATCAAGAGTAATATGTTTCTCGATGACGCAAGCTCCTAAGGCCACCGCGGCCACAGAAAACACATTGCTAATAGAATGATCAGAATAGCCTACCGGGAAACCATATCTTTCAGCAAACATAGTCATATTATTCAAATTAATAATATGAGGTTTCGGCGGGTAACATGACACGCAATGCAAAAGGCATAATTTTTTGTTTCCTGCTTTCACTAAGGTCTTGACCGTTTCATCGATCTCCTTAAGGGTCGTCATCCCTGTGGAAATAATTAAAGGTAGGTTAAGCTTTGCTACTTCTTTAAGCAACGGCAAATGATTACAATCTATGGAAGCTATCTTAAATACGTCAACATTCAGATTTAATAGAAAATCAATATCTTCCACGTGATGAACGGTTGAGAAAACAATGAGCCCCTTGGCTTTAGCATAATCAAACATCTCTTGAAACCATTCCCTGGGCATTAAGATTCGGTCCCGCGCGATCTCCCACCAAGCTTTTTTGCCATACAAATAATCCAATTTAACATCCTCGGTCGTAACATTCTTGCTAAATGCTTCTTGGGGGTCATAAACTTGGAATTTTACAGCATCAAACTTCGCCTGGGCCGCGGCATCAATTAATTTACGTACAACATTGATATCGCGATTATGGTTGGAACCGATTTCTCCGATAATGAAACATTTTTCGCCTTTGCCAATAAATCTTTTTCCGATCTTTATCTTTTGCGGGGGATCGTACTTCTTCATGCCCTATCCTTCCTTTATTAATTTGATATCCGGTGAAAGACTAATCACCGGTTTATGGTAATCAAAAATTTTTAGTTTATCTACGATCTCATTACTATACATTGAACAGATCAAAAGACATCCATAATCATTGTGTTTTAATGCCTCGGGAGACACGATGGGGACATCATGCTTCAGGTATTCCATCCCCCATTTTTTCTTATCTGAATCCACCATACACTTGATCCTGTTGCTTGGCACTTCATACATCTCCATAATACTGGCGCTATAGCCGCCCGCACCCCATAAAATGAAGTCTTGGCCGTCAAATTTCTCCAACATTGTCCAGAGCGTATCCTTTTTCTTTGTCATATTTGTCTTAAAATCACGGCACAATATTAGAATATTGTCATTAGTGATACTTTCATCTGACGTGCCTTGGGCAGCCACTACAACCAAGTTCTCCGCAGTCTCTATGCAATTAATCAACCGCAATCCTGCTTCTTTCACAAGCCTGGATATGGATGTTTTAGAGAAATATTGAAGATGCTGAAAACTAAAAACGCCCGTACCCCCGCTTTTTAAAAAGATCTCGACATTGGGTACTTCAAAAACAATCAACCCTTCCGGTGTTAATACCTTCGGCAATGTTTTTAAAAAATCGACCGGCCGAGGGATATGTTCTAAAAAGTGCCTGAAGATAATACAGTCATAGTCGAGATTTTCTTTTTGGAACTCATCCGTACTAAAGAACCGTTTCTTGATATCCAACCCGAATCTCTGGCCTATATCTGCGCCATGACTTGGGTCGCAGCCGGTCACGGAAAAACCGATCTTCTTTAGATAATATAAGACATACCCGTCATAACAACCGATTTCTAATACACGATCTTGTTTCCGTGAAAGTATGCCCTTAATTCTATTTTTAAATATCTGAATAAATGCCTCGTCACGTTCAGGGAAAAAACTGCCTTCCAGCGCTGAGGGATAACTATAATAACTGCCATAAAGATCTTCGAGCACCTCCTGGGGAGCGCTTTTATTTAAATAAATATGCCTGCATTCCTTGCAAACAACCGGACATAATTCTCCCCCCAGTTCCTTTGGACCGTATTTCTTAAGGATCTTTGCTTTGTCTGGCTTTGCCACCGGCGCCGTAAAATAAGGGAAATCCTTCGCGAACAGGAATCCCGCATTATCTTTTGAATGACAAATAGGGCACTCGCCAACAATGATCATCAAGCCTTTTTAAACTTTCTGGTCAGTATATCCTGGATATCCCCGATGACTTTAATTTCTAACATTTCCTCAAAACCGAACTCAATGCCGAACTCATCCTGTAAAGCCATGATCAAATTCAGATGTTTAAGGGAATCCCACCCTGCAATTTCCTTAGGGCCGAAAGAATGGTCGAATTTCCCTTGATGCGTGTTAAAAACCTCCGTTAATACTTTCTGTATGCGTTCGTCCATTTTATAATCCAGCCAACCTGGTTGAGAGATCTTTAAGAATGAATTTATTGGCCGCTATCAATACGCTATCCCCGATCTTATACTCATTATTCTTGCCGGAAATCACAACACCCTTTGCTTCTTTAACCAGCACAATCCCCGCGGCTAAGTCCCATGAAAATAATTCTTTGGCCCAAAATCCGTCAATCCTGCCACAAGCGAGATATGCCAGATTCAACGCCGCGGATCCTGTCCTTAATACACCCCTTGTCGCGTCATTCATCCGCCCAAAGATCCCATACTCCCCCTTCTTTTGTTCTGAACGGTCTGATGAAAAGGCCGCCGCATACAGGCCATCCTTAATGTCCTTTTTCTCTGAAACAAAGATATTTTTTCCGTTCAAGAAAGCCCCCTGACCTTTGGACGCGTAAAAAAGTTCTTGCGAAAACGGATTATAGATCACCCCGGCAACGATCTCTCCTTTTTCTTCAAGCCCAATAGAGACCGCGCAAAACGGTATTCCCTGGCTATAATTCACGGTGCCGTCAATGGGATCAATGTGCCATACAAACGGGGAATTAACGTTCTCTTCCTTTGACTCTTCTCCTATGATGGCATGATGAGGGAAATGCTCCCTGATCCTTTCCCTGATGTTCTTCTCAGATAAAATATCGACTTCCGTGACAAGATCACGTATATTTTGATTTTTTTGCTTAAAATCATGCAATTTCCCAAAATAGGCCACCATGACCTCCCCGCTGGTTTCCGCGGCATTGATGGCAACTGTTAAATATTCTTGATACACGTTACACTCCTGTCCATTCTTGTGAACTTCGACAAATCCTGATTAATAATATATTTTCCCAGGGGGTCAAACATTTCCAGGCCTGAGAACCTGCGCAACACTTCAAAGTCCCCAACACTTGATCTCAAACTTTGCAAATAGACCGCTTCCTTGTCCTTTGGCTCATTGTAAACTAAAGCGGCTTTTGCTCCTATGGCGGTATACCGCGGCAATATCCCGCTAAAAAGAGCTATGCGCAAGCCTAAGATCATACGATTGTCATGCCGTAATTTACGAAGAGGCTCCCGGGCAACCCTGGCAATGGTGTCGAAAAGAAATTTATTCCTAAAGCGTTTTAATTCCTTCTCCTTATACATACAAGCAAACTCTTGCGGAACATATTTAGCGGCAATCACCCCTTCAGTCATTTCCTTAATGGAACCAACGACAATCTCTTCGATATCCCCATCAGCCATGGCTTCATGAATATAAAAATACCCTTTGAGCCAACCCAAGTAAGCAACAACAGCATGGGGTGTATTATGAATAAATAATTTACACATCCAATGCATCTTCAATTCATTTGTATCCACTTGTAAGATTTCCCGGGGAAGAACATAATTCCCCTTCTCAACAACCAAGGTGCCGTTCTCGGTAATGGTCGTTAACGCATCCATTTTTTTCAAAGCGCTGGAAGCAGTATTGGATGTTATAACATCCGGGATCCCGAAATAAATATGGGGATTTCCCGATAATTCCCGCAGTTTTAGCGCTGTCGAAGCATCATTCTCGCAAGAGATCACAGTCTTAGCTTTTTTGAATCGATCAGCCAAATCATAACAGTTGTTGGGGCCCACGCATGAAAATACGATGTCATAATTCTCAACGTCTTTTTCCTCGCCTAACACAAAAGCTTCCTTAACAAAGACATCCACCATCTCATAACCGGTATCGGTGGTTACGGCCGCTTTGTATTGCCTGTTCTTGCGCATCTTATCGATGATCGAGGTGTCAATGTCAACAAAACTTAAACTCACATCATGCTTTTGGAAGAACGGCCCCAAAAAGCCCCTGCCAATAGCGCCTGCCCCGTAAATGAGAACTTTTAATGGCATATTTTTGTAAACTCTTTTTCCCTGAGTTTTCTTCTTAATATCTTGCCCGAAGGCCCTTTTGGCAATTCCCCGACAAATTCAATTTCTGAAGGGGATTTAAATTCTCCCAGGGATTTCTTACAATGCGCCTTAAGTTCTTTAATATCGACAACGGAGGCGTCCTTGAGTACCACATAACTTTTGATGACCTCACCCAAAAACATATCCGGTTTGCCGACAGTGGCCGCGTCTTGAACGCCGGGATGTGATAATAAAACTTCATCGATCTGGGAAGGGACAATATTGATCCCCCCCTTGATGATCAGGTCTTTCTTGCGATCTACATAATAGAAAATCCCCGTTTCATCCACATACCCCAAATCCCCGGTCATAAAATAACTATTCTTGAAACACGCCTTATATTGCTCTGTGTCCTTATAATACCCCCGCAATAAACTCGAGGACCTTACGCCAAACTCGCCAACCTGCCCTGTTTTAACCTCTTTGCCGTCTTCATCAAGGACCTTAACAGTCATGATATCCAAGGGCTGTCCGATGGAACCGGGTTTTCGATCTGGCCTAAAAGGATAATCGAAATGCGTTGCCCCGGTCTCGGAAAGGCCGTACATATTAGCCAGTGGGACCCGGAACTTCTGCTCAAAGGCCTCCTGCAAACTTTTGGATAAGTACGCGGAACCGCAGCCTACGAATTTCAAGCTGGAAATATCACGTTGAGGGAAGTCCTCATATTTTGTATTAAGGATCGCGACCAATATTGATGGAACTATCTCAACAAATGAAACCTTGTATTCTTCAATGAGCTTCCAAAAATCAGCCCGCACCTTCCAAAATGATTCAAATAAAATAACCTTGGATCCTGATAATAAACACGGCCAGATGGTGTACCTTATAGCGGCCGTATGCCCCAAAGGTAAAACACAAAGATGACAGGAATAAGGCTCAATGAACGATCCTCTCAACAAAGACGCCATCGACAAAATCTCGCTTTTAGTTGAATATTCGATGATCTTAGGCGAACCCGTAGTCCCTGAAGAATAATATAAAAACGCGGTCTCATCAGGATCGACATCCGGCGAAGGATATGGTCCATCTGAAAAATCCCGAAGCCTCTTCTCCAAAATCTTTTCATTATCAGACTGTACGACCTTAACATTCAAGCCCGACATTGATATTTGATCGGCATGCAAAGCATGGGTATATACCGCCCTTGGAGTGATGAAGCTTACTTTCTCCTTGATCTCTTCACTGCCCAAATGAAATGGAAAAGGGTTTATTTTACAGCCCATCTTCAACACGGCAAAATAGATGATCAAATAATCAACGGAATTCTTTAATACAATGGACACAATATCACCTGGGACCACCCCATCGCTTGCCAACATGCGGATACACCGATTGACCGATCGATTAAAATCATTGAATGAGTGCTGCCGACCCTCTTCTATCAGAAAAGTCCTGTTGGCAAATACCTTTGCCGCATCTTCTAATAATTCAGAAAAACTTTTATAATCTTCTATATTTTTAATTATTTTCATAAAATTGTCATCCCCGCGCCTTCGACCAACGGGAGAAGCCCCGAAGGGCAAGCGGGAATCCAAGATAATCTAGAATATTTCCGTAGTGTCTCCCATGGTAAAATACCAATGGGTGCCGTCCAAGACCCTTCCATATTTTTCTTTATCAATATTGATCCTGCATATCAATGGCCGCGGCCTCACCGGCCGAAATCCTTGAGCGGATAAAATATCATTGTACATCCTGGAACCCGCTACCCAAGCGCTCTGAAGGTCGGCCTTGTTCCGGCCAAAAAACTGCCCGCTGGCCTCTATTAAAGATAACGCGATATCTTCCCTTCCTGAAAGGGACAATATATCAACGATATGCCCTTTTATTATTTGCGCGTCCTTATACAATTTCAGTATGACATAACCTGCCAGGGAATCATCTTCATAGTGACCAAACGCGTAATACTTCTGATCCGGCCTTTCCAAATACCTCCAATTTAAAAAAGCTGCGTCCCTGATCACTGAAATTTTATGGTCATCTTTCACGCGTTCCCACAACGCGTCTACAGCGCTATCAAATCTTTGTATCGGAAGAAATCCTGCCCTTAAGTTACTCGCACTTAAAACTTCTTTTGTTGCGCTCGTCGATTTTTCCATCGTGCTGATCTGTGCCACATCGTTATACCCCATCAATTTCTTATGCAGATCATAGGCTAAGATATTAGGAAACCCGTAGCTAAAAGCTATTCTTTTCTTCATCACTTCTTCAAATAGTTTATCCGCGACGAATTTTATCAGGCCTTTGCCTTGATATTCAGGCAAGACCATAGACCCAATAGAATGAGAAGCTAACACATTTTCACCAAAGACCCTCAACCTATAAGGAACAACCGCAAAATGCGCGATAATTTTTCCTTCATTTTCCATGACATAGATAATGGCTTTGCCCGCAGGATTGTTCCCGGCATGTTTCCAACGCCAGTTATCCAGATTTCGTTTATTCCAGGGATCAGGAAATAACAACCAGTCCATTTCTAATATCTGTTGCTCATCACCCGGATTGTATGGCCTAATTTTCATACGCTAATAAAACCTCCCTGGTCCTTCTTGCTCCCTGCCCATCTACCAGCTCCATGCCTTTTCTGCTGCGTCTATATCTTTCTTTTTGCGAACGGAATCGATCAAAAACCCTCAAGATCCTTCCCTCAAGGTTATTAATCCCCCCGGCGTACTCAATAAACCCCTCATTCCGCCAGGCCTCCAGACCCAGCCGCTGGTTCTCGGATTGACAAAATGCTATAGTCGGCACTCCCATCCTGGCAAATTCATACAAGGTCTGTCCCCCCGCGGAAATGGCAATATCTGAGCGCGTCATCTGTTTTTTCATACCCGCCGCGTCAGGGAAATAAATGAGTTTTGTGACCTTATCCGCTTGTCTTTTTATTGCATCTATATTCCCGAACGAGTTACCGATTATAATATTCTTCTTTATCAATGGATACTTGTCCCTAAGACAACCCATGATCTTTGGTATAACATTTGCCGGATCACATCCGCCGGTTGTGACCATAATGCTTTTTACCTCATCACCTATTTTCTTTGTCCCCGTTTCCCAAAATGGTTTTCTTAATAAAGCATACCGGCGGCCAAGCAAATATGTCACATGATCTCTTGAGGGATACTTTAAACTTCGCGCATGTATCCCGCTATTGACAACAATTCCCTGTGGGTAATCCAGCCGTTTGTTGTCATCAATATAAACAGGAACTCCCGCGCGAAGGGACAATTTTTCATAAAAACCGATGTCCCCCAGATATGAGTCGACAATAACGATCTGGGACTTGCTTATTGACGCAAGAACTTTGTCCCTTTCTTTAAGCCAATTGACGATCCGGTATTTTCGTTCTTTTAATACTTCTTTAATGCTATTGTCCCCATGAACGATGAATTCTGATCTTATGCCTGCTTCTTCAAAGGCTTGAGACATAGCAAGACATCTTTGGATATGCCCTAAGCCGCCGATTAGTCCGCCCTCTGTTATGATGGTTAACTTCACAATCTAACCCTGCCGCGAATATCTTCAATGACTTTCCCGGGCAATTGATGACTGGAATTAATGGACAATACCTTGTCCTCTCCCCAAATCTTAGCGTATCGTTGGGCGGCATCCGCCAGGACCGTTGAGCGAGGGACCTTTGCTTTTAGCCCCTGAGAAATCCACTCAAGATAGCTGCCCATCCGTTGGGCCGCCCGGCCATCGCGGAATGGATCCAGCTCATCTAACATAGGTGACCAGTCACCAAACCCCCGCATCCCATCTAAATGCCCCCAGTGATCAAGGCATGCTTTCCAAAGATCATCCCAATTTTTAAAAACAACCCGGCCTTCTCCTAATTTATAAACTGGGCTCTTGGAACAACCTTCCCTATCTAACATAAGTGTTGGTGTTCCCGTTAAAGCTGACTCAATGCCCGCTGTCACCGAAAAGAGATGCCCATGAATAGCAATATCTGAAGCTAATGCCGCTATCGCAGGAGAATAAGATCCATAAATCGCGCCATCATTAAATATATAACATCTCCCACTCTTCTCGGCGCGATCCAAAAGATGGGCAACATCACCCAGTCTTTTGCGTAAACTTGAGCACCATTTTGGCTTAAGTACCAATCCCAGCGATGGCGTGTCCATGACCTTCTTGAGTAAGAACGCGTAATTCTCTTGTGTTACCTTATGACCTATACTCCATCGCGGATCATCCCCAGAACCTTCATCAAAATAGGCCAATATTTTATTTGCCCCACGGCGCCGCAGATCATTGCGTATCTCACTTGCTTCTTTTTTGACAATTGGGAATCGATAATCTCCCAAATAACCTGTGATAACATAATAAGGTATTACAGAATCCGGGTCTTTTCCCAAATGCGCTCCAAGTTTAGAAAAACCAAAAACAAGATCCGCTTTCGTCACTGCCCATGGATTTGAATCACTCTCAAAGGACCTCTGATAAATAACAGATACCCCTCCCAGGCTTTGTAAAGCATCCGCCATCGGAAAATACCTGGTTTCACTTTTATACCATGTTACATGAATCCTTATGTTGTGCTGTAAAAAAAAATGATGCCAGTAATCCTTCTGTTTATAATATTCTGTGACCTGTTGGGTCAAATCTCTTGTAATATCATCCTTACCTTTGTGATCAGCCATGACCCTGGGGCCATCTTCTTCTCTCAATTGACCATCATAATTAAATAGAGGGACCCGGAGAGTAGTTGTTGCCCTGGGATTAATCACAACCGCTGACATCCCATGTTTCTTTATTTCATCCCATTTTTTATCAGAGACCGGAAATTTCGGATGCTGGAAATAAATTAAAATGTTTTTATTTAAAGTACTTGTCTGTTGGCAGAAGAATAAGTCCGAGGTCAATCCCGGGGAATCAAGATTAAGATGTGAATAAAATTCGACAGCTATCTTGGGTGACAAATCCTGAATATGCCCCGGATCACCGCGAAGCGCCATTCCAAGGACCTTTTGCCTTATGCCCATCCAAGCGAACGTTGTTTGTTTGATGAAATGTTTGATAAAGCCAAATCTTGTCATGATCTCTTTAATGCTAAAACGACGCCCCCCGCGCATGGGAATAATATTTACATTCCGGGCCTCTGCCCATTTCTTGACCTCCGGCAGCCACGGCCTTTGGGAAGAAAAGAAAAAGAAGTTTATCCTTCCTACATTCCCTTGCTTTATAAAAGCAACACGGATGAGCAGGAGAATGTGTACCAAAATAAATGGGCTTGAATCAAAATACAAAATACGCCTCATGAGAAAGAATTTTAAATGCTCATCGGCCTGATGCTTCTTGATCATTTCCTGCAAGGCCGGATATTGAGACATATATTTCTGCACATCAGCCAGGTCCTCAAACATCGTTTTCCAAAAAAGGAAATCACCGTTTTTGTCTTTAGCGTCCGAAAAAGTAAAATTTAACCGTTTAATCTCAACTTTAAGAAAACCGGCCATAAAACACGCCAATGAAAGCCCCTGGGAAGAAGCATCTACATAATACAGGGAAGTATTTTCTTTGGGTCGATCTCCCTTGGATCGTCGCTGAATCTCAGGAAGAATGGAAAACAACCACGCATAAACTGTTAATTTTTCAATAAAATACACAAAATCCCTCATTTAGATTGTCATTCCCGCGAAACCCCCTCATACCGGGGGTTCCCAAAGGTCGGCGGGAATCCAGTTAATCCATGTTCTGGGCCCCCGATAAAAACATTCGGGGGTGACAAATTTTGTTATTTAAGTAATCCCACATTAAAATCCGGATTTGTCTTGCCAAAAATAAGCACTGGCCTAAAGGACGCATCATGCCGGTATTTACCCCTATGGGTCGCGACTTTCCGGAATCCACATTTCTTAAATAATTGCACTGATGATCTATTCTCCTGGTAAACACCCGCTTCAATATAATGCATCCTTAATTGTTTAAATGCGAAACGAACAACTCCTTTTAACGCCTCTGTCCCATAACCTTTAGCCCAATAGGACCTATCAAATAAACAAATCCCTGTATAACAAAAATAATGAAAATAAGAAATATCATGAACACGTAAAGTGCCTATTAAATCTCCTGTTGTCTTATGAAATAATCCAAATAAAAGGGCTGATGTTGAATTCAGATTAGCTACAACGTAATCCCTGACCGTTTTTCTTGTTTGCTTCGTCTGCCTCGGGCCTAATAAGAATTTATTCACTTGTCCATCATTTAAACCATTGACGTATTTATCTGAAATATGCCTTACACGCAAGGTCTTAATGTCCAATCGTTTTGTTTTAAGATGTATTTCTTTATTCATGCTGTCAGCCTTTACGCAAGATCAAAAAATGCCTCATCTAACACCCTTATCGCAATCCCCTTCTTATATTTTTGATAGTATTCAATAGATCTTCCCTCTCTGTAATCTATCCACCATTTAAGATCACAAAATCCAAAGCGATGGCGAACATAAACCGTGCTGGAAAGCCTCGGATTTATTTCAAATGGCACATACCCCCTTGCTGTCTTACGCATCTGCACATTGATAACACCTTTCAACGAAGCAGCTTTTGCTATACGTATCATCAAATCTTTAATAGCTTCGTCTCCCGCCAGCTCCATTACTTTGGACAAATTATCAAATCCCAATAAACGCTTAAAAGCTATTGAATGAATATTAACTCCGTCAGAAAAAACTGCCGCTGTATATTCTTCATCAATAGTCCCAAGCAATTCCTGGACTATAAAATCTTTTTTACGCTTCTTGAAAAAAGCTAATTCTTCCCGGTCTTCAATGGGCATCAGCCCTTTTCCCCCTGAGCCTCTGCGTTGTTTCAAAATAAATGGGAAATCCAAGCCACCCGCATAATCCTCCAGCAGGAATGTCTTGGGGAATGGCAATTTATTCCGTTCCAGGAAAACAACTGTATTGTATTTATCCAGGAAATCATGAAGAATGCCATGTTCGTTGATAAAAATCTTAACACTTTGCCCAAACTGACTACAAAAACTATCAAAAAAACCAATCTCTGCCTCAGTTGACGGGAAGATGTATTGGATATCATTTTCTAAAACGATCTTTTTGATACACCCTAAATATTCTTCTTCCTGCTTAGCTAAAGGGACCTGATAAAATCGATCTACCTTACTCGCCTTCGCGGCCAAGGCCTGGGTATCCGTTGCGATGACCCTATGGCCCTTGTCAATGTCACGGATGCATTTAATAATGCTTTGCCCGATATCCCCGCAAACACCTGTCACCAGAATATTCTTAGACATTCTTTTCCCTTAAAATGACATCCGTTAAGTAAGGATGCTGGTGGCAAAACGGCCCAATATGTTTAATGAACTCTTCTTTATTATATTGAACTTCCTTGAGGGCCACGTTATGCGTTTGTGTATCTACAACGGCATAGGTCGGCCAAGCTCCCTGACGCGGCTGACCCAAGGACCCGGGATTAACAATCATTGTACTTTTAAGCTTTTTGATCATCGGGTAGTGGGTAGCCCCCAGAAAAATATAAGAAGACCCGCAATCCTCAAAGACTTTAAGATCAGAATCCGGATAAATATACCCATTCAACGGGTCCCCCGGACTTCCATGATAACAGGAAAAAAGGCCTTCAGGGTGAACATAGGATCCCGAACAATGTGACATCCAATCCAAAAGCGCCGAACGGTCAGGTTTCTTAAGAAAATGATCCAGTGAAGGGCCGTACTTTCTTGAATACATTTCTTTTAATGGATCATTGCCAAGGGCCGCCTCAAGAAACATTTGATCGTGATTTCCTTTTAAAGCAATGAGCCGCGGCATTTCCTTCAAGCGCTTTAAGATCAAGGTTTCATCAAAATAATACCCGCAAAGATCCCCTAAAAAAATATTCCGGTCAGCTTGCTCATCTAAAATCATCGGGTATGCTTTATCAAAAGCTAATTTATTCCCATGAATATCCGCAAAAACACATAATTTCACTTAAGTAATCCGGCAATAATAGTTTAAATCACGTCCGACGCCCATCTCTCCATAGGCGGTGTATATATCTAAAAGCTTGTCTTCACTCAAAGAACCCAAGAAATTGTCTGCCCGTACCCTGAACAAATGGATGGCCTTGCCTTTCGAGCGATCAACGATATAATTGCTGTTTTGATTCAATAGGTTCAAATCGACCGGATTATCCGCCACCACCGATAACAGCGTAAAGCCCCTCTTTGATAACAGTTGACACATGCTGTCTTTGTTAAAATAAGACAGATGATCGGGAAATCCCAGCCAGAATGGCTCCGGGATGACCCCTTCCTTCAATAATTTGTCATGTAACGATGAGAAATCATTGGGAGCTACGATCAACAAAATACCTCCGGGGGCCAACAATGGTTTAATACTGTCCAGCAGTCCGACCGGATCGATCACATGTTCGATCACATTTGCCAGGACAACAACATCGTAAGTATTCCCTTCTTGTAGATCTTGCTTTAACAAAGAATAAATGTCCCCTTGCCGCAAGTAATCTATTAAATGAGGGTGCCATTTATCAATGGCATACCTGCTGTAATCTATGCCGCGCACCTTACACCCTGCTTGCGCAAAAGCCTCCATCAACCACCCTTCGCCGCAACCAATGTCTAACAACTGTCCAACGCCATGAGGTTTTAACCGTTTTATTTGACGTAATATCAGTCTTGCCTTTAAACGAAAATACTCGATTTCCTCGGGCAAATAATCCACGGCATAGCTGCCTTTTGCCTCTTGAAAATAGCGCTGGCCATAATAAACAGAAAGCTCTTCCTGCGTTGGCAAAGGATGATATTGCCAGAACCCATACTCAGTTTTAACTAAATCTGGTTGCTTATCCATTGATAGTCACTGTCCCTATCTGTTTCAATTGTTGTAAATAATCTTCAAATACCGTTAATGCTACCGGCGCATCCGATGGTTCAACGATCATATCGAACCCCTCATTTCCAGAATTTTCTTTAAGTGGTTGATTATCAACTAATATTCTGGATATGCTTTGAAGATATTCCCTAATTGTTAATATTTCCGGTGAAGACATATATATCATTTGTCGAATAAATAATGCCTTATGACCACAAAGATATGCCAGCCAATTAACTAAATCCGATACAAGGATGTAATTACGCCGCCCTGTTCCTGTTCCATAAATGGTCGGTATTATTTTCTTATGATAAGCTTCACTAAGACTATGGTTTAACCCCAGGTGCGCGGGACCGTCCAGCCCATAAACTCCACTGATACGAATTATAATCCAATTTTGAAGTGACTGTTTTATATACTCTTCCGCCAACCACTTACTGACCGCATAATGGCCCGCTGGGGCAATGGGTGATTGAGAATTAAAGCGGCCCTTGGTCCCATGTACGCCGGCTGAGGAAGTAAAAATCAAACAAACATTCTTCTGCCGCGCATAATTGGCAAGCTTAATAGTCGCCTGTGTATTGACCTGGTACAGCTCTGCATTAAAATCTTGATCAAAACGAACATAGGCGGCTAAATGCATAATGACATCAACTTCAGGCAGTATCGGTAAATTCGTATGATAATCCCAAAAAAATTCATGGTTGCCAATAACTGGCTTACGCGTAATGAAAAATAATTCATGCCCTTGGCGTTTTAATTGCAGCACTAATTGTTTACCGACAAAACCATTTGTGCCTGTTAACAAAATCCGCAGTTTATTCATTTTAAGACCTTATCATTTTTTAACGATTTGATAAACCCCTCATTACGGATCACGTGAGAATTCATCTTGATCAATTCAGGATGTTGATCTAAGTATGCTTTAATTTCATCGAAACTGCCTTGTGGATGTATCTTTCTGTAGTAATCATTAAATAAGATCTCTAACATGGCAAAATCTTCCGGTTCATCCACTACAATGCGATAACCACTATGATCTTCGCGGTTATCCAGGCAAAATAACTTAAATTGGTCCTTATGGTTCTTGATATAGGGTGTCACATGTTCACGTTCTGAAGCTAATGTAGCATGTTGGTAGCATTTTTCTAAAGCTGTTACTTTAAGAACTTCACAATCCAGGCCTTCGGCAAAACTGGGCGCCAGAAAAGCATAATCAACCTGATGTTTGGTAAATTCATCTATTAATCGGTCACAAATCCGCGTATCTATCAGCGGGCAGTCTCCCGTTATACGCACAACCGTATCAGCCGCGTATTTCTTAGTGGCAAAAAAGAAGCGTTCCAACACATCGTCTTCACTTCCCCGCCATACATCAAATCCCAACCCTTGGACATAAGACATAAGCTCATCGTTTTCTTTATTAATCGACGTGGCTAAAATGATCTTGGTCATGCGCTTAGAATTTTTAAGCCGATCAAACAAATACCCGATTATTGGTTTACCTAAGATCTTCTTCATGACCTTGCCGGGTAAACGTGATGCTGACATCCGTGCTTGCACTATCGCTAAAATCATTAATTTAACCTCTTAAATCCGCTGTGACAAACAGGCCCATTCAATAATGACGCTAATTTACCCTCTTTTATCGCCGCAGATATACATCCAAAAACTTCATCAGCGTTCGCCAAGAATAGATCAATGATCTGATCCGTATGCGCTATAGATACATAGATGGTAGAAGAAGCTAAAAATCCGCGCTTTAACATTTCTTGCGTATATGCTGTCTTGACAAGAAGCCCGTCTTGATCTTTAAAAATAAAAATAGGGTTCGACGCAAGCCCTTCCATCTCAATATTTAATTGATGTTTCTTGAATATACCTTCCATGCCCCATCGAATCTTATTTCCTTGTTTAATTAATTGCTCCGGCACGCCTTCCCGTTCATAAATCTTTAACACTTCAAGGGCTGCCGCATAACCCGTACGTTCCGTCCAATAAGTACTGCTGATAAACGTCTCTTGAGCGGCCTGCATGACTTTTTCTCTCCCTAAGATCGCGGAAATGGGATGTCCATTACCTAAAGCTTTCCCTAAAACAGCCATATCCGGTTGAAGATCATACAATAGGTGAAGCCCTCCGGTATTCAATCGAAATCCCGAGGAGATTTCATCGTAAATCAGCACAATCCCCGCCTCCCGGGTCATCTCACGGATCGTGCGCAAAAAATCAAGATCAGGATCAGAGTGTCTGGCAACTTCCATGATCACCACGCCCAGATCAGCTTTATGCCGTTGGATCAATTTCTTAAACGCTTGGGCTTCTCCATAATAAAAAGGAACCGCGCTGCCGTTTAAATGTTGGGGAACTCCTACAGGGCTAAGGCCCGGCAAAAGAAGTTGATCCAGATTTTTTGAGTCTGATAAATTAGCTGCCAGATACCAATCATGCCAGCCATGATAACCGCAAAAAGCTATTCTTTCTTTTTGAGTAAAGGCGCGGGCAATGCGCACGGCAATGGCACAGGCTTCCCCTCCGGTACGGGCAAAACGCGCCATATCGGCCCAAGGATGAAGATCCACCAGCTTTTGGGCAAGCTCAACTTCTTGAGGGCAATTCAAGGTCGTCATATTCCCTTCATCGATCGCCTGATGCACCACCGCGTTGATCTCATCATGGGCATAGCCCAAAGGAGAGCTTCCAATGCCCATGATGCTCATATCATAATAGTGATGATCTTCCAGGTCCCAGATCTCACATCCTTTGGCTTTCTTATAATAGGCAGGCCATTGATCAGGCAAGAACATTTCCGCCCGTTTGGAAAGCAGTTGATTGCCGCCGGGAATAAGCATTTTTGCTTTTTTCCACAATTCCACGCCCTTATTTATTTTTTCCGTCTTTAACATAAAACTATTCCCTATCGCTTGCTCGCCATTCCTAATGGCCAACGGTTAGGCAGAAGAATATCTTCATTGCCGATGCTTAATTCTTGCAATTGATCATAAATACAACGGACCTTCTCAAAGTCTTCAAGGCTTTTCAGGTTTTCTTCGAAATGCGCTAAGCCGTCGACCCCCATGATGACCCGGTCAATATGAGGATTTAATAAAGCAAAATTTAAACACAGCGATTGAATAGAAATGCCGTGCTTTAACGAAAGATCCGACAGCCTGCTCAATGGGGCCACGGCTTTATTAAGATGCCCCGGCAGTTGATCAGCCTTCATAAATACAAGGCCTTGCAAAAAAATGGACCGCGCGTGAATTTCGATATTTTGTTGTTTCAATCCGTGCATACATTTTTCGAATCGCCGGTCAAAAATACTGTAAGGAAACTGAATAAGGTCAAATTTGATATTACGCTTGTCTAATTCTTCCAATTCATGCGGTGAATATATGGAGAACCCGATTTTTTGAACAAAGTTTTTCCTTTTGACCTCCAGCATATCCAGCCAAAGGCGCTCATCATTCAAAACATCCGTCAAGCGGTGGGCCAAATATCCATAAACGCCGGAAACGTTCATCCTTGCCAGAGATTGCCGTAAAACTTGGCCCAATTTCCCTTCTTTGTAAGGATCCAGGGAAAATTTTGACACCACCCGAAACGGGAATGGGCCCTTCTTTATAAATTCCCCGATGACAACTTCACTGTCCCCATAAGAGGAGGCTGTGTCTAAAAGATGGATGCCACAAGCCCTTGCTCGCTTGAGAATATCGAAGGCCCCATCCTGGGGAATTTTCCCGCCTTTATTGGCAATTCCGTAATCTTGGCCGAACTGGACCGTCCCGAGCCCTATGCGGGAGAATAATGTCAAAAGGCCCAATTGCTTTGATTTCGTAGGGTTAGTTGTCATGCGTCACGGGAATGGGTTTTAAATTGCGAATGGTTTCAATGACCTTCCCCACCTCCTCTTCTTCCATCACGGCAAAAAGAGGGATCGATAAACATCGCTTATAATAATTCTCCGCGTTGGGATACTGGCCCCATCGGTATCCGAATTTTTTTTGATAATAAGGCTGCGTATGAATAGGGATAAAATGCACCTGCGTTTGAATGCCTTTTTTGCGCAGCTCGAGCATCAAATGCGCGCGGGACATTCCCAATTGTTCAAAATCAAAGAGCAAGACATAAAGATGAAAATTGCTTATGTTAAAATCAGCTTCATAAGGGGTCGTGACATAATCAAGCCCTTCAAAAGCGGCATTGTAACGCCCGACAATTCCCTTTCTGTGTTTTATAAAACGATCCAATTTTTTAATCTGGGAAATGCCTAAAGCGCACTGAATATCCGTTATGCGGTAATTGAATCCCAGGTCTTGCTGCTCGTAGTACCAAGGCCGTTTAATCCGATCTCCTTCATTGGAAGATTCAAAAGCTTCATCCTTATGGATCAATTCACCGGGATCATTGGCGATCCCGTGTGAACGCAATCTCTTTAAAGAATGGCATAATTGTTCATCATTGGTCAGGACAGCACCACCTTCGGCCGTGGTAATGTGTTTGACCGGATGAAAACTCAGGACCGTCATGTCCGAATACGCACAAGACCCGACTTTCTTGGCCTTATAAGAAGACCCCAGTGCTTGGGAAGCATCTTCAATGATATAAATTTTGTGGGCGTATTGCTTTTGTTTTTGCCGGACAATATCATAAATCGCCTGCATATCCGAGCTTGCGCCGGCAAAATGGACAGGGATGACGGCCTTGGTGGCTTTTGTGATTTTTTGCTCGATCGCCAGGGGGGAAATATTATAGGTCTTAGGGTCTATATCGGCAAAAACCGGCGTGCCTTCGCAATAAACGATACAATTGGCAGACGCCACAAATGAGTTAGGTGATGTGATCACTTCATCGCCGGCATTAATACCGGCCGCCAGGCAAGCAATATGTAAAGCGGACGTTCCGGAATTGACGGCAACAGCAAATTGGGCGCCGGTTTTTGCTTTCAATGCCTCTTCAAATTCCGCGATCTTAGGCCCTTGTGTCAAATACCCTGATTTTAAAACCTTCGTCACCGCCTCGATATCATCATCTTCAATGCACTGGCGGCCATAAGGAATAAAATCGAGTCGTGGATAAACATTTCCCCGCCAGCCTTGTTTGATCTTGGAAGGCACTCCTTTTTGATGGTCTTGATAAAATTTCTCTATGCATTCTTCAATGGTCGGACATTGCACATTTAAAGCCCGCTGTATTTTGCTTGTGTCCAAAGCCATGAATTTCCGGCGTTTGGCTTTAAAAGCAAAATCGTCGATAGGAATCGGCTCGATCAATTTCTCATTCAATTGAAAACGCCGGGCGATCGCGCGCGCGAATTGGTATTTCGACAAATGCGTACGGCTGGCGGCATTATAAACCCCTTGGATCTTTTTTTGGATGGCACGGTCAATAAGCTTTGCCAGTTCAAAAGTATAAATGGATGAAAATTCAGCATCGCTAAACCCTTTGATCTTGGTCTGATGTGAAAGTTCATGGATGATCCACTCACCTAAACTGAATTTTTCCTGAATATTCCAGCCAAAAATATTGGTCCTTAGAATAAGGGTATTATCATGCTTTAAAGCTTCTTTTTCCGCTTCGATCTTTGTCCATGAATAATAATTAGAAGGATTGACTGCCCCCTGTTCATCAATCAAAGAACCATGCGTCTCATCATAAATAGAATCTGTTGAGATAAAAATAAATTGGCAGGGGATCTGGCCAATAGCTTCGATGAGATGGCGTGTCGCCAAAACATTGGCCTTGTAGGCCATATCCTGATGCGCCTCGCAATATTCGATGTCCGAAAGGGCGGCGCAATGGATAATGATGTCCGGTTGAAATTCACGAACAATGCTTTTAACTTGTTCAAGGTCCGTTAAGTCGATTGCCTTAAGCGCAATACCTTCAATGGCACAGGCATGCTGATGGAACAATCCTAAAATAGTGTAATCATCCTTCAGGCAAAAACCAAGATTATTGCCCAAAAGGCCGCTTACGCCCGTAATGATCATTTTTTGTTTCTTGGCCATTGTCATTGCACACCTATTGGGGAACGCCCGTCATGGAAAAGCGTGATTTTTCAATGGTATAATCGTCCGCGGTACGCTCAACCATTTCTTTCAATTCGTCAACCGTCATCCATTCGGTATTGGAATCTGAACGATAAATAAACCCTTCCGGGCATGCTTTCCCTTTATGTTTTTGGGCTTGGGCCAAAAGAATGTCCCGTTGGTGGGCATTGTATTGGACCACAAAACAATCCTGAAACTCGATGGCAGACCTGGCTTCATCCTCACTGATCAATGTTTCATGGATCTTTTCTCCGGGGCGGATACCAATAACTTCTTGTTTGCAATCCGGGGCAATCGCCGTGGCTAGATCAGTGATCTTCATGGACGGAATACGAGGGACAAAGATTTCCCCTCCCTTGGACCTTTGCAGGGCCATCAGCACAAAATAAACGGCTTGATCAAGGGTGATCCAAAAACGCGTCATCCGGTCATCGGTGATAGGCAGGATCCCCGTTTTAGCGCGTTCCCTGAAAAAGGGGATAACGGATCCTCTGGAACCGACGACATTACCGTAACGCACGACTGAAAATTGCGTCCGCGATGGGAGGACCACATTGTTTTCAGCCACGAACAGTTTATCGGAACATAATTTTGTCGCCCCGTAAAGGTTAATGGGGTTACACGCTTTGTCCGTTGACAAGGCGATCACTTTCTTGACATTGCAATGCAATGCCGCTTCGATGATGTTCATCGCTCCCATGACATTGGTCTTAATATATTCATCGGGATTGCGTTCGGCCGCGGGGACCTGCTTGAGCGCCGCCGCATGGACCACATAATCGATGCCTTCAAAAACCCGGTATAAACGGTTACTATCGCGCACATCCCCCAGCACATATTCCAAGCAAGGATAGTCGGAGGTTTTCCATTTTTGTGCCATTTCAAATTGTTTTAATTCATCTCTGGAAAAAACAATCAATCGCTTGGGACTGAATTGTTTTAAAACAATTTGGACCATTTTTTTACCAAACGATCCTGTTCCTCCGGTGATCAGAATACTTTTATTATCTAAAACACTTGCATCCATAACATTCTCTCCCTTATTGAATAATGAAACTCGTTTCACCCTGGGCCAATTCTGTAATGAGATTGATCCCTTTTTGTCCATCCCACGCGAAATCTTCAAACCCTTCTTTACACATGCAGACGATCCCGTCTTTTTTAGCTTCCTCAAGCGTTTGAATAAAGGCGATGGTATGATCTCCCTTAGATATTTCCCGGATGACAATTTCAGCCAGCAGGCCCAAATCAGAACTGCCGAAAATATAAAAATTCCTTTCTCCTTCTTGGTACAATTTCTGAAAAATTCCTTTTAAGCGATTTTTAATAACCCCGATAGAATTAATGGTTTTAATGGTATATTTGACGGATTTGCGCAATTTCTCGCTAAACCCTTTGGGAGTTAAAAGGTATTGTATTTTGCGCTTATTAAGCTGGTTGATGCGGATATACCCTTTGGCGATCAAACGGCGCAAAAGCATATTCGTCATCCCTAAGGAAACCCTCAATTGGCGGGAAATATCGCGCTGGTTAACGCCCAGCTGCGCCCCTACGATATTCACCAATTCAAATTCACGTTCGTTTAAAAGCTCTTGCGGCATAGGAAATTATATAATTATTTTCGCAAGCAAGGAATCTCGGCTTTTCTTCTACATAGCCGCGAGGCGCAAGCCAGCTTGCTTGAGCCATATTTAAGACCTTTGGTTATAAAAGCGGAGCATTCCGCGAAGAAATTTTCTTTTCAAATCTTTAGATATCATCGCTTAACCCCAACCTCCAAAGATTTCAGCATCTTGATATTAAAATAACGGGGATTATTCATGGCATCCTGAAATTTGTCGGCCCGGAAAGCCTTGAGTAAATCCCGTACCGCGTCTTCAATGGATAAGCGCGCCACAAACCCCAGTTCTTTTTTGATCTTCTCGGAAGAGATCCGGTAAGAACGGATATCATCCGAAGGCAGGGTTTCAATGGTCGGCTGGGGCCGTTGCGGGAATTCCTGGGCCATTATTTTCTGCACGATCAAGGCGATATCCGCGACCGAACGATTTTGATACCCGGCATTATAAATTTTTCCGGTAATCTTGGCATCGGGCAGCTCCAATAACTGTACGTATAAATCGGTAATGTCCCCGATATGGATGTTGGGACGCTCTTGTTTGCCTCCAAAGACCTTGATACGGTTATTATGATAGGCATGATTGGTCAAAATATTGACGGTTAGATCAAAACGCTGCCGGGGAGAATAACCACAAACCGTGGCGGGTCGTATGGTGACTGTGGTAAATTCCGGCGATTGATATTTCAATAAGACAGGTTCACACATTCCCTTATATTTGTTGTAATCCGTGATCGGCAGCAACGGATGGTCTTCGGTGACTTGGGGAGCATCGCTGACCCCGTACACACTGCAGGTCGAAGCGTAGATAAACCGTCTGACCCCGTTATCTTTGCTGATGCGCACCAATGGTTCAAAAGCTTCATAATTGACTTTTAAACTCAAATCCGGGTTCAATTCAAAAGATGGATCATTGGAAATACAAGCCAGATGAATAACGGCATCACACCCTTTAAGCGAGTTGCACAATAGGGCCTGGTCGCAAATATCGCCTTTGATCTCAACCAAATTAGACTTATCCTTGATATCGTCAAAAATATCCTCTCCATAAGTGTACAGATCCAACACTTTCACGCGGTAACCTTTATTTAAAAGCTTGCCAACGAGCACTGCCCCCACATAACCCGCGCCGCCGGTCACTAAAATAATTTTAATTTGGTCCATTTTCCTAATTATCCTTTCGTAGCTAAATATTTAAACCAGTCTTTCGTCGCATCCTGTATACTCTCGGGCGTCCACACCGGAGCTTCGCGCCAATAATCAATGTGTTCTAAAATCTTATGAACGCCTTCTTCAAACGAAACCTTCGGCTGCCAGCCCAACTGAGATTTGATTTTACGGATGTCCGCCCATGTGCACGCCGGCTCTCCGGGTCTTTTGGGGATATGGACTTTTTCTCCTCCTAAAAGAGCCACCAGCTTATTGACGCTCTGGGGTTTGCCGGTCCCCACATTAAAGGCCTCTTGATCCACAGAAGAAGAACCGGCAGCTACAAAGGCCTCCACCACATCACTAATGTAAATAAAATCACGGGTTTGATTGCCATCACCGACTACCGTATAAGGTTTGCCGTTAAGTTTTTGGCTCAAGAAAACGCCAAACACGGCGCCATAGGTACCTGAAGTGCGCGAGCGTGGGCCGTACACATTGAATAATCGTAACGACACCACCGGAATGCGATAGACACGGGCCCAATGAAATGCCGTGAGTTCACCTAAAAATTTAGTCAATGCATACGGATATTCAGTGCTGATGGGTGCTGTTTCAGCTATAGGATAATGCTCTTTCGACGGAATGCCGTAACAAGAAGCAGATGCTGTATAAACAAATTTCCTTACCCCCTTGAGCCGGGACGCCTCCAACACATTCATCGTCCCTAAAACATTCGCGGCATAATACCCCCTGGGATTGACAATCGAAGGCACAATGTCTGCTAATGCCGCCAAATGAAATACAATTGTCTTGTCTTTAAAGCACCCTTGAATTTGTTCAAAATCAGCAATATCTGCTTTGATCAATTTAAATCGGGGATTGTCTTTATGATGCTCCACATTGGCCATACGACCGGTGGATAAATTATCAATAACGCTGACTGTATGCCCGTCATTTAAAAGACGATCTACCAAATGGCCTCCGATGAAGCCCGCTCCTCCTGTTACTAAAATATTTTTCCCCATATCACTGCCTTCCTGCCGATACAAACGCTGGAGCCTTCAAGGACATTTATAATAATGTTCAATTTGTGAACATTATATTAAATACCGGCATTGTGTCAATAAAAATTCCACATAGGGCTTGTTATCAAATCATTTTCTCTTTATAATAAAAAAATGAAACGTATCGCCGTGGCCGTGGTATTTTCCCTCTGGGGGTTATACCTGCGCGCCCAATGCTTGGCCCACAGAGAATGGTGGATCGATGAGACCAACCAATGGCAAAATACCATTGGGCACCTAAGACCGTTTTGGCTCCGATTGCCCAACGGCGAAAGGACCTACTTTCCAGGTGATTACCTTTTGACCTGGCCTTTCGTCCAAATTTTTGGACAGAATAAATGGGGCGTTGCCATCCCTCACATCATAGCTACGGTCATAGGATTTTATTTTCTATACCTGATATGCCGGCGGTACTTGAAATCCGCCTGGGCCACGGCCATTGCCTTCCTGGTCTATTGCTTAAATTTCGAACTTATTTTTCATGCCTTTGAACTGCGCCCCTATGCCGTCCTCTCAACGCTGGGGCTGGCAGTCTTCTATTGCACTGAAACCATCGTTTGCTCTAAATATACCGTTACACCGCTTAAGAAAGTCCTGATAGGGGTACTGTTTTTCCTAACCATCCTTTATCACGCCTATGGGATATTGATCGTGGCTTGCTGCGCTCTTTTTTCCATCTTGAGTGAGCTGGCCGCAACTCCTCTGCGTGCAATATTAAAACGGACCATGAAATTCTATATTACCGTCGGGATCTTTTCCCTTCCACTCTGGTACTGGTACTCTATAGATAATATCGGACACAGCGTTAACATCTTATCCCAGACTTTTGGTTTTATCCCCAACCCGCTCGTAAATACCGTTGGGTTCTTAAAGGGTATCTTCGGCAATCTCATGGGTTACAAACCTTTATATCCCCTGCTGGCAGGCCCTGCCCTGGCGTTCATCTTGCCCCACCCTTCACGCCTGAAATACATTGGGTTTTTCCTGACTCTGGTCATTCTACCCATATCCTTGCTTTGTGTCATGGATATGTCCATGAGTTACTGGTTTGTCCAACGGCAATTTATATGGGTCATTTCTTTATTCAGTTTTTTTGTCGCCTGGGGCTGGGAGGCTGCGGTTTCATGCCTGACCATTCGATAGAACTTTCCGTCATCATCCCTGTATTCAACGAAGAAGCTGATATCCTTGACAACCTGCGTGCCGTCGAAAAAAAACTTAATGCCATGGGCATTGCCTATGAGATCATCGTGGTCAATGACGGTTCCACCGACCAGACCTTGTCTAAGGTTCGGACATATTCTTCTGATCATACCATTGTCCTCTCCTATGGAAAAAATCAGGGCAAAGGTTTTGCCGTTCGCCACGGGATGCTCCATGCCGCGGGTAAATATAAAATTTTCATGGACATTGATCTATCCACTTCCCTGGAAGCTTTTGAGCTCTTCCTGGCTCGAATGCGTGAAGATAAGTGCGATATGATCATCGGGGACCGGAAATCCAATCCCGACAACCAGACGGTCAAACAACCCTTTTATAGGCGGTTCCTGGGCAGGGGGTTCACGCGTCTCTCCTGCTGGTGCATAGGCCGGGACATCAAGGACTTTACCTGCGGCTTTAAGATCTTCAATAAAAAAGCCGCTGAGATCGTTTTTCAACGACAAAAAGTCTACCGCTGGGCCTTTGACACCGAACTGATTTATATAGCTCTCCTGCACGGCCTTCGCATTGATGAAATGCCGGTCATCTGGGAGCATCATCAGATATCAGCCGTAAGGCCGCTGCGCGATATCATGACATCACTATCAGGACTCTTTCAGATAAAATTCAACGAATGGACAGGACAGTACCGATAGGAAAAACAAAGCACCACAGCGCTTACAGCAAGCACTAGAACAGTTTACATACAAAAAGGCCTGTAAAACCAATCATTAACACCGTCTTCCAGCCTATTGCTATTTTACTGTTCTCTACTGCCCCCATAAGATTGTTCAATCCAACTCCTCCCAAATAAAACATCGGTAAAGAGGCGGGCATGATATAACGCAAAAAACTTTCGTAATCTCCCATTGATCCATATGCGTAATAGTAAGCGTAATAAAGAATCACACCTGTCAGGAGACACAACGCAGGCACGGCTTCAAGATATTTCTTAGAAAATAAAATAAATAGAACCAAAGAATAAATACCCAGGAAAACAAAATTCTTCGCATTCATCCAGAGATGTTTAAATGCCAAATGAAGAAAATGGATATTAGGGGCGGAAAGACGCTCAATAATTTTACTGAATGCCAAATCAGGCTTGTAATGACTAATATGGAAAGTGTTCACATAGAGGCTCCAAACCAAGGAAGGAATTAACGCAATGATAATGACACTCCCCACAGACTGCCATGAACAATCTCTTTTATGTTTAATCAAGAATACTGCCAAAAATGGTAAAAATGTCAGCGCCAAAGGAGATTTTGTCAGTGCCAATAATCCGATAAAGAAACCCCCTAAAAGAAAATATTTTTGGAGATTAAAATTGTTATTAACGATTTCATATGTAAACCAAAGCAAAATGACAGTACTTATGCCCTCCCCATAGACCAATTGATACATCAAAGTGGCCATCCATGATCGATTATTAAAGGACACAAACAGCGCTACAAGAAAAAAAAGAAACAGCCAACGCTCATTCTTAATCTTATTCAAAAAGAGAAAAAGCCCTAAAATAACTACGATCGGCATAAAAAATATTCCAGATAGAGGTATCGATTTAATAATGAGTAAAGGTAATGCTGTTAGAAAAGGAATTCCAAATGGATGTAAACCGCCTCCGGCATATCCCGCAAGATGGGCCTTAAGCATCCCTTCATTGATCATGTTCTGAGATGCGACAGCCCAGAAGGTATATTCATCTTGAGACATCCCGCGGGAAGGGTTGAAATTGTATTTAAAGAAAAAGAAAAAACTGTGAATAAGCCAAAGAACAATAAGAATATCTTCTTTAACAAACCTTACCGGAAATTTATTTATCTTAAATGGCCAATATAAAAACCACCCTAAGCTGACAATCCCCATATAAAGAAAAACGATCGCGGGGAAATGTATCAGTCCGCTAATGAGGGTCAATAAATATAAAAACAAAATAAAGTTAATATAAAGAAAGAAAACCGAGAATTCTTTAATCTTGTTTGACCCAATAAGTAAAACAATCAGCGCCCAATGAAATAAAAAAACTCCCAGAAATGCCATCCAAAGCGAGGTGTCTGTAAAGTTGCTAAAATTAAGGTGTTTAAACTGCCCAACAACCCGAACTGCAATCCTAAAAGTTACAACCCAAAAAAAGACTCTGTAGATAATGTACTTTAACATATGCTTGCGCAAGGCTTGGCCTATTGGTAAGATAGTCAATATTAAAAGATACACGGCAGGATTGCAATCTAAAAAATGAAACAACCCTTATTACCTCCAAGCATCGCAACTATTTTTTTATTCTCTCTGGCTTATTGGCTGTACTTGGCTTCCACCACCAGTATGGTTATCGTTTGGGATGCTGCTTGGTATGAATCGCTGGGCCGAATGATCTACGCCCAAGGCTGGATTCCTTATTTCACAACCGGTCCTAACAACGAGCCGCTCTATCCTTTACTGATAGCCGCATCCATGTCCTTCGAACATATCACGGGCTTGGCCTATGTTAAGATCATGCCTGTCTTTGGCGTTACGATCCTGTTTTTAACACAAGTATTGGCCTATAAAATTTTACGCCTACTCAATATTCGCAATGGTGTTTGCATTTTAATACTAACCTATTTGGCCCTGTCCCCTGCTTTAAACAATGCCGCGTTCAGTCTATTTTCGGAAATTGCCGCGTTCCCTTTTATTTTAGGCATTGTCCTGACGAGTTTCTATGCTTGGGAAGCTATTAAGCAAAACAAACGGCAACGGGCTTTAATTTACGGAGTATTGTTAGGAACATTATTAACAGCAGCAACCTTCATCAAAGCTGTTTTTGAATGCATCACCCCGGCTTATTTGATCATTTTCTTGACGAGTGTATTTTTAACGGACAAAAAAACAAGGGCAGAGCATACACGGCCCTTACTACTCTGTGTTACTGCCGCACTAATTTTTTTCTATGTCCCTGTCACCGGCTATAAATGGCTCAACCTCCATTATAACGGCAACTTCGCCATCACCGACCGCGGTTCATGGGCCCTTTACGGCAATACAGCCCGACGGATGGAGCCATTAACTCTCAAAAGATTCGCAGAGGCTTTGGCCTTTGTCCCCGGAGAAGGTGTTTGTAACAGTCTTTTTGGACCCAAGGAATGTGATTTTTGGTCTTTTCGAAAATCTGATGAATTTGGGCTTGCAAAACGAGGTGAATTAAACAATCAACATTTATCTCCTAAGAAAATGAATGCCTCCCTGATCAGTCTGTCTGCCCAAAAAGCTCTTCAAAATCCTTTTCAGTACGCCCTATTGACCTTCATTGAAGGGTTAAAAATGTTCTTCTGGGAATCCACCAAGGTCGGATTTGTCAGCTATCCTGATTGGCTGGGCAAAATTTATACCATCAAAATATTCAATAATGGCCTGCGCTTCTTTGCCTCCTTGCTCTCCCTGATAGCTGTACTATCGATATGGCTTGGCGCCTTGACACCGCAAAGATCTCCTATCGCCTTTCTGATGGGCGTGCTGATCTTTCTTTACATTTTATTTTTCTCATTTTTCTTTATCCTCACCCGCTATGCGCTGCCCATTGCCCCGCTATACTTAATCGCCATAGGCGTATGGATAAATCAAAGTCTATCCCTCCATGCAAAAAATCACTGACATCTTCGCCCATCAAAAACTGACCTTTTCTTTCGAGCTTTTCCCTCCTAAAACCCAAGAAGGTTATTTAAAGCTGCTTGACACCATTCATACGCTCTGTGATCTAAAACCGGATTTTATTTCCTGCACCTATGGGGCTGGAGGCGGCAGCCGCGCAAAAACCTTAGATATTGTCGAGCACATTCAAAATCATCATCATATTCTCTCGGTGGCGCACTTAACCTGCGTTTTGCATACTAAAAACGAAATTAAGGGCCTCTTGACCGAAATGAAGCATCGCGGTATTTGCAATGTGTTGGCCTTACGAGGGGACGCGCCCAAGGACCATCCCAACTGGACGCCGGGGAAAGATAATTTTAAATATAGCTGGGAATTAATTGTTTTTATACGGGAGCTTTTCAACGATCATTTCAGCATCGGCGTGGCTGGTTTTCCCGAAGGGCATATACTTTGCCCTGACCGCGATTTGGATGCCCAATATTTGAAAAATAAAATCGCCAAAGGCGCTGATTATGTCATCACCCAGCTTTTTTTCAAGACCCAAGATTATTTTGATTATGTGGCACGCTTGAGAAAATTGGGGGTCAGCTCCCGCATCATCCCGGGGATTTTGCCGATCACCGATTATCCGGCTTTAATACGCTTCTGTTCGATGTGCGGATCTTCCATTCCTCAAGAAGTCCATGATATTTTCAAACCAATTGCAGAGGACCATGGAAAAACTTTTGAAGCGGGAATTGATTTTTGCCTAAAACAAAGCCGGGAGCTCCTCCAGGGGGGCGCTCCCGGCCTGCACTTCTATACCCTTAATAAAGTCCACCCAGTGGATGTAATTATGAAAGAATTACTGCCTCCCTAACCCTCTCGCCATTCAAGACAACTTCTCGAAGACGAAGGAATAGGGCCTTTTAAAATCCATTTTACTTGTTTACGGGCTTTTACGTTCGTAAAGATAAGTAAAGATATCCATATTAAAATCCCAAGATGATTCTGCTAAAAGATTGCCCCAGTCCGGGCCCCGCAACAATAATTTAAACTTATCCATGGGGACGGGGTACTGGTGCCCCAAAAGTCCTTTTTGGCCGTCGGCAAAAGTATTGGGCACAAGATCGTGATTCATATGAAAGAAATACTTTGTCGACTGCGCAATCCGATCAACATAGTTACGCGCGGCACCTTCATTCATCTCCCCCAAACTATTTTTATTAATAAATAGGTCTACTGTTAATTGGCCAACATGGGCAATCTCCCATGAGGGCATTAAAATAAAATCATAGTCCCGATGCCGCGAAGGAGAATACGAATCTTCTCCGTATAACAAAAACTTTTTGTCAGGAAAACTCTTCATTAAATAATAGGATGCTACAGTCAAGACTTCCGGCAAGTCAAAATCAATAAAAGTAAACTTCTTCAAATTACGCAAAGTAAAATAGGCCAGTTTTCCATACCCTCCGCCTAAATCGGCAACGATCGGCCTATCGCAATCGCTGACAATGGAAGATAAAAGTGACCCGTAAATTTCACTAAAAAAGAACCCACTCCGGCAAACACCCCGTCAATAAAAACGCCGGTTTGGTTGCCATGCTGCGGGTAGCTTAGCAAGGAAACAGGGTCTGCTTGGGAACGGTCCTGCTGCATTTTTTGAAACGACTTATAAATACGTCTTACAAGAGGAAGATCGTTCTGATCCGGTGTCACAAGAGCGGGACAATGAAAGGTAACATGCCGCGCTGCTGGATTGTGTATTAAATATTTGCTGCTCTCCATAAAATTTTCATATTGCTTTAACCTCGACAAAAAAATCTTATTGAGACGTTTGTCCTTGTATGCGCCGTGATCAGTTTCTTTAAAAATCCTCCTTCTGTAGGCATTGTGATTACCTTTGTCTCATTCTAGGACCTTCGGTTATAAAAAGGGACCCTTCTTTATACCCATTCGGCATCGCATCCGGGGATACGACCCTTTGCCAATTCGTTTTTTGAGAAAAAAGATCCACCCTCATCTTTTTAAAATGCTTAAAAATAGCCCTGGCATTGTCCCTGCTTTGAATTTCGACCATGGCGTCCGTACCGGACCAATCTGATCGTTTGGTTGCCAAAAGGATCTCCCTTTCATGGCCCTCTGCATCAATTTTAACCAGATGGGCCCAACGCATAATTCCCCGGATCGGTTCGGTCCTCACAGGAAAACGCTCAAGCTTTCCATAAAGATTGCTTTTTGATCCCGCGATGTGACTGCCCGTAGTATTCCCTAAGACCTTTACAAATTCTTTTGTCCCCGCATCATTCGACACTGCTGTATTATGTGCCGTAACATGAGCGCACTTATTAGCCGTAAGGTTCCTTTTCAAAATTTTATAATGTCCAGGATCAGGCTCATAAGAACGCACTTTAAAACCACAACGGCTTAACACCACCGAATGAAGGCCCAGATTGGCCCCGATATCAGCGACATTCTTATATCGTTTACGATTTTCCCAATAAAAACTAAAAATGATCAACTCATCAAGATCAAAAAGATTCACCGAAGAAGTCGATCCCATTTGATGATACGGTAAAACAATTTTCCCGAAAGGGCCAAAATCCACGGCCCGCAACTTGGATGATGCTCCAAAAACATGTTCGGCTTCCTTCCTGGCAATTTTCTTTAACAACTGATATAACGCATCGCCATGCGCGTGATGTTGGGATATGGACGGTACTATCTGAATTAAATCGGTTAAAATGGAAGCTGTTGTCATCCCTTCGCTCCGCTCAGAGCAGGCTCTAAAATGGCCCGTTAAACTTAACTTTTTCTTGGGGACTCTCTTCAACCATTGAAACAGAGATGCCCAAAGCTTTTAAGCAGGCATCCCCTATATCCTTAACGGAAGGATAAAATGCTTCCTCTAAGGGCGCACTCGTCGGCGCCGGCATATCAAGCCACATCACCCGTATAGGCGCGGACTTAAAAATTTTCGGGTCTTTTTCTGCCAATGAAGCTATGATCTCACCGGAAACACTGCATGGTTTCCAGTCCCCCTCCACAAGGACCAAATGTCCCGTTTTTTTAACTGAAGAATACACTGTCTGCACATCTAATGGCCTTAAACTTCGCAGATCGATCAATTCTGCTGATATCCCTTGGGCCATCAGCAAACGAACAGCTTTCTTAGCTTCAGATACCATATGAGATGAAGCGACCAGGGTAACGTCCTTGCCCTCAACTGCCACATGGGCTTGACCAAAAGCAACACGATAAACACCCTCAGGGACATCTTGGTTTTCATCATAAAGCCGGCGATGTTCGATCATCACCACCGGGCCGCCTTCCTGCAAGGCTGAAATGATCATTCCTTTGGCATCATAAGGTGTCACCGGGGCCGCGACTTTAAGACCGGGAATATGCGCGAACAAAGCATGCATGCTTTGTGAATGTTGCGGCCCTTGTCCCCATCCCCGTCCCACAATAAGCCGGACCAGAACAGACATTTCTTGCCGTCCCCCGAACATATATTTCCACTTAGAGGCATGATTGATCAATTGATCAAGAGCGAGCAGGAAGAAATCAACCCTTTGATTGACCATTATTGGACGCATCCCCTGAAGTGAAGCTCCCAGCAAAACCCCTAACGTCCCGTTTTCGCTTGCAGGAGTATCAAAAACACGTTTATCGCCGAATTCTTCTTTTAGCCCCCTGGTCGAGCCGAACACTTCGCCGGGAGCGGGAACGCCTAACCCGCAAACAAAAACCCGTTTGTCCTGACGCATCATCACTGCTTGCGCGTCCCGTATGCTTTCAGAATATTTCATACCCTGATCGCTTCCTTTCGGGGGAATGCCGCTTTGCGGGCAAAAGCGAGAGACTCATCAATTTCTTTTTCAAATTCATCTCTATAGGATTGCACTTCTTGCGCCGGGAATTCCGCGGCCAATGTATTGATAGGACAATGTTTCATCCACTCTTGCCCCTCTTGTTCTGTTCGATAACCGGCATCCCAATCATAATTAGGCCCCACATGTTCGCGCCAACGATAAGTCATGACTTCTATCAAACTTGGGCCTTGTGCGCGTCTTGCCCTGTTCACAGCCTCCAATGCTTTGGTATAAACATCCCCTACATCATTACCATTACAACGTACGCCCGGCATGCCGTAGCCTTCAGCCCGCTTATATATATCAACGGAAGGCTGACGGGCACTTAGAGGTGTCGTTGTGGAATAAAGATTATTTTCACAAACAAAAATAACGGGAAGTTTCTTGAGCGAAGCCCAGTTGAGGCTCTCATGAAAAACGCCTTCCTCAATAGCCGCATCCCCGGCGGGAGCAACCGCGACCCTGTCTTCACCTTTCATCTGAAATGCCAATGCCGCGCCTACGGCATGAGGGACAGTCGCCGCAAGAATAGATGATGAACCCATCACACCGCTAGCCACATCCAAAAGATGCATGGACCCTCCCCAGCCTCCGGAACACCCAGCTTCTTTCCCCATCAATTCCGCCATCATCGCGTTTAGATCTCCACCCTTGGCGATATACCAACCATGCGAACGATGATACGGAGAAACAGTGTCGCTTGGCCTCAAAGCAGCACAAACTCCCACGGCAACGGCCTCCTGCCCTGTGTAAAGGTGCATAGGGGTCTTAATTTCATCTGCCTGATGATAGATGGAGGATAAACGTTCTTCAATTAATCTCAAACGGAGCATTCCGCGAAGAAATTTTCTTTTCAAATCTTTAGATATCATATCTTAATCTCAAGGGACCACTTCAACACCGGGAGTTGAGGTGGTTAGGAGAGGACGTTAACGCGTGTCCGCATCTGTTGGGCTGCCGCAACCATATTTTTTAACGCCTGTTTGACTTCCGGCCACTGACGGGTTTTAAGGCCGCAATCAGGATTGACCCAAATATGCTCTGCCGGTAAAACACGGCTGGCTTTCATCAGCAAGTCCACCATTTCCGCGGTATCAGGCACTCTCGGTGAGTGAATATCATAAACCCCCGGGCCAATTTCATTAGGATAACGGAAACTCTCAAAAGCGCCCAAGAGCTCCATCTTGGAACGTGATGTTTCAATGGAGATCACGTCCGCGTCCAAATCCGCGATGGCTTCGATAATATCATTGAATTCCGCGTAGCACATATGCGTATGGATCTGAGTTTCATTGTTGACGCCGCCGCAGGATAAACGGAAAGCATCCACCGCCCAACGGAGGTACGCGGGCCAATCCTGTTTGCGCAAAGGCAAACCTTCGCGCAAGGCCGGCTCATCGATTTGGATCGCGGCAATACCGGCTTTTTCCAGATCCAAAACCTCGTCGCGTATGGCCAGGGCGATCTGCTTGACGGTCTGCGCGCGCGGTTGATCATCGCGCACAAAACTCCATTGAGAAATTGTCACCGGACCGGTGAGCATGCCCTTCATGGGTTTTTTAGTCAAGCTCTGCGCAAAGGCTGACCAGCGCACGGTCATGGGCTTAGGTCTATGAATATCTCCGAAGATAATCGGCGGCTTCACGTAACGCGAGCCATAGCTTTGCACCCAGCCGTTGGCTGTAAAGCTAAAGCCTTCCAACTGCTCGCCAAAATACTCCACCATGTCATTGCGTTCAAATTCACCGTGCACCAGCATGTCAATGCCTGTTTCATGCTGAAATTCCACGGCCTTTTTGATTTCTGCTTCCATGGCTGCTTCATATTGTTTAGTATCGATCGCGTTCTTTTTCCAAAGTGCTCGCAGATTACGTACTTCAGTTGTCTGCGGGAAAGAGCCGATGGTGGTCGTCGGGAAAAGCGGTAAATGAAGCCTCTTGACTTGGAGGGCGCGCCGTTGCGGAAAGGCAGAAGCCCTGTTCAAATCTTTGGGCCCAACTGACTTCACACGCGCTGCCACCGCATCCTGATGAATGCGTTTGCTCTGACGGCGTAAGGATATGGCTTGGGTGTTGGCCGTTAAAACATCCTTGGGGCTTGTGCCATCCAGCAATCCTCGCAATTGGACCAATTCCTGCAATTTCTGCTCGGCAAAAGCCATCCAATTCTTTAATTCAGCGTCTAATTTAGGTTCGTGTGCCAAACTTATCGGTGTATGGATCAGCGAGCATGAGGGGGAAACGATCAAACGCCCGGAGCCAATAATAGACTTAGCTTGCTTCAAAACTTCCAAAGAAGCTGTGAAATCATTTTTCCAGATATTACGCCCGTCGATGACCCCCACGGAGAGAAATTTCTGACTGCCGATACCACGGGCAGTTTCCTCGACTTCACTTGGCCCCCGGAGGGCATCGATATGCAAACCAGCCACGGGTAATTGCACAAAGGCCTGCAAATTAGAGCGCAACTCACCAAAGTAGGTAGCAACGATCAATTTAGCTTGTGAAGTGCGAGCTAAACGCTCATAGGCCTTCTTGATAGCTTCCAGCTGACGGGCAGTTAAATCCAAAGCAAAAACTGGCTCATCCATCTGGATCCACTCTGCCCCCAGGGCTGATAAGCGTTTTAAAATTTCTTCATAGACTGGCAAAAGGCCATCAAGCAGTGATAAAGGATCAAAACCCGCTGGACCCTTGCCTAATAAAAGATATGTTACGGGGCCGATCAAAACCGGACACGTAACAATGCCTAAATCCTTGGCTTCTTTAAATTCATCAAAGACCTTGAGCGCACTCAAGGTGAATTTAGTCGACGGAGAAAACTCCGGGACAATGTAATGGTAATTGGTATCAAACCATTTGGTCATTTCGCAAGCCGTGGTGGTGGGTTTGGGCTTAGCCCCGGGGCGCAAACCGCGGGCCATAAAAAATAACGTATCTAGATCAATGCTCTTCCCATCCCATTGAAAACGCGCAGGTACCAGCCCAAGCAAGCAAGACATATCCAGCATCTGATCATAATAACTAAAATCATTACTGGGGATATGGTCAATGCCGGCTTCTTTTTGCTTCAACCAATTGTCCTTACGGATTTGGGCACCCGCTGCTTTGAGGGCCTCAAGGGTAATTTCCCCTTTCCAATAGCTTTCAGTGGCTTTTTTTAACTGACGGTCTTGCCCGATCCTGGGGTAACCCAAAACCTTGGTTTTAATTTCATGTAAACTCATGCTCCTGCCTTTCTTTCTTTTCTATCACACCAAAGGAATCTTCCAAAAAGTTTGTCGATGATCAACATGACATGTTCAAAAATCACGGCCTGATTCAATTTACTTTCACCCGACAGGCGTTGTCCGAATTGAAAAGGTAATTCTTTGAATCGGATTTCTGGGCTACAGGAAGCACAAATATCCAAAAGTATCTTGAACCCTCTGCCGGAAAGCCGTCGAACAACTTGGTGAAAAAAAGAACGTTTGAGCATAAAATACCCGCTCATGGGGTCTTTTAAATCCGCCCTGACCACTAAACGGCTTAAACCAGTCGCGAATCGGCTCATCATGGCCCTTTGAGAGGACCACTCCCCGACTTTTCCGCCCTCTACATAACGACTGCCTACGACCAGATCAAACATTCCTGTCCTAAGGGTCTCGATCATTGTGCGAAGCAGCGTTGCATCGTGTTGCAGATCCGCATCCATGACAGCCAGATAAGGGGCCGAACTGGCCAGCATCCCCTCAATGCACGCTGAGGACAATCCCCGACGGCCAATCCTCTGCAGGCAACGGACCCGCGGATCGCTTTGAGAAATTTGCCTGATAAATTCCGACGTACCGTCCGGGGAATCATCATCCACAAAAATAGCTTCCCAAATAATGCCTTGTAATGCCGTATCCATTTGACCCAATAGCGGCCGAATATTGTCTTTTTCATTATACGTTGGAATTACCACGCTTAACTCAATGGCCATTTGAAGACCTTAGCGGGTGATATACCGCAGCAAGTCAACCACGCGGTTGGAATATCCCCACTCATTGTCATACCAGGAAACGATTTTAAAAAAACGCTTCTCACCTTTGAGATTGTTCTGGGTCGTGGCTAAAGAATCATAAATGGAAGAACGCGGATCATGAATAAAATCCGTGGACACCAATTCCTCGTTGGTAAATCCAAGATAGCCCTTAAGATAGGTCTCAGAGGCCTTTTTCAACAAGGCATCAATTTCTTCGATCGACGTATCTTTAACGGAACGGAAGGTCAAATCAACCACTGACACATCCGCGGTCGCGACACGAAAAGCCATCCCCGTCAATTTGCCTTTGGTCACCGGCAAAACTTCTCCCACGGCCTTGGCCGCGCCCGTTGAGGAAGGAATGGTATTGATCGCCGCCGCGCGTCCGCCGCGCCAATCCTTTTTGGAAGGGCCGTCCACCGTCTTTTGAGTGGCGGTATAGGCATGGATGGTGGTCATCAAACCGGTCTCTATGCCGATGCCTTCTTTAATAAGTACATGCACCAGCGGGGCCAGGCAATTGGTAGTACAGCTGGCGTTGGAAATAATATGGTGTTTGGCCGCGTCATATTCATGCTCATTAACACCCATGACAATGGTTTTAACTTCACCCTTGGCGGGCGCGGAAATGATCACTTTTTTAGCACCGGCTTGTAAATGCCCGGCGGCTTTTTCGCTTTCAGTAAAAAGGCCGGTGGATTCAATAACAACCTCAACGCCCAAAGCCTTCCAGGGAAGCTCAGCCGGGGTTTTGGTTGCCGGCACGCATTTAATTTTATGACCGTTGACCACGATAATATCCGCCTCTGCTTTGGATGGATCACTTTTGCTCGTTGACACCGGATGCTTGAATTTACCCTGGACTGAATCGTATTTGATCTGATAGGCAAAATAATCCGCGTCGGTTGAAACATCCACGACAGCCACCACATCAATTTCATTACCTAAAAGCCCTTGGTCGCAAATCGCCTGAAACACCATGCGGCCGATGCGTCCGAATCCGTTAATACCTACTTTGACTGACATTGTATCCTCTCCTTAGTTATTTTAAAAAATTTTCTAAATCAATAGATGATATCTATACGCAACATTTTGTCAAGAGAACTTTACGATGTCGAAGGAATTGGGCCTTTTTAGAAAAATTGCTGTCATTCTGAGCGAAGCGAAGAATCTTAAAACACCTTTAGATCCTTCACTGCGTTCAGGATGGCATGGTATCCCTATTTTTCTATTGCTCCAGCTGACTCATAATCTTCGTATAAACTTCCTGGGCAGTACCAATGCGCGGGAAAATAAATTGGCGGGCTTTGACGCGAAGTTTACTGGTAGTCAAATTAACTTGGGTAACATCGACGGTCACATGAGCACCATAAACCGTTCCCACAATTACACCGTCTTTGGGATGCTCATCCGTAATAGTCCCCATAATCGACAGGACTTTATGAGCGGACGCCAGCAACTCTTCCTGGCTTTTGCTGCTGACACCTTCAAAAGTATCCCGGCTTATGGCATACCCGCCGACTGCCCCGGCACCGCCGGCAATCAAAAAGACACAGCCGCTGGAGAAAACGCACAGAAAAACCGCAAGAAAAATATGAACAAATTTGACTGAATATCTCATGCGTTAAATTAGCCCTTGCCGGGTTTGGCACCGTGATTAGCTTTTTTGGAACGCCAATTTAATTTACCCTTTCGTAATCTTTTACTCAATATTCCCCCGTTCCTTTCTTTGCTGAGGACTCTTCGAAGGCGTAGCTCAATACTGAATATTCCTCAGGTTATAATTTTCTTAAGTTGACTCATTTTACTGATAATCCGCCACGGTTTCAAATCTTTTAATTCTTTTTTCGAGCTTGAACCTGTGCTCACCGCCACCAAACGCACACCTGCCCTGCGAGCACAGTTTACATCAATGGACATATCTCCGACGTACAAAACTTCTGATTTATCAAGACTTAGGCGCTTGGCAATAGCCCATAAAATATCCGGATAAGGTTTAGGTCTACCGACTCTGTCTGCGCAAAGCACTACATCAAAAAAAGGCCATACGCCCAACACTTTTAAAATGAAGCGCGTGAATTTAGTCGGACGGTTGCTGGCAATGGCAAGCTTGTATCCTTTGCCTTTTAAAAATTTCAAAACCCCTCGGGCGCCGGGCAATAATTTTACCGCTCCTTTGACTCCCAAGGCTTTGGTATGATGAGGCCGGTAAATGGCAATCGCCTGATCCGCTAATTTTTCCCCGACGAAATGAATCAACAGCTTGCGGTCACCACTGCCGACACTGCGCCTGATCTCAGTGTGAGAACGGGGAGCAAAGCCCAAAGAGTTCAAAGTATAATTAACGCTCCGGCTCACCGCCGGATACGCGTTGACCAGCGTGCCATCCAAATCAAAAATGACTGCTTTAATCATGATACTTAAGGGTGGAGGAAAATAAAATAACCAAACCAACTACAGCCAGTATCGCTCCTATAAAAGCCTTGAACACCAAAACCACCGCTCCCCATTGCTGTAAAACCAAGGTGATCCCTAAAGTCGTTAGAGCGCATCCGGCTATAAATACACTCGCTTTACGCCACAAAAGGCCCAATTGCTTCGACTTCGTTAGGTTGTCTGTCATGGCGAAGCTCCTACATTTGTGCTAATCTTCACCTCTTGTGAAGCGCCAACGGATTGGGGGCGGCTTCTCCAGCGACGGTGCATCCAGCCCCATTCGGTGGGATACTTGCGGACATACCCTTCAATGATATCCGTCAATTTCTGGACATTGTATTGAATGGTTTCTTCATCCGTTGCTTTTTGCTCCAGATAAAAATGCTTTTCGATCACCACTGTATGGATATCACTATCGCCTTGCCGCAAGGTAAAAATCGGTAATAAGGGTGCCCCCGTACGCATGGCAAAAATTATTGGGCCCGTGGCTGTACCGGCTTTCTGGCCAAAAAAATCAACGTAAACGCCGGACTTGCTGCCGGTGTTTTGATCCAAAAAAACCACCAGCAATTCTTTATCACGCAAGGCTTTAAGCGACTGGGCGACACAGGTCTCGCGGGGATAACTATGCACTGTTTTGAGGCCCAAACGGGAACGCGAGGCTTGAAAATCCTTTTCAACGATCTCATCACGGTTGGGACGGATAATGGCATTGGTGGGATAACCCATCTGTGATAGAAAAAGCAACATCAAAGGAAAATTGCCGAAATGCGCGGAAATGCCGATGACGCCGAGGCCCTCTTTAAAAGCCGCGTCCAAATTCTCACGGGAATTGCCTTCAAAAGAGCATATCTCTTTGATCAAAGCAGAACGTGCTGTAACGGCCCCGATTTCAATAGCAGATCGTCCGGCGTTATAAAAGCACTCTTTACAGATTTTTTTTAATTCGCCTAAAGACTTTTCTTTGCCAAACGCTACACCTAAGGTATTCATGGCTGCCCTGCGCATGCGCCGCAAAACAAAATAAACCATTGCCAGCAATCCGCCTGCTATCGCTTTGAGGACCGGATAAGGCAGAGTCCTAAACAGCCAGGAAAAAAAATAAAATGCCCAGCGCACAAAGATCCTCTCAACCTTTTTCTTCACATTTTTAAACATGATTATTTTCCGAGCTCCTGCGAGTGTCCGCTATGAGGACCAATGATCCCGTCAATGATCTTCGCTAAATCAAACAGTTACCGCTCCCACTAATATACACAAAAAACACAAGTAAGTAAAAATATCTCCGTATTTTGTATAAAAAGTTTTTTCATGATTTAAAGGCAGCGATCCCCAAGCCGTGCCTTCTACAAAAGTTTCTTTACCTTGTCCCTTGCCAACCGCGGCAATTATCCGGCCCCAAGGGTCTATCAAGGCGCTTACACCGGTATTAGCCGCGCGCACCAGCGAACGGTGATTTTCAACACAACCAAATACCGCGGCCTGTAAATGCAAAAATGGAGCTTTGGTGTCACTAAACCAGGCATCATTGGTCATGTTCACAAAGAAGTCAACTCCTGCTTTGGCAAAATGACGGCATAAGTACCCTAAAGTATCCTCAAAACAAATCAAGACAGCAAACTTCGTTTGAGAGGGGGAGATCGAAAAAATCTTGTAAGTCTTGCCCGAGGTAAAATCATCCAAAGGGACAATTTTACTGATCCAGCCTAAAATTGGCCTTAAAGGCAAGTATTCACCAAAAGGCACCAAATGGATTTTATCATAACGACCCAGCATTTGTCCATCCGCGCCGATCAAGAACGCGGAATTATAATACTGTTTGCCATCTTGGGCAATCGAACCAATCAATATAGGAGTATGCAGCCCTGCGGCGGCCGCTTGAATTTCATTGGTTAAAACCGGTGCCTCATTGAAAACACCCGGCAGGGATGTTTCCGGCCAGACGATCAAATCCAATTTTTGACTCTTGAGCTTTTGGGTCAATTGAATGTTTTTGGCAATGATCCAAGGTTTGCGGCTCTCATCCCAATCAATGGCTAGAGGAATATTGGGCTGTATAACACCTACCCTGACCATTTGATAATATTTTTTTTGTCCGGTGACCCACCATCCATAGATAAGAACTACTGATAAAATCGTAATCACAAAAGAAAACGTCATTGCGAGGCTCGCTTTTTGCTTGCCGCGGCAATCTTGTTTCAAATATGCCCGCCAGGTCTCGAAAACCAAAAGATTAACTAAAATCACCAAAAACGACACCCCATAAACGCCTGTCTTGTCCGCTATTTGGATAAGCCAAAGATTTTTGTATTGCGAATGCCCCAGCATCACCCATCCAAAACCGCTAAAGAGATGGGCACGAATAAATTCCAAGGCCACCCAGACCGACGATAAAACGAAAATGCGCGGGATAAGTGCGAGGCGTTGAAAATAAATAAAAAGCATCCCAAAGAGCGCGAAATATAAAGATAAAAAGGCCACTAAGAGAAACGCACCAATATAGGTGACATAGACAAACCATCCTAATGTAGCGAAAAAAAATAAAAAACCGCACAGGTAGGCGCGCCTAAAAGCACTCCAATATTTTTGGCCATCGAGCGCACACAGAAGCGGCACTAAAGCAAACCAAGCAATAGGGAATATTTCAATTTGGGGGAAAGATAATACCAAAAGCCCCGCGGATAATAAACAGGATAAAAATGTCATGGGGCTATTTTAGCGGTCGGAAAGGGAAAGTCAATGGGCAGATTCGAACCCATCACGTGTCATTGCGAGGAGCGCTTCTCAGCGATAAAGCAATCTTTTTCCATTGTCATTCCCGCGAAAGCGGGAATCCAGACACTCTTATTGTTTAGGTATAACAAAGCCCATCGGCCCATGTTTCTTGGCTTTTTCCTCTTTATCAGACAGTAAATTCTTAATAGCATTAAATACCAAAATAAATTTTTGATCGTGTTCTTTAAATTTATCCTGAAATTTTCGTTCAAGGTCTTCAATTTTTCTGGCCAGATCTTTATGGGAAATCATCAGTTCTCTTAATTTTGTGAATATCCGCATAATTTGGATATTGACTTGAATGGCTCTCGGAGAATTGAGTACGCTTGAGAGCATAAGAATCCCATGTTCAGTAAAAACAAAAGGAAGGTATCTCTCGCCTCCCCAACTTGAGGTTCCAAATTGGAACCTCAAGTTTTGAAATTCTTCTTTTGTAAGCGTAAAGGCAAAATCATCAGGAAACCGCTCAAGATTACGCCGCATAGCTTTATTCAAATTTTTTGTCATGACGCCATATAGATCTGCCAAATCACGATCAAGCATAACCTTATGCCCTCGAATTAAATAAATCTTGTTTTGAATGATTTCAACAGGCACAAGACCTTCTGACTTTTTGAGCCCATGTTTTTTCTTTTGCATGGAATATCCCCCTTGACAAAAATTAATAAAAACTTAACTGAAGTTTGGGAGAATTTATATACTGATCATCGTGGGGAACGATGGAGTTCTCTAAGACAAGGCTAATCTATCAAAAGAATGAAACATTGTCACTAAAAAATTTATCTCAGGCAGCCTTACGCCCCGCAGTGTCAAAAGGCCCAATTGCTTCGAATTTGTAACGTTGTGTCATTGCGAGGAACGTCTTTTAGCGACGAAGCAATGACACAGTGCTGAACTCCCCCTGCCCCTCTTTATAAAAAAGAGGGGTGGCTCTTTACGCCCCGTGGCATTTTTTGTATTTTTTGCCCGACCCGCAGGGACAGGGGTCGTTGCGGCCGACTTTTTCGCCGGTGCGCGCGGCCGCGGCCACGGGTGTTGAGGGGCTTTTTTGGATTCCCGCTTTCGCGGGAATGACAGATGAAGAAGTGCTCGCAATACCACTGGGAGTAGGAATACCCGCTTGAAATTCCTGATGCACTGCCTGCTGAGGGATGGCGCTAAACACCGAGCGCGGACGAAGGTCCTGCGGCAAAGCTTCCAATCTGAAGATCATCGCCGCCGCTTCATGATTGATAGACGCATACATGGCCTTGAACATGGCAAAGCCTTCCTTCTTGTATTCCACCAAAGGATCGCGCTGGCCTAAAGCCCGCAGGCTGATACCGTCTTTGACCTGATCCATGCTATACAAATGCTCCTTCCATTTCGTATCGATGACATGCAAAAGGATCATGCGCTCCATACGGCGCATGATCTCCGGAGTCACTTGGGTTTCCTTGATTTCATAGGTTTGGATCAGGACACGTTCAAGTTCCTCTTTAACCTGCTGGCCGTTTAAAGTGCTCCACTGCTCTTTAAGGGCGTCAATATTTACCATAAATTTGGATTGCACGTCCGCAATCATATGATTTACGGTCTCTTCGTTTTGCTCAAGTGAATAATGACTGTCCACCACATCGTCGGAGGCCATCAGGACCGCATCCAAGATCACGTCCCGTAAATTTTCACCCTCAAGGATGGAACGGCGCAGGCTGTAAATGACCTCGCGCTGCTTGTTCATGACATTGTCATAGTCCAGCAATTGCTTGCGGATTTCAAAGTTGTAATTCTCAACCCTCTTTTGAGCGACTTCCAGCGCACCCGACACCATGCGCGATTCAATGACCTCGCCTTCCTTCATCCCAAGCTTGTCCATGACGGTCATAATGCTCTCAGAGGCGAACAAACGCATCAGATCATCCTGCAGGGACACGTAAAACCGCGACGAACCAGGGTCTCCTTGACGGCCGCAGCGTCCCCTTAACTGATTGTCAATACGCCGGGATTCATGGCGTTCCGTACCGATGACGTGCAAACCACCGGCAGCAAGCACCTGTTGTCTTTCTTTAGATACTTGCTCTTTAAATTGGGTAATAAATTCTTTGATCATTTCTTCCCGGGCCTGATCGTCGACGTCCTTGGCTTTTTCAGCGGCAAGGGCCCGTGCTAAATACTCGGCATTACCACCCAAAACAATGTCCGTACCGCGGCCTGCCATGTTGGTGGCAATGGTCACCCCGTTATAACGGCCGGCCTGGGCGATGATATGCGCCTCTAACTCATGGTATTTGGCGTTTAAAACCTGGTGAGGAATACCCTTTTTCTTTAAAAGCCCTGCGATCAATTCAGACTTTTCGATCGAAATGGTGCCTACTAAAACCGGCTGGCCTTTTTGGTGGCAGGCGGCGATCTCCTCGACGACGGCGTTGTATTTTTCCTGAGTGGTCTTATAAATGCAGTCCGGGTAATTCACGCGTATCAACTGACGGTTGGTGGGGATGACCACCACGTCCAAATTATAGATCTGTTTAAATTCGTTGGCTTCAGTATAGGCGGTGCCTGTCATGCCGGCTAATTTTCCGTACATGCGAAAATAATTCTGGAAGGTGATGGTGGCCAAGGTCTGATTTTCCCGCTCGATCTTGATACCTTCACGGGCCTCCACCGCCTGATGTAGACCGTCCGACCAGCGGCGGCCCGGCATCATGCGTCCGGTGAATTCATCGACGATAATGACCTTGCCGTCCTTGACCACATAATCCACGTCCCGGGTAAAAAATTCCTGGGCACGCAAAGCGCAAATGACATGATGGCGGTATTCATTGGTGTCGATCTCATGCAAATTCCTGACCCCGAAAAGCCCCGCGGCTTTTGCTTCCCCTTCTTCGGAAAGTGAAATGGACTTAACTTTCTCATCCGCCAGATAATCATATCCCTTATATAAATCTTCGCCCTTATGTTTAGCATCGATCTCCTGGGCCTCGGTGACACGTCTTCCTTTAAGCTGACGGGCGATTTGAAAAGCTTTATAATATTTATCCGTACTTTCTTCCGCGGGCCCGGAAATGATCAACGGGGTGCGCGCCTCATCCACCAGGATACTGTCAACCTCGTCGACCACGGCAAAGGCATGACCGCGCTGGACCATTTCTTCTTTAAATGAAACCATGTTATCGCGCAGATAATCAAAACCGAATTCATTATTCGTCCCGTAGGTGATATCACAGCCATAGGCGGCCTGACGCTCACGCGGACTCATGTCATGCTGGATAACGCCGACGGACAGCCCCAAAAATTCATAAAGAGGCCCCATCCAAAAACGGTCGCGCTGCGCTAAATAGTCGTTGACGGTGACTACATGTACGCCGTCACCTGTCAGCGCATTGAGATAAGCTGGTAAGGTTGCCACTAAGGTTTTGCCTTCTCCCGTGGTCATCTCCGTGATCCCTCCGTTATGCAGCACCATGCCGCCGACTAATTGCACATCAAAGTGGCGCATGTTTAAAACCCGTTGTCCTGTCTCCCGTACGACCGCGAAGGCTTCATTGAGGATTTCATCCAGAACGCCTTGGCTTGTTTCGAATAATTCTTTTTCCAAACGTTTGATCTCAACAACCAGATCTTCGCGCTCCTGGCCTGAGGAGGCTTTGCGATAATTATCCTGGAATTGTTCGTATTCACTCTTTTTAACGCTGACCGCCTTATGGATACGCGCTTTAAATTCCGTAGTCTTGGCACGAAGTTCATCATCGGATAACGCTTTGATCTTTTCTTCCAGCGCGCAGATTTCCGAAGCCCTGACGGATAGCCGTTTGACTAAACTGATCGAAGGCAGGGGTGCTTCCGGATGGATATGGATCTGCACCGGCGGGTTTAACCGGTCGATAAATTTTTGGGCGCTTCGTACAAGCCCCTTACGGATCAAAAAATCAAACATATAAACTCCATTATAGATTCCCGCTTTCGCGGGAATGACGAACAACTGTGAGTGTCGGGCATGACGACCGAATAGCTATTCTTTAAGGCGCTTGTCGCGGTTTATATATCACTATTGCTTTGTTTTGCGGTACGTTTGTCCCTATCTTCCGGCTTCGTTTTTAGAAACCCTTCAATAAACGGATCAATGTCTCCATCGAGAACTTTCTGGGCATTACCGGTCTCCACCCCTGTACGATGGTCTTTGACCATCAGGTAGGGATGCAGGACATAGGAACGAACCTGCGAACCCCATTCGATTTTTTGTTTGTCCCCGGCTTCTTTGTTCATCACCTCGATCTGCTGCCGGCTTTTTAACGCAGAGAGCCTTGCCCGCAGGACTTTCATGGCCTGGGCTTTGTTCTGCAATTGCGAACGCTCTTTCTGTGATTGGGCCACAATCCCCGTCGGCAAATGGGTGACGCGCACCGCGGAATCCGTGGTATTGACCCCCTGTCCTCCGGGGCCTGAGGCGCGGTATACATCAATGCGCAATTCTGCCGGATTTATCTCCACATCCGTGTCATCTTCCACCTCGGGGATGACTTCAACGGAGGCGAAAGACGTGTGCCGGCGCTTATTGGAATCAAACGGAGAAATGCGCACCAGCCGATGCACGCCTTTTTCAGATTTTAAAAAACCGTAAGCCTTATCTCCTTCAATGCGCAAGGTCACATTCTTAATCCCCGCCTCGTCACCGTGTAAAATATCGATGATTTCGCACTTATATCCCTTCAAATCCGCGTGGCGAACATACATGCGCATGAGCATGGACGCCCAATCGCAGGACTCTGTGCCGCCGGCACCGGCATTGATACTTAAAAGCGCATTGGCGTAATCAAAGGGGCCGCTTAAGTGCGCTTGCAATTCCAAGGCATCAATTTGGGTCTTCAAAATGGCGGCCTCGTCAGATAACTGCGTATTCAGACCTTCATCATCTTCAGCCAAGGCCAAAAATTCTTTGGCGTCATTAACACGCTTAACGCATTCCGCGAAAGGCTCGACGATATTCTTTAAACCCTTAAGCTCCTGCATGACCTTATTAGCCTGTTCCTGATGGTTCCAAAATCCTTCTTGGGACATCCGTGCTTGTATCTCTGCGATGGATTTCTCTTTGGAGGCCAAGTCAAAGATACCCCCTTAGGCCGGCCAGCCTATTGGCGAGTTCATCAAATTGTTTGCTGAGCTGATCGTTCATAATTTTATCTGTCATTCTGAGCGAAGCGAAGAATCTTAAGACACCTTTAGATCCTTCGCTATGCTCAGGATGACAACTCCTACACACTGAACCGAAAATACGCGCAGTCGCCATCCTGCATAATATACTCTTTACCTTCGAGGGTCACCAGATTTTTTGCCTGCACCGCTTTATAGGAACCAAGCCTTTTGAGATCATCAAATTTATAGATTTCAGCGCGGATAAAGCCGCGTTCAATGTCCGTATGGATTTTTCCGGCGGCCTTGACGGCCCTCGTCCCTTCAGGGATAAGCCAGGCGCGCGTTTCCTGCGGGCCTGCCGTAAAAAAACAGATCAGCTTAAGCAATTCTTTGCCTGCCTGGGCCAAGCGCGCCAACCCCGGTGAGGTAATGCCCACAGACTCATAATAAGCACCGCGCTCCGAGGCAGGCAATTGCACAATCTCAGCTTCTAATTTCGTACATAACGCAACGAATGCCGCGCCTTCCAGTTGAGCCCGCTCACGCAAAGGCTTAAGCAAGGCTTCATCCGACGTCCCCTCATCGGTATTAGCCACATACATTAACGGCTTGCCCGTCAAAAATTGAAATTCATTTAAAATTTCCGGCGCGGCATCTTTTAATCGACGGGCAGGCACTCCCTCATTAAACGCTTTCATGCAATCATTTAAGGCATTGCATTTGGCAATGGCGTCTTTGTCACCGGACTTGGCTGTTTTAGACCAGCGATCCAAAGCTTTTTGGCATTGCTGGATGTCCGCCAATAAAAGTTCGGTGGTGATGATATCCGCGGCAGACTGCGGATTAAGTTCTGTCATCACATTGACCACATTCTCATCTTTAAAACAGCGCACCACATGGGCAATGGCATCCACCGCGCGGATATGGGCCAGGAATTTATTGCCCAACCCCCCGCCCTGGGACGCTCCCTCAACAATACCTGCAATGTCCACAAAACGGATACCCGATGGGGTGACCTTGGAAGAAGCCCATTCCTGGGCCAAAAAATGCAGACGCTCATCAGGCAGAGGGACGACCCCGATATTAGGTTCAATAGTGGTAAAAGGAAAATTTTCCGCTGCCGCGGCGGCACCGGTCAAAGCATTAAACAACGAAGACTTGCCAACATTGGGCAAGCCGACAATGCCTATTTCCATTCCCAACCCTCAAGATAAACATGAAGCATTAGCAGGATGATGCTGGTATGTTGTTCTGCGTATAGAAAATTTGGCACGTTGCGTTGGCTGGCCTATTCGCGTGACCTCTTTGGTGAGCTCAACCGAACCCAACGTGAAGGCCAAATTTTTAGCAGAACAATATACCAGTATCATCCGTCCACGCTTAACAGGAAAATATATTAGTGTCAGCCTAACATTCGAAAAACTTGTACATGATAATCTTAAAATCAGGGCTTGTCGAGGTGTTTTACAATGATCCCCTTAAGGTTTGATCTGTCGGGCAATAGATTGCTCGATGGCTAAGAGTTTGGCTTTTTTACCGTCCATTTTGCCGGCATAGCGCCCAAGCGTTCCATCGGATTTAACCACCCGGTGGCAGGGAATGATCAAAGGATACGGATTTTTACGCAAGGCCTGGCCCACCGCGCGCACTGCCTTGGGCCGTCCTATTTTCCTGGCGATCCATTGATACGAACGGGTTTCGCCTAAGGGTATCCCTAAGGATGCTTGCAAAACCTGCCATTCGAAATCGGTTAATTGCTTCGTTTTTTTCATTTTCCCCCTCCCAAAAATTTTTTAGCACGCAAAAGGGTGTGGTATTTTAGGCCAAAGCGATGGGCCTCAATATCCCCTATTGCTTGCTCGGCAACCCTAAAAATTTCTTGCCGCGCAGTAGGGTATGATATTTGAGGCCAAAGCGGTGCGCTTCATCCCGTACACGCATAAGCAGTTTTAGACCTAAGGAATCATGGGCCAACTTAATGGACTCACGTTTGCCCGGAGTAAAAATTTCTTCTTCCCGCTTGGCCAGAGAAATTAACCTCAAGGACAAATTCAATTTCTTTAACTCCTTCATCGCCGCCCCCAATTGGCCTTTTCCACCATCGATGACAATCAAATCCGGAAAACTTGAGCCCTCCTTTTGAAGACGTGTGTAGCGGCGTTTCACAATCTCGGCAATCATTTGAAAATCATCAATGCCGCGAACGGTCTTAATACGGAACCTGCGGTAATTATTTTTATCGGGTTTGCCGTTTAAAAAAGAAACCATGGAACCCACCGGCTGATTGCCCATGGTATTGGAAATATCAAAACATTCGATGCGCACAGGCGAGCGCTCAAGGCCTATGGCCCTTTGCAGCTGTTCCGCTTCTTTAAAATAATTAATGTCCCGGGTCCCTGAATACAAAGCCCCGATGGCACGTATCTGATCGCGCAGGCGCCCCGCCCCTTCAAAGTCACGACGACGGGATAGCATCTCCATTTCCAGACGCAAATTGCGGTACAGATCATCCTTTTTACCATCAAGAATGAATTTTATATTCCGGATATTACGCTGATAATCTTTTTTGCTGATCTTCCCCTCACAAGGCCCTTGACATAGACCCAAGTCATAATAAAGGCATAATTTATCTGAGAAAGGATCGCATGTGCGAAAGGGAAAAATCTTTCGAATGATCTGCAGGGCTTCGCGGACCAGTGCTGGGTTGACGTAAGGTCCCCAAAATTCCGCAGCCACGTCTTTATATTTTTGGGTATTACGCCTTATCAATTTAACTAATGGAAACTCTTCTTTAGTAATTTGGATGAAGGGATAAGTTTTTCCATCCTTGAGCTCAACATTGTATTTAGGCTGATATTGCTTAATGAGGCTGGCCTCCAAAATCAAGGCTTCAGCTTCGGAGGCCGTTTGAATGGTATCGATGTGGGCTATCTTACTGACTAAAAAATCCGTCTTCAGACTTGCGGTGTTTGTGCGAAAATACGATTCCACGCGCTTGCGGATATTAACCGCCTTGCCGACATAGATGACACAGCCCGCGGCATCTTTATACAAATAAACCCCGCTGCTCGTCGGTAATGCTTTTATTCTTGTCTTGATGTCCATCTGTATTTCCTTGGCAGGCACGCATCCATTAGAGGATGAATAGCTATTATGTGTAAGGCACATTCAGGAATTTTTTGCCAAATGTCTGCGAGGCTATACCCCCTATTACTTGCTCGGCAATCCTTAAATTTCATGCGTACGCGATTAATAATAGTATTCGACCTCGAAGGAATAGGGAATATAAATATTCCGTGCCGAATACATAATAGCTGTTCATCCTTCATGCGTGCATGGATTCCCGCTGGAGTTTACCCCCGAATGTTTTTGTCGGGGGCGGGAATGACAATGAATATTATCTCCAAGATAATTTCTTATTAAGCCCATGCCACAACAAGAGGCAATTGACCGCGCCGGCGATGCTGCTGGCCAGGGCAATACCGCCGATCTTCAAAGGGAACATCAGGACCCCGTTTAATACCGCGTTGACGACCAGACAAACCGTGGCTGCCTTGACAGGTGTTTTAGTGTCCTGCAAAGCGTAAAAAGCAGACACTAAAATCCTCGAGGCCCCGAAAAAAGGCAAGCCCAACGCGGCATAGAACATCACCTGGGAGGTGACCGTCGTCGAATAAGCATCGAAAGCCCCACGCTGAAAAACAAGATGAATGATTCCCGCTTTCGCGGGAATGACAGTGGAAGAAAAAATAACCATGCCCAAAGCCGTAGGTATTAAAATCAACATCAACTTGCGCAAGGCAAAAAGCAAGGTGGATCTAAAGCGCACCATATCCCCCTCTTGAACAAGTTTAGATAACGACGGCAAAGTGACTGATGATAAAGCATATCCAAAGACTCCCAGAGGAAATTGGATCAGGCGATTGGCATAATAAATCGCGGCAATGCCGCCGGCGCCAACAATCACCGCCAGCGAAGCGCAAAAAGTATCCACGAAAACATTAAGCTGATAAACGGCACCACCCCATAAGCGCGGAAGCAAAAGCTTCCCAATTTGCCGAGCTCCCGCATGATTTAGACTTATTGGCATCTTCCAATAAACTCCCCGGCGACGCAAGGCCAGCCATTGGGCCACGAACTGCCAGACCCCTCCTACCAAAACCCCCATGGAAATCGTATACGCCAACGGCCATGAGAACAAACATGCCACCCAAACGCTTAAGATCATGGCTAAATTCAGGAGACATGGTCCGAAAGCCGGAGCAAAAAACGCGTTTAAAGAATATAAAATCCCCGCTTGAAAAGCAGTTAAAGCAATCAAGATCAAATAAGGAAACATAATACGCGTCAAATCAACCGTCAGTTGTAATTCCCCCGGCTCTCCTGCGAATCCTGGGGCGATCAGCCGTACAATCCAAGGTGCCGCGAAAATACCAAGAAGGGTGATGCTTCCCAAAACAATCACGCCCCAGGCCAAAACCGCGTTAATGCATTCCTGCCATTCTTCTTTGGATTTTTGAAGGGCATACTCTGAGAGAACAGGCACAATGGCAGCGTTAGCCGCCCCCTCACCAACCATATCTCTTAACAAATTGGGAATGCGCTGGGCCACAAAAAACGCCTCGGCTAAAAAGCCGGTACCTAAAAAGCGGGCCAAGATCACATCCCGCACAAATCCCAGTACCCTTGACGCCAATACCCCGCAAGCGACAATGCCGCTGGATTTTAAAAGGGCGTGGTGTTTATGAGATGGCTCGGATTTATCAGTTGACATATGGGGGACGCTTTGTTATTATTTCAACCTTGCTGTTATGGATTCCCGCTTTCGCGGGAATGACAATTGGAGAAAATATGCCACAACGTCGCACGGCCATTAAAGATTTACGTAAAGCCCATACCAAACACCTGCATAATCTGCAGATTAAGACTGATCTGAAAAAAACGATCAAGAAATTTGTTGCCGTGGCCAGCGACAAAAAGGCCGATGCAAAAGAATTGCTCAAAGAAATTTATAAAAAATTCGATAAGGCGGCCAAACGCGGCGTCTATCACAAAAAAACAGCGGCCCGACGAAAGTCTCGCTTCGCGAAAATCTTAGCGGCGAAGTAGTAGACCTAATTCCACCACCAATTTTTCCACTGCGTATCGGGGTTCAAGGCGGCTGCGTTTAATATTCAAATCCGCCTCTTCTAAAGCCTTGAGCCCTCGCTTGAAAACTTCCTTGCCGCAAGCCTTGCCTTCCTTCCCCCAATACCACACTAAGGCACCCATGACGGCCAAGGGATGCACCTGTGCGCGATAGAAACCGTCTAACATTTTCAATGCCTCGCCGCTGCGATGGGCTGTTATCAATTTGGTCATATCAAAAACATTCGGGCCTTCAGGCCGAGCCAACACCACTCCCTTGACATAGAACGGCAAATTTTTTAAATCGTCTTTGAGCGTGTTTTCGGTGGATTCTAAGATAACATCACAATACTTCGCCGGTTTTTGGCAAAAATTGATCAGCACTTGAATGTCAGCGGATTTTAATTTATGGATCTGGCGCAAAAGAATCAGACGAAGAGGAGCGATGACCGGCAGGGTCAAGAATGCTTGTTTTAGCGCGTCTGCCCCAAGTTCCCTGGCATCGAGATTATCAAAGTCAAAGGCCAGGGCTTCTTGGGAATCCTTAAAAAATTTATTTTTGATTTCGGTAATTCTGGCGTCTTTAGCTGCCAGATCATCACCCAGGAATAGATAAATCATGGCTTACCAACTATTAACGGTACGCTCAACAACACGGGTGGCAAGATCAGTCAATGCTTTGTCTATCGCGGCGCTCTGCGTTGTGGCCTGGGACCCTGTTGTAAAATACGTTGCCTCCCCGGAAAAAGAAGGCTCTGTCCAGAGGACCTTGCCGGTGGCGGTCTCCGTCATGGTCAAAGAAACAGTGACACGGGCACGGAATTCCTGGACATTTTGATTTGCGTCAAGACGCAAATCATCCTGTTGGAAACTAATTAACTCACCGCTGAGCACTAAGTCTGCCTTGCCCGGGTCAGCAATACGTAAATGTCCATCAAATAAAAACCTGTCTATAATGGCGGTGCGAACATTGCCTTCCAACTGCGGCACATAAAGCCCTTGGATATTCTCATTGATATAGGTGACTTTATTTTGGAAAGGCGGGATGGCAATCTTACGATAATTGCTGGGCAATAAGGATCCCGTCGTATACCCGCAGCCGGCAAGACCTAAGATAAGCAATATACACAGAAAATAACGTGCCATTATTCCCCCATCATTTTCAATTGAGCCAAAGCCTTAGGCCCCCAAGAGGTGTCCGCGTAGTTATTAGCAACTTCTTTGTAATAAATCCGCGCGGCTTTCAAATTCTTCTGCTTTTGATAAAATTTGGCGATGACAAAATTATTTTCCGCTTCCTTTTCTTTAAGGCGGGCCATCTGTTCTTTGGCTTCCGGAGTCAATTGACTGTCCGGGTGGGTTTTGACAAATTCATTAAACTCCTCCATGGCAATACTGGCCACCTTCTGCTCATGCTGCGCATCCGAGGCCCTGCTCGTGTCTGCCATGGCAATCTGGAATTTGGAGGCTTGGGCCCATTCGCTGTTAGGATAATCGTTCATGGTTTTCTCAAATTCATCCCGGGCTTCCTGATACATACCTTTTCCCTTCAAATAAAGCCCGATCTTATATTGAGAAATCGCCGCGTATTTACCATAAGGCGCGTCTTTGATAACGGTACTGAATATTGCGATAACCCTGTCATCGCTGCCTACAACCGTCTCAGCCCATTTACTACGGCCTTTGTTCTCCAGGAGATGATTAGCAATATTGTACTCCAGACCGACGATTTGCGCGGCGCGTTCACTAAAAGGATATTTATCAATGACTAACTGATACGCTTGATACGCTTCATAAGGCTTACTCATATCTTCCAGGCATTGGCCTGTAAAAAATTCAGCTTCCGGAGCTTCTTTGGCGCGAGGGTAGGCCCTGATCAATTTTTTGTACTCTGCCATGGCTTTCTTACAGTTGCCCTGGTCCCTAAAACTTTGGGCATATTCCAACTGATCTTCGGGGGTGGGTTTTACCGCCCATTTGGGATTGATAAACTTGCCTGTCTCAGGAGTCCAAATCCAGACAGCTGGGCTTAGTGAAGGAAATAAGACTAAAAATATGGCAGATAAGAGAATATTTCGACGGAACATATTTTGTAAATTTAACATAGTTGAACGAATTTGTCAATCAGTGTGCTTAGGGTTGAATCGGAGCAAATATTCCCTATTGCTTCGTTTGGCGGTAACGGTGGGAAATCCCACCGGACCCGATGATCTGTTTAGAAATAATGGCACCCGCGGTTTTAGCCGGCAGGGAAGCTTTCAGGCGTATCCCTTTAGCTAAAAATTCGACCTCATGCACCTGCCCCTGACCATGGGCCAAATTGACCAAATCCATGCGATTAGCCGGCAATACAATGTCAATATCCACTGAACCCTGGGATAAAATACCCTCGATCAACAAAAACAACTGTTGAATATTTTCTCCCTTAAGGGCAGAAATGCCGATACTCAAGGGAACATCCCTCTTGATCTCCGCCAAACGCTGCCTATCGTTGAGTTTATCGATTTTGTTAAGCACCATGATCATGGGCTTGTTCAAAACTTTCAGTTCATCCAATACCGCGTTGACCGCATCATAAAATTTCCGGTGATCCTGATGGCTGATATCCAGCACATGCAATAATAAATCCGCCTCTTGGACCTCCTCGAGTGTCGCCTTGAACGCCTCGATCAACCCGTGGGGCAAAGCGTGCATGAACCCGACGGTATCGGAAAAAACCACCTTAAGATGGTTAGGTAATACGGCCTGACGGGAAAGTGAATCCAGGGTCGTAAAAAGCCCGTCATGCACAAGCGTGTCCGCCTCTGTTAAGGCGTTTAACAGGGTCGATTTGCCGGCATTGGTATAGCCGACCAATGCCACGGTCGGTATCTTTTGGTCCTGGCGCTTTTTGCGTTTGACTTGACGGCTTTGAGTGACGGCTTTGAGGTCTTTCTTCAATCTGGTGATGCGCTCACCAATACGCCGCCGGTCGATTTCAAGCTTAGTCTCGCCGGGGCCGGAAGTACCGATGCCGCCGCCTAAACGCGACATTTCTTCTCCGTGCCCCGCAAGCCTGGGAAGCCTGTACTGCAGTTGGGCTAATTCCACCTGCATTTTGCCTTCCTGGGAGCTGGCACGCCTGGCAAAAATATCAAGAATGACCTGGGTGCGGTCTAACGTCTTGACCCCGAAATCAGCTTCAAGATTGCGCTGCTGGGTGCCCTTAAGGTCACAACTGACGATGACGGCGTCAATGCCTCCTGCCTGGCACAAAGCCTGTATCTCCTCGACCTTACCCTTGGTGAGCATATGGGAGGCGGTGGGAGGCATGGTTTTACAAAAAACCGTATGGACAATTTCACCGCCGCAGGTCGTGATGAGCTGGTTCATCTCAGCGGCCTCATCCTCAGGGGACCAAGAGCTGTGCGCATGCTCGACGACCACGGCTAATATAATCTTTTCTTTCATAGCAATGTAACGGGAACACAAGGATATATTTTTTTCACGGTACGGATACCCCCCAACCCCCCAAGCTCGGCACTTCGGGGCTATATTCATAAACAGCCCCTGTGTGCCTGGGGGGAAAATACACCTTATCAAAAAATATATCCTTGTATTCCCTGTAGCATATATGAATCAAGGACTAAGAGTTTTTGGAAACAATTTTTGAAAACCACTGTTGTCCCGACAATCTTCGTCACCGATTCAGAAATACAGCCCCGAAGGGGCGTTGTATTTCTGAATAATTAGAAAAGATTGTCGGAAAAAGACA